>JACCDY010002322.1_pt1 | contig 14908 bp, 26 predicted proteins | sample 7446391 | NCBI WGS metagenome assembly JACCDY01 (sample SAMN15323451, study PRJNA562643) | freshwater metagenome | isolation source: river surface water | place: USA:Blue River Watershed | collected 2017-08-18 | reverse complement strand
GTCACGCGCCCAAGTGTCGCTGCTTTCGTTGGCGATATTGTCTAGCGTCATGGCAAGCGTATCAGCCTCGTCCTGCGCTTCCGTTTTCCATCTCATTTGCAACAGGACTTCACGCTTCAGCCGCTCGATCTTGGCGACAAGGGCTTCGATGTGGTGGGCTGCGTCTTCCATCGTGGCGCAGGCACAAAACTCCATCGTCCCGCACCCCATGTTCTCTCGGCAGGTGTATTTGTCGCCCCGCAGCCGCTCCACCAGATCACCGCTGCGGCTTGTGTCCGTGTGCTTGGGGTTAGTCATGGGTAGCTTCCTCCTGCTCTGGCATGACAAAGAGGACGTTCTCTGCACTCTTAACGCCGATGCCCGGCACGAACGTACCCTTCTCGGTCAGCTTGAGCATACCGATGTTGCGGCGCAGGTGGGGTGTCAGGTCGTCGCTGGTCAGGATGGTTGTCTCGTTCCTGCTGCGCTGGATCAGGTAGTCGTTGCCACGCAGGACAACGAGGTGGCCCGCCTTGTTATTCGGCCCAGCCTCTCCGTCAGCAGCGAAGTGATTGTGTGCAAGCCCCAGTGCGTTCCCCTCTGCATCGGCCTCCTTGGCCTCATGGAAGGTGTCGAGCATGATGCCAGCCACACCCTGTTCACGGGCGAAGGTGGCGAACTCGTCCCAGTGGTGCAGTGCGAAGGCCAGCGCCGCATCCTGAACGGAGTAGACGCGCTGCCGGTAGGTGCTGTTCCGATCACGGGTGATTGCGGATACTTGGTTAGCCGTAGCCTGCTGTGCGTCCCGCATCAGTTCATCGACGGTCTTGCCGTGGAACTGCTTGGTGATGATCTTGAACGCCTTGTTAACGTCCTTGGTCGCAGTGATATGGTCGCGCTTCCGCATGTCGGACAGGCGCTTGTTGTCGATGCCGATCTTGTCCGCGCCTTGGGCGTACTCCTTCTTGATGGTGCCAAGGCTCTCGCCGTTCTCGATCACGGCGAAGCGGATAGCGCGGCGGGTGTTGTCCCACACGGTGTATCGCTCACCGACCAGCAGCCACTTGGGCCGCGCCTTGGCCAGCTTGAGGATCAGCGGCTTGAGGACCGGGTGGATATCGAGGGGAGTGTCGGGAAGAACCGTGCCCTTGTTGTGCGCGAACACCACGTTGGGCAGGTCCATTTTCTCCAACTCGTGTGTGAACTCTGAATACATCTCGTTTGCTCCTATTCTCTTATATCTAACATTGTTAGGCGGCGAGCCTAAATCCCAAGCGCCGCAGCGTCTTCTGCGCCTCGTTGAATGCACCAATCTCATCGGCAGCTTGGACTTGGACGTAGGGTGTGCGGACGTTGGTCATCGGGTCCGGGTGCCGGATAACACTCGCACCCCAGTAGGTCTGGTCCGAATAGTTGATGCTCACCGTCACCACCCAGTAGGGCTGTTCTTCTTTCTTGTTCATTGTCCCAGCTTCCCTGTGGTCAACACCCGCACCATCGCCGCAGCAGTGGGTTGGGTTAGGTGGGTAGCGAGTAGGTAGTCGTCCGGCTTGGCATCATTGCGGTGCCAGATCACCTTGAACCGGTATTGCCGCGCCCCAGAGTGCCACCACTTACGGACGCCCCACCGCTCGGCCTCGGGCATATGAAAGCCCCGGTTGTTGCGGCCCTTCCTCACCACTCGAACCCCTTGAGGATCGCGTCCAGCTTGCCCTTGAGGTCGGCACGGGTGCCTTCGCTGTCCTTGAGGTCGTCGATATCCTGCCCGATCAGAGCCGCCTCAAGCTGCCGCCTTGCTGCTTCCAGCTTAGGGTCAGCCGTGACGTTGAGGTGGGTCAGCATCGAGCACAACTCCTGCGCATTCGTCAGGAAGGTGTCGTGCCAACGGCGCTTGGTGTCGCTGTCGCTGTCGGTCAGCTTCTCGCTCATGCCGGTCAGCATCTTGTGAAGCTGGTCCCACGGGGTCCGCATGGCCTCGGCCAACCTGCTGTCGAAGGCGCTGTCGTAGGTCTGGCGCATCTCCTCCAACTCCTGCGCCGGTATATCCAAGCGGAAGTCGCCGCTCTCCGGCACGGGAGAGAACACCACCTTGAAGCCGAACTTGGACATAACCTGATCGACCGGCGGGTAATCGTCCGGGTTGTGCAGGGTGCCCATGTAGTTCTGCGCGGTCTGGATCAGGGCAGGATACTTGTCGCGGAACTCCTCCGTCATCTTGAGGAAGGTGTCCCGGCGCACGTTCAGTTCCTGCTTATAGTCCATGAACAGGCTGGTCGGGAGCAAGCGAGGCCCCCGATCCGCCCAAGGCAGCGTCTGTGTGTTGTGCCACAAGCGGCACCCGGCAGCGTAGTCAGCGATCTGCTTACGCAGGGTCGTGCCCGCCATCAGGTTCTTGCGCACCTGTGCAGCGTCAGCGACAGTAGCGTGGTTGCTGGCCAGCACCGTTTCGGTCGAGGTCTTGTCCAGCTTGTTGGCTGTCCATACGCTGATATTCAGTTCGACCAGAACTGCGCTTGAGGTGATCCCCATGTCACTCTCCCTTTTTAAGTAGGTGGCGGAGCGTCTGCGACACGGTGGGGCGGAAGCCCAGAGTTTGTGACAGTTCCTCGCTCCGCGCTCGGAGGATTTCGATAATGTCGGCATCGACCGTGATGTTCCGGTATTTGCCGTAGTTGGTGTCAGACTTACGTGGCATTCACTTAACTCCTATTGTCGTAGACCTAACAATGTTAGGCTGCCGTCGGACCATCATCGAACATCTCGATCTGTTCCTCGGGGCGGAACTTGGGGGCGCGCAGCGAGGTCACGCCGTTCAGGTCCACCAGCACCTCGATGGTCTTGTTCTCGGTGTTAGTCATGACGTTGGCCTTGCCCGTCCCGAACCGCAGGACGCAGCGGGCACTGATATTGCCGCGCAGCGATGCCGGATCATACGGCCCCCACGGAACAGCCACTGCACCTTCGGCCAGTGCGGTGTCGAGGTAGGGATCAACATACTTGGCGACTTCACCATACGGATAGATCGGACCGCGCTTGGTCTTGGCCTTCACTTCCTTGACCGGCTTCAACTCACGGTTGCCGTAGGTCTGGCCCTCGAACTCGGCAGCGAAGGCCACCTCACTCTTGAAGGCATCGAGGATACGCAGGGCTTCCATCAGGCGCTTCTTTTGGATCTCAAGCATCGTAACTTACTCCTTCTCCATTAGTCCTTGATGTGGACGGTCTTGCCGACCGGGGCAGTGATCTTGTCCCCCCGCCAGCGGTTGCAGATCACCCAGAGGATGGGTGCTTCCCACTCGTTGCCCCAATCATAAATCTCACCATCGGTAAGCATGATGATGCACTCGGGCTTGAGGTTCTCTTTCTTGAGGTGGTGCATCATGGCACGTGGGTCCGTGCCGCCACCCCCGACCGGCTTGGTCGAACTAACAAGGTTAGCCATATCGGCCTCGTCGTAGACCTCGTGGCCAGCCACCCGGCTGTCCCAGTAGATCAGGTCGAGGCGACCGGGGCGAACGTCCTCGGCAATCGACTTCACTTCGGACAGGAACCGGCTAATCTCGCTGCCGCTGATCGAACCCGATGTGTCTACGCCGATAGCCACAGTCTCAACACGCTCACCGACCATCGTGGGCAGGTAAGTGTCGCTGCCAAGGAAGCGCCGGTTGACGCGCCGCCAGCTTGAGGTGTCCTTGGCCATGCACAGGCTGGTGACGAACTCCCGCAGGACCTCACGCCAATCCACCTGCGGTTCGAGCAGGTCACCGATCTCCCGGTGCATATTGCCCGCGCCTTGGCCGATAGCCTTCTGCTGCGCGATCATGCCCTGCCGGATGGCTTGGTCGATCTCCCGCTCCAACTCCTGCTTGTCCTCGGGGGACAGGTCCTTGGCACCCTGCCAGTCGTGCTCGTCGAAGCCCTGCTGCCCAGCGCCACCACCTTCGCCCTCGCCTTCCTCCTGCTCCTGCTTGAGTAGGTCGAACACCTGCTTGGCGGTCATGCCCTTATACTTGGGGTCGTAGCAGCCCATGCGCTCACCCTTCATCGGACCGTCCGGCCATGTCGGGAACTCGATGAACCGCGACTGCGGGTCCATGTCCACGATCATGAGGTTAATCACGTGGTCACAGGCTACGTTCGCCAGCTTGGGGTCCTCGTTGTAGAGTTTCCGCCACGTGGTCAGGTGACGCAGCCCCTTGTGCATGTTCTCGTGCAGCACGACGAAGGCCAGTTGCTTGTCCGGCAGGGCCTTCACGAAGGGTCGGCCATAATACTCATCCCGGCCATCGGTCATGGCGGTAGGGATATCGTCGGACAGCACAGTCTTGCCGACCATCATGATGCCCGACCAGAACGCGAACGCGGGGTTCCGCATCAGGCTGATCTTGACCTTCTTGAGTTTGCGTTCTTCTTTGTCACTAACAATGTTAGTCATGGTAGCTTGCTCCTACTGTGATCGGTCGAAGGCGTTCTCGGGTATCCGCCCGCGCTTCATCTCGAACACCTGCTTCATCACATCCAGTTCGTCCTTCGCCCACATCCCTATGTCGTGGGGCCAGCCGTTGACCTTGATGGTCACGGTCCACTTCATAGGGCTGCGCTGCTTGCACTCGACGAACTCGACACTGGCACCGGTCAGGTCCGGGAGCGTCCTACGCTTACGCCCCCGGTTCATCAGGTCCCGCACTTAGAGGAGGTCCTCGTTGCGTTCGATCCATTGTGCGAACGCAGCGCACGAGAAGGCAACAGCCTGCTTGGTCGGGTTCTTCGCCACGTTGATGGCGAACGCTGCCTGCCACTCCATATCGAACCGGCCCATGTATTTCATGAACGGGGTCATGGACTGCCGGTCGATCTTGGCGATGGCACCGAACACCAGCACCGCACAAGCACCTGCCGAAGTAGGCACAGTCGCGCTGTCAGGCGCAGCGATGATGCTGTCCCATGACGGAAGCTGATCTTGGTAGGCGATGAACGCTTCCATATCCCGTGCAGCCGCCTCACCGATGGCACCCTTCAAGGCACTGATCGTCGCCGCGCTGTCGTTCTGGTCACGCTGGCTAACAATGTTAGATGCGATCTGGAGCGACCGGGGCGAGACGTAGGCGGTCTGCACTTTCTTGGGGTTGTAGATATAGGGGTTGTCGCCATCACCGTCCGTGTAGCTGGAAAGCGCATGCGGGAACTGCCGCACCCATGCCAGCACCGAAGGGTCAATGTCGTTGTTGACACCCCACTCCAGCCACTCCTCACTGGTCGGCTTGGACACCACGATCTCAACGATGCGGTTGCGGGTATGCGCCTTGAGGTTGTCGCCCACCCCGTCCGTCAGCAGGTTGCCGGTCAGGAACACGATGCTGTCGTCGTCGATGGACACATCGCCCAAGCGCGGGTTGGTCACCTCAAGCAGCGGGTGCAGCATATTCTTGATCGGCTCGGCACCCTTGGTGAACTCGTCGAGCATGACGATCACCGGCTTGCCCTCATGCAGCCGGAACCGGGCGTTGGGGTAGTAGCGGGTCACCTTGTTGTCGTGGTCGATCACCGGCATGGCGATATCGCCAAGGTCCATATTGGGAACGTCCATGTAGGCGGCGTTATGGTTCGGCAGCGCCTTGGCGATGGTCGAGAGCATCGTGGACTTGCCGATGCCCGGCTCACCACGAACGAGGAAGCGCACCTTGGGGTTGCTCATGATAAGCTGTGCCGCTTGCTTGAGGGTCACAGTCGAGCCGAAGTTGATTGCAGTCATGGTCGTTTTGCTCCTGTCGCCTAACATTGTTAGGTCTTGTCCAACTGGGGTAAGTTGAGTTGCACCACCGCACCCAGTTTTTACGGTGTAGCATAATGTTATGGGTAATGCAAGGGGTTTTGGCCGAGGGGTCAGCCGTTAGTCCTATGTTGTCCAGTATGGTCCAATGCGGTCCAATACGGTCCAATAAGCCCTAAGCCCACGTGTAGGACTTGTAGCGGTCGGTCACCAACTTGCCCTCCTTGTGGACCACTGCGTCGAGCAGGGTATTGTCCTGCCGCAGCAGGATATCCACCAGCACCGAGCGGGCGCTCGTCCCGCCCCGACTGTTGGTCATCGTGATCGCTGCCTTCATCCGGTCGTCGTAGTCGTCGGACGCTGCCCACTGGAGGACCTGCCGCCGGTTACCCGGAATGTCCGCACCCCAGTTGAGGTTGGGTGGAGTGTTGGGGTAGGGGTTGCCCCGGTAGTCAGTGTGTTCCGACCAGCCGAAATACTCGGCGCGGGTCTCGGTGGTGAACGACAGGGTGCCGCCTTGCAGTTTGCGCAGTCCTTCGACGAAGGTCATGAACCCAGCGAAGGGAGCCAGCGCCTCCTTCATCCTAACTTTGTTAGGCTTGTGGGTAGCAGGGTAGACGTAATCGAGGTAGACCAGATCACCCGCAGCATCGCGCACGAAGGTAGACACCGTAGGGTCTGCATCCCAACCGCGCTTGCCGTTGCAATGCAGCGGGAGCCAGCCGCGCCGGACCACACCGCCATCGTGCCACTTGCAGCGAACCCACTGGTCGTATTGGTGGGTGCGGAAGTTGCCGCCCAGCAAGCGGTCGAGCCGCTCGTTGGTTGACGCGCAGGACCAGCGGTTCTTGCGATGGATTTGGATCGTGCCGCCGTGATGGTAAAGCACGAGGGTCTGCCTCTTTGATAGTTCCCCATATCGCCCGTAGCCCACGTGGATGCCAGCCCCGGTTTCCCAGATGCTGAACCACGGCTGATCGCGCCGACCGACCGGACGGGTCTTACCCGCACATCCCCGGATGGGGGCGATGTTGTCGTGCCACTTCTTCGCCTCGGTGTAATTGTAGAGGCGCGGGATGGCGTTGTAGGTTTTCCAATTCAGTGCCATTTGCTTGCTCCTATTCCGATATACCTAACAATGTTAGCCGACGGCCTTCTTCTGTGGCAGACCGAACTTGGCGTTGACCGCCGACACCTGCACGACAGGCAGGGTGCGGCTCCCCTCGGGGATGAGGTCACCGATCACTTCCATCGCCTCGGGCCACGCCTCGGCCAGCTTCTTGCCGGTGGTCATGGTGTTTAGCACCGACATGGCCTCGTGGTATGCGGTCTTGCACACATCTTCGAAGTCATACTTGCGCTGCGCGTAGCCCTGCACCTCCTTCGCCAGCTTCTCGTCGGAGATGCTGTGCCTGCGCCCGAACACCGGCTTGGTGTTTTCCTTCACCTGCGGGACCGATACCCAGCGCGAGTAGAACCGCCCGCCCACGGTGACGGAATAGCCGTTGGCGTTAACGTCCAAGTTATCTCCTGCGGACAGTGAACCGGGGAAGTGCTTGGCCAGCACCAGCAGGGCCTCCACCACGGGCTTGGGGTAGCAGTGGTCATAGACGCGCTCGAACAGCTTCTTGCCATCCTGCACGATGGCCTTGGCCTCGTCGGTGTAGCGGTAAGCCACCAGCTTGCGGGCCATCTGTTCACGAACTTCTTTGGTCAGTCTGCTCATTGTCTTGCTCCTATTCCGATATACCTAACAATGTTAGGTGGTTGGTGGTTCGGGGAGGTCCATCCAGTGCGTTGCTGTATGTCGCTCCCCTCTCGGGATGGCGCGCACCTTCACCTTGGGGTCGCCCTTATACTTATGCGCCACGATGATCTGTCCGCCCGGTTCGGGAAAGCCCAGCGCCACGCATAGCTTACGCTCGCTCTCGCTGCCCAGCACATATGCCAAGAAGTAACGGTCCTTCGGTGCGGTCTCGATGGGTTGCCAGTCAGTCATCACACAGCACCACTTCTGCCTCTTGGCGTAGGACGACCAGTTCACGCCATGCCTCGGGCGTAGCGCTTCCGACTTGGGCTAGCGCACCGGTCCAACTCAAGAACATCTCAAGAACCCGTTCCAGTTGGCGCTCGCGTTTGGTTTTGGGTGCAGGTATCGGCAGCACGGCTGCTACATTGCGGATGATCTCCTCCACCTCACGCACGGCGCGGGGACCGATGTTCTTCTGCTTACGGAAGCTGCCGTCTTTAAGCGCCCTCTTGGCATCTCCGATTGTCACAGCACCGCAGCGGGTCAGCGCGGCGAAACTGCGGACACTCAACTCCACATCTTCCAACAGCACCCGGTCAAGCTGTGCGTCCAGTGCATTTATCATCTCGTTAAGTCTGATGTCTACGGCCATTTGCTTGCTCCTTCTTTAATAACCACACTCGGGACACTCCCAGTCCCGCTCGTTGATCTCGATACGCTCGGCCAGCACCACGGCCAGTTCTTCCCATGCTACGCGCACCCCGCGCCGTGCTTCCTCAAGCAGTTCACGGTTGGACAGGCAGCGGTAGTAGTCCCGGTCCTTCTCCGTCATGGTCAGTCCCCCATAAAGAAGCTGCCGATCACGGCAACGATACCGGTTATCCGAAACGTAATGGACGCAATCACATCCCACGTGCTGTCGCCCTTGGCCTCAATCGCACCCCACATCTGGAACAGGATGCCAAAGAGGAACATTTTATCCGCCGTGCTCATGCCACGTTCCCCTTCTCACGGTTGATCTGCATCCGCAGGTGGTCGGGGCGGTAGCCCCACACGCCGATGCTCTTGCCGTAGGCCACACAGGCCCGGCCAAGGTCATGCTCCAGCACCCGCATCTCCAGACGCAGCTTGTCGTAGCGGGTCAGCAGCTTCACGGCCTCGCGCTTGAGTGTGATTGCTTCTTTGTTCTTCTCTAACATTGTTAGTCTCCCTCGTAGTTGGTTTCGCTCTCGCGCATGATCCGCATGGCCACAGTGGCATCGAACGGGGTCAGCCCGTCAGCATCCAGCGGCTGGCCGCAAAAGCCCGGCTCGTCGCTAAAGTCGATCCCACAGTGGGCGCAGACGTAATGCTTGTGGGTGTAGCGCCCACCCGGACACCGGGTCATTGGCATCATACCCAGCGCCAGTGCGGCGAGGTCCTTGAGGTCGCGCTCCTCTGTCGGGCGCACATAAGTATCGACGTTATCCAACATCGTTTGCTCCTTCTCTGGTATACGTTAGTGCTTCGTCACAATCGGCAGGTCGTGCATCCGCCTCACCAGCATGGCCGGGTGGCCCTCGTCGTTGAAGCCGAACTCGATCCCGACGATACCCTCCCGCTGCATCTGCTCGATGAAGACCGAACCCATCGCATTCCTAACAGTGTTAGGGTCTGCCCACATGGCGATGCGGAGGCAGGTCTTGGCGATCCAGAACCTCATGCGCCCTCCCCCAGCAGCTTCTGCCACTTACGAACAGCGCCCGATGCTTCGGGTGCTGCCCACTTACCGGGGCGCGCTTCGAGTATCTCGCAGGTCTGCTGGTCGCCCAGCCAGCGCCCCATCGGGGTGCAGAGCGGCGTGGTCATCTCCATCCAGCCCACGATCACTGTGCCATCAGGGTCAGTGATGCGCGCCACTATATACCCGTCCCTGTAGTCCTGTTCTTCCATCTCACCCTCCCTTGGGGTTGGTCCGCGCCACATCGGCACGGCTCACTACTTGGTATGCGCCCTTGGAATATGCGGGCATCACGGTGAACTTAACATTGTGGGCATGGCTGTCACCGCAGGACAGACAGGTCCGGTAGCCCAGCTTGGCACGGGCAGCGGGGTAGAACCCACCACACTCCCAGCACACGACCTCGGTCGCCATTACTCGTCTCCCTCATCCCTAACATTGTTAGGTCCAAATATGGCCTCGTTCTGTGCGGTGCGCAGCAGGGTGCGGACCGTCATCAGCTTGCGCTCAAGGTAGGACTGGTAGTTGATCGCCTTGCGCAGCAGCTTCTTGTCTGCCTCATCCTCGATCTGGTCGCGCAGGTCCCGCAGTTCGCGCTTTTCTTCGGGGGTCATTACTCGGTTACTCCTTCTTCAGTAGGTGTTGGTTGGTGAAGCGTAAGCTCCGTCTCGTGGAAGTCATACAGCCGCCCGCTTGTCAGCGACTTGCACCACACCCATGCGGTCCGGGTCCGGGTCAGCCGCTTGTTGGCATCGCGGGCATGGACAAAGCTATCGACCACCCACAGGTGCCCCTCGCGCTTGAGGATGCCGGCAGTGTCGAACCTGTCGCCCACCTTGGCCTCAACCCAGACAAGCTGGCCCTTTTCGAGGTCATCGCGCTGGGTCTGATGGTAGACACCCATCAGTCCACCCTCCACACCAACAGCACCGAGCGGTCCTTAGTGCGGGACAGCCGGGTCGTGCGCCACTTCCACCCGCGCACGTTGTTGGCGTTGAGTTGGTAGAGCCGGGAGCGGAGAAGGGTGATTTCTTGCTCGGTCAGCAGGTAGGTGCCGCCCTCGGCAAGAGGAAGCGAGAGGAGTTGATCCGTAGTTGGTGGGTTGGTCGGCAGGTTGTGGTGCCGGGCTTGGTTGGAGAGGGGGGTGTTAGTGGTGGTGGTGGTGTTCTTGGCTAACATTGTTAGTTGCTCCTTCTCTGTTATCGTTAACGCCGTCCGCCGGGGGTGCGGGAGTTGGTAGCGAGCAGGAAGGCAGCGCGCTCAAGGGTGCAGCGTTCGCTCACCGGGCCACGGCTCGTCATGACGTAGGTCATCACCATGCGCTTGGGCCAGCCCTCGTCGTGGCCGATCATGTAATAGAAGTCGCCGGGGCTTTGTGGTGCGCGGGCATTGAGTGCATCGGCGTAGCCGCGATTGTAAGCGGCACGGGCATCGAGGCGTTGTTGCTTCTGGGTGGTTGTGGTCATCGTCTTCGTCTCCAGCCTAACAATGTTAGGTTTTGTGGTGTGCTGTCCAGCACGGGTGATCTGAGCGTCCGCCCAGTGTTCTCGGTATAGCAGAGAAAAGTTAACATTGCAATAGCTAACGGCCAAGGGGTCGGCTGGAAGGACCAGCCTAACAATGTTAGGAAATAGGGGTAATGTTAAGAAACGGGCTTGGAAATGACAATGTTAAGTTTCGGTGGTAATGTTAACAAAATTATTCAGGATAGGCACACTGCTTGATGAACGGGCACTGGAGAGGGTGTAAGAAAAATGGGGGTGTTGTAAGAGGGATGTTAGAAAATCGTCTTACATTAGGAGGGCGGCGGGAACGGCAGAAATCTGCGGGGTAGATAGATAGATAGAAAGTTAACAATATATAATGTAAAAATGTAAGAGGTTTTTGAAAGTATGGCTACGTGTGGGGGTTTGCTGAGTGCCTCCACACCTGCGGAGAGACCCGTTCTTATATGGTAGCCATAATCGAAAAATCGTCTTACATTTTACAAAGCGCAGAAAACTGCCAAAAACCGTCTTACATTAGGTCTTACAACGCTTACATTGTTTTTACAAAAGGTCGCTTGACTGCGCGGCCTAACCCTGTTAGCACTCACGTGCTAACAGCCGAAGCGCGGACCGGCTGTGTTTTCTTACATTCCATTTTCCGACCCGCCCTTCCGACCGGGACCTTTCCGTCCACCCTCCATGACAGTAACCATGATAGTGCCGCGCCGAGCGCGGACACAAAAAAGGCCCGGCTTGCGCCGGGCCTCTCGTGGTTAGGTCTAGCCTAACAGTGTTAGGCAGTCTTGATCGTGCGAACGTCAATCCCAAGGTGTGCGTTCATGGCCTTGGCCAGATCGGCGGCGAAAGCGACCAGTTTGGCGTTGTCGCTCTTATTCATGCGCTTCCAAAGCCGGGTGCTTTCTTCCACCGCGAACAGCATGTCCGAACGCTTCGCCGGGTTGGCACCCTCGCCCTCGCCCTCGCCCTCGGGCAGCGGGGAGCCGTCAGCCATGCTCTTGCCGTTAGGGGCGAGGCCAGCCACGAGGTTGCGGCCATATTCCCGCATGCGGCCATAGGCGACCGAAGCGTTAGTGTGGCCCGCCTTCTTGAGCGCGGCATAGAGCGCATCCTTGTGCGGCTTGAGCGCCTTGGCATTGTCCGACACTTCGTTGTGGTCGATATCGAACCAGCGGAAGGGGAGCATATCGTTCCACTTCGCGGCAATGCGGATAAACGAGCCGTAAAGCTTGCCGGTGTTCTCCACCATATCGTCATAAAGCTGCTCGACCTTAACGGCCTTGATATCGGACAGGTCGATGCTCTTGCCGTCAACGATAACGAAAGCGGGGGCGGTGTTGTTCTTCTTGCTCATAACGTATTACTCCGAAAGCCGGGCAGCACCTCGCTGCCGGTAAACAGACTTAGATCAGATTATTCCGGGTAATGCAAGGGGAAAATAGGGATAACGGCCTAAACCTAACAATGTTAGGGCCTAAAGCCTTGAAATCGCTGGGAAAACGGCAGGGAGGGGTAAAAAGCATGGGGGGGGTATAGAAAACGCGCGCGCGTAGACCCCACTGCCCCCCGACCCCCCAAATGCCACGTTGGGTCCCTCTGCTCCTGTATACATAGTGTTCTGCACATTCAGTTACCTAGCCTCAGTTTGTCCCCGCTATCCGCCGAACGTCACTCTACAAGATATCTTTATATGCTTACTCCTACTCTAGTATCCATACTACGGACGCACCGCGCGTCGGGTACCCCCCACCCCCTCATGTTTTTCGGGCTAACCGGGCTAAGCCGAAAATATAAAACACCCCCCGTCACTTTTTGCTTGGGTCCCATGCCCCACGGGGGTATATATTTTTGGCTTTGACGAGCGCCGTCGTGGTACGGCGGGGCACCGGGTTTTTGTTTAACCTAGGCGAACGGGTGATACCCCGGTGCCCCTTTATGTTGGTGTAGCTCAACTGGTAGAGCAGCGGTCTCCAAAACCGCAGGTGTAGGTTCGAGTCCTGCCACCTTCGCCACTCCCCCTTTACATCCCACTACCAGCGCATCTATAAGGTGCTTCTGCTCCCACAAACCGGATGCTGCACCCACATGCCTATTGTTAACATCGAACCAACTGACGAGTTCCCTGTCCCGTTCAGTCTCGATGCCGAAGAACCCGCCACGTTTGTGGAAGAGGTGCAGGTAGCAGCAGACACAGCCGACCTGCTTGTCGGCATGGGTGCCCCCCTTGAAGTTGATCCGGAGACTGCCGAGCGCGAGCGCAAGCTCCTCGAAGCAGTGGTCAAGAACAAGAAGAAAGAGCCGCTCCAGCGGGTCAACACGGCCTACGCCGCCTCTGCCTTCCTGAAGACCTACGGCCAGATGATGGCCTTCGATGCGGGCCAAGCGCGTGCTGCCATCACATCCAAGCTGATGGAGATCGCCAACTGCGGCGAGATTAAGTACGAGCTAAAGGCCCTCGAACTGCTCGGTAAGCACAGCGACATTGGCCTGTTCACCGACCGCAGTGAGATCACGATCAAGTACAAGGACCCCGACGACCTCGAAGCGGCGATCAAGGAGCGCGTCAAGCGCCTGCTGAATGCCGACGTCGTGGACGTTACTCCCATCGGCCTCAACCTCGACGAAGAGCTTGGGGTGGCCAGCCAGCCTGAAGAGGCTGAGTTCACCGAGGTTGCAGAGGAAGAGACCGAAGCGGAGCCGGAGGCTGGCGATGAGTAAGCCTGACCTCAAGGTCGTGGGCGAGATCAAGCCGCCCGAGTACAAAGACCCGGTAAAGATGCCGCGCAATCTGGCCGACGACATTGAGAACGGTGACTTCGGCACGGTGCATACCATCGCCATCGCTACCTTCGGTGATGACGGCCTACAGGTCTTTGGTGGTGGAGACGACAGCGTTGGGCCGACCGTCGCTATGGTGTTCCAAGCAGCGTCAATGAAGATGTGCCAGTCGCTCGTGGACTTCGAGAGCATCCTCTGATGGCCTCGGTGCTCGACAACATCAGTCTCAAAGACATTCCGACCATCCTGCCTGCGCTGTCGCTGGCCGAGCAGGAGCAGCTACTGGCGGAGCTTGAGAAGCTCGACCAGTTGAAGCGACAGAAGTTGGCTCAGCAACGGTTCATGAAGTTCGTGGAGACCGTCTGGCCGACATTCATCGGAGGACGCCATCATGCAATTATGGCTGATGCGTTTGAACGAGTGGCACGGGGGGAGCTTAAGCGCCTCATCATTAACATGCCTCCTCGTCATACTAAATCTGAGTTTGCCAGTTATCTTCTTCCTGCTTGGTTCCTAGGCCAGTACCCCCACAAGAAGATCATCCAGTGTTCGCACACCGCTGAACTGGCAGTGGGCTTCGGTCGTAAGGTGCGTAACCTCGTCGATACCGAGACCTACCACGAGATTTTCCCTGATCTCAGCCTGTCCTCGGACAGCAAGGCGGCAGGGCGGTGGAACACCTCCAAGGGCGGCGACTACTTCGCTATCGGTATCGGTGGTGCGGTGACGGGTAAGGGGGCTGACGTCCTCATCATCGACGACCCTCACTCGGAGCAGGAAGCGGCGCTGGCCGAAATTAACCCGGACATCTACGACAAGACGTACGAGTGGTACACCTCGGGGCCGCGTCAGCGTCTCCAGCCGGGCGGTGCCATCGTCATCGTTATGACGCGGTGGTCGAAGCGGGACCTCACGGGGCAAGTCCTGAAAGCGTCTGCACAGCGCGGCGGTGACGAGTGGGAAGTGATCGAGTTCCCAGCGATCCTCCCGTCCGGGAACCCTCTGTGGCCAGAGTTCTGGTCGCTGAAGGAGCTGGCCGCGCTGAAGGAAGAACTGCCCAACTCCAAGTGGCAGGCCCAGTATCAGCAGGCTCCGACCTCCGACACGGCTGCTATCGTCAAGCGCGAGTGGTGGCAGATATGGGAGAAGGACAGCCCACCGCACTGCGACTTCCTGCTGCAGTCGTGGGATACGGCCTTCGAGAAGACCCAGCGTGCGGACTATTCGGCGTGTACCACGTGGGGTGTGTTCTACCACCCTGACGACAACGGCATTGACCAAGCCAATATCATCCTCCTGAATGCGTTCCGGGACCGCATGGAGTTCCCGACACTGAAGCGCACGGCCATAGACGAGTACAGGGCTTGGGAGCCGCACTGCGTGATAATCGAGAAGAAGGCTTCCGG
>JACCDY010243761.1_pt1 | contig 14913 bp, 12 predicted proteins | sample 7446391 | NCBI WGS metagenome assembly JACCDY01 (sample SAMN15323451, study PRJNA562643) | freshwater metagenome | isolation source: river surface water | place: USA:Blue River Watershed | collected 2017-08-18 | reverse complement strand
GCTGGGGTCGCGGTACCAAATGGGAGTGAGCGGGTTGGCCGTGTCGTTGGTCAAGCGCAGCACATCGTTGGCGCCGCCTTCAATTTTCACGGGCGTGGTGGTGGCGCCCATGGCGTCCACAAAGGCTTTGGTCAGGAAGACTTCGTTGGCTTGGGTGTCTTGGGCGATGTCCAACACTTCGAGGTTGCTCACCTGCGGTGTGGTGACCGTACGCAAATCGAGCGTGGTGGTTTGAATCACCAAGCTGTCAACACCTGTGCCGCCGTCAATGCTGTCAAGCACATCAAACACCACACGGTCGGCACCTGCGCCAGCCAAGATGGTGTCGGCACCTGCGCCACCGTCGATGGTGTCGGCACTGCCCACAGTGTCGTTGGCCAAGTCGGTGACGATGCGGTTGTCGCCGCTGTTGCCCACCACCGAGTCCGCGCCTTTACCCGTGGAGACGTTTTGAATGCCCACCAAGGTGTCTGTGCCTAAGAGATCGCCCGCCTGAGCGCTGCCGTTGGTGTTGCCTTGCGGTAAGGTCACCACCATCGCGTCTGTCACCTCAAGGGTGGTGCCGTTGGGCCCTGGCCTGTGGCCTAGGTCAAGCACATCCGCCCCGCTGCCAGTGATGGTGTCATCACCCGGACCACTGAGCAAGGTATCCGTACCGGCGCCACTGGTGATGGAAACACCGGCAACCTCTACATTGCGATTGACCAATACCGTTGTGCCGCCGCTCTTGTAGGCCGCATAACCAGGTGTGCCCGCTTCATCGGCACTTGGGTCCCGCAACCAAATGGAGGTATTGTCTTGGGCATTGGCGAGTTTCAAGACATCGCCCGAACCGCCCTCAATGCTGATCACCGCATTGCTTCCGCCCATCGCCTCCACAAAGGATTGGGTGAGAATAACTTCGTTGGCGCCGGCATCGCTGGCAAGGTCTAACACTTCGAGGTTGCTCACGCGCGGTGTAATGCCGCGCAAGTCAAGGCTTTCGCCCGTCACGAGCAAACTGCCATCCCCCGTGCTGCCATCAAACAGTTCGTCTGGTTCAAACGTATCGCTCAAGACCAGCTGCGCCCTGCCATCGCCATCTTTGATACCACTTTGTAAGTCTGTAAGTTCGGCGGTGACCGTGACGTCTTCTTGGTACTCGTCGTCACGCGCAAAGCTCACGCTGATGGTGATATCTGTCTGACCGGGTTGGACCTTGATCGGCTTGTCCAAGGTGAAACTGTCTTGGTTGCTAGATGGATAGCGAATCTTGTAGGTGCTGTCTGCCGCACCGCCCACGCTGACAACCAATGGCATATCGGCAGGAAAGCGATCCCTCGCGGTGGAGTTGTTCAACTGGCTGAAGGTGAAGTTCAGATTAAAACTCACCACCAAGCTGGTGGCAGCAGAAAACTTCACCTCAAACGTCATCGTCGTTTGAGGTTGCGGAGAAGCATTCGAAAGATCTGGCTCAATCACCGTAGCCTGACTAGCCGTGATCGCCAACTTAGGAATCACTGGCGGTGCGAGCTCATCGGCCAGTTTGGGCGCGGCCGCTGTGGGCACCACAAAAGGCGCGACAGTTGTGACCAGCGGTGCAGGCGTGACGGGGCCTTGCCCCGCAGCGAGGGCCGAAACGGGGTTGGCCTCGAGCGAAGCAGACAGCGGCGCGGCCAAATTGTTGCCCGTCAAGGGACTGTGCGAACTCACGCCCGTGATGGCGCTGACCAACGCAGGCGGCGTGGCGGTGCTGGCGGCTTGGGCCAGTCGCACATCGGGGTCGACAGCGGGGGTTAAAACAGTCGGCGTGGTACTCAGCTGCAGGGGGTTGGTGTTGCCATCGACCGCAATGAGCTTGGTGCTGGCGGCATTGACGCCGCTTGTGCTAGGCGGCAACAAGGTGCTGACTGCGGTTTGACCGGTTTGCGGTTGGACCAACACATTCAGGCCGTTCTGCGGCACGGGCAATTGACCAGCCGGCGTGAACACCTGAATTTGCATCTCAGGGTTGCTGGATTTGTCGACACTCAGCGAACCTGCGTCCACGTTGAGGTTGACTTGGAAGAATTTGGTGTTGTTTGCCGCCACCAGTTGCCCCGTGACCAGCACGCGGGTTTGGTCGCCCAGCAAGGCCGAGCTGCCCGAGGGGTTGGGCTGTGAGTTGTCGATGAGGGTGAGCTTGAGTTTGGCGTTGTCCGTGGTGGTGACGATGTCACCCACATAAATAGCGTCGCCAAAGTTCAGCTGGATCACCATGCCATTGCGAACGACCGTGGCCGAGCCGCTGATTTCGGCTACGCGAGCCACCAAGGCGTCGGCTTTGGGTATGGGTGTATCGGTGGGTGCATCAGTTTGGATGGCCGTGTCGCCCAGTTGGGCCTGTGCCAATTGGATCGATGGGCTCGGCTCACGCACGCTGTCGAGCAAGGCCTGGAGCTGCGCCCACTGTGCCGGAAAGTGCTGCTCGAGCTGGGCTAAATCAAGACCTTGTAACAAGCCTTCGACGCGCTCAATCCTGCCATCAGGATAAATCCGCAGCAAATCGTGACCATCGCGCACAAGTTGACAGCCCATGTCTTGTGATGTGGCGAGCACATCCAGCACAGACTGAATACCAGCTGAGTCTTTATTGCCTTGGCCAAGCCATTTGGCAAGTGCGTCGACTGTCAGATTTCTTATTTTTGTGAGGCGCATCGAGGCATCGTGGAAAGGTTGTCGAATCGTTAGATTCGTCCAAACCACCTAAAACTTGAGAAATTGATAAATAGCAATAACTGCGCCATGTTCAATTTCTCGCCGATGCCACCTCGACTGGGGGTGTGATCACCCGATGAATAACAACTAAGAACTACAAATGGTCCTTATTTTTACGAGCCACTGACCGCTTTTTTGACAAAACTTTCAACCGCGACGCATTCATTCAGTTCTGACTCCAGCTGGGCATCGCCCACCACATAGTCACCTCGTTGGGCGAAATTGGCCTTGAGTCGCTTGCTGTAAACCTCAGACACAGTGGCCACATTGCGCTGCACGGTTTTCATGGTGTCTTTGCTTTTGAGGCCACGTCGCTTGTCAATTTGTCGCTCATTGGCTTCGGACAACACCATGTAATGCTGTGCCAAAGCCTCAAAGTCTTGGGCCGTCTTGGCTTGGCCTTTGCGCGCAAACACAGCTGCCACATTGAGCTGCAAAGCCGCGCAGCGGTTGTACAGGTAAGACACACGCGTCGGGTCTTTGTAAGACTGGTACTGGCTGCGAACCTCGTCAAAAGTGGACAACTCAGCCGCCTGCGTCAGGCTAGACACCCCTAAACAAGCAGCAAGATAAAAGGTTCGGCTCTTCATATTGGTGAGTTCCACCTGTCAATTATTCGTTGGCACAGATTATGCATTGAGCAAGGACGAATTGATTTTTTAGGAGCAAACCATGTCTACAAAGCAACATCTGTCTGGCGCCAAGCTGACCACCTTCACCTTGAATGAACTCACACAAGCAGCCGATATGCTGGAAGCATCAGGCCGTTACGAAGAGGCGCTTGAACTCTACCGTCAATGGCTCAAACACAGCCAAGATGAGCGTAAACACGTGGCTTGGTTCAATTATGGCTGGCTGCTTCAAAAGCAAAACTTGTTCAGTGATGCCGCCAACGCCTACAACCAACTGACCGACGACTACGCCAATTATTTGTCGGGTCACGCCGCTGCGGCCTAAAGGCTCACCCCATTCACCACCGCTTCTCCTCGGTGGTTTTTTGGATTTTTCATTTGTTTACATAACATTAATCGTATTTTTAACAAAATCGAGAAAAACACGAAAATCGTTCGGAAATAAAAAAAAGGACTTAGATTTCTCTAAGTCCTTTTTAAGTGTTTTGGTGGGACCAGCGGGGGTCGAACCCACGACAAACGGATTAAAAGTCCGCTGCTCTACCAACTGAGCTATGGTCCCATCACGCAGCGTATTTAACGTTTGTTTCGTACCCTGCGAAGCCTAAAAGTATAACGCATTTTTTAGTGTTTTGGCAATGCGCGTGAAGAAATTTGCTCAAAAACCCATCCTGCTGCGCACTGACCAAACGTCGCAGTCACGCTAACCACAGAGCCATAGCCACTGCAATTGAGCGAGCCATCGCGTTGCCCATCGTGTGCGAGGTTGCAGCTGGGGTCAGCCGCAGCGACCGCCTCACGGCTGAACACACAAGCGACACCTATTTTTTTACCATCGCGTGCTGCCCCGTGCTGACGACGTAAGTTGTAACGCAACTTGGCCAGCAGCGGATCGTGGCTGGTGTGCGCCAGATCGTCGACATCCACTTTGTGCGCCTGACGCTTGCCGCCTGCGGCCCCCACGGTGATGAACAGCACCTGGTGTTGCATGGCCCATGCCGCCATGGCCGTTTTCGCTTTGATTTGGTCACAGGCATCCACCACCGCATCGACTTGGGCCCCATTCAAGAGGTCGGGCCAATTGCCTGGCTCGACAAAGTCTTCGACACAGGTAACGACGCAGTCGGGATGGATGTGGGCAATGCGTTGACGCATCGCCTCGACTTTGGACATGCCCAAGGTGTCGTCCAGCGCATGAATTTGACGGTTGATGTTGGACTCGGCAATGTGATCCAGATCGATCAGGGTCAGTCGCCCTACCCCACTGCGAGCCAAGGCTTCGACCGTCCAAGACCCCACACCGCCAACGCCGACTACCACGACATGCGCGGCTCGAATACGCGCAGCACCCTGCACACCGTACAAACGGGCCAGGCCGCCGAAACGACGCTCAGTCACAGACAGATCAGACACAGGTGCTGCGCTCAAGACGTGCGGCTTGTTGACGTAGCGAAAGCACGGCCCCCAGCACAATGGCCGCCAAGGCCATCAAGGCGTTGAGGCTGAGGGTGGAAATGCCACTCAAGCCCTGCCCGATGGTGCAGCCCATGGCGGTGACTCCGCCCACGCCCATGAGCACACTGCCCAAGAGATGCTGCCCCAAATCGCGGGGGTTAGCAAAACCTTCGAGGCGAAAGGTCTTGGCCTGCAAAGCCGAAGCGGCAGAACCGCAAATCACGCCGGCGACAGCCATCACGCCCGTGCTCAGCACCTTGCTTGCATCGCTGTAGAGCATGAGCCAATCCAAGGTGTTGGCAATGGGGGCGACAAAGTTGAGCGCTTCCATACGGCCAGAGCTGGTGGCAAGGTAAACCGCATCCAGGGTGTCTGGGTGTTCTGGCACGAAGCCGAGATACCCACTGACCCACCACATAGCAACCACAACGCCGCCCACACCGACGCCTGCGACCCAGCTGTTGAGCGACCAAAAATCGCGGTCACGCACGACCCACAACAGCAACATGGCGGCCACCAGATACCCCAGGCCAGGCAGTCCCCAGACATTCAAATGAACGCCCGTGGGCATGTCGATGAACACGGTGTCCACCGTTTGGGTACGCAAGACAGCGGTGATGCCCTTCATGGTGGCAAATGCACTGATGCCCATGACCACAAACACCACCACCGACTTCAGGTTACCGCCGCCGATGCGCACCAACGCTTTGTTACCGCACCCCGACGCGATGACCATGCCGTAGCCAAACATCAAACCGCCCACCAAGGTGGACAGCCACATCAGGCGGGTGCTGGCGTACAAACTTTTAGAAGGGTCAATCACGCCGGCGTCCGACAAGGCGGTGAATCCCAAAATAGCCACCGCAATGGCGCACACCCACTGGCGGGCGCGGGTCCAATCACCCAAATGCACCACATCCGAGATGGCGCCCATCGTGCAAAAGTGAGTGCGATGGCTGATGAAGCCTAAAAAGAGGCCACCAAGAAAAAAGGCCCCGAGGACCTTTTGAGAGAGCGCAGCGATTTCGGTCACTTGAATTTCGCCAAACGCTCAGAAGCCGCTGCAGCAGCTTCGGTGTGTGGGTAGTTCTTGACCACATCGCCCAAGGTCTTTTTAGCGGCCTTGATGTCTTTCAACTCCAGCTGGCAGTTGGCCACCGACAGCATGGCCTCAGACGCACGCAGGTGGTTGGGGGCTTTGCTCAGCAGCAGGTTGAAATTGGTGATGGCGTTGGTGTAGCTGCGGTTGGCGTATTGGGCGTTACCCAACCAAAACAACGAAGGCACCACATAACCACTCTTGGGGTTGCGTTTGATGAAGTCATTGAACGCCGTGCTGGCAGCGCCAAACTCGCCCTTGCGGAAGATGGCCAAGGCATCTTCATACGCTTTGGTTTCAGCGGGGTCGGCAACAAATTCCACACCATCGACCTTGACTTGAGTGGGCTCAAACTTTTTCAAGCGGTCGTCCACGCCCTGAGACAACTCTTTGGCACGGCGCAGCTCTAGCGTCAACTCTTCTTTCTCGCCGCGAATGCGGGCTATTTCGGCACGCAAAGCTTCAAACTGGTTTTGCTGCTCCAGCAAACCGCGCTGGAAGTTTTGAATTTCTTCGCCTTGACGCTCGACGCGTTCACGCAATTCCAAAATGGCACGACGGGCATCGCCGTCTTCAAACAGCGCAGCTTGCGCCGTGGCCGACCACAACACGGCAACCGCCAAGGCCACCGAGCGCAAAGAGAAAGAAGTGTTCAATGTCATTGGTAGTTCAGCGCAGCGCGACGGTTTTGTGAGTAAGCAGATTCATCAGCGCCTTGAGCCACTGGTTTTTCTTTGCCAAAGCTCACCGATTCCATTTGGGTATCGGGCACGCCCAAGGTGCTCAGGGCACGGCGCACGGCATCGGCACGCTTTTGGCCCAAAGCCAAGTTGTATTCGCTGCCGCCACGTGCGTCTGTGTGGCCTTCAAGGTTGACACGGCGGTTGCGATCGGCGCGCAAGTAACGCGCATGGGCTTCAATCACGTTTTGGTATTCGCCCTTGACGGTGTAGCTGTCGAGGTCAAAGTAAATGATGTGTTCCACACCCACGGGGCCTTGTTTGATGCCTTCCATGGCACCCAGGCCACGCGAGTTCAAACCATTCACACCACCCATTTGGCCGCTGGCACCACCTGAACGGTCATCCACTTGCACATCATCGAGCTTGACACCCGAGGCACAACCAGACAACACGGCAGCGATGGAGATGAGCAAAAGAAGTTTTTTCATAGGAGAAGATTCAAAAAAAAGAAAAAGAATTAAGGCAAGATTTTGCTGAATGGGCCCCAGTTGGGCTCACGCAAATCACCACCTTGACCCGACAAACGGGCTTTGATGCGGCCGTCCAAGGTGGTGGTCATCAAAGCTTCGCGACCGTCTTGTTGGGTGGCGTACACGATCAAACGGCTGTTGGGTGCAAAACTGGGACGCTCATCACGGCTGCTGTCGGTGATGGCGGCCACGTTGCCGCTGGCGATGTCCATCACATGCAGCTTGAATGCACCGCCGATTCTGGAGATATAAGTCAACCAACGTCCATCGGGACTGATGGCAGGTGAAATGTTGTATGTGCCATTGAACGTCACGCGGTTGGCGGGGCCGCCAGAAGCAGGCATGCGATAAATCTGAGGCGCACCGCCACGGTCGCTCACAAAGTAAATGGCTGAGCCATCGGGTGAGAAAACAGGCTCGGTGTCAATGGCGGCGGATTGGGTCAAGCGGCGAGGCTCGCCGCCGTTGGCGTCGATCACAAAGAGCTGAGAGCCGCCATCGCGGCTCAAGGTCACCGCCAAGCTTTTGCCATCGGGTGACCAGCTAGGCGCACTGTTGGAGCCGCGGAAGTTAGCCACCACGCGGCGCTTACCGCTGGCCACATCGTGAACATACACCACGGGTTTGCGTGACTCGAACGACACATAGGCCAATTGGCCGCCCGTGGGCGACCAGCTGGGGGAAATGATGGGCTCTGGACTGGCCAAGGCCGACTGGGCGTTTTCGCCGTCTGCGTCAGCCACCCACAAATTAAAGCGGGTGCCTGACTTGGTCACATAAGCAATACGCGTGGAAAACACGCCTTTGTCGCCCGTGAGCTTTTCGTACACAAAGTCTGAAATTTTGTGTGAGGCCAAGCGCAAATCGCCCGTCACGACCACGTAGCTCATGGCGCCTAGGTCTTGGCCACGCACCACATCCCACAAGCGCACGCGCACGTCATAACGTCCATCAGCCATCTTGCTGATGCTGCCCGTGAGCAACGCATCTGCGCCTTTTTGGCGCATGGCGCTGATGTCTGGTCGCTGCGTTTCATCGACCACCACGCCCGCCGTCACACCACGGAACTGACCGCTACGCTCCAGGTCAGCCTGAACAATGGTTGAGATCTTTTGAGGCGAGGTTTCTTCACCACGCAAAGGGGCAAAGGCAATCGGTACTTGGGTTAAACCCACACCCGACACTTCCACACGGAATTGCGCCCAAGCTGGCAAGGCCAACAAGCCAGCGGTCAAACACCCAAGTGCAAAGCGAAAAAATTGACGTGTCATAGTGAGATGGTTTGCCAAATGAATCTGCAGATTTTAGTGGTGAACGAGTGGCGATAATGCTCGCTATTGCCTTTCTTGCCACGCCTATCGTTTATGACCACATCCACCCCATCTGCCTCGCCAGATTCCTTGCTCACAAGACTGCGACGCGTGGCCCCATGGTTTGCTGGTCACCGCAGCATGTTGATGCTGGCGATTGCAGGTATTTTGGTGGGGTCCATCACAGAACCGGCCATTCCAGCGCTGATGAAGCCCCTGCTGGACAAGGGCTTTCAACAAGGCGACATGCCCCTGTGGCGCGTGCCTGTGGTGTTGGTGCTGTTGTTTGGCATTCGTGGCTTCGCAGGCTTCATTGCCAGCTACTGCTTGGCGCGCGTCACCCAAGCCTCGCTGGAAAAGCTTCGCCAACGCTTGTTCCAAAAGCTCATGCAAGCCGACCCTGCCTTGTTTCAGTCAAAACACGCCAGCGGATTGACCAATGCCATGGTGTACGAGGTCAATGCGGGGGCGGCGCAATTGGTGGGAACCACCTTGTCCTTCGCCAAAGACAGCGTGACCTTGCTCGCCCTCATGGGCTACTTGATGTACCTGAATTGGCAACTCACGCTGATTGTGTTCATCGTTCTGCCGCCTATTTCTTGGGTGGTTAAAACACTCTCACGCCGCATGGACCGCGTCACACGCTCTAGCCAAGATGCAACAGACGCCCTCGCCTATGTGGTGGAAGAAAACGTCATGGCCTACCGCATGGTGCGCCTGCACAACGCACAAGACAACCAGGCCGAGCGGTTTGGCAAGCTCAACCACAGCTTGCGCAATTTGGCTCTGAAGTCTGTCGTAGCCAGCTCGACCATGACGCCTCTGATCCAAATGCTCTCAGCGTTGGCACTTTCTGGCGTGCTGACTCTCGCCATTTGGCAAAGTACCAGTGGCGCAGCCAGCAATATGAACACCGTAGGCGGGTTTGCCTCCTTCATCACAGCCATGTTGATGTTGGTGTCTCCCATCAAACATTTGTCTGAAGTCACGGGTAGCTTGACGCGCGGCGTCACCTCGTTAGAGCGTGGCCTCGACCTGCTCAAAGACACGCCCGATGAACACCAAGGCACGCACACAGCGCTCCAGGTGCGCGGTGAAATTTGCTTTGACAACATCAGCCTTCAATACCCATCGGCCACCAGCCCTGCCTTGAACGGGGTAAGCCTCACCATCCGGCCTGGCCAAACCGTGGCTTTGGTGGGTCCCTCGGGCTCGGGCAAAACCACGTTGGCCAACTTGCTGCCACGCTTTCTTGACCCCACATCGGGCCACGTCAGCTTAGACGGTGTGCCACTCAAGGATTGGTCTCTCGCCAGCTTGCGCCGCCAAGTGGCCTATGTGAGCCAAGACGTGGTCATGTTCAACGACACGGTGGCCCACAACATCGCCTTGGGCGAAACCGTCGACACCGCCCGCGTGTGGAAAGCCCTCGAAGCCGCCAATTTGGGCGACTTTGTGCGCGGCCTGCCACAGCAAGAAAACACGCTGGTCGGTCACAACGCCACCCAGCTCTCAGGCGGCCAACGCCAGCGCTTGGCCATTGCCCGTGCCATTTACAAAGATGCCCCCATCCTCATCTTGGACGAAGCCACTTCGGCCTTGGATACGGCCTCTGAGCAAGCCGTGAAAGATGCGTTGCAGGTGTTGATGCAAGGCCGCACATCGCTGGTCATTGCGCACCGTCTGTCCACCATCGAACACGCCGATCTGATTGTGGTCATGCAATCGGGCAGCATTGTGGAAACGGGGACGCACGCTCAACTCATGGCCCAAGGCGGCCCCTATGCAGCGCTTTACAAAGTGGCGGCACAAAGCGCCGACAACCATTCTTCTGAAACAACGACTCTATGAGCCCAGCATCCATCAGCGGTTTCACCTTCATTCGCAACGGCGTAGAGCTGGGCTTTCCCTTTGAAGCCTCCATTCGCTCACTGCTACCCTTGGTAGACGAATTTGTGGTGGTGGTCGGCAAAAGCAACGACGACACCTTGGCTCGCATCCATGCCATTGGCTCGCCCAAGATTCGCGTGATCGAAACCATCTGGAACGAACGCATGGCCGACCGTGGCTTTGTGTACGCCCAGCAAAAAATGATCGCCCAATTTGCCTGCACGGGCGACTGGGCGTTTTACTTGGAAGGCGATGAGGTGGTGCATGAGGCTGAACTGGCCAACATCCGCGCCAGCGTCGATCGGCACCACAGCAACCCAGCCGTAGAAGCCTTGGTGTTTGACTACTTCCATTTCTACGGCACGCCAGAATTTGTGGCCAACAGCCCTGCCTGGTACCGCCGCGAATGCCGTCTGATTCGCAACACCATCCGTTCGTATGCGCCCGATGGTCAGTATTGGTTGATCACAAGCGATCACAAAAAAGGCCGCAACCCGCAAGCCGCCTTGGCCAATGCGCACATCTACCACTACGGTTGGGTGCGCAGCAACGAAGCGATGCAAAAGAAGCTCGACCAAGTGAGCAAGTTTTGGTCACACGGCGCACCCACGGTGCGTTACAGCCAGTTTGACGCGCAGGTGTTGCAGCCATTCACGGGCACGCACCCTGAGCTGGTGAAGCCTTGGTTGGAAAGTTCGGCTGAAAAGAGCTTCACGATTGATCCCAATTACAAGCTGACCAAGCGTGAAAAGCGCCACCGTTGGTTGATGAAGCTGGAGCAGGCGTTTGGGTTGGACTTCAGTCGCAAGCACTTTAAGCTCGTTGCCTGAACTGCTGTTTTCAGTCACTGCTTACGCTCGCCCACATCAAGCCAGTACCTGACGGCTTAATGGATACACCTTTCCTGTCGCACACCCACGTCACGGCCAGCACCCAACACGGCTTAACGTCCCTGCGGGCCGTGATGGCGCCGTATTGGGCACTGACCGCGACATGGGCTGGAGTGCTAATTTCGAGTTAGTGCAACAGAGTCGTCTCTGTGAAGTAGCTGCATGTGAGTATGCAAAGGTGTAGCACATGAGCTTTAACGATGCGCAGCAAGCAAAGCGCTTGGGGTGTTTGATTTGGCGCCATCACGGCCCGCAGGGACGTTAAGCCAAGTCAGACACCCCAAGCGCTTTGCGCCTCAGCCACCGAAGAAAAGCCTAAACCTCAAAGCAACACAATGTCGTACTGCACCTGCGACATGGACGCCTCAGGCTGCAACGAAATAGGCTTGCCAATGAAATCGCTCAAGCCCGCCAAATGTTGACTCTCTTCATCGAGCAACACATCAATCACATCAGGCGAAGCAATCACACGAAACTCACGCGGGTTGAACTGGCGCGCCTCGCGCAAGATCTCACGCAAGATGTCATAGGCCACCGTGCGCGCGGTCTTCACACTGCCCTTGCCTTCACACACGGGACATGGCTCACACAACATGTGAGCCAGCGATTCGCGGGTCCGTTTGCGGGTCATCTCAACCAAACCTAAGGCTGAATAGCCGCTCACCATGGTCTTCACGCGGTCACGGGCTAGTTGCTTGCGGAACTCGGCCAGCACAGCTTCGCGATGATCCTCGCGGGTCATGTCGATGAAGTCGGCAATGACGATGCCACCCAAGTTGCGCAAGCGCAGTTGGCGGGCAATGGCGCCTGCTGCTTCTAAGTTGGTTTTGAAAATGGTTTCGTCAAAGTTACGTGCCCCCACGTAACCGCCGGTGTTGACGTCAATCGTGGTCAGGGCTTCCGTTTGGTCCACGATGAGGTAACCGCCCGATTTCAAATCGACGCGACGGCCCAAGGCCTTGCCTACTTCTTCATCGATGTTGAACAAGTCGAAAATGGGGCGTTCGCCTTTGTACAGCTGCAACTTGTCCACTGCGCTGGGCATGAATTCAGTGCCAAAGGTTTTGAGTTTTTGGAACTGTTCCGCCGAGTCAATGCGAATGGTTTGCGTGGTTTCGCTCACCAAATCACGCAACACGCGCTGTAACAAATTCAAGTCTTGGTGCAACAACGACTTAGGCGGCAAACGGGTCGATGACTCTTTGATGCGCGCCCACGTTTTACGCAAGTAGGCAATGTCTTCGCCCAGTTCGGCATCGCTCGCGTCTTCGCCGTTGGTACGTAAGATAAAGCCACCGGTTTTGCCATCGGGCGCAGCCGCTTCGGCCAGGGTTTGCAGGCGTTGGCGCAAAGCCTCGCGCTGTTCAAACGGAATCTTTTGCGACACGCCAATGTGTTGGTCTTGCGGCAAAAACACCAGCAAACGGCCTGCAATGCTGATTTGTGAGGACAGCCTTGCGCCCTTGGTACCAATTGGGTCTTTGATGACTTGCACCAAGATCGACTGGCCTTCAAACACTTGTTTCTCAATCGGCACTACCGGTGCTGGCTCACCTTTGTCGTCGGCATGACGCGCTGCCACACTGCTCATCAGATCGGCCACATGCAAGAACGCGGCGCGTTCTAAGCCAATGTCAATGAAAGCCGACTGCATGCCGGGCAACACGCGGGCCACTTTGCCCAAGTAGACATTGCCCACCAAGCCTCGCTCAAGCGTGCGTTCGACATGCAGCTCTTGCACCGCACCCGTTTCCACAATGGCCACACGGGTTTCTTGCGGCGCCCAGTTGATGAGAATGTCTTGTTGCATGGCTGAACCCAACTTAAACCTTGAATCCAAACTCACGCAACAGCTGCGCGGTTTCAAACATCGGCAACCCCATGATGCCAGAGTAGCTGCCACTGATGTGCTCGATGTACGCCGCCGCCCTGCCCTGCACCGCATACGCACCCGCCTTGCCCATGGGCTCGCCGCTGGCCACATAGGCTTGAATTTGTGTGCGCGTCAAAGGCGCAAAGCGCACGTTGGAGACGCTCAAGGCTTGTTCGGTTTTCAGTGGCTTGCCTGTTTTCGACAACGTCCCCATGGCGACCGAAGTCAACACGCGGTGGGTTTGGCCGCTTAAGGTGCCCAAAATTTGCGCTGCATGCTTGGCGTCATCAGGCTTGCCCAAAATGGTTTTGCCCAAAGCCACCGTGGTATCGCTGCACAGCACAGGCGCCAAGCGCAGGCCACGGCGCTGCATACGGGCCAAGGCGGCCTCTAACTTGAGCAAAGTCACGCGTTGCACATAGGCGCGTGGTGCTTCGTTAGGCAACACGACCTCAAGGGCTTCGGCGTCTTCTGTGTCATCGGCCAGCAGCAGCTCGTAGCGCACACCCAATTGCTCTAGCAACTGACGGCGGCGCGGGCTTTGGGACGCGAGGTAGACAAACTTAGAGTCGGACATAAATTGTATTTCTGCGGTGCCGCCGGCGTCACTCACGGTGATACGGATGGTTGGCGTTGATCGACCAAGCACGGTAAAGCTGCTCGACCAGCAGCACCCGCACCATGGCGTGGGGCAACGTCAGGTCTGAAATGCGAATGCGCTCATGCGCTTGTTTTTTGAACTCGGGGCACAAGCCATCGGGCCCGCCAATCACCAAGGCCACATCGTCGGCTTCGAGCTGCCAATGTTTGAGCTTGGCAGCCAAGGCCACCGTGGTGAGGTTGGTGCCCCGCTCGTCCAGCGCCACGATGCGGCAGCCACGCGGAATGGCAGCTTCAATGCGTTCGCGCTCGGCGGCGTAGATGGTGTCTAAGGTCTTTGAGCCACGTGGCTCGGTTTTAACCGCCTTGAGCTCGATCTTGAGCTCAGAAGACGGAAACCGCTTGGCGTAGTCATCCCAAGCGGTTTGTGCCCAGTCGGGCACACGTTGGCCGACTGCGACCACCCACAGCTTCATGCTTTGCGGGCGGTGGTCTTTTTAGCGGCTGGGCGCTTAGCTGCTGGTTTGCCTGCTGGCTTACCTGCAGTGGTCGTTGCCGTACGTGCAGCCGACTTGGCTGAAGACTTGGCGCCTTTCAAAGCCACCTTCACGATGGGCAACTTGGCTGCAGTTTTGGCTGCTGGCTTCTTCGCCGCAGCTGTCTTAGCAGGCGCAGACTTGGCAGGAGCGCGTGTAGAGGTGCTGCGTGAAGCGGGCTTGGCAGTTTTGGCTGCAGGTTTCTTGTCAGCGGCCGTCGTTTTCTTGGCGGCTGGCTTTTTAGCTGCTGATTTTTTAGCAGGTGCTTCTTCTGGCGCTGCAGACGCTTTGGCAGGCTTAGGCGCACCAAACTTCAAGCGCACAGGCTTCTCGCCCCAAATTTCTTCAAGGTTGTAGTAGCCGCGGATGGTCGGCTGCATGATGTGCACCACGACAGGGCCGCAATCCACAATGATCCATTCACCGTTGTCTTCGCCTTCGATGCGAGGCTTGCCAAAGCCGCCATCACGCACTTTGTCGCGCACGCTGGCAGCCAAGGCTTTGGTTTGGCGGTTGGACGTGCCCGAAGCCACGATGACGCGCTCAAACAGTGAGGACAGGTGTTCGGTGTCAAACACCTGGAGGTCTTGGGCTTTGACGTCTTCCAACGCATCCACCACGGTGCGTTGCAGTTTTTGGACGTCTTTTTTAGCGCTTGTATCGTTCATCGGTTCAATCT
>JACCDY010936550.1_pt1 | contig 14918 bp, 17 predicted proteins | sample 7446391 | NCBI WGS metagenome assembly JACCDY01 (sample SAMN15323451, study PRJNA562643) | freshwater metagenome | isolation source: river surface water | place: USA:Blue River Watershed | collected 2017-08-18 | reverse complement strand
TGAACACTCTATCCCATAGAATGGGGTGGCGTCTAACGCACGCGAGTGTAGCTCAATGGTAGAGCCTCAGTCTTCCAAACTGATTACGCGGGTTCGATTCCCGTCACTCGCTCTGATACCTCCAGTAGGTCCCGCTTTATGACCTCCATCGCCCTTTTTCCCTCTGGTGATGGGATCAGCGGATAAACGTGCATTCCACCTCTTTGATAATCCAGTTTTACATCTACCCCGTCTGAGCGCAGCTTCTCAGCTAGCAAAATCAAATCCGGATAAAACAGTTCATAGTCCCCGGCAAACAAAGTAGTTGGAGGCAGTCCCCGCATGCTGCTTCTGAACGGACTAACTTCCTTTCTTTGCCAAGATCCCACACCAGACCAAATGGTTGCTATGTATCGCAAGGCATTTGCGCTTAGCCATGGGTCACGTTTTTCATAACTGCTAGTCGACTCCGCGAATTCGGAGTCAACCCAAGGCGAAATCAAAATCAATTTAGAAATAAACTGCCAACCTGTTTGAGCCACTGCTAAGGCAAGTCCTCCGCCGGCTGAGTCGCCCATGAGAACTACGGAGCCTGCACCAGCGACTCTTTGTTCGATTTTCGTCATTAGCTGTAGGGCATCATCAACTTTGTATCGCGGTGAAAGTCCATAGCACACAACTACAAACTTGCTGCTGGTCTCTCTAGCCAACTCGGTAATGAGACTCCAGTGCTGGGTGGCAATTGGCTGGACATAGCCACCACCGTGGAGATAAACAACCGTTCGCTCGAAGCGCTCTGGAACTACGGAATAAACAGAAAATCCATCGACAATCTCATGTTGCAGTTCGAGCTTACGCAATTGCTTGCTGGTTGGTTTTGCTGGTGCTCGAGGCGGCTGCCCAATCTTGGCGAGCCCTAGTTTTCGGCGAAGCAGAAAGTAAAGCCAGACCACTCGCATTACCGGGCTCATTTTTGACACCTGGGGCAGAAGTAAAGTTTGCGAGCAGTGAGAATTTCCATAACCACCTTGGCTGAACATTCTCGACATCGCTCCCCCGCCCTTTTATAAACGTAGTAGCGATCAGCCAGATCAGGTTTTCCTTTTAGATAACCATCGCGAGTTAGCATCATTCCCGTTCTCACCCCGATTGGCATTAGCCTCTGAGCATCTAACCAAATTGATTCGAGCAATTCTTTCGGTGCCTTTTTGCCGGGAACATAAGGGTTGAGTCTGGCCCTGTAAAGCAGCTCGGCCCGATAAACATTTCCCACTCCAGCAATTACGGATTGATTCATTAGTAGTTCAGCAATTGGTCGGGAGCTGCTGTGCGCGCGATCAACAAATCGCTCTAAGTTTTTTCCTGCCTGGTCTTTTGAAAGTGGGTCGGGACCTAATTTCCTAAGGGTCTCCTGCAACTGATGTTCGTCAATCACCTCGCACGCTGTTGGGCCCCGTAAATCAGCTAGTTGATTGGGAATCAAGAATCTTGCCCTAACCTCGCCAACCGGTTCCGGTGGTGATGCAAGAAAGTGTTGGAAGCTCCACTTGCCGTAGATCCCTAGGTGAATTCGGACAATGGCTTTGCCAAAGTGCAAAAACATCTGTTTGCCGTGAGCCTTGGCCTCAACTAATCTCTTTCCGCTTACCAAATCCGCCTGGGTGAAACGCCCCTGCGGCGAGGAAACTCTGACTTTCTTGCCAGAGAACTCTTTGTTGAAACTATTTGCGATTCGATGAACGGTGTGGCCCTCAGGCATTTTTAGTAGATGACCTCACCGGTTTGCTCAAACTTCGCAATTTTGCCGATTCGACGGACATGTCGCTCATCACCGGAGAATGGTCGATCGATGAAAATCTTGATTAGCTCCAGCACTTGCTCTTGAGAATGTTGGCGAGCGCCGACGGCGGCAACATTGGCGTCGTTGTGGTCCCTGGCTAATGCGGCAGTGTCGGCATTCCAAATCAGGGCGGCTCGAATCCCCTTTACCTTGTTGGCAGCTATCTGTTCACCATTTCCACTGCCACCCAAGACAATCCCCAAAGCAGCGATCCCAGTAGCGCTGTCGGCCATAACCGCTTGGGCTGCCGAGATGCAGAATCCTGGGTAGTCATCCAAAGCGTCGTAAACCTTTGGTCCGTGATCAATCAGTTCATGACCCAAAGCGGAGAGCTCTCTGACCAAGAAGGCACTGAGCTCCATTCCGGCGTGATCGGTGGCTATGTGAATGCGCATGAGGGCTCCTTCGCTTCTCCACCAACAATAGCCCCGGCTGCCCTCTAAATTTCCCGTTGGCTAGCTCCCCTAGGCTAGAGCGGCCAAAACAAATGGAGCAATAAATGCCAGGTGAGAACCTAACCAGAGTCGAAGCCCAAGCAAGAGCAGCAAACCTTTGCGTTGAAAGCTACTTGGTGGAGCTTGACCTCACAGACGATGCCAAAACTTTCGGCTCAAAGACCACTGTTCACTTCTCCGCCAGCGCGGGCAGTGAGACCTTTATAGATGCCATAACTGACTCCGTGCAGTCAATCACCCTCAATGGCCTTGCCCTCGATCCCAAGACCCACTCCGACAACATTCGGATTCTGCTTCCTAACTTGCAAGCAAAGAATGTGTTGGTGGTTGAGGCGCGAGGCAAATACTCAAATTCAGGTGAAGGACTACACCGCTTTGTTGATCCGGTAGACAATGAGGTATACCTCTATACCCAGTTCGAAGTGCCGGACTCTCGCCGCATGTTTGCAGTTTTTGAACAGCCTGATTTGAAGGCAACCTTCGAGTTTCACATCACTGCAAGCTCAAACTGGCGAGTTATATCTAACTCCCCTACCCCACACCCGCTTTCGTTAGGCCATGGTAAATCAATCTGGAAGTTTGCTCCGACCCCGCGCATATCTAGCTACATCACTGCATTGATAGCCGGGCCTTACAAGGTTTGGACTGATGAGCTCACATCCTCTAACGGCAGAAAGATTCCACTTGGGGTTTTCTGCCGAGGCTCCCTGGCTCAATACATGGATGCCGATTACATCTTTGAAAAGACCAAGGCAGGTTTTGAGTTCTTTGAAAATCTCTTCGACTACCCATATCCATTTGAGAAGTATGACCAGCTGTGGGTGCCTGACTTTAATGCCGGTGCAATGGAGAATGCGGGGGCTGTAACTTTCACTGAGAACTATGTCTTTCGCTCTGCGGTGACCGATGCAACTAGGGAGCGACGAGTTGTGACAATTTTGCATGAACTCGCGCACATGTGGTTCGGAGACCTAGTCACCATGCGTTGGTGGAACGACCTATGGCTGAATGAGTCTTTTGCCGAATACGTCTCTACTTTGGCTACCGCTGAAACCAGCGAATGGAAAGAAGCCTGGACAACTTTCGCAGCGCTGGAGAAGAATTGGGCCTACCGTCAAGATCAGCTTCCCTCCACTCACCCAATCGTTGCCACGATCAATGATCTAGAAGATGTTCAGGTCAACTTCGATGGCATTACCTATGCCAAGGGAGCATCGGTACTCAAGCAGTTGGTGGCATGGGTTGGCCGGGATGCCTTCTTCCGAGGGGTGGCTAGTTACTTCAAAAAGCACCAGTGGAAAAACACCGAGCTGAGCGACTTGTTAGTTGAGCTTGAGAAGGAAAGCGGAAGGGAGCTAGCGAGCTGGTCGAAGCTTTGGCTAGAGACTGCTGGAGTGAATACCCTCAAGCCCAGAATTGAAAGCAAGGACGGCCTCATCAGCTCATTTGTGATTGAACAAACAGTGCAGGAAGGTCACGATTACCTAAGACCCCATCGGATGGCAGTGGGGCTATTTGAATTGGCCGCTGGAAAGTTGCAGCGCGTCGAAAGCATCGAATTGGATGTTGCTGGAAAAGAAACCATCGTTGAGAAGCTGGTAGGCAAAAAATTGCCAGATTTAGTTTTGCTAAATGACGAGGATCTGGCCTACGCAAAAATTCGCCTGGACGACGCCTCTAGAAAAGTAGCTCTCGCAAACCTGTCGGGAATCGAGGATTCACTGGCCCGAACCCTGGTTTGGACGGCAGCCTGGGACGCCACCAGAGATGGCGAAGCACCCGCTAGCGAGTTTGTGAAACTGGTGCTTGACCACATTGCAAATGAAACTGAGTCCACCACCGTCACGACGCTCCTGCGGCAGCTAATAACAACAGGTGTGCTGTACATAAAAGAAACAAACAGAGAAAAGGTATTGGGCGAAATTGCCGATGGCCTGATTACGCTGACTGAATCCGCCAAGCCGGGCGGCGACAAGCAACTGCAATTTGCCAAGTTTGTTCCGCAATTTGCCAGAACCCCTGACCAGATGAGCTGGCTAGAGGAAGTTCTGAGCGGCAGCAAAAAGATAGCTGGTTTGCAAGTGGACCAAGACTTGCGCTGGGAACTACTAACCGGTCTAGTAATTGGTGGAAAAGCTGGCGAAAAGGAAATTGCGGCAGAGCTTGCCAAGGACAACACAGCGAATGGTCAGAAGTTTGCCGCCGCGTGCCGGGCAGCTATGCCAACCGCTGATGCGAAAAGCGCCGCTTGGCACACCCTCACTGAAACCGAGGAATACAGCAACACGCTAGTCAATAGCGCATCCCTGGCATTCGGTCGGGTCAATGACCTGTCGCTGCTAGTCCCATACGCCGACAAATATCACGACGTTGCGCTTAAGATCTGGAACACTCGGTCCTATCACATAGCCGAGTATCTTCTAATTAACCTCTATCCCGTGCAGCTGGCCAGTCAGGAGCTGGCAGAAAAAACTAAAGCACTGATCGACAAGCCAGAAATCAAAGAGAAACCGGCGCTTAGGCGAATCCTGGTCGAGAATCTAGCTGGTCTTGAGCGCGGATTGAAAGCGCAAAAGGTGGACAACTAGTGGAGATTACTGAATTTCTGCAGCAGTGGTCCATTCCAATCCACATCCTGGTGGTGTTGATTGTTGCCCTTATTGCCAAGGCAATTTTATCTGCCGCAACAAGAAGAGTAGTCAAAACCGTTATCGGCGGAGTCAGCAAAGTGCAACGAGTCGACGTCGACATTGTCTTGGCCGAACAAAGACTGGCGGCTAGAACAAAAACTATCGCGAGTGTTTTAGATAACTTTGCAACCTGGGTGATAACCATTACAGCAATCGTGATGGTGCTGAGTGAATTGGGTGTCAATGTTGGTGCCCTGATTGCTGTGTCAACAGTGGTCGGAGCTGCCATTGGCTTTGGTGCTCAAACGCTGGTCAAAGATCTAATCAGTGGTTTATTTATAGTTTTTGAAGATCAATATGGTGTGGGTGACCGAGTTCAACTAGATGGTGTAACTGGAGTCGTTGAGCGGGTCGGACTGCGCGTCACAGAGGTGCGCGATGAAGATTCGGTTTTGTGGTTTATTCGAAACGGCGAAATTCTAAAAGTCGGAAACTTCTCCCAAGAAAAGAAGCGCGGCAGGCGCAAAGCTAAGTAAGTGCAGACTTTCTTCGAAAGAGTTGGCGGCGAAGCAGTTTTCCAAAAGCTCGCCTCCGAGTTTTATCGCGGTGTGAGCAGTGACCCCCTACTAAGCCCGCTGTACCCACCCGATGACATGGCTGGGGCAGAACGCCGCCTTCGGATGTTCTTAGAGCAGTACTGGGGTGGGCCTGATACTTATCAGCGTGAGCGAGGACACCCCAGACTCAGAATGCGCCACGCACAATTTCCTATCGGACCAAAGGCTCGAGACGCTTGGCTCAGTCACATGCGAGTGGCAGTGGATTCCCTGAAGTTATCGCAGTCAGATGATGCTGAGCTATGGGACTATTTGCAACGGGCTGCCCACGCGATGCTCAATACTTTTGAAAACTAGGCGACCTTGAAGCTTTGCTTTGCCATCACGTGGCCATAGCTTGAAGTTAGCCGCACCCAGCCGTTAGTTCGAAAAACTTTGATCTCTTCATCTTTTTGCATAAAGCCCAACCCAGCCATTGCAAAGGCGCAACCACCAGGCAAATTAAATTCCAAACTCACGGTTTTGCCCCAAATGCCCAGGCGAACTCTGGCATCAATGGCACTTCCAACGCTGGTCGGAAGACTTTTGGCAACTTCCTCAATGCCATCTTTAGCCCACTTAGTAATTTGCTCTTGCGAAACAACTCCAAACTCCTCCCAGCCTTGCCGAGGAGGCGTTACGCCAGTCCAAGCAGCTCTGGCAGTGTCTTTTGGAAGTTTTAGTTCGCTGGTTCCATCTGAGATTCTCTCAAGCACATCGGCAATGGAATAACTGGAATCCAACTCACCAGTTGCTGCCAGTCTGATGGTTCTCAGCCCCAGAATGGTTGGACCGTCACTCAGTAGTGAGCCCGAATATATTGGCGATACGTAGCAGGCAAGTACATCGCCAAAGGCGCGAAACTTTACGACAGCGTCATCGTCAAGCCGTTTAGCCCGCAGCAGAAAAGACTGCAAATCACCCACATCACGGGGGTCCGGGAATCTAAGAGTCTGCATTAGAAAACTAAACTAGTGGGAAAGAGGCGGTTAAATGCTTGAACCCATTATCCCAGCTGATCCAATAGCTGACTTAGTCGATGTCCTGAACCTGAAACAGTTGCCAGACGGCAATTATCTGGGCCGAACTCAATGGATGCCTCATGGCCGAGTATTTGGCGGCCAAGTGCTGGCTCAGTCACTAATTGCAGCCATGAAAACAGTCGAACCGGATAGACCTGTCCACTCTCTGCACAGCTACTTCCTAAGGCCTGGAGACATTCATAAGGAAATAGCTTTTGAAGTTGAAAACCTGCGCGATGGCAAAAGCTTTAGTGCCAGACGAGTAAAAGCTTTGCAAGATGGCAAACCAATCTTTGTCCTAAGTTGTTCTTTTCAGCTACCAGCTGCTGGCGTTGAACACCAAGAAAAAATGCCAGAGAATTTGCCAGACCCTAAGTCACTACCATCTGCCAGCGATTTGCTGTCGAAGTTTGACCACCCCGCCACCAATTACTGGTCCAAGGCCAGGCCTTTTGATTTGCGTCACGTTACCGAACCGGTCTACCTGCGTCCCGCCAAAGAACAAGTTGCGCAGCAACTGATTTGGTTCAAGGCCATAAAGCCACTTCCGAGCGACCTTGCAACGCAAACCGCGGCCCTTGCCTATGCCTCCGATTACACGATCCTGGAGTCGATTTTGAAAAAGCACAATCTCAGTTGGGCTCATCCAGGACTCAACACTGCAAGTTTGGATCATGCTCTTTGGTTTCATGCTCGACCCAACGTGAATGATTGGATGCTCTACGTTCAACATTCGCCAGCTGCTCAGTCAGGCCGAGGTTTAGCCTTTGGGTCAATCTTTGCCAGGACCGGCGAGCTGTTGGCATCAGTTGCCCAAGAGGGCATGGTGCGGGTACCTGAGTTTCGTTAGTCGCGCGTAAGTCTTCGATAGGCCGAGCGATGCGGCTTGGCAGCTTCTGGGCCCAAGCGCTCAACCTTGTTTTCCTCATACGCTTGGAAGTTACCCTCGAACCAATACCAGCGGTCGGGAGTTTCGTCATCACCTTCGTAGGCCAAAATATGGGTCGCCACTCGGTCAAGGAACCAGCGATCGTGAGTAATCACTACTGCGCAGCCTGGAAACTCAAGCAGGGCATTTTCCAGCGATGCAAGTGTTTCCACGTCAAGATCGTTGGTCGGCTCATCCAGCAGCAAAAGATTTCCGCCCTGCTTCAAGGTAAGTGCAAGATTTAATCGGTTTCGCTCACCACCGGAAAGCACGCCGGCCTTCTTTTGTTGGTCGCCGCCTTTAAAGCCAAATGCTGCGACGTAGGCTCTGGATGGCATCTCCACCTGACCTACTTGGATGTGGTCGAGTCCATCAGAAACAACTTCCCAGAGAGTTTTCTGCGGATCAATGCCAGCACGGTTTTGATCAACGTATGAAATCTTGACTGTCTCGCCAATCTTCAGATCACCGCCATCGAGCTTTTCGAGCCCAGTGATGCACTTGAAAAGTGTTGACTTGCCAACTCCGTTTGGACCGATAATTCCAACGATTCCGTTTCTTGGCAGGCTGAAGGATAAGTCTGTAAACAGAGCTCTACCCTCGAAGCCCTTGCTGATTTTCTTAGCCTCAATCACGACGTCACCAAGACGAGGCCCTGGTGGTATTTGAATTTCCTCAAAGTCGAGCTTGCGAGTTTTATCGGCCTCCGCTGCCATCTCTTCATAGCGGGCCAAACGTGCCTTGGACTTAGTTTGCTTTGCCTTCGGGCTGGAGCGAACCCACTCCAACTCATCCTTTAAGCGCTTTTGCAGCTTTGCATCTTTTTTGCCCTGCACTTCTAGGCGCTCAGCTTTCTTTTCCAAATAGGTCGAGTAATTACCCTCGTAGGGGTATGCGCGGCCCCGGTCGAGCTCCAAAATCCAACCGGCGACATTGTCCAGGAAATAGCGATCGTGTGTCACTGCTAAGACGGCACCCGGATATTTCGCTAGGTGCTGTTCCAGCCACAAAACGCTCTCAGCGTCAAGATGGTTGGTTGGCTCATCCAGCAGCAGTAGATCTGGCTTCTGTAGAAGCAATTTGCACAACGCAACTCTTCTTCGCTCACCACCTGATAAAACATTTACCGGGGTGTCAGAGGGAGGACAGCGAAGAGCGTCCATCGCCTGCTCTAGTTGATTTTCTAAGTTCCAGCCATCGGCAGCATCGATCTGCTCTTGCAGAGTTCCCATCTCCGCTAAAAGAGAGTCATAATCCGCTGCCGGGTCTGCCAAGGCAGCGCTGATTTCGTTGAATCGATCGATCTTGCCCTTGAGTTCAGCTACCGCTTCTTCGACGTTTCCTAAGACTGATTTTGATTCATCCAGCGGTGGCTCCTGCAACAGGATTCCAACGGTGTAACCCTCAGCCAGACGCGCTTCACCATTGGAGGCTGTTTCTAGTCCGGCCATAATCTTTAGCACGGTTGACTTTCCAGCACCGTTGGGACCGACTACTCCGATTTTCGCACCCGGTAAAAAAGCCAAAGTCACGTCATCCAGGATGACCTTGTCTCCATGCGCTTTACGCGCCTTAATCATTTGATAAATGAATTCAGCCACTTGTAATCGATTCCTGAGATATGGAAGAAGCTCTCTTCGCCAACTGCTGAGGGATAGTTTATCCCCTGCGGTGTAATGGAGTTACTAAGTGCAGAAGGCGAAGAGAGCCCACGGGATCACTGGTTAGGGGGCCGCTTGATCCCGTCGGAGGCTAGGCGGGTTGAAGTTCTGCCTCCGATTCCTCTTCCGCGATAGCGGTTCGCTCAAAACTGGATGTGCCAAAAGTCAAGTCATGGCCGATGGCATCGGCATCAATCTCGACGCTGGTGCCGCTGCGCTCGCCGTTATCCCAGTCGCGGATGCGAAGTCTTCCTTGCACGATTACGCGATCGCCTTTGGCCAGTGAGGCTCCGGCATTGCTGGCTAGTTTGCGAAAAGCTGAAATGGTAAACCAGTTGGTTTCTCCCGTGATCCAAGTCTTACTCTCCTGGTCAAACTTGCGATAACTACTTGCCAGTCGAAAACTGATTACGGTCAGCCCGTTTTCTGTTACTACCTGTCGCGGGGTGGTAGCGATTAGCCCGCGAACACTCACCTGCTCTGTCATGAGATCCCTTCCTGTTGTTTGGCATAGTTTGCGCTTAATGCCAAATCCGCAACAGGGGGTCAGTTAAATCTGTGGATAACTATTTCAAGAGGTGGGAAAACTTAGTTCTTACCTTGGCAACCTTTGGCGCCACCACTGCCACGCAGTAGCCTTGATTTGGGTTCTTGGCAAAAAAGTCCTGGTGATATTCCTCGGCTCGATAGAACGGACCCAGTTCTGTAACTTCGGTCACTATGCCATTGCCCCAAATGGCCTTGGCTCGCTCAATCGAGTTTTCAAACAGTTGTTTTTGCTGTGCATCTGAATAAAACATGGCTGAGCGATACTGCGTCCCAACATCATTGCCTTGTCGGTTGAGCTGGGTTGGGTCATGCAGAGTAAAGAAGATGTCAAGAATTTGCTCTGAGCTGATAACGGATGTATCAAATTCAATTGAAACAACCTCGGCATGCCCGGTGTTCCCCTCGCAAACTTGTTCGTAGCTTGGATTGGCCTTACTTCCTCCGGTATAGCCGCAGGTGATGTCGCTAATGCCCGCAAATTGGCTGTAGGCAGAGTCGAGGCACCAAAAACAGCCGCCGCCGAGTACAAATTTCTCCATGGCAATCTAAACTTTCTATTCATGCGGTTTGTTCCGCAAAACCGGAAGGTATGGCAAAGCCTAATTGAGTCATAAAAACCCCGCCCTGGGTGTTCTGTTTGCCCTTTCCGCAGCCATATTGTTCGGCCTCAACGCGTCAACCACCAAGGTGGTTATTGGCTCCGGTATCTCTGCTGAGCAGGTTGTATTCATTAGATCTTTGTTTACTGGCGGCATCGCACTTAGCTGGGTGCTGCTCACAAGCCCAAAAGCCTTGAAAGTTCCAATTCGAATGATTCCAAGACTGCTACTGCTGGGAGTAATCGGCGTGGGCCTGTTGCAGTGGAGCTACTCGCAGGCGGTCTTTTATCTGCCAATCGGTATAGCACTCTTGCTTGAATACACGGCTGTCTTGTGGGTACCAATAATTGCACTGCTTATTTTTAGAGAGAAAGTCAAGAAGCAAATCTGGCTTGGGGCCGCTCTCGTGTTGGGTGGTTTAGCGGTAGTGGCCCAGATATGGGACAGCGAATTAAATGCTCTCGGAGTCTTCTATGCGTTTTTAGCAGCAGGTGCGCTGACAGTCCACTTGATTACCGGTGAGCGAATTCAAAGAACCCTTCCCACCAACGTCACCCTGGCCTATGGCATGAGCATCGCAACCTTGTTCTTTTTGCCCCTTGCAAACATTGGAGAGCTTGACTTTTCTCTATTGGGGTCGTCCATAAATCTTGAGGGAAATCTTTCGGCCGTTGATCTACCGCTTTGGATGGCGTTGACTTTCATGGGTATCTTCGGAAGTTTCTTGCCGATGGCTCTTACCTACCTGGCGCTCAGAAATTTATCGGCAACTCTCGTAGGGGTTGTGGCAACGGCGGAAACAATCTTGGCTGCACTATTCGCACTGCTGTGGCTCGGTGAGCAGATTTCACTCACTCAGTTCCTTGGCAGTATCGTGGTCATTGCAGGTATCTTGCTGGCTCAAACAGCAAGAGAATCGAAAAATGAAAAGGTGGTCGAGTAAATGGCAACGGTTGAGCTGACGCTAGAGACTTTTGAGAACACGATTGCCAAAGAGGGCATCACGTTTGTTGATTTCTGGGCAGAGTGGTGCGGGCCCTGTCGAATGTTTGGCCCAATTTTTGAAAAAGCCTCCGATGAGAACCCAGGCATTACCTTTGGCAAAGTTGATACTGAAGCGCAACAGGAACTTGCCGGCATGGCGGGCATTACCTCTATCCCAACTCTGATGATCTTTCGCGACGGAATTTTGCTTTTCAACCAGCCCGGTGCCCTGCCCGGACCCGCCTTAGATGAGCTAATTCGCAAAGTCAAAGAGCTAGACATGGATCAGGTTCGAGCCGAAATTGCCAAGGAGTCTGGCAACTAAATGCGCAACAACTCTCTAGCGATGCTTGGCACCATCGCTGCAGTTGGAGTTTTGGCCTGGTGGATAGGTTTCTTTGACCCAACCACATGCACCCCCGGTAATGAACAAGCAGGTTGGACCTCCTGCGAGGCAATCGCCCAGGAGAGAGCCGTTGCACTTTGGCTGCTGGTTGCAGTGGTAGTGGTAGCCAGTTTGGTTTGGCTATTTAGGAAACGGAAATAACTTCACCGACTGGTTTATAGGCAAGCTCGGGAAAAGCATGCTGAACGGCCGGATGCGTTACAACTCCCTCGTGAGCATTTAGTCCCAGTGCCAGCGCTGTGTCATCCTGCAAGGCTTTTTTCCAACCTTTGCTTGCAATTGCAAGAACGTAGGGAAGAGTTGCGTTGGTCAGAGCAACTGTAGAAGTTGCTGGTACCGCTCCTGGCATGTTTGCAACGCAGTAGTAAATACTCTGATGAACTAAAAAAGTTGGATCATCATGCGTGGTTGGACGCGAACCCTCGAAGCAACCTCCCTGGTCAATTGCTATGTCAACCAAGACCGAGCCGGCTTTCATGGTCTTGACCATTTGATCAGTGACTAGTTTGGGTGCTTTTTCACCTGGAATCAAAACAGAACCAATCACTAAGTCTGCGTCTTTGAGCTGATTGGAAATCTCATAGGAGGTGGAGACCCGAGTCTGAACACCCGGCAGCATGTTTTCAATTTCGCGAAGCCTTGGCAGTGATAAATCAATTACAACTACATCCGCACCCATACCGTGCGAAACGCGCGCTGCCTCGGTGCCTGCCACCCCTCCACCGATCACTACTACTTTGGCTCTTGGCGTGCCTGGCACTCCTCCCATAAGAAGTCCTCTGCCACCCATAGTTTTCATTAATTGGTTTGCTCCAATTTGAGCACTTAGTCTTCCGGCAACTTCGCTCATCGGCTGCAAAAGCGGAAGCATCCGATTGGGCAGCTGAACAGTTTCATATGCAATGGCAGTAGTGCCAGATTTCAAGATGGCGTCTGTGCAGTCCTTAGATGCGGCAAGGTGAAGATAGGTAAAGAGTGTTTGACCTTTGCGCATTCTTTGATACTCAGCTGCGATTGGCTCTTTTACTTTGACGATCATTTCGGCAGTTGACCAAACCGCTTCCGCATCCTTGGCGATCTCCGCCCCTGCCGCCTGATAGTCGGCATCGCTGAATCCTGATCCAACGCCGGCAGTGGTTTCGATTAGTACCTTGTGACCCCGATTGACTAGCTCCTGAGCCCCAGCCGGGGTCATGGCCACTCGATTTTCGTTGTTCTTAATTTCTTTTGGGACTCCGACCAGCACTGCTATCTCCTTAGTCAAAACTTGCTTGATTCTGTCGCTATCTGCGGAGAAAATCACTAATTGACGAAGATTATTTTGACTACTAGCGTTTTGTCCGTAAGTAATTCGAAAAGATTGGACTTCTTGGTGCCCACATCGAAGAAAATTCAACCCGTTGAGCTCGATCAACAGGATCGTCAGATGCTGCAAATCCTGTCCAGCAACGGTCGTATCTCAAACGCAGACCTGGCGGCATCGCTTGATCTTGCTCCCTCTACGACGTTAGTGCGCCTGCGAAGACTGATGGAGCAGGGTGTCATTCAGTCTTTTAGCGCAGATATCTCGCCCAGCGCCATTGGGCTCGAGTTGCAGGCATTGATCTCGGTTACTCTGCGCGCCGGGGCAAGGGCCAACCTGGCTGACTTCATGAAGACTATGCAGAATCATCCACAAGTCGTGCAGGTGTTTTTCTTAGGTGGCCAAGAAGACTTCATGGTTCACGTCGCGGTCAAGGATTCGGATGAGGTTCGTGAATTCGTCCTAGAACAATTGAGCAATAATCCGTTTGTGGCTAACACCAGAACTAACTTAGTCTTCGACCATTTTCACAAGGGCCCAATTAGCTAGAGTGGTCGGCGGAGCGAAGGAGCCGCGAGTTGACCTCTGAGATGCACAACCCTCAGTCTGCTGACAAACTGCGCAAGGCTATTTTTGATTACGCCTCCCAGCGATTTGATTACAATCCCCCGCCACTAGATGGGCCAGCAACACCTGACGAGCTGCTATCGCAAGTCGGTCAAACTATTACAGAACAAGGGATGGGTGGCGAGAATGCGCTGAAACTTTTCGCTGAAAAGCTGGCACCAGCAACCATCTCGACAGACCACCCTGGCTTTTTATCTTTTATTCCAGCTGCTCCCACAGAAGCAGCGAGCCTATTTGATCTGGTGGTCTCCGCCAGTTCGATTTACGGCGGATCTTGGCTAGAAGGTTCAGGTGCCGTCTACGCCGAAAATCAGGTGCTGTCCTTTTTGGCAAAAGAATTTGGCTTACCACCAAGCGCCGGCGGAGTTTTTGTGCAGGGTGGAACGTTAGGAAATCTCTCTGCGCTGGCTGTTGCAAGAGAAGAAGTCACCAAACGTCAGGGCCAAAAATCTTGGACCATTATCTGCAGTGAAGAGGCTCACTCTTCAATTCAGTCGGTCGCGATGGTATTGGGCGTGCAAACAACTAAGGCTGCAAGCGGCGAGGCAGGATTTATAGATTATGAATCAGCCCAAAGAGCCGTTAGTGATGCAGCGGAACAAGGTCTTTCACCGATGGCGATTGTTGGAACGGCAGGGACAACAAATTTTGGCATTATTGATGACCTCGCTGGCTTGGCAAAATTAGCCAAGGAGTTGAACATTTGGTTCCATGTTGATGGTGCATATGGTCTAGCGGGTGCCCTAATTCCAGAGCTTCGTGAAAAGTTCAATGGCATCGAGCAAGCTGACTCTTTTATTGTTGATCCACACAAATGGCTGTTTGCGCCATTCGATGCCTGCGCGTTGGTCTATCGCAATCCAGTCCTTGCTAAACAGACTTTCTCTCAGCACGGTGAGTATCTAGAGCCAATCAACAAATCAATTGAATGGAACCCGTCTGACTATGCATTTAATCTCTCCAGAAGACCTCGTGGCTTACCGCTTTGGTTCTCGCTAGCAACCCATGGAGCCGGCAAATACCGATCAGCGCTTCGTCAAAATGTCGAACTTGCCCATGAGATTGCTCAAGAAATTGAGAGTCGGCCCGACTTAAGGCTGGTTCGAAAACCTCAGCTCTCAGTAGTAGTTTTTGAAAAAATCGGCTGGGAGCTAAAAGACTATGAGAGTTGGTCGGAGCGTCTACTGAGTGACCAATTGGCGTTTGTACTGCCCTCCTCCCTGCGAGGAAAACCACACACCCGGTTTGCGATTGTCAATCCGCAGACTAGTTTTGAACTGTTGGTTGAGATTCTGGATTCGATGGATAAATGAAAATAACTTTCACCGCTGCGCCAAAG
>JACCDY010237779.1_pt1 | contig 14925 bp, 14 predicted proteins | sample 7446391 | NCBI WGS metagenome assembly JACCDY01 (sample SAMN15323451, study PRJNA562643) | freshwater metagenome | isolation source: river surface water | place: USA:Blue River Watershed | collected 2017-08-18 | reverse complement strand
GCCATGATGGAAGTCATCGGTTTGGCCCGCAAACATGGGGTGTCGATTGCACCGCACTGTCCGTACTTTGGGCCTGGATTACTGGCCAGTATGCACATCACCGCCACCCTGGCCGAGCCCACCATGATCGAATATTCATTTGCTGACCTGGGTGCCAATCCACTGGGCGACGCCATCGAGGTCAATAATGGCTTTTTAGATGTCCCGACAGGACCAGGCCTTGGCAGGGATCCAGATCCGGAGATCCTTAAACGTTTCAGTGTTTAAAGGCGTAAAAAGAAACCTGCTCTCGCAGGTTTCTCTTCACTTAAAAAATCGCTACCAGGTAGCAGCTATTCAATTTATTCGACTTTGGCGCCAGAAGCTTCAACAACTTTTGCCCACTTAGCTGTTTCCGCGGCAATGACTTTTCCGAAATCCTGAGGTGTTCCAGGAATTGGCACACCCCCCAATTCAGCCAAACGTTGCTGCATTTTTGGATCTGCTAAAAGTTTGTTCACAGCGGCATTAATTTTGTCGATCGCAGCCTGAGGTGTATTTTTAGGCATACCGATACCAAACCAAGCTGTTGCTTCGTAGCCAGGAACGGTAGCGCCCACAGTTGGAAGATCAGGCATGGAAGGCTCGGCGGCAGCAGAAGTCACTGCCAGCGCACGAATACGGTTGCTCTTGATGTGTGGAACCGATGATGGCAAATTATCGAACAGCACATCAACCTGACCCGCAGTCAAATCAATCAATGCCGGACCCGCGCCTTTGTATGGCACGTGCAGCATATTGCAGCCGGTCATGAATTTGAAGAGCTCGCCGGACAAGTGCACCGAGGTGCCGCTACCCGAAGAGGCCATATTCACCTTGCCAGGATTGGCTTTGCAATAAGCAATAAACTCAGCCACAGTTTTCGCCGGGACAGAGTTGGAAACGACCATCACGTTCGGCGTGCGAATCAGACCTGCAACAGGCGCGATATCGCGAATGAAGTTATACGAAAGTTTCTTGTAAAGCGATGCGTTGATTCCGTTTGCGGGATTCACCAGCAACATCGTATAGCCGTCTGCGGGGGAGTTGATCACAAACTCAGTACCGATATTGTTTCCGCCGCCTGGCTTGTTTTCCACGATCACTTGTTGACCAAGGGACTCTGACAAACTCGCCGCGATGATGCGAGCCAACACGTCAGTTGTTCCACCTGGTGGATAAGGGACAACCCAACGGATGGGCTTGTTTGGATATTCCTGCGCGAAGCTCACGCCGCAAGCTCCGGCGAAAATGACACCAATCATGGCAAAGATACGAGCAATACGAAGCATTCAGATCTCCTGTGATTTTTATGAGCGAATGGATACGCCGCGCAACATCGTACTGGGTTTTTATCAATTTGAGACCCTTTAAAACTAAATTTTTCTTATTCAGATCACATACCCCTACTCAACACACACCATTCAACGAAATATCCCCACCCTCAATCATCCCTTCGCAAAATACGAAGACCTCCGTCCAAACAACAAATGGACGGCCCCGCCCAAGCTCGGTAAATTTTGAGCATGGAAAATATTCAAACTTCGCACACCACTGCTGCCCCAACAAGCGCAGGACCACTCGTCGGGGTCAAAGTCCTCGAACTGGGACAACTGATCGCCGGACCCTTCGCAGGCAAAACACTTGCGGATTTCGGCGCCGAAATCATTAAAGTCGAATCACCCGAAGCGGGAGACCCCTTGCGTAAATGGCGCCTCCTGAAAGAGGGAACCTCGATTTGGTGGCAGGTACAGTCACGCAACAAGCGCTCCCTAGCGTTGGATTTGAGAAGCCAGGAAGGCCAGGATATCGTGCGCCGTCTGGCCAGCGAAGCCGACGTGCTCATTGAAAACTTTCGACCTGGCGCCATGGAAGGATGGGGACTCGATCCCGAGGATCTGTTGAAAGCAAATCCTGGACTGATTGTGCTGCGCGTCAGTGGTTACGGTCAGACTGGCCCCTACAAAAATCGACCCGGCTTTGGCGTCGTGGCCGAGGCCATGGGTGGCTTGAGGCATCTAACCGGAGAACCCGGCCGCGTACCCGTCCGGGTCGGCGTCAGCATCGGCGACACCCTGGCAGCTTTGCATGGCGTGATCGGTATCCTGCTCGCGCTGCATCACAAAAAGAATACCGGCGAGGGACAAATTATCGATGTTGCCCTCTACGAAGCAGTCTTTAACTGCATGGAAAGTTTGCTTCCCGAATACAGCGCCTTTAACGCCATCAGAGGCGCGGCTGGAAGTGCTCTGCCAGGCATCGCCCCGACCAACGCCTATCTGTGTCGTGATGGTGGTTACGCACTGATCGCAGGCAATGGCGACAGTATTTTTCGTCGTCTGATGATCATGATCGGACGTCCCGATTTAGCGCAGGATCCATCTTTGGCTAATAACGATGGTCGCGTGGCCCGGGTACAAGAGCTCGATGAAGTGATCGGCGCATGGACGATCCAGCGCACCGTGGACGAAGTCCTTCAGGCGCTCGAGGACGTCAGTGTGCCCTCAGGTCGTATTTACACCATTGAAGATATCGCCAAAGACCCTCATTACCTGGCTCGTGGCATGCTCGAATCGATCGAACTCAACGATGGCAGCAAAGTTCTGGTGCCGGGCATTGTCCCCAAACTCTCGAAAACGCCCGGTCAACGTCACCGTCTCGCCCCCTCTCTGGGTCAAGACTCAGAAACCATCCTCAAAGAAGTCGGTCTGACGGACCACCAGATTCAGCAACTGATTGAGCGTGGCGTCGTCAAGGGAACAAGCTAAGGGAGAAAAAGCGAAGAGAACAGGTAGAATGAACCTTAACAAGACATTCTTCATACGGACGGAGCATGAAAAATCCTCCTGCGAACCCTGCAAATCGAGCGCTCTCGTCCGTCTCCTTTAATCTCACCCGCTTTGATTTACTCTCCATTCGACTGGCCGTTTCTTGCGCCCAACATGGCAGCCTGACCGTCGCGGCACGCGAATGCAACATCGCACTTGCCGCAGCGAGCCGTCGCATCAAAGAACTCGAAGCAGGCCTGGGCCTTCCTCTCTTTGAACGCCGTCCGACAGGACTGATTCACACTTCAGCCACAAGTCCTTTTCTCAAGCACGCCTGGGAAATGCTGGGTGCCCTCTATGGCTTGGAATCTGAACTTTCTGATCTCAAGGAGGGAATTTCAAGACATATCAAAATTTGCGCGAGCTCAGCCGCGATCAACCAGTTTTTACCCCCGTTGTTAGCGAACTGGCAAAAAAATCATCCTCAAGTCCAAATCGATATTGAAGAGCAAGTTTCTGCTGCCGTTCTGATGCGTGTCCTTGAAGGACGCGCCGAAGTTGGCGTATTTGTCGAAGGCCCTGAGACACACGGTCTGCGTACCTGGCCATTTCGCGAGGATGAACTGGTTGTGGTCTGTTCACGCGCCCATCCTCTGGCTGCCACGCCTGCACGCACGCGTCTGGATTTTGATTCATTGCTGAGCGAGCAATGGATCAGCTTGGGTTCGGGTGCCGCGATGCTCCACGAGCAACAGCGAGCCGCCATGACGCTGGGTAAACCCCTGAAGATTCGCATGTATCTGCGCAGCTTCGATTCGATCTGCCACATGGTCGAAGCCAATCTCGGCATCGCATTACTGCCTAAAACAGCCGTGGAGCCAAATCTTAAAACGATGAAACTCGCGTGGAGAAAGCTTAACGATCCGTGGGCAAAAAGAAAGATGCTGTTGGCGACCGCTCCCGGACCACAAACACCAGTCGTGCAACGGTTGATCGAGTTTTTAGGTGATTCCGCACCATGCGGTCAAAAAGCTGTCGGAGCAAAAGCAGCAATAGCAGCAATAGCAGCAGCAGGCTTGCAGCTCTCGTACTTGCCTCCGTCCTTTTCACCCTCGCCCTTCTGCCAGTGCTGACTCGTGCGCAGTCATCAAATACATCATCCTGGCAAAACATCACTCAACCTTTGGGCACGCTACTCATCAACCCACCCCAAACCGCTCTGCAAGTCAATCAGTACCTCAGCAGTCTGGATCCCAACATTACCCCTGCCACTTATCCTTTTGACGCAAGTACTGATGTCACCAAAATCCAGACGAGTCAGATGCTTTATTTTGTGCGGGTCTACAACGAAGCGTCCGGCTCCTATCCTGTCGGCAGCTGGATCATGCGCGCCTCGCAAGCCAGAGGACTGACACCCGCTCAAATCCGCAACATTCAGGCTCTCCCTGCGCTCCCGGCCAAATTCACACTCGTCAAAGTACCCGCCGGCATCATCATGTACACGGGCGTAGCCGCTCCTATCGCAGGCTGGGGTGATGGCGGCGCGACTCAATCCAAAATGATGGGACCGCCTTTTGTACCCCGATCCAATTTCATCAACCAGCAATTGATTGGCGATTGTTTTCTCTGCTATCGAACGCTGGCACCCACGGGAAATGCCCATCAGATCGGTGCCGCACTCGATCGCGGAACACCCCAACCCTATTCGAATCTCGATACGCTCTACGATAATCTGGATCTTCTCTACGCACCTGAGACTGCCGGACAGTTTCGTACCGCGCTCAACGCGCTCTCGGGCGAAGCCTCCACCGCGACCCAAAACATCGCGCTGGGCAACACTGCATCCTTTGTCGACGCGATTCGTCAAAATACGTTCAGCTGGCTCTTGCGAACGACCGGCACAGACAACACCCTCACCACATCAAACTCCGCTCTTTGGGTAAACTTAAAAGCAAACAGCTCGCTGCTCAGAGGCGACAATGACAGTGCGAGCGTCAACGCCTCTGGTGTCAGTCTGCAAGTCGGTCTCAACCGAAAAATTAGCCAAAATTTTTTGGCGGGCGTTGCTTTGGGTGGCTCTAACTCGAGCTTCTCAGTCAACGAACGTGCGAGTCATGGAACGCTCAACGCCTTTAATGCCGCGATCTACGGCATCGCAAAAAGTGACAATGTCTACGTCTCGGGCACAATCGCCTACGCATTTTCCGGTAACGATCTCAATCGGGACGTGATCGTCAACGAACTCTTCAATCAACTCAAGGGTAGCTTTAACAGCCAAATCCTGAGCGCACGCCTTGAAGCTGGATACCTTGCCCGACTCGAAAATATCAATGTGACACCCTATGCGGCCATCGAACCGGGTTGGCTCTGGCAAGGCAGTTTTAACGAAAGTACGCGCGGCACTCCAACGCCAACGGTGAATCTTGGCCTGAACTATCAGTCTCAACAAATCACTTCCGTGCCCTTGTCCCTCGGCCTACAACTCGACTCTACACACGTTTTAAACAACGGCTGGACCCTGCGCCCGTCCATGCTCGTCGCTTGGATTCACGCTCTCAACCCAACACGGCAGGTCGATGCGTCCTTGCAAATGCTTCCCGCACAGAGCTTCACCGTCTATGGGGCCTCAGCGCCTAAAAATCTCGGACGTTTTGTACTTGGACTCGCGGGCACTCATCAGGCGGGCGTGACGAGCTCTCTTGCTCTCGAAGCAAACGTTTCCAACCAAGGCCAAGCGCTCGGCATCAAAGCGGGCGTGAACGTGCGGTTTTAATTTTCCGAATTAATACGCCTAATACGCCTAATACGCCTGCTCCAACAATGCCTCGTACAAGTCCACCGTCATGACACGTGGGTTGGTCTTGTTCGCGTTATCCAGCATCGCCGCATGCGCAATTCCGTTCATCCTGTCTCGGGTTAATCCAAGATCTCGCAAACGTGGTGGTATGCCAAGCTCACTCACCAAGCCGGAGATTTTTTCTGGCAAGTGTAAGACTGACGAGGCGCCACACAATTCAGCGATCTTATGAGCTTTATCTCCCAAAGACTCAAGATTCAAACGCAACACATGCGGCAGCAAAATCGCATTCAAGGTTCCATGGTGATAACCCAACGCCCCTAAAGGGTGTGCGCAAGCATGCACAGCGCCCATGCCCTTTTGAAAACACAATGCCCCCTCTAGAGAGCCCATCATCATGTGCCAGCGCGCTTGCCGATCATCACCGTGTTTTACCGCCTGACGAATATTGGAAAATATCCTTTGCATGCCATCGACCGCGATCGCATCCGCAGGTGGATTCACCGTTGCTGAACAATAGGTTTCCACACAATGCGCTAACGCATCCATGCCCGTTGTCGCTGTCACGAGCGGCGGCAGGCCGAGCGTCAACTCCGGATCGCATAACGCCGCAGTCACGATGGCGGGACAGCGAACACCCGCTTTGATGCCATGATCAAAAATGATCACCGCAGATCGCCCGACCTCGCTACCCGTTCCTGATGTCGTAGGTATCAAAATCAAAGGCGGTGTTGGACCCAGTGGCAACTCATCGGGATTACGGTTTGAATAATTCCACAAGGGTGGTGCATGCGTGGCCAATATCGCAATTGCTTTGGCCAAATCCAATGCCGCGCCACCACCAATACCGACGACGCCATCACATCTATAGGCATGAAAAGCCCGGGCACCCGCAATCGCAGAAGCTTCGGTTGGATTGGGCGGAACTTCACTAAACAAAGCCTGCATCAAACCGGGCTCAAGCGACTCTGTCGCCTGCGCGAATACGCCCGCTGCGATGACGCCGCGATCAGTGACAAATAACGGTTTTGAACATTGCGCTGTCGCCATGACCTGCGGTAACAGCTTGCGTGCGCCAAAATCAAAATGAACAGGGGGACCAAATAGAATCAGGCTCATACAATGCGCACAATCTGTTTGCCAACGTTCGCGCCGTTGAGCATGTCAATAAAAGCTTGCGGAGCATTTTCCAGCCCCTCAGCAACCGTCTCGAGATGTTTCAGTTTCCCGGCACGGTATGCCTCCTGAATTTCCCTGGTGGCCTCGGGCCAGAGATCACGATGGTCGGACAAGACAAATCCATGCAATGACACCCGCTTGTTAAAAAACTCGCGATAGTTTTTGATCCCGTAAAGTTCAGTCGCGTTGTATTGCGATACCGTGCCACACAATGCCACACGGGCTCTTAAATTCAGCAAGGTCAATACATAATCGGTAATGGGGCCACCCACATTATCAAAATAAACATCGACACCACCAGGGAGGGCTTGAGCAAGATTTTTCTCAAACTCCGGGCTCTTGTAGTCGATACAGGCATCGAATCCCAGTTCTTTCACTACGATTTCACACTTGCGCGCTCCGCCTGCGATACCAACCGCCCGACAACCCCTCAACTTTGCTAACTGACCGACCACACTCCCAACAGCTCCCGAAGCCACCGAGACTAAAACAGTCTCACCGGCGACAGGTTTACCAAACGCCATCAATCCTACCCAGGCAGTCAACCCAGTCGAACCCAGAGCACCGAGAAAAGCGCTCAGTGGTTTGAAGCTTGGATCGATCTTCTGTAGCTCTTTCACGGGGGCCGCACTGACATCCTCCCAACTCATGCGGCCAACGACCCAGTCACCCACCTGAAGGCTATTGTCCAGAGTTTGCACAACCTGACCAATGGTACGGCCTACCATCTTTTCACCAATTTGCATCACAGGTGCATAGGAGTCTTTGGCCTCCATCCGCATCCTGATGTAGGGATCAACGGACAGGTAGTGATTGCGGATCAGGACTTCGCCTGTTTTGATCGTTGGAATCGGACCCGACTCGAGCTTGAAACAATCAAGAGTCGGCATGCCCTCCGGACGCTTTGCATAAAGAATTTGACGATTCACTGCCGGAAGAGATGACATGACGTGTGCTTAACCCAGAGAAATATTGGCTGTACGGATAAGTTTTTCAAGAGAGGTTCTTTGCGCTTCGAGCCAGCTGGAAAACTGTGCAGGCGTGTTGACAACCAGAACCATCCCTCGGGAATCGATTGTTTTAATCACCGCAGGTGATTGTGCTGCTTTGGTTGTGGCAGCTTGCAAACCATCAATCGCCTGAACAGGCGTTCCTTTCGCGGCAAAGAATCCAAACCAGTCATCCATATCAAAGCCGGGATAACCTTGCTCGGCAATCGTAGGGATATCCGGATAACTCTTTGTCCGCTCCAGACTGGTCAAACCAAGAATGCGCGCCTTGCCTGCCTGAACTGCACTGATTGCTGTGGACAACGTCAATAAGGTCGAATCAATCTGTCCGCCCATCAGGTCACGTAAGGCATCCGCACCACCCCGGTATGGGGTGTGAATCAGCTCAATACCCGCAACCTGTTGAAACATCGCAATCGCCAAATGACCCATGCCACCTGATGGAGGTGTGCCACAGGTCACTTTTTTAGGATTGGCTTTCGCATACGCCACAAACTCTTTGAGGTTCTTTGCGGGAAAATTCTCCCTGACTGCTAACACCTGCGGAACGCGTACCGCTAGGGACACAGGCACAAAAGACGTTTTGTAATCAAAGGCGATGTTCTTGAGCAAAACGGGATTGGTCAATTGATTGGCGGCATCCCATAAAAAGGTGTAACCATCCGCAGGCGCCTGAAGTACAGCTTGCGCGGCGATCATCGCGTTCCCGCCGGTTCGGTTTTCGACGATCACGGATTGTCCGATGACCTCGCCCAATGCGGCACAGATTGCTCTGGCCGAAGTATCCGCTGCACCTCCCGCTGAAAAAGGGACAATGACTCGGATACTTTTGTTCGGCCAGGCATTTTGGGCAAAGGCGTTTGCTCCAACCAATGGTGCAGCGATGGCCCCAAGACCAGCCTTTAGGATCGATCTGCGCTTAAACAAGTTTCGACGACCCAAATCACTCAAGATTTTTTTCACTATTGTCTCCAGATTAAACGATGGCGATCTAACGTCGCCTGTCTGATCCGGATACTACTACAAGGTGTTAACTCAACACCACAGGTCGATTCGATAGCTCGTTTTGATCCCCGTCTTTAATCGGAAAATGTTCCAGCAAGTGCTGTGTCACCGCTTGAATACCACTGAGCACACCGCCACGAAAATCATTCCCTCTAAAAGCGGCTTCCATCTGATGGCAGATTCGCGTCCACTCGGCATCTCCAACTTTGGCATGAATGCCGCGATCCGCGACAATCTCGACCGCGCGATCAGCCAGCAGCACGTAAATCAACAACCCGCAATTATGTTCGGTATCCCAGATCCGAAGATTTGAAAATAACCCGACAGCACGCGTGCGTGGCGACTCGCCTTTGAACACCTGAACCGGGTCAAGCGCAGCCTCAACCGCAAATCGCAACTCACCCGAATGTCTGGTTTCACTTGCTTGGATAGCGGACTCGATCTCGCGCAACACGGCTTTTGGAAAGGCCTGCTTCAGTTGCAGCTTGGTGGTGAAAATATGCTTGAGTAAACGTTTCGTTCGCATCGCTACCATCTCCCCGAGGCGCCACCGCCACCAAAACCACCTCCGCCACCTCCGAAGCCACCTCCTCCAAAGCCGCCACCAGATCCACCTCCAAACCCACCATGACTTGAACTGCGTCCAGAGCCGCGTCCTGCACCGCCACCACCGTAATAGCCGGATCCCAAGCCGCCCAAACCACCTCCCAGCAATGTCACGATGAACGCGATGACACCACCCAAAATTGCCGTCAAAAGCGCGCCAGCGATGAACCAGCCAATGATCGATACCGCGACAGCCGTCACACCTGCCCCCAAACCTCGACCGAGAATACTTCGTAAAAAGCCCCCCAGCACCAAGGCGATCACGAATAGCACAGACAGTGAGGACAAAGTGCCCTCTTGGTCAGCCACCAGCTGTCGAGCTGGGACTGGGACAGGCAATATCTCGCCATCAATGACCCGCCCGATTTGATCCACGCCGGCGAGGATGCCCCCATAAAAATCCTGCTGTTTAAACCGCGGGATAATGGCCCCATCGATGATCCGCTTGCTCATGGCGTCGGTCAACGCACCCTCAAGGCCATAACCAACCTCGATCCTCACAGCACGGTCATTTTTAGCGATTAGCAATATGACCCCGTCATCCACCTTTTTTCGACCGAGCTTCCATTTGTCTGCGACACGAATCGCGTACTGCTCGATCTCCTCGGGTTTGGTGGTCGGCACCATCAACACAGCCACCTGACTCCCCTTGCGGGCTTCGATTTCACGAAGCTTTTGATCAAGAGTACGCAGCTGCTCTGGCGTGAGTGTTTTCGTTTGATCAATCACTCGGCCCGACAGAGCAGGCACAGCGATCTCGGCCGAAACCTGCCAAGGCAGTAAAGCAGCCCACACCAACAGCAAGACGCTGCAAACACGCGCGAATCTCATCCTCCAACCGACGCGGTTCTCTTGAGAGTCGTACATTACTTTGCTGGTGCTTTATCGAAATTCACAGCTGGCGCCTTGGAAATTTCGGCTTCATTTTCAACAGTGAAGCTTGCTTTGGGTTTGTAGCCAAAAATCATCGCCGTGATATTCGAAGGGAATGAACGCACTGCGATGTTGTATTCCTGTACAGCCTGGATGAATCGATTACGCGCAACTGTGATCCGATTTTCAGTTCCCTCAAGCTGAGCACGAAGCTCCTGGAAACTTTGATTCGATTTCAATGAAGGATAGTTTTCCACCACCACCATCAAACGGCTCAGCGCACTGGTCAACTGACCTTGCGCAGCCTGAAACTTTTGAAACGCTTCGGGATCGTTGACCAGCTCAGGCGTCGCCTGAATCCCCGTTGCCCGGGCACGGGCCTCAACGACTCGCGTCAGGGTGTCTTGCTCAAACCCAGCTTCGCCCTTGACCGTGTTGACCAAATTTGGCACCAGATCCGCACGTCGTTGGTACTGATTGAGCACCTCAGCCCACGCAGCCTTGACCTTTTCATCGGCTGTTTGAAACGTGTTGTAGCCACAGCCCGACAGACTCAATGTTGCAAACAACATCAGGAGAGAAAAATATTTACGCATGATAAATCCAGTATTAAATGACACGATCGTGCCAGTTTAGACCCTCAGTCAAAAAGGTCAATGACGTACACAGGTGATTGGCGTACGCTCAAGCGTTGACAGACTGCGGCAAAGGTAGATACTCCGCGTCAAGATGGCCCGTTTTCACATAAATCAGCGCACCCTCGGATTGGGTGAACGGTGCGTGCTGGCTGTAGCGAGGACTCCTGATCCACGCACCCGCCGGATAGCTTCCATGCTCGTCGTGAAACACGCCGTCGAGCACAAATATCTCCTCACCTCCCGGATGAACGTGTCGATTGAAAACAGTATCAGGCGCCCACCGCACGAGAGCTGTATTCACTCCATTAAACTCGTGCAAAGGCAGCACTTTCAGACCTGGAACCATCCCCTGGTACCACTGTGCTGTGCACGTGTCGATCCGAACGGACTGATGATCTCCCGGACAAAACTGCCAAAGCTTGACCAAGAGCAAACAACCCGTTTGGGAAGCAGGACTGTGCTTACTGCCAGGGGGATTGCGCAAATACGTTCCTGCCGGGTATTTGGCATGTTCATCAGAAAAGACCCCATCCAGCACCAGGATCTCTTCACCACCGCCATGCTCATGCGCCGCAAAAGCGGCACCTGGCGCATAACGCACCACTGAGGTGGCACGTGCGACCTCACCCCCCACGCGATCCAGCATCTTGCGTTGCACGCCGGCTGCCGGCGAACCCACCCAATCCATTTGAGGGGTATGCAATACAACTCTTTGGGTGATGTCGTCGTTGATGTTCATCCTTAATATTCCACCGTTGACTTAAGTCGCAGGATATAAATTCGAAAATATACCTAACTAAATCCAGAGGAAATCCAATGCAATCAGCTGTGATTTGAGCGAAAATTGGTTCTTAAACATCTTTAAGACCCCTATCATCCTTTAACTCCGCAAACTTCGCCGCCATCGTCGGATTACCCTTTGTCAACTTTTTAATCGTCACATCCTGCGCCTTGTCATTCGCAAGGCGCAGATTCCGATCCGTTCCAAGTAGAGCCTCTTTGGTCTTTTGCAGATGATCGATTGACTTATCGATCTCGTCGATTGCCTTTTGAAACTTCTGAGACGCTAGATCATAGTTTCTGGCAAAAGCGCTCTTGAAAGTCTCAAGCTCGTTTTCAAAATTCGTGATGTCGACGTTCTGTGCTTTAACCAGTGCGAGCTCAGTCTTGTACTTCAGTGAGTTCATCGCAGCATTACGCAACAAAGTGATCATGGGGATGAAAAACTGGGGACGAACAATGTACATCTTGGGGTAGCGATGAAACATGTCCACAATGCCCGTGTTGTAAAACTCATTGTCTGGCTCCAGGAGGGAGACTAATACCGCATATTCGCAGCCCTTTTCATTTCGATCCTTATCGAGCTCCTTCAGAAAATCCTCGTTCTTGCTTTTAGTCGCTGTACGATCACTCTCGTTTTTCATCTCGAACATAATCGAGACAATTTCAGTACCGGACTCATCCGAATCACGAAAAATAAAGTCGCCTTTACTACCCGTCCGCGCATCGTTATCTTTCTCAAAATACGCTCGCGGGAATGCCGTAGCGCGTATCCGGTTGAATTCCGTCTCACAATGCTGTTCGAGCGTCTCTCCCACCATCTTGGTTGATAGGCGAGCCTTCATGTCGCGCAGACGCTCGATGGCATCATCGCGATCCTTAAGCTGCGTTTCGTATTTATCCTTGAGCGACTTTTCTGCGAGTGCCTTCTCGAGTTGCGCACGCGCCAAGCCGCTCCTGAGCTCATCGCGCTCTTTCTCGACGCTACTGAGCGCTTGGACAATTGCAAGTTGCTGGGCCATCGCACCTGCCTCGAGCTTTGATTTCAGCGCCTGGATTTCTGCCTCCTTGGCTGCTGCCGCTTGTTGCGATGCATTCAACAACTTGGCTTCGGCCAGCGCAATCGCGTTACGCTTGTCCTGCTCGGCCATCTCGAGCCGCTCATGCAACTGCTGCTCAAACTCGCCATCGCGAACTTGTTTCAAAATATCGGCGTAGCCCGCCTCATCGATTTTGAACGCCTTGCTGCAGTGGGGACAGATAATTTCATGCATAAAAAAAAGCCTTTTACTAGCTTTGAATTGTTTTTAATAACTGCTGCTCGAAGGCACGGATATCTGAGAGACCAAGCAAATCATTCGTTTGTTCTAAAGACGCCATCTGATTGACCCAGTCTCTGGAGTCACCCTTTGCCTGCAAGTCTTTTAAGAATCTCCCAAGAACACCAATCGTCAGTCTTACAGTACTGCTCGGAAAAAGCGCGATGGCATAACCCATTTGTTCTAGCTCTTGAGCAGAATGGAGAGGGGTTAAACCTGTCTCCGACATGTTGGCAATTAAGGATCCGGGTAAAGTGCGACCAATCAGTTCGAGCTCCTCAGTAGACTGAGGACCATCGACAAACAATATATCCGCACCTGCATCCTTAAAAGCCCGACAACGCTCAAGAGCCTCATTCATACCCATCGGACCTCTCGCATCGGTTCTCGCCACGATGAGAGTATCCGCATTCTCGCGAGCAAGCACAGCAGCCTTGACCTTTCTAATGGCGATATCTCGAGGTTCAACAATCTTGTTATCCATATGACCGCATTTCTTTGGCCATGCCTGATCCTCAATCTGTATAGCAGCCACACCCAGCAACTCCATACCTCGGACGGTACGGACAACGTTCGCAACGTCACCATATCCAGTGTCACAATCCACAATGAGAGGGATGCTAGTCACCCTTCGCATCGACAGAACTGCCTGCTCCACATCTGCGTAAGCAATCAAACCAATATCCGGCTCAGCGTAACGGGATGCTGCTGTGGCATACCCACTGACATAACCGGCCTCGAAACCTTGAGCCTCAATTAACCTGAGCTCAAGCGGAGAGCCGCCACCTGGCACCACCAAAATCTTAGATTGGGAAAGTCTGTTTCGGAGTGTTCGCGCTGACATTTTTAAGATTCCTGAATGATTTTTTTAAAAGTGTACAACACTTATGTTGTATATTATTGTCTAAACATTGATACAGCGCCTTCACTTAATGTCCTCCACTCCCACCCTCATTCGAACAGGCAAAACGATCAGTCGCGTTGTGTCCACACTCAAGGAGCAAATCCTGGATGGTCGGCTTGCTCCCGGCCAGAGATTGATTGCAAACGACCTACTTGAGGAACTCGGAGTTAGCCGTGGCTCCTTGCGTGAGGCTTTTCGTCAACTAGATGCCGAGAGACTCATTAATCTGACCCCAAACAAAGGGGCGATTGTGCGCAAACTCAATATCGCCGAGGTCAACAAGCTTTTTGAGATCAGAATTGCACTCGAGGGTTTCGCTGCCAGATTAGCAGCCGAAAAAATTGACCTGAAAGATAATCGCAAACTTTTTATCGACGTACTCGAGAGAGGACGCAGACATCAACACAATCCGATTTTTTCAGAATTCGTGATCGACAATCGCGATTTCCATCAAGCGATTGTGAACATTTGCGAAAACGATGAGCTCGGCAAACTCATCGACAAATACCAACTCCCTGTATTCATGTTGCAACTCAGACAAGTCATGAGCAAAGAACAAATTATTAAAAACGCACTCAGTGAACACGAAGAAATTGCCAGTGCCATCCTCTCCTCCTCGCCAGAAGCTGCCTATGAAGCCATGAAAAAGCATCTTTTGCATTCATCGCAACTCATTCTTGGATCCTTATGAGCCAATCACACCCTACGCCTGCAGCATTGACGATGACTGAAAAAATCTATGCTGCCCATAGCAACGATAAAAATGTGCGTGCTGGTGACATTGCGATCATCGTGCCAGACGTTGTCCTTCTTAATGATACAAGCGGGACGATTACCACGGCTCAGCTGAAGATGATGGGCATTAAACAGATCGCGAATCCGGACCAGGTTGTTGTAGTAACGGATCATTTTTATCCACCCAAGGATGTCACGAGTGCAAATTCAGTACGCATGCTTAAAAATCTCTCGCACGATATGGGAATCAAACACCTATATGATTCAGGACGTGGTGGAATCGAACATGCTCT
>JACCDY010664927.1_pt1 | contig 14927 bp, 21 predicted proteins | sample 7446391 | NCBI WGS metagenome assembly JACCDY01 (sample SAMN15323451, study PRJNA562643) | freshwater metagenome | isolation source: river surface water | place: USA:Blue River Watershed | collected 2017-08-18 | reverse complement strand
GGGAACCCCTCAAGCCTATGAGCAGAGCCTTGGCGATGATCGTGACAGATGCGTCAACCTGCTCTGGGAATTGGGTGTTACTGACTGCATCCGAAGCAACCACACAGATAGACTTTATAACATCATCATGAAGAAGATTCCATCGTTTCTTAGCCTTCCAGAGCTGAGATTCGAGAAGTTCATGAAGTTTGATGAACTAGGCATTAAATTCCACAAAGAACCAATGAACATTGCGCCTGGTTGGGTGGCTGTTCATGGAGACCATACGCCTATCAAGCAAATGGGCGGTATGAGCGCCATAGAGGCTGCTAAACGCTATGGTAAGTCAGTTATATCAGGACATACCCATAGAGCCGGCAGAACGGCTTACAGCGAGTCTGTAGGGGGTCGTATGGGGCGCACCTTACATGGTGTAGAAGTCGGAAACCTCATGAGTTTCCAGGCGGCAAAATATACTAAAGGTTCTGCGCAATGGCAGCAGGCTTTCGCCATCATGTATGTTCAAGGTTCTACTGTTCAAGTCGATCTTATTAACATCGAGAAGAACGGCACCTTTATCGTTCAGGGGAAGGTCTATGGCAGGCCGAGAAAGTGACTTGGATTACAGCCTAGATAAGGCAATAGACGAAGTGGAATTGTTACCGTTTCGTTATCAAAATATGCTAGTCGAGGTTGAATTGCCGTTGTAAGGTTCTCTCAAGAAACCAGAAATACTGGTTAAAGGGAGATAAATGAGCATTTACTTAATAACCTTCTTAGCTGTAACTATTCCATTTATGGCTGGTTACTATCTAGGAGTATCAGACGGCAAGGTCGAAGGCCGTATCGAGTCATTCCAGGCGAAGCGATGAACGCCGGTGACTTCCTTAACGAGGCAAAGGGAATCATCCAAGATCGTGGAATGGACTACGGTCACCCGACAGACAATATGCAGAGAACCGCATCCTTATGGTCTGCATACCTCGAAATGCCTGTTACTGACTACCAAGTGGCTATGTGCCTGGCATTGGTCAAAGTCGCAAGGAGTATGGAAACTCCGAAAGTCGATAATTACATCGATGGCGCAGCATACTTTGCTATATCAGGACAACTAGCTACAGAGGAGAATGAACTTTATGTTTAATTTAGAAGATTACGAGACAGTTGAAGAACGCCTAGTTAAGTTTTGGAAGGATCACCCAGATGGTCAGATTCATACGAAGTTGTTGGATAGCACTTCTTCTCGGTTTATCGTTGAAGCTTCTATCTTTCGAACTGAGGCAGATGCTCGGCCTTGGACAACTGGCCTTGCAGAGGAAACAGTTCAGGGTCGTGGAGTCAATGCGACTAGCGCTCTTGAAAATTGCGAAACAAGTGCGATTGGCCGCGCACTCGCAAATGCAGGCTATGCTACTAAAGGAAAGAGAGCATCGCGTGAAGAAATGTCAAAGGTCGCAGCTACTCAACAAGTAAAGGCTAACATCGAGCAAGTAAAGGCTAAGATGGCTGATACATCGAAGGAATATATCCCAGTACCAAAGGAAGATGATCCATGGACAGTAGCGCCAGCAGCACCAGTTCAAACATTGGAAGCAGCAGTCGAGATGGTCAAGGATGTCCTTGGTGGCACTCCAGTAGACGAGAGCTGCATACATGGTGCGCGTGTTTGGAAGACAGGAACTTCTAAGGCCGGTAAGCCTTGGGGTATGTGGAAATGTACGGTTAGCCGTCAGAATTTCACAGATGAACCTTGCGACCCAATCTGGTACGAAATTAGTTCAGATGGTACTTGGAAGCCACAGGTAAAAAAGAATGGGTAAATTATTCTTTCGCAATCAAGACGATGAATGGGAGCAATTCCCTACTGATGAAGAACTCTATATGGCTCAGCAATCGGCTCATGATCTACAAGCTCTTGGCTTCGCGATTATCTGCCAGTTATGTAATGAGCCACCAACTGTTTCGCAAATCAAGCTAAGAGCATTACAAAATGCTTGGAAGTGCGATAAATGTGGAACTATGAATTCTGCTGGAAAGGCATAGCCTGTAACTATGACTCGACACAGAAAAGACCGAGGATTACGCACTGAGCGAGTTGTTGCTAGTTATCTCCAGCAATGGTGGCCTCATGCAGGTATCGGTCGAGGTGCTGGAAAAGATATAACCAATGTCCCGTTCGACATCGAGGTTAAGGCTAGATCGGCGTTCCAGCCCTTGGAGTGGCTGCGCCAAGCCAGCAAGCGGGCGGATGGCAAAGAGCTACCGTTCGTGGTGTGCCGGATGAATGGCCAAGGAGAAGATGCTTCCGAGTATCTGGCCTTTATGCGGTTTGCAGACTTGGTGCAGTTACTTCTACCCATTTACGGAGATATCAATAAAGATTCGGTAGAATTAGTCCCTGAGAGATGCACTAAATGTGGATCGTGGAAGTTAGAGGATGTGCCATGCCGCACTTGTCAGGGCTGAACTAATGCCTATATACGAATTCGAATGTACCAACGAAGAGTGCGAGGCTAACTTGCGCTACGAGAAGGAGTTATCGATCCATGCACCCCATACAGTCACATGCAATTTCTGCCATAGTCCAATGCAAAAGATTTACTCAGTACCTAACATCCAGTTTAAGGGTGAGGGTTTCTACAGTACGGATAAATAAATGCCTCAATGCTCATTCTGCGATTCAGAAGCTTTACCAGACCTTACTAGGGTTTATGAAAAGACTGGAATTGTCCATCATTGCCAGCCTTGCTTTAACGAGTTCGAAGGCGATTAGTTACACACAGCCTTTGGATAACTGTGGACAAAAGTTCACTCTACGCTCAGGACACGCCCAAGTTATACACATGCTTGACACCCTCGGTACACTCTTGGCTAGAGCCCTCAGGGGCTCAGGGCGGGCGCCTAAGCGCATAGCCCGCCCGGTAGCAATCGTTATTGGGATATCTCTATGCTTACCCATGAGTCACGCATCAAGTGGCTCAATAGAAGCAATTGATCCAAAAGATTATGTACGATTTACATTAGATAAAAGAGAAGCTAAATGCCTATCAAGGCTTATAGGTAAAGAATCTGCTTGGAATCATAAAGCAGTAGGGAATCTAGATAGTCCTAGTAAGAGCTATGTATATGGATTACTACAGCTTAAGAACCCAATCGTTAAGGACAAGTCACCTATTGAACAGATACACTATGGACTTAAATATATAGATCATAGATATCAAGGCGATACATGCAAAGCATGGAAGCATTGGAAGGATAAGGGATGGCACTAATGAGACGGTTCTTATGTGGACTCTTAGGCCATCACTATTCATATGTAGGTCATAATAAGATTCATTATGCTTATTGCGTTTATTGTTTGAAGAGTGTTCATGTCAAGTCTTAAAGGTACTGGCTCATCTAACAAGTGGCGCAAGATAAGGGAACAGATCATCAGAAGAGATGGATGTTGCCAAATGTGTGGGTCAGATGAACGCCTTAGCGTTGACCACATAGTGCCAAGGGTTGCTGGTGGCGATGACAACCCGTCTAACTTGCAAGTTCTGTGTTCCAGTTGCAATAGTGCTAAGGGGGGTAGGTTTTTTGATAGGCCAAGGACACCCCCGACCCTTCCTGTTTCTTTTTACCCCGAAAACGCCTCAATAAGCCACTATCGGCTTGAATCGGATGAGAACCAGTCATGACGACTCAAAACGGCTCTATCGGGCTGCAAACGGCTGAGGTAGGGGTAACAGAACCTCGTTATGGCTCACAAGTGCCTAGAATCAGGTCAAAGCCTAGTGATCTACCTACTAGGGGCGATGAAATGATTCAGTTCTGTAAAGATATTGGCTTTCCGCTCTTGCCTTGGCAGGAACAGTTGGCTAGAGATTGCCTTCGCTATAAGCCAGACGGGAGATGGTTGCATCCACTAATAGGAATCATGCTTCCTCGTCAACAGGGTAAGAGTACCTTCATGGCGCTACGCATCCTCTTTGGAATTTATGTTCTAGGTGAGAAGATGCATTTGGCTACAGCTCATAAGTTAACCACCTCATCTGAAATCTTCTTTAAGGTCTCTGAGATTATTGAAGGCTCTCAATTACTCCTGGATAACTTCGCCAAAAAGTACGAATCTAAAGGATCGCAGGAAATTCGGTTTAAGAACAAGGCTCGTTACCTAATCAGAGCCGGTAACTCAGCTGCTCGAGGAATTGCAGCACCCGATGTAATCCATATTGATGAATTGCGTGAGTTCGACACAGAAGATGTTTGGTCATCGATGCGATTTACCCAGATGTCGAATCCCAACCCGCAGGCTTATGTCTATTCCAACGCAGGCCATGCCAATTCGGTTCTATTGCATAAGTTTAGAGAACGCGGCATTGCAGCCAGCGAAGGAGCCGATGATTCTATTGGCTGGTTCGAGTGGAGTGCTGAACCGGGTGCCGATATAACAGACAAAGAAGCCTGGTACCAAAGCAATCCCAGTTTAGGCCACACGGTTCACGAAGATAACATCAAGGACAGCCTTTCAGATCGTGAAGATATTTTCCGCACCGAAATCCTCTGCCAATTCGTGTCCATGATAAATCCCGTTATATCAGAAGCAGAATGGAAGAAGTGCAAGGTTGATAACCTGCCTCAACTTGATGTCGAAGCTGATACTTGGATGGCAATAGATCTTAGCCCGGACAGAAAGCACGGAAGTCTCGTTGCCGGCCAGCGCATTGACGGCGATAGGTTCCAGGTGAGCCTTCTCCATACTTGGTTTAACCCAGTCAACCTCGATGATAAAGAAATGGCTAACGATATTGCTTATTGGGTTCGCAAGTTCCCGGTCAATGCCGTTGCCTATAGCAAATCTACCGCTTCAGCGGTTGCAGCTCGATTAGCACCTGCCGGAATTCCTATCCATGAAATTACAGGCCAGGAGTATCAGCAATCTTGCGATGAATTCGTCTCGGCGGTTTCTAGCCTTCGCCTTGCTCATTCGGATCAAGAGGAATTAACAAAGCAGGTTCTTAGTGCCGTTAAACTAACTCGAGGCGATGGCGGTTGGGTAATGGGGCGTAAGGCTTCAGGAATTGTTTGCGGTGCAGTTGCCTCAGCAATGGTTACTCACTTTGCGACACGCGCTGAATCTGAAGTAGACATTCAGATAGGATAATGTCTGGACAGTAGCGTATAATATGTCCAATGGGAATCCGGGACATTTTTACAGCATCTAAGCCAAGAGTCGAGCTTACAGTCGATGCGGCTTCTGCTCCTGCGCCGTTTAATAACACGGCTTCATTTAACCCTTTTGTATTTACTCAATCAGTAGCAACTCGCCAGCAAGCAATGGCAGTTCCAACAATTGCTCGCGCTAGAGGAATTATCTGCTCAACACTCGCAGGCCTTCCACTCGAGCAATACTCCAAGGTCGATGGTTCACACATGACCACTCCAGGAGTTATTAACCAACCAGACCCACGCGTTCCAGGTTCTGCTATTTACGCATGGCTTGCGGAAGACCTCTGGCTACACGGTGTCGGTTATGGACAAGTTTTAGAGCAGTACGGAGATACCGGAAGAGTTCGTGCATGGACTCGCGTTGCACCAGATCGCGTAACAGTAAAATTAAATAACAATGACACAGAAATTATTGGCTACCAAGTAGATGGCTCTGTAGTTCCTAATCAAGGAGTCGGTTCACTTGTAGTGTTCTATGGACTTGACGAAGGCGTGCTTAATCGCGCAGGCCGTACTATCCGGGCAGCTCATGCGCTTGAACAAGCCGCCGAAACTTTCGCTAAAGAGCCAGTTCCACTTCAGGTTCTTAAGTCAAACGGTACTAACCTTCCAGCAGAGCGTATTTCAAAGCTTCTCGAGTCATGGCGTACAGCCAGACTTACTAAGTCAACAGCGTTCTTAAATGCTGATGTTGAATTGCAAGCGTTGGGCATCGATCCTGCCAAATTGCAGCTGAACGAGGCTCGTCAGTATGTCGCGCTGGAATTGGCTCGCGCTTGCAACCTTCCTGCCTACTTTGTAAGTGCTGAAGCAACATCGATGACTTACAGCAACGCAATCTCAGAGCGCCGTTCTCTTATCGACTTCTCAATGAAGCCAATTCTTACAGCGATTGAACAGCGCCTTTCTATGCCGGACTTCTGCCCGTCAACTGGCGAGATTCGTTTCTCACTAGACGAATTCCTGCGCTCAGATGCTCTACAGCGTGCTCAGGTATACGAAATTCTTAATCGCATTGGCGCCATGAGTGTCGAGCAGATTAGAGAAGAAGAAGACCTTATCGACAACAAGGAGACCCGATGAAGATAACCATGCCAGTCGCTATTACAGCGGCAGATGCAGAGTCTCGCATTATTGCAGGCCGCATTGTTTCATGGAACGCAGAAGGTAACACTTCAGCAGGCCGCACAATGTTCAAGCCTGATTCAATCAAGATGAGCAAGAACACAAAGCTTGTCCTTCAGCATGACACCACTCGCCCACTTGGCAAGTTACTCTCATTCGAGCAGGATGAAGAAGGCATCACAGCAGAATTTAAGATCGCTAAGACAACAGCAGGCAACGATGCACTCGAGGAAGCCGCAACTGGTCTTCGCTCAGATTTCAGCGTTGGTGTAGATGTCGAGTCATGGGATAACTCAAACGGAGTAATGGCTATCAGCGCATCCAACCTCATAGAGGTCAGCTTGGTCACAGACGGCGCAATACCCGGCGCTGAGGTCGCGAAAGTAGCGGCAGAAGAAACCGAAGTTTCTGAGACAACTCAGGAAGAAACACAATCAACCACAGAAGGAGAACAAGTGTCAGACACTACCGTTCCAGAAGTTGCTCCTGCCGCAGAAACGGTAGAGGCTGCAAAGGTTGAAGTTAAGGCTGCAACAGCACCTTACATTTCAACAACTGTTCGTAACCCAATCGTTGATAAGGCTTCTTATCTCGAGCACTCAGTCCGCGCTTCACTAGGCAACGACACATCAAAGATGTATGTTGCAGCAGCAGCAGACACAACAGACAACGCTGGACTCGTTCCAACTCGTCAACTTACAGAAGTTATCAACGGCATCTCAAACGCAGACCGCCCATTGATTGACTCAGTTTCAACAGGAACTCTTCCAGATGCAGGAATGTCTTTCGAGATTCCTAAGATCACAGTTGCTCCAACAGTTGCAATCGCAGCTGAAGGCGGAACACCATCAGAGACAGACCAGAACGCAGCGTTCGTAACTGTCGATGTTAAGAAGTACATCGGTCAGCAGACATTCTCACTTGAATTGCTAGATCGTTCATCACCAGCGTTCTTCGCTGAACTCGTTCGTCAGATGGAATACGCATACGCTAAGGCAACAGACGCAGCAGTCGGTTCAGCTCTTATCGCAGGCGGAACAGACGGCGGAAACCGTACTCTTACAACAGGTGCTCTTGCAGCTGACTTCGTAGCGGATGCAGCAGTATCTATCTACACAAACACTCTTGGATTCGCGACAAACATCGCAGTATCTCCAGAGCAATGGGGCGTTCTCATGGGCTTGGTCGATTCTTCAAATCGCCCAATCTTCCAGCAGACAATCAACCCACAGAACGCAGGCGGAACACTTACAGCAACAGCAGTTCGTGGAAACCTTCTCGGTCTCAACCTTCGCGTAGCTCGTAACCTTTCAGGTACAGGCGATAACTCAATGATTATCGTTAACCCAGATGCTTACACATGGTACGAGTCACCACGCCTATCACTCCAGACAAACCTCATCTCAACAGGTCAGGTACAGGTCGGATACTACGGCTACGGCGCAATCGCAACAAAGATCGGCGCAGGCGCATACCGCTACATGGTTGCGTAGTCAATAACTAATCATGGGGGAGCTGCTGCTCCCGGTGGCTCCCCCAGTCGTTTAATAGAGAGGATGTAGAGATGGCTTCAATAGTTACAGTTGCAGAACTAAGGTCTATTCTTGGTGTCTCTACATCCCTTTATAGCGATGCTTATTTAACAGATGTTATTGATACAGCTGAGGCAGTTATTTTGCCTATGCTCGTCAAGTATGCAAATGCCATAGATGAAGTGGAGTTAGAAGCCAATGTTGCTATTTATAGAACGGTTGGCCAGAATGATTTTTCAGCGGGTCAGAGCGTAGTCATCACAGGATGCGGCTCCCCATTTAATGGAACTTTCACTATTTCAGATTCTTATGATGATCTCTTTACTGTAGCAATCACAAACGCAGATATTGCTCCAAAGCAGGTTATTCCTTCAGGTTTGGCTACTCTTTCAGGCGCTTCAACTTATGTTGGAGTCAGCGCAGTAGAGTCAGCAGTTCTAGCCGTATCTGTCGAGGTATTCCAATCTCGTATCGCTCCTGGTGGACAGATCGAGGGAGTCGACTTTACAAATGTTAGCCCGTACCGCTTAGGGCGCAGTCTCTTTAATCGTGTATCAGGACTATTAGGGGCATACATCGACACCGATTCAATGGTGCAATAATGCCTGCTTCAACAATTCTTGACACAGTACGCCAGCCATTAGCGGATGCCTTCGCCAATGTTGCAGGCAATGTTTATGCCTATGTGCCGGAAGCGCCAATGGTGCCTTTCGTGGTTACAGTCCCAGACTCTCCTTACCTGGAGTTGGAAACCCTGGGCAAGACCACACTTCACACAAAGATTAATCTTGTTATCTCAGTTGCGGTTGCATATAACAGCAACCCTGCATCGCTCGACAATCTCGAGCAGCTAGTCATAAGTGTTCTGAAGGTGATCCCAGCAGGGTACACAATCGGAGCGGTTGAAAAACCAACAGTTACTCAGGTCGGGCCTTCTAATTGCTTAGTTGCCGATATCAGAGTTTCTACCTACTACACACAAACAAACTAAGGATAAATAATGGCAACCACAGTAATCACAGGTCGCGATATTTCTCTATCTTTCACAGGTGGAACAGATATCGATGCACAAGCGACTTCAGCAGTTCTTACTAAGACTAATGTTCGTGAGACATACCAGACTCTCGATGGCGAGGCTTATAAGACTGTAAATGTCGAAGGTACTTTCGCTCTTTCAATGCTTGCTGACTGGGGTAAGGCTAACTCAGTATGCGAAGCTCTATGGACAGCAGCAGAGACACCAGATACAACAATCTCTGTAACAATGACAGCGGCTACAGGCGCTCAATTCGTATTCCCAATTCTTCCTGAATATCCAACAGCAGGTGGAGCCGGAACCGATGCTCAGACTGTAGACTTTACATTCAAGATCGCAAAGGGCGAAGTCACAGAGACTTTTAGCTAAAGAGTAGAAACGGGAGCACACAATGCAACAGCAAATAACAATTAAATACATAGACGGAACCGAAACCACTTATATGGTTCGCCCGCCAGATTACGCCCGATGGGAGATGGCAACTAAGAAGGTCATCTCTCAGTTCGGGGGCATGTGGGACATTCTTTATGTTGCACACAGCGCCATGAAGCGTGAGGCAGGCGGTAAGCCAACTAAGACATTAGACATATGGATGGAATCTGTAGAAGATGTTGAAGTAGGTGGGGAAGACCCAAAAGTCATCCAAGAGGAAGCGTAAGCCGACTCTTAATTGAACTGGCACTAGCTACTCAGATTCCTATGAATCATTGGCAAAGTGCCGAGGATATTCTTACAGCAGTTGAAATACTAGAGGAGCGTAATCGTGGCAGATGAATTAGTTGCCTTCGATAAGACGGAACTCCGCATGGTATTTAAAGCCTTAAAGAATATGGGTGAAGAAGCCAACGAAGAGGCCAAGCGCCAGTCAGGCGCTCTGGCCGAATTCGCTCGAGATGAAGTTATCCAGAAGGCTAACTCGCTTCAGAGTAACAAGGTTGCTGGTCGAATTGCTCAAGGTTCTAGGGTTAAGAAGTCAAGCCGTATTGGCGAGATTACTTATGGATTCGCTTCTCAGAAGTTCTCCGGTGGTGCAACCACTAAGACAATTTGGGGCGGTTCTGAATTCGGTTCTAACAAGTATAAGCAGTTCCCTGTATGGTCAGGCCGAGAAGGTCGAGGCTCTAAGGGTTGGTTTATTTATCCAACGCTCCGCAAGATTCAACCGCAGATCGTGGCTAGATGGACAGAATCATTCGATAAGATTTTGAAGGAGTGGGGCTAATGGCAACAGGTACAAGAGCATTAACGCTCAAGCTACTCGCCGATGTCGATAACTTCACTAAGAACCTCGACAAGGCAGATAAAGATGTTGCTACCTTCGGGGATAAAGTCTCAGACTTCGGCAAGAAGGCCGGACTAGCCTTTGCAGCAGCAGGCGCAGCAGCCGTTGCCTATGCAGGAAAGTTAGCCATCGATGGCGTTAAGTCAGCCATTGCCGATGCAGCCGCTCAGGAGAAATTGGCTCTTACTCTTAAGAATGTTACAGGCGCTACAGACCGCCAGATAGCCGCTACAGAAGATTACATAACCAAGACTTCCCTAGCCTTTGGCGTTACTGATGATGACCTCAGACCATCCCTAGAACGCCTTGCAAGGGCTACTGGAGATGTCGAGAAGGCTCAGAAGCTTCAGACTGTAGCCATCGATGTTGCAGCAGGCTCAGGCAAGTCTCTCGAAGCAGTTACCAATGCAATGGCTAAGGCCGCTGAAGGCAATACAGCCGCGCTCTCTAAGTTAGGCATTGGACTTACATCCGCTCAGCTGAAGACCATGAGCATGGATCAGATAACAGCCAAGCTTGCAGATACTTTCGAGAACCAGGCATCTACCAAGGCGGACACATTCCAAGGCAAGTTAACACGCCTTCAGATTGCCTTTGATGAAGGTAAAGAGACTGTAGGCGCTTACATCCTCGATGCCATCACTCCGATGGTTAATATCATCGTTAAACAGGTCATCCCAGCAATTCAAGACTTTACTTCTAATCTAGGCGAGAAGCTTCAGCCAGTTATGAAGGTTATCCAGCCAATCATTAACGGCCTACGATCAGCATTTAATTCAGTTCAAGAATCATTAGCCCGCAACAATGATGAACTTCAGCCTTTCTATGGCTTCATGAAGGCTATCTATAACTTTGCTAAGGATTATCTAGCGCCTGTTATTGGCGAAACTCTTGGCTTGGCATTTAAGGCTCTTGGTAAGACTATTGCTGGAATCATCGATCTCTTTGCAGATTTCGTAGATAAAGTCTCCAAAATTAAAGACCTTATTGATGCTATTAAAAACGCTGGTTCAGCGGTGAAGAACTTCGTAACTTCGTCATTTGATACTGGTGCAGTATCTCCATCGGCTCCAATCGCTCCTTCAACGCCATTACAGACACCTACACTTCCACGCTATATTGCAGCAAGCGCAGGTACTACCAATATCACGGTAAATGGCGCAATCGATAGTGAGTCAACGGCTCGTCAAATCGTAACTATTCTTAATGACTCCTCAGCTCGAGGAACCCTAGGTGGGGGCTTAATTTACGTATGACCGCCTGGACTCCGACCTACAAGATTCAGGTAGATGGCTATGAAGTAACAGATGTTACCGTTGCCAACCTAACAGTAACTTCTGGGCGTACCGATATTAACCAGCAGCCAGTAGCAGGCTATTGCCAGTTGCAGTTAATCAACTTTGATAACAGTTCTTATGACTTCACAGTAGGCACTAGCCTTTCAGTTCAGGTAACCGATTCAAACGATGCCTTCGTGCCAATTTTTGGTGGCAATATTTCAGACTTTACTATCGCAGTTAACCGAGCCGGTGATCTTGGATATACAACAACCGCAACCATTACCGCCTTGGGTGCATTGGCTAAATTACCGAAGATTATTGATAACGGAATTCTCTCTCAAGATTATGATGGAGACCAGATTTACAGCCTTTTATCTGGTTATCTTCTAGGCCAATGGAATGAAGTTCCAGCAGCTGAAACATGGGCTTCATATAACCCTACCGAGACTTGGGCTAATGCCGTAAACATCGGCCTTGGAGATATTGACCAACCAGGCGATTACGAGATGATTAGTAGATCATCAAGCAAGACAGACCTTTACTCACTTTGCACAGATATTGCTAATTCAGCCTTTGGCGTTCTATATGAAGACTCAAACGGAAATATCGGTTATGCAGACCAGACTCATCGCCAGGATTACTTAGCAGCTAATGGATACACCACTCTTGATGCTAACAATGCAAATGGGGTTGGACTAGCTGCGACTACTCGCGCTGGAGACCTTCGCAATTACTTCAACATCATTTACGATAATAATGGCAACCAGTCCTATGTGGCTCAGGACACTACTAGCCAGTCTCTTTATGGCACTTATGCCGAATCATATATATCTCGTATCAAAAGCACAGCGGATGCGGAAAGCCTTGCAGATCGTTATATCGAGTTAAGAGCCTATCCGTACCCTAAGTTCCAGAGCATTACTTTTGTTCTCGGCAACCCGGAAATTGACGATGCTGATAGAGATGCCCTTATTAACATCTTCTTAGGCCAGCCAGTCTGGATTCAGAACTTACCGCCTAACATCACCAACGGCTCATTCCAGGGTTACATTGAAGGCTGGACATTCAGAGCAAGCCTCAATAACCTAAGCCTGACTTTCAACGCTTCTCCAATAAACTTCTCCCAAGTTGCGGTAAAATGGGAACAGGTAAATGCAGCGGAGACATGGAACACAATTAACACCAGCCTAACCTGGCTAGATGCGATAGGAGTAGTAGCGTAATGGCAACAACAACCACGAACTTTGGGTGGGATATCCCTCAGTCGACAGACCTTGTAAAGGATGGCGCTACCGCTATTGCTGCACTTGGCCAAGATATCGACACAGCCCTAGTCGACCTTAAGGGCGGCACTACAGGACAAGTATTAGCCAAGGCATCAGGTACAGACCTCGATTTCTCATGGGTCGCTCAAGATGACTCTAATGCTATTCAGAACGCCATTGTCGATGCTAAGGGTGATCTTATTTCTGCAACAGCGGCAGACACTCCAGCTCGTTTGGCGGTTGGAACTGACGGGCAAGTTCTTATTGCAGATTCAACAGCATCAACTGGAATTAAATGGGGTGCATCTCCAACTGCTGGTTTTGTTGGATGCACAGCTTATAAAATTACGACTACTCAATCTCTTGCAAATAGCACAGAAACAGCAATTACATATAATACTGAAGAATTTGATACTGACGGTTTTCATAGCACCTCGACAAATACTTCAAGATTTACTATTCCATCAGGAAAAGCTGGAAAATATTTTGTTATGGCAACAGCATCCACAGCAAATGCGGGCGGAATTCGTCAAATAAGTATTTTGAAAAATGGAACGACTCCAGTAAATCGTCTGTTAATTACGGCTGTTTCAGGATTTGAGACTCAACTCAATACTTCATGTGTTGTAAACTTGGCAGTTGGTGATTATGTCGAATGTGCAATTTTCCAAAACTCTGGCGGTTCAATTAATGCTGTAGCCAACCAAGAATCACAGCGATTCTCTCTAGTTTACTTAGGAGCATAAAATGGATCTCTTTGATACTATTCTCGAGACATATTCAGAACTGACTGCAGCTGATTTTCTTCCTGGACAAGGAACTATCCTTCTTAAGGATGACGGTGACGGAGTTGCCTATATCGCTAAATGGGATTACTCAAAGCCAATTCCAAAAGGTCTTAAACTAGGAAAGTAATGACTCCTAAGTTATGCAAAGCCGGACAACAGTTAAGGCTTCAGATCGATGATTCTTACCCAGACAGAGATAGAACCTCAGATGGCTGGATTGGCGATGTCCGTCATTCAGCGCGTACTTCTGACCACAATCCTGATCCAAAGGGTATCGTCAGAGCCATTGATGTTGACCGGGATTTGGCTGGGAAGAAGAAGCCCGACTTCATGCCTGACCTTGCAGATCAGATACGACTCTGCGCAAAGTCTGACAAGAGAATTAGTTACATCATCTTCAATGGCAAAATCGCATCATCTCGCATGGGTTGGCGTTGGCGAAAGTATTCTGGAGTCAATCCGCATAACCATCATTGCCATATCTCTTTCACTTCGAAGGGCGATGCAGATGGCTCGTTCTTTAATATCCCAATGTTAGGCGGCACTAAATGAATATGAAGCATCCAGCAGTAGTCTCACTTGGAGCGTTCCTAGCAGTATGGGGCACTACTTCAAACTTTGCTCTTGACTATCGCTCAATCCTCGGCTCAATCGTTGCAGGCGTATTCGGTTACGCATCTCCTAAGAAATGACCGCGCAGGACTTCGCAGCTATTGCCGTTGCGATTATTACAGTTCTTGGCGGCGTAGCAGCTTATGTCCAGTTCATGATTAAGCATTACCTATCGGAACTCAAGCCCAATTCAGGCTCAAGCATTAAGGATCAGGTTTCTCGACTAGAAGCGCGTGTCGATACAATCATCGACTTATTAGGTAAGTAACACTTATCCCATGGCAAGGAAAAGACCAGTCATAGACTTAGACACATACAGCGCCTTAGATGCTTATTGCATAGCGATGAACGAGTATTACAAGTCATTACGCAGAGCAGGATTCACAGAGACTCATGCCTTCTGGCTGCTCTCAGATCGTGAATCATTTCCTGACTGGATTATCCCGAACCTACCCAACCGGATAGACAATATCCCATACGAGGATGATGACGAGGATTAAATGAAGCGAATCGTTATTCTGAGCGATTTACAGGTTCCCTTCGAGGATGTCCATGTAACCCAGAACATAGCAAGATTCCTACAAAAGTTTAAGCCAGACCAAACAGTCACAATCGGAGACGAAATTGACTTCCAAACCATTAGCAAGTGGAGTGAGGGAACCCCTCAAGCCTATGAGCAGAGCCTTGGCGATGATCGTGACAGATGTGTCGAACTCCTCTGGGAGTTGGGTGTTACTGACTGCATCCGAAGCAACCACACAGATAGACTTTATAACATCATCATGAAGAAGATTCCATCGTTTCTTAGCCTTCC
>JACCDY010228460.1_pt1 | contig 14955 bp, 10 predicted proteins | sample 7446391 | NCBI WGS metagenome assembly JACCDY01 (sample SAMN15323451, study PRJNA562643) | freshwater metagenome | isolation source: river surface water | place: USA:Blue River Watershed | collected 2017-08-18 | reverse complement strand
TGATGCCGGCTAACTTTCCGGCAAAGCTGAAGCCTCAATGCGGGGGTCTCTCCGCGGTGTTTTTTCTCAAGGGGGTTTTCCGACTCAAGCCGAACGGGGTGCCTGAGCCGTGGGAGGAGGGGCCGGGTTTCTGCTCCGGGGATCAGATGATTGATGACAATCCCACCCTCGGTCTTGGCTACGCCTCCGACTTTGTTCCCTACAAGCCGGTGGCCGATTTCAGCGCCGTCGGCACCGCCTATCCACCAAAGCGCGCCGACGCCCATTTCCCGGTCCGGATGAGGGTCGGGGATCGGGAGCAGGAGATCAAGGTCTTCGGTCCCTGGAAGTGGGAACGCTCCGGAATGGGTCTCACCGAGAAGCCGGGTCCCTCCTCTGCTCCCGTCCCGGTGCCGATCACTTATGCGAATGCGTGGGGCGGTCCGGACTATCCGCTCAATCCCCTTGGCTGCGGCAAGGTCGGGGAGAAGACCCATTCGCTGGAGTTCCCGAATGCCTACATCACCCACCGGGACTTCACCTCCGGTCCGGCCGTCCTTGCCCCGATGCCTCCGGACTCCCCTCTCCGCAAGTCCAAGCTCGGTACCTATGGCAAGGAGTGGCTCAAGGACCGTTGGCCATGGCTTCCCGTCGATTTCGACTACAGTTTTTTTAATGCCGCTCATCCTGACCGATGGATGGAAGGATATCTACGCGGTGATGAACGGCTCCGCTTCGAGAACATGCATCCGAAGCATGCGGTCTATGAGTCTCGCCTCCCGGGCCTCCGGGCACGCTGCTTCGTGACCCGGACCATGAACTGGAAGGTGGGGCTCAGGCCGGAGGAGCGCCAGAGCCGCTTCCACGAGGTGCCGATGGCGCTCGACACGGTGTGGGTGGACATGGAGAAGGAGAAGCTTGTTCTCGTCTGGCGCGGAAGCATCCCCGTGCGCTCGCTCAAGTTCCGTGACATCGAGAGCCTGATGATCCTGACCGAGTCGTTGGAGGAGCGGTCAGCGAAGGGACCCGCTCACTACGAGGACCTGATGAAAACGGCTCTTTTCGGGAACCCTCCGGAAGTCGAGTCGGAGATGATGCCCGATCTCCCTGATGAGTGGAGCGAAACATTTGAGAGCATCAGCAATCAGATGGATAAGGCAGAGACCGAAGTCCTGGGAGAGTTGGAACAGGCTAAGAACTTCGAGGAGGATTTTGAACGAACCGCCACGATGAATCCCGAGACTGCTCCACTCATCAAGGCGGCCCTTGCCAAGGCCAGGACGGAGACTCCCCCCCCGCCTTCCTCGACCACGGAAAGCGTGAAGGGGATGCTGGAGTGGGTGAAGTCCAATCCCAATCTCGATCAGGCGACGGTCTCCGCGATGACCGCGGAGATTCTTGATTACGGGGCATCGGAGGAGTTTTTCAACAGTGTTGAAAAGGAATTCAGGGAGTTCTCGGAACTGCTCTCCTCTTCCTTTCCTGAGCAAAAAACAGGAGCCGATTTCATGGCGGCACCCGTCCCCGGAGAGGTGCCTTCGGGAACACCGCGCGCTTCCGTCGATGTTGACAAACTGCGTTCGGAAGGAGCCTCGGGGCTGAGGCTTGAGGAGATGGATTTCTCGGGATTGGATCTTTCGGGTGTCGACTTCAGCTACGCCGTAATGAGCAAGTGCCGGTTTCGGGATGCCATACTTGCAGGTGCAGACTTCACGGGTGCCGATCTGGGTGAATCCGATCTCACGGGAGCCGACTTTTCGAAAGCGGTCTTGGATTTCGCCGATCTACGGGGGTGTGAGACGAGTGGAAGCGTCTGGAGGGGGGCATCCGTGACCAAAACGCAATTTGAAAAGCTGAACCTCAAGGGGGCGGATTTCTCGGGCGTGAAGGGAGCCGGTGCGGAATTCACGGGGGCGGATCTCAGGGGAGCCCTCTTCGTGGGGGCCGAGATCCCACACTCCTCGTTTAACAAAGCGATTGCCGAGGGTGCTGACTTCACCCAATCGATCCTGGAGGGTGCCGATTTTGAGGAGGCCAAGGCTGCCGGAGTCATGATGGCGGGGGCAGATCTGACAGGATTCCGGGGGGGAGAGGGGGCTGATTTCACCGGAGGGTGTTTCCGCAATGTCAAGGCAGCGGATTCCTTCTGGGAACGCGCGCTGCTTGCCGGAGCCGATTTTCGGCAGGCGATGATGCCGGGGGCTCAGCTCACCGAATCCATCCTGCCCGATGCGAATCTCGACCGGTGTGATCTCCGGGAGGCCGATTTCCAGGATGCCGTGATGGAGAGGGTGATCCTCACCCATGCCAACATGCTCCGGTGCTCGTTTGATCGTGCCGACATGACCGGTGCCATGATGGATCGCTCCAATCTCTACGAATCCGGCTTCTGGGAGACCACCCTGCTCGGGGCGAGTTGGAAAGATGCCAACGTGAAGTTGACTATCCTTGATCATGACTGAAATGGATACCGGTCAGGCCCCCGCTGCAGATGCCGTCATGATCCCTCCGGAGGAGGCGATGAGGCGAGTTGAGGCCGGTCTGCCGCTGCAGAACTACATGCTTCAGGATCTCGATCTCTCCGGCAGGAACCTGGGCGGGGTCAGTTTTTCCGGATCTTGGATCCAGCGCGTGAACTTCACGGGTTGCAGGCTCACGGGGGCGGATTTTAGCGACACACTGATCGAGTCATGCTCCTTCAGGGGAGTGATGGCCGAGAATCTTGCCTTTGCGGAAGGATGGCTCACGCAGAGCGATCTGACGGCCTCGCGATGGGAGAACTGCCGATTCTCGGATTATTTTTTCGACAAGAACGATCTCTCGTCCGCCGTTTTCGATCATTGCCGGATGAAGGGTTTCGTGATGACGGAGTGCATTGCGGGTGCAGCGCTGTTTTCCGCCAACCGCTTTGATAACGCGGTACTCGAATCCAACAACCTGGCCGGTTGCACTTTCAGCGATGGAATGTTTGCGGCAACGGTTGTGCAGGGATCGGATCTGGCCGGTGCCGACTTTTCGGGAAGCTTCCTCGAGCGCTCCGTTTTCAGAAAATGCCCGCTCGGCAAGGCCGATTTTCGGGAGGCATCCTTTGATTTCGTGATGATGTCGGAGTGTGACTTCCAGAAACAGGCCCTGCTTCCGAAGGAGACCCACGGCATGACGTTCAAGGAGTCCGATTTCTCCGGGTGCGATCTTTCCGGATCCTCCCACACGGAGGCGGTCATGGATGCGGCGAATCTTGAGGGGGCCGATCTCTCCGAGTGCACTCTCTCAGGATCCTTTTTCCGTGAGGCCCGGCTCTCAGAAGTCAATCTCACGGGCGCCGATCTGAGCGGGGCATTCCTTGCCAAGGCGGATCTGAAGGGGGCCAAGCTGGAGTTTGCTGATCTCAGTAATGCCGACCTCAGGGAGGCTGACCTGACCGGGGCATCGCTTCGAATTGCCAACCTCTTTCAGGCCGATCTGCGCGACGCCATCTTCACCAAGGAGCAGTTGGAGCTCGAGGAGACGCTTGGCGTGAAGTTCAAGGGGAAGGATTTCTCGGGAGGGAAATTCAAAGGTTTGGATCTCTCCTCCAACGTGTACGAAGAGTGCGACTTCACTGGCGCGGACTTCACCCAGGCAATGCTGAACAAGACGACGTTCCTTAATTGCAATCTCACCGCGGCGATTTTCCACAAGAGTCAGCCGATCCATGCGGTCTTCCAGGCATCCGACCTGACAGGTGCCAACTTCACGGAGGCCTCCTGCACCGATGCCGGATTTGCCGAGAGTGTGCTGGAGGGAACAGATTTCTCCGGGGCGAGTTTTCTGGAAACCAACTTTGAAAAAGTTCCGCTGGAAAAGGTCATTCTCTCCAGAACAACGTTCCGCAGATGCACGCTTGATGGCCGGGATCTCTCCGGCAGGGATCTTTCCGGGATCGATTTTGCCGAGTCCTCGATGAAGGAGTGCTTTCTCGCCGGAGTGAATCTCACAGGGTGCGCTCTCAACCATTGCAATTTCTCCAAGGCGGATCTGGGTTCGGCAATATTGGTCGGGAGCCACGCCGAGGGTGCCATCTTTGAGGAAGCAAGCCTTGTGAAGGCCGATTTCTCGGGAGCGTTTTTGGAAGGGGGGCACTTTGGAAAAGCCAAGGCGTCGGAGGCAGATTTCAGCGGCTGCAAGATGGCCCAGTCGGTCTGGAAAGGGGCCACGGCCTCCGGTGCCCTTTTCCGGGGATCATCCCTGACATATGCCGACTTCACGGAGAGCGACCTGACCAAGGCGAGTTTTATCCAAGCCGACCTCCGGGGCGCCAACTTCCACGATGCCAGGAAAGAGAATGCCGATTTCTCGGATGCCTCGATGAAGGGGGCGAAGGAGACCGACCCCGACCGATATTACGCGGAGCATTGGGAAATCCCGCCGGCCGTGGAGACTGTCTGAGATTGTCTTCATCATCTCACGGACCCATCATCAAGGAGCATGTTTCCGGCATCCACCAACAGCGCTTCCGGCCAGTGTTTTGCGTTTCCCGATGTCTGCAAGACTCCCACGCCTGCCGGGCCGGTGCCTATTCCCTATCCGAACATTGCACGCCTCCAGATGGCCAATCCCGGGACGCTTGCCAAGACGGTGAGTATCTGCGGGTTTCCGGCGGCGACTCAGAAGACGGTGATCCCGCTTTCCAACGGGGACGAGGCGGGCGTGGCGGGAGGGGTGGTCTCAGGCTCGAATATGGGATCCTGCAAATTCACCCTTTCGAGCATGACGGTGAAGATCGAGGGGGCCGGGGCCGTGTACCACGGCGGAGTCACCGCGCATAACAAGCACTCCAGTCCCAACGTACCTGTCGGGGCGCAGGTGGCGCCCAGTCAGCCGATGGTGACGGTGGGGCCGTGATGCCCGGAATCCTTTTCATTCCACAGTCTTTTCCAATCACCACGGACATGATGGCCCCCTAAATTCATTCCATGAGCACTCTTCAGTATACACAGGAAAACCGGCCCATACGTCTTTCAACCCCGTTGGGAGAGGATGTGCTTCTGCTCCAGAACCTCATTTACAAGGAGGAGTTGGGACGCCCCTTCGAGCTGACGCTCGAGATGCAGAGCACCGACGGGAATATCGATTACCAGGAGATCCTCGGCCAGAGTGTCACGGTCACGATCGTGATGGAGGAGAGTAGGATCCGTCATCTCAACGGCATCGTCCGCAAGTTCTCCCAGACCGACTTTGATCAGCATACGGGGCTGTACGCCTACCGGGCGGAGGTCGTGCCCTGGATCTCGATGCTGAAGCTGACGAAGGATTGCCGAGCCTATCAGCACCAGACCATACCGGAGATTATCACCGCGGTCTTCAAGGACTTCCATTTCAGCGACTTCACCCTTCGCCTCACGAAGCCCTATGTGGCCAGGGAATTCTGCGTGCAGTACCGTGAGAGCGCTTTCGATTTCGTGCATCGGTTGATGGAGATTGCGGGAATCACCTACTTCTTCGAGCATGCCATCGGCAAGCATACCATCGTGTTTGCTGACAGTCGTGCCGCCTACGACCAGTTTCAGGACATCGAGTCGATTCCCTATCATTCCCAGACCATTCCAGACGGGGGGGCGATCCTTTCCTGGAGAAGGGATGTTGAGCTTGGCACCGGATCCGTCCAACTGGACGATTATGACTACGCCAAACCCAAGAGCGGCCTGCTCGGCAAGGCTGAGCATCCGCAGAATCATCCTCAGGGGAATTACGAGTACTATGATTTTCCCGCAGGTTATCATTCACGGGACTCACCGGATGCCTGGGCACTCGTCAAGATCACCCAGTTGAACGCCCGAACGGACGTGGCCAAGGGGACGACCAATTTTGCAGGTATCTCTACAGGCTATAAGTTTAACCTGACAGGATTTCCCCGCGAGGATCAGAACAGCTCCTACTTGACCATCTCCTCACGATTGACGATCGACACGGCACCTTACAATTCCGAGTTTTCCGGCAATGCGACCGAGACCACGATCAGGAACGAGTTCGAGGTGATCCACTCGAACGTCCGCTACTACAATCCCCCGATCACGCCGAAGCCGATGATCCGTGGAGTCCAGACAGCCGTCGTGGCAGGACCGGAGGGACAGGTCACCCCTCCCTACGTGAGCCCCTACGGGAGCGTCGTCCTCCAGTTCCACTGGGATCGCTACGGTCAAAGTAATGAGAAATCCTCAATCTGGATCCGCTGTTCCCAGCTCTCGGCGGGAGCCGGATGGGGGAGCATGTTCATCCCTGCGATCGGCAACGAGGTGGTTGTCGCCTTCGAGGAGGGGGATCCCGACCGACCGGTGATCGTGGGGCGCGTTTACAATGCGCTTCAGATGCCGAAACTCCCCCTCCCGGCGAATAGTCTCAAATCCTATATCTGCGACCAAGGCGGCGACATCATCTGTTTCCATCCTCAGGGTGGCAACGAGTCCATCCACCTCTATTCACCCCATAACAATTCCTCCAAATCGGTCGGCGCCTCTCCCGGAATGATCTCTTTCTGATAATTCCATAAACACCTAATAGATTCCATATGAGCGAGAACCTGACAGAAGAATCAGAAGCATCAGGTGATGAGGGGAATGCAGTAGGTATAGAAAATCTCCCTGATGGTGTGACCATTGGTGCTCAAACGGAATTTACCCTTGGAATCAAGCAGGATACCACGGTCGGGCTAACGAATGAAAATTTTCTTGGAGCGCGCATCGAACTCAGCGGCGCCCTGTTCTTCGCCTGCAATCTCTCTTACGGAATTGAGATGAATTATGGCACCGTGTATGTTTATCATGAGGGGGAAACAATCAATAAATTTGAAAAAGATAACACGAATACTTTTGAAGAAAAGGTTAATAATGTTTATGTAAACGCATTAACAAACACAGTGCGTGGTGTTTATAGTGGAAATTATGAAGGTGGATTCGAGGGTATTTACAAAATGCAATCCTCCTCGACATATCACCAAGGGAAAATTGTTGATATTACAGGCAACTATAATGAGTCCATTAGTGGACAGCACACGTATTCGGCAGATTCAGTTAGTTCAACGATTGCAGGAGCGATCGATCAGAGCGTGGCTGGCTACAGCATCACTATTTCGGACAACAAAAGCTTTAATGTTACTTCCGGGGCAGCAGTGCTTCAAGTTTCTCCGACAGCTTCTTTCCTGCAGATTGGCAGTCAGGGAATTTGGATGAATGATCAAAAAACTCTGGTTGCGGGCAAAGCTGATTTGGGTATGCCAACAACTTCCAGTGCAACTAGCAATGTAGTGCCCGCTGAAACCGCAACTAAGACAGTCGTCGGGACAACAGCTAACGAGGCGATTATGGCTGCAGAAAGTAAAAATAAATTATTCCACAGCAAATTTGTACAGAAATTGACCGGGAGAAAGTGGTTTTAGCATGAAGCCATGAGGATTCGGAATCTTAGTGAGGATTTGCTGTCAATCGGATGGATGACCTCAAATTTCTCTCCTGGGATCAAAAAGGGATTTGAAGGTTTAGCTGAGACCTTTTTTCTCAAAGCGACATTCAAGCTGGAGCATCAGGCCCCGGCCTCTCCCTGGAAGGGGGATCCGGAACCGGTCTCCGGGGATCAGTGGATCGATGGGGATGAGGGGAAGGGGCTCGGATATGCCTCAGACTACGCACCCTACAAGCCCCATGCCGACTTTTCCGCCATCGGGACGGCCTATCCTCCGCCGCGGGCGACCACCCATTTCATCGCCAAGATGAGGGTGGGGGATGTCTCCAGAAGCGTTGGAGTGATCGGACAGCGGGAGTGGAAGAGCGGATGGGATGGACTGAAACGGGGAGATCCCCTCCGGGTCCAACCCACCCAGCTCTCCTGGAATAACGCCTGGGGAGGTCCCTCCTCCCCCATGAATCCGCTGGGCATGGGAACCGATAGCAAGATGCTGCATCTTCTGGTCGATCCCAATCATCTGGTCACGAGCATGGATGATCCCGTGCCTCCCGCCATCTTTGCCCCGTTTCCGATCTCCGCTCCGGTTCGCAGTGCGAAGATGGGAACCTATGACCAGGACTGGTTGGAGCAGAGGTGGCCGTGGCTTCCCGTGGATTTCGATTACGGCTACTTCAATGCGCCGGATCAGCGCCAATGGCTGACGGGATACCTCCGGGGGGACGAGACGCTGGAATTCTCCCACATGCACCCGCAGATCCCTGCTTACAAAAGCAGGCTCCCGGGACTGAGGGTCAGATGCTTTGTCTCCCAAGTCACCAATTGGTCGGTGCAGTTGCCCCCGGATCAGGAGCGATCGGAGTTCCGGGAGGTGCCGATGGTGCTCGATACCCTCTGGGTGGACATGGACCGTGAGAAGCTGATCCTCGTCTGGAGGGGGAGCACTCCTGTCCGGTCGATCAAGCTCAGGGATATCAGGGATGTCCTGGTCCTGACGGAGCCGCTCGCCGAGCCCGAGAGGCCCCTGCATCACTACCATGCCCTGCTTACGCAACGGTATGCTCCGCACCCGGCGGAACCCGAGACCTCATCTAAGCCGCCCAATTCTCCTGATGAACCTAAAAATCCCGACATTCCAGATTTCGATGGGAAGGAAGTCGAAAATCTCTTCAGTCGGGATGAACAACTTGATCAGGAGCAGCGGAAAATTCTGAAGTTCCTCGATGACAACAAGGCCATTTTCGAGAATTTCGAGAGGCTTCGCACCGAGACGTCCTCGATCTCCCCGCCTTTGGAAGAGCAGATTCAGGCCATCATGGGGGGATTGAGATCAAACCCAGCCATCCCACGTCAGTTTTTGGACATTCTGGAGAATCTGAAAACAAGCATTCCCGCAATCGAGGAAGTCGCTTCCAGGGACAGTAACAAAGAAGGAGAAGGTGCCCCCCGTGCGGAGATGCCACCACCAGCACCATCCGATGATTTGGATGCCGGGGAATGGGCCGGCAGGAATCTGGACGGATGGGATTTTTCCGGGAGGGATCTCAGTGGTGCTTCGCTGCGCGGATGCTCGTTGATCGGGGCCAATTTTAGCATGGCCAAGCTGGAGAATGCCGATCTGCAGGGATCGAATCTCACGGGAGCCGACCTTTCCGGAGCACTCTTGTCAGGTGCCAATCTTTCCAATTGCGATCTGAGCCGATGCATCACCATGGGAACCCGGTGGTGCGGCGCCCTGCTCACGGGGGCTAATCTCAGCCGCCTGAGTCTCAAGGGCGCCGATTTCAGCTCCTGCAAGGCTGATTTCGCCCAGTTCACCCGATCCGACCTTGAGGGGACCCGTTTTTGCGCGGCGGATCTCTATTGCGCCGATTTCACGGATGCCTTGCTGGCAAAAGCTGACCTTCGTGAGGCCCGGCTCTCGTATGCGTTTCTCGGTGGGGCCAAGGCTCCGGGAGTCAACATGGATCATGCGAACCTGGAACACATGAGAGGTTCGGAAAGGGGGGATTTCACCGGGGGAAGCTTCCGGTTCACCTCGGCCGGATGCTCGGTCTGGGAAAATGCCACGCTCAACGGCGCCGACTTCCAGCAGGCCGAACTGACGGGCTCACGGTTCTGCGAGGCCAGCATGAAGAGTGTCAACATGGACCGATGTGTCGCGGTGAAATGTGCCTTCGAGGATGTGCAGCTGCAGGGTGCCCTCCTGACCAATGCGAACCTGCTCAGGAGCTCGTTCGACCGCGCCGATCTGGCGGGCGCCTCGCTCGATGGTTCCAATCTGTACGAGTCGGGTTTCTGGGAAACCAATCTTGAAAAAGCCAGTTGGAAGAATGCCAACATCCGGCTGACCATGCTCGACCGCTGACATGAACCCCGCTCAGGAATATCCCCCGCCCCTGCTTTCCCGGGAGGAGGTACTGGCCCGGCTCAGTACGGGTCAATCCCTGAAGAGGATTGTTCTTCTCGATATGGATCTCCAGGGAATCGACTTCACGGAGGTCGATCTGGATCGCTCGGTTTTTCTCAATGTCATCCTGAATGGATGCCGTTTTTCAAAGAGCAAGTTATCCAACTGTTTTTTGGAGAATTGCAGTCTGGCTCAAACGAATTTTATCGAATCCTCTCTGGCGAAAGCAATTTTTCTGAAATGTGAGCTCGGGGGATCCCGCTTCGAAAATTGTGACTTTGTTGGGGCGATGTTCCTGAACAGCAGGATGAACGATGTTTGCCTGGCTGAATGCCGCTGCAGAGGGATGCACGTGCGCGATGGATCCTGGGAAAGAGGCTCGGTGATGGAGTCCGATTTTGCTTCGGCTTCCTTCAGTAAATCCCGGTTGGCACAGTTGAACGTGGTGGGATCAAACCTTAGCTCCGCCCGGATCAACCAATGTGAGATGACAAAGGGGGTGTTCCAGGACTCCCTGTTGCAACAGACCATCATCTCCGAAACGATTCTGGATGATTGCGATTTCGAGAGTTCCTGCCTGATCGAAGCCGCCCTGTGCAAGGCCTCTTCTGCTCGGAATCTGCGGCTCCCCAAGGCACTCACCAAGATCGATCTGGCGGGTTCCAATCTCGCTAAGGGTGATTTTTCGGGAATGGTCCTGGCCGAATCTGATTTCTCCGGGGCCAATCTGGCCGGCGCACTTTTTTCGGAAGCCACACTGCTGGGATCGAATTTCCAGGGAGCCGATCTCACCGGGGCACGACTCCCGGGGGCGATGCTTCAAAGGACGAACTTTTCCTCGGCAAATCTCTCCGGGGGGAATTTCGACCGGGCGGATCTTTTCGAGGCCAATCTGAGCGGATCGAAAACCGAGGGGGCCACGTTCTTCGACGCTGTTCTGGCATCCGCCGATTTTCGGAATGCCGATTTGCGGGGCCAGGCTTTCCCGGGTTGTAGTCTGGTGACAACCAGGTTCAAGGGGGCGGATTTCAGCAACCAGGATCTGAGGGGCAGGGATTTGTCCCAATGTGTCTTTGAAGATTGCAATTTTGCATCGGCAAATCTCTCCGGCAGCACCCTGATCAAGACCGAGTTTTCGGGGTGTGATCTGAGCAGTGCGTTGCTGGCCAAAGCGGAGATGAATTTTGCCCGGTTCCATGGCTGCGATCTGACACGGGCCAACTTTTCGGGATCAACACTGCATCATGTCGATCTCCGGGAGGCCACTCTCGCGCAAACCGACTTGACGGATTCCGTCCATACCTACGGAAGTTACGGGAAGATGCCGTTGCGCAACTGCCTGCTGAGCGGGGCGTCGTTCGAGCTGTGTTCCCTCGAGGAGTGTGACTTTTCGAGGCTGAAGCTCCAGGGATGCCGCTTCGAGGCCTGCAAAATGTCGGCCTGTGATTTTTCCGGCTCGGATGTCTCGAGGGGGGATTTCTCCCGCTCGGATCTCCCCGGAGCACTCTTTTTGGAAAGCGTCGCCAGGGGGGCGGATTTCCAAGGATCGAATCTCTCCAGCTCCCGGATGGATGGATGCGATCTGAGCAATTCCAATCTCTCCCGATGCTTTTTTTCCAAAGCCTCGCTCGTCCGGGCCAAACTCACCGGATGCAGGGCGGACAAATCTATCTGGAAGAATGCCCTGGCGACCGGGGCGGACTTTACCGGAGCCCGGTTGGAGCGGGCTGACTTCTCGGAATGCGATGCCTGTTCCGCTGTCTTTTCAGGTGCCAATCTGAACTGGGCCAACCTTCATGCCATGAAGCTTGAGAAGACGGATTTCGGGAGCGCTGACCTTGCCGATTCCAAGCCAACCGATCCCGAGCGCTATCGGGCCGAGCATTGGACGCCTCCTCCGTTACGGGCCGGTTGACCCCCGCAACACGCTCCTCTTACCATCCCGATCCCATGCCATTTGCGTGCACCAACAGCCCGAGCGGACAGAGCCAAGGATTTCCCGACACGTGCAAGACACCGGTGGGGCCGGCCCAGGTGCCCATTCCTTATTTGAATATCGCCATGCTCTCCATGGCCGATCCGGGAACACTCTGCCCGACGGTGACGGTCTGCGGATTTGCCGGGGCGACGGTGCAGACCGAAATCCCGATGTCCCAAGGCGATGAACCGGGGGTCGGTGGCGGGGTCATCTCCGGAAGCAACATGGGTTCCTGCAAGTTCAAGCAGGGAAGTTCCACGGTGACATTCGGAGGAAAGGCCGCGACCTACCAGAATTCCATGGTGGGGCATAACAAGGACTCCAATCCGAACACCCCTCCGGGAATGGTCACCGCTCCGAGCCAGTCCATGGTGACTGTAGGGCCTTGATCGGGGATAGGCTCCGGATCAGGCCGGCAAGACGATCCTCGGATCGGAGGGATCGTAGAGGACGTCGATCTTTTCTCCCGGTCTGGGGAAGTTCACCCGGGAGACGAACATCCTGAATGTTCCGATGCTCCCGTCAGGCATCCGCACCGAGAGCTCGACCTGCGGATTGAGGTTCACGGTGACCCGTGTGTCACGGATACCGAGGATCTCTACCATGGCCCTCTGACCATGAAGTCTCAGGCGCTTCCGCCTGATTGAGTTGGTGATTAGACTCCCGACCAGGGGAGCGAAGCCCAGTGCCGTGAGTCCCAGCGAGGCAAGGATGACCGCGGGCAGAATCCAGTCACTCATCCTGATCAAGGGTGTCGTGACGGAAGGGGGTCTGCCGGGCGGGGCGGGGATGGCGATTCGCCCGCCGCGGCTCAGCGGATCTCGACCTGGGGTGACTCGGCGCCTCCCTTGAAGAGGCCCAGTTGGGAGAGGGAGTGGAAGCTGAGGTTGCCGCAATTGCCGCAGGCCACGATGGCGGCAGGGATGAAGACGCCGTAGCTGCTTGCCATGTTGGGATTGGGGACCAGCGGAATCGTGGTGTAGGAGGGCTGGAGCTCGAATTTGGTGTGGCCGCAACGCTGGCAGGGATGGGTCACCTTGCGGTCCATCAGGGACTTGATGATGGCGTTGAATTCCCCCTCGGTCATGAAGAAGGGGGGTTTCTCCCCTGCCTCTTGGGGCGAGGGTGCCGTCTCGGGCGTGCGGTGCTCACTCATGGGCGGAGACTGGCATATCCTGTTTGAAAAAGGCAAGGGACAAGGCTTGTCGGATCGCCCGATTCGGTGCATGAATTCGTGAGTCTTTCAACCCCTACCATCATGATCCTCGACAGCATCAATGCCGGCACCATCGCCCAGAGCGGATACCTCGGCCCCGCGGCGATCCTTGAAGTCGACGGGAAGCGTGTCAGGTTGGAGTGTCCCGACGAATTTCCCTGGGCCCGGACGGCCCTTTTCCATGCCTATGAGCCCGTGGTCGGCGACACGGTTCTCGCGATCAGCCGCGGCGACGACTGGTATGTGATCGGTCTTCTGCAGGGGGCCGGGACGACGACTTTCACCGCTCCGGGGAACATCGAGTTCCACGCCCCGAACGGGAAGATCGATTTCCTGGCCGGCGAGCAGGTCAGCATCAAAAGCGAGCAGGTCGAGATTTTAGCCAATAATCTCGAACTCACTGCGAACAAGGTCTTCCAACGGTTCTGCGACGTGACCCAGTGGATCAAGAACGCGCTCCATCAGCGCATCGGCCGCCTCTCCACGGCCGTCGAGGAGGATTACCACCTCACCGCCGAACGGATCACCGAGCAGGCCGAGGGTGATGTGAAGGTGCAGGGAAAGATGATCCACCTGAACTGAGCCCTTCCTGGGCTCGCTCCGGCCAGCCCAGACCCGCCACTTTCTCTCCATGACCTCGCCGAGGGAGCGGTTGAGCCGCAAGGTGGTTCTCGAGCTTCTCGAGAAGGGCGAGTCGCTTGAGGGATGCAATTTCCGTCGGTTGGATCTCTCGGGCATCGATTTTTCGGGAGGGCACTTTGCAGGCGCCCTGTTTGAGGAGTGCAACCTCACGGAGGCGAATTTCACGGCGAGCGATCTGGCGGGTGCAAATTTCAACAGGGCCTGTCTCGCGGCGGCGATTCTTGACGGTGCCCGACTGGCGGGATCCCTGCTGACCGGGGCCGATCTCACGGGGGCCTCCCTGCGCAAGGCGGACCTCTCAAGGGCGGATTTGCGCGACAGCAATCTGGCGGCGACCGTGATCGAGGGAGCCGACCTGACGCGCGCCGATTTCGAGGGGGCCCGTTTCCCCAAAGACTATTTCGCTGGGATCGACCTCGCGAAGGTCCGGTTCAAGGGAGCCGATTTCTCAGAAGTCTTGTTCGCCGGGAGGGATCTGTCGGGCTGTGAGTTCGATGGGTGTGATTTTTCCGGCTCCGACCTCAGCGGCACGATTCTGCGGAAGACCCGCTTCCACGGGTGTAACCTCTCGGGTGCGAATCTCGCGGGGAGCAGGCAGGAGAGCACCAGCTTCCTGAATTCCGACCTTCGTGGGGCCGATTTCACGGAGGCCCAGATCCTGCATGCCGACTTCCTTCGCGCCAACCCCGAGGGAACGAGGTTCACGCGGACACGATTCGAGCTTTGCCCCCTCAACGAGCTCCCCCTGAGGAAGGCCGTGATCGGGGGCACGGTTTTCCGGACATGCACCTTCGGGCCGATCGATCTCTCGGGGATGGATCTCACCGGCAACGATTTCATGAATTCCAAGATGGCCGGGGTCAACCTCCGCGGGGCCGATCTTTCCGGGGTCAACCTCACGCGGTGCAATCTGCCCGGCGCTGACATGACCGGGGCAAGCATGGCCGGATGCATTGCGGTGAACGCCAACTTCTCCGGAGCCATGATGCAAGGCGCCAACCTGTCCGGCGCGACCCTCGGACACTCCTTCTTTGACAAGGCGCGCATGGATGGCGCGGATTTCACCTCCGCCAGGATGGAGCGGATCATCTGCAGGAGAGGCATGGCCCCCCGGGCGGTCTTTCGCGATGCCGTGCTCTCCGGTGCCGACCTCAGCAACAGCGATTTCTCGGGTGCCGACTTCCGCGGAGCGGAGCTTACGGAAACCAATCTTCACGGGGTGAAACGGGAGGGTGCCGATTTTGCGGGATCCACTCTCGAGAAGGCGCGCGTGACCGATGCGGAACTCCTGGC
>JACCDY010418761.1_pt1 | contig 14956 bp, 18 predicted proteins | sample 7446391 | NCBI WGS metagenome assembly JACCDY01 (sample SAMN15323451, study PRJNA562643) | freshwater metagenome | isolation source: river surface water | place: USA:Blue River Watershed | collected 2017-08-18 | reverse complement strand
TGTTTTATGGAAGCAACTGCATCCAAATCATAAAAAAGTTTTTTAGCTTTGCCATCTACTGAGATAACAAGACCGTATCCACCTGCTCCTAGAATACGGGCATCCATACTATTAGGGTATCAAGAGAGTCTAAGCTCATAACCCTAATTGTACAATAATGGAGATCGACACCGTCGTTCATGTATATGAACCGTTAATACCTGGGGTTTCAAAAGAAGAGGGTAAACCGTCAGATGATGTTGTACTGGCAAAATCATGTGCGGGTTATTGTATTCCTTATATCGCAATGGTGCTGACCGCTGTGCTTTGTGGGTATTACTTTTGGCGGTGAGTTCTTACAATCGTGCTAACGGCGGTAAGAACCTAGTTCTTACAAACGTGCTAACGGCCTCTGCCTCTTCCGCGTCCGCGCCCTACCAAACCACGGCGAATGGCCGCATACGAAGAGCGCAAGCCCCACGCCTTACCAAACGCCGCAACACGATCCTCTGGCAAACCCACAAATGTCCGCGCAATATACGCATACGTATGTCCCGCGTCCAACCACTCAGCCAATTGTTCTCGCGTGATCATATCCACAGGATCAAATCCAGCCTCTTCGAGCTCTTGGCGCTTGGCTTCCACCGCGGCAGCCTGATCATTTGCAGCCTCTTCCTCGGGCCGAGAGATACCCAAAGCCTCTTCGAGTGCAATGGAAAAAGAATTGAAGCCGTGCTTCTCAATGAGCTTAACCAATTGATCTTTCAAATCCGCGCTCATATCCCTAACTGTATTTTAATCATTAAACTTTATATTAATACGCCAGCTCAGCAGCCGCCTCCTCCTCTTCCAGCCGCCGCTTCTCAGCCCGCATCTTCTTCAAACGTCGCTTCTCAGAGTCAAAGAACTTGTTAAGCATTGCCCGCCGCTTCGCATCCTTTGCAGCCGCCTCTTCAGCACTCAGATCGACAGCAACAACAGGAGCCGCAGCGGTTCGTGGAGGGGGCTCTACGCTCTCAGGCTCCTTCAGAGTATCCTCAATGTACTTGTTCAGAGCCGCATCACCATGCCCTAAATGTTCAACCCGTCCGCTTTGGCAGAGCCAGACATCAGGATCGAGCTCCTCCAAGAAGCTCAGATCGTGAGAGACAATGACAACCGCACCAGGGAACGCCTTCAGTGCATCCAGTAGGGCCTTGGCCGTCTCCATGTCCAAGTGATTCGACGGCTCATCCAACACAAGCAGCTCAGGAGCCGATGCAGCAATACCTGCAAAGTAGACACGCGCCTTCTGTCCTCCCGAAAGGAAGCGAATCTCAATCGTATGAGTGGTGCTCTCCATTCCAGTTGTACCGAGGAGCTTTCGGACCTCCTCTTCAGTGGTGGTAATACCTGTACCGCGCCGTGCCTTTTCAAACTCTGAACGGATATATTCAGCCGCACTCATCTCTTGGGGGAGATCATGGAAGAAGTGCTGATGGAAGAAGGCCACACGCAGCCCATTCTTGCGCATAATCGTACCCTCAGCTGGCTCGAGTTCACCCGTCAACATCTTGAGGAAGGTCGACTTACCTGCGCCGTTAGCACCTACAAGTGAAACGCGAGATCCATTATAAAGGGCAAACTCCACACCACGAAGGATTGCAGGACCATCTGATGAATATTTAGCGACGGCATCTGTCAGGCTGATGATTGAGGTCTTCTCGCGATTATCGGTGGTTGCGTGTTCGGCGAGAAGGAAGCGGGGCGCATATCCGCGATCAGGACGACGGATCCCTTCAGCCGCCTTCTTGGCGAGGAAATCATCAGCGAGCTTGGAGGCTGCGGGTGTACCTTTAGAGCGCCACGTGGCCACCTGCTTCTCAACCTTCTCCCATGCGGCTGCAGCAGCGAGAGAATCAGATACAAGCTGCTTGAGGTACATGTTATAGGAGCACTTGTATGAGCGCACCCCTTTCTGTTTGAGATCCCAGATGCCTGTACAGACGTTGTTGACAAAGTGGGCATTGTGAGTAATAACGGCGAGGGTGGTTGGCCATTCCTTGCAGAACTCGGACAGCCAGACCGCGCCGGCGAGATCAATATGGTTTGTGGGCTCATCGAGCATGAGGAGCTGTGGCTTCATGAAGAGACCACGGGCGAGTGCAACACGTGCGCGCCAACCACCTGAGAGTTCACACATAGGGCGACGCATCTGTTCTTCGGAGAAACCGAGACCGCGGAGAATCTTGGCTGCGACGGGTTCATCTGCATCGGCACGCCGTGCACGGAGCTCTTCGCAGACGGCTTGATACTCCTTGAGTTCATCTTCAGACAGTGGATCAGCACAGCCGTCTGGACCAATCTCCTCCATCTTGATCTCAAACTCTGCGCGACGGGCCCAGAGTTGCCCACGCTCAATGTCAGCCGCGAGTGTCATTTGAAGGGCAGATTCCCTACAAGGAGGGAGTTCCTGTTCAACGAGATAAGAGGACCAGATGTTGAATTCCTTGGCCTTACTGGCGAACCAGTTGAATAGAGTGGATTTGCCAGATCCGTTGCGACCGAGGAGGCAGACGCGATTACCTTTAGGGAGCTCGAGATTCGTGTTCTCTATGAGTTGTTTACCGCCGATTGAGAGGCTGAGGCCTTTGACGCTGACGGCGTCAGGATTCCATTTAAGATCGAGTGTAGAGTCGTTCATTTTGTTGCCAGGGGCTACAGCCCATCAATACCCTAACTGTACTTCTTCAATTTTTTACCCTCCTTGTTTACCGCAAGTTTATTTAGAAAAACGCAATCCTGCCATTCCTCCACATATTCTAACAATATGATGACACGTTGCAAATGTATTAATATGATTATTTTCATAAGTATTGTTGCACAATAAACGGACATGTTTCATTCTACTAAAATTTAGAGGTGTATCTCCAAAATTCAACTCCCATTTCAAATCATCTATTTGAGTTAGTGGCAGTTTATATTTGCTATCAATAAATAATTCTAGATTTTCTACCTTATAATCTGTAAATACAGTAATTTTTTCAACTGGATGATGAAAATATAGTTTTATATTATTATTTCCGATAGCAAGGTCTTCAGCTCCAGTATATTGCTGTTGCTTTAAAAATATTTCATTAGCTATAAACCCTCCATCTGAATCAACATTAACAATATCATACTGTAAAGTGTAGTTATTTCCTCCAGTTATTTGAAATTTAATGCTATGGTATTCAAGTAATGGCAAACAAGAACTATGATTAAATATATCAAATGTATTTTCACCAGCTATTTTGTATAGTTTATCAAACTTCTGACCCCCTACCTCAAGTTCAATAGTTTCCCAATCACCCTCAATCTTTACATTAGAAATACCTGAAGTATTGTTAGGAAGTCGTACATTATATGTAACATTTCCCCATAATTTAATTTGTTTCGTTTCTATTACAGAGTTATACAATAGTCGTCTGCCATTATGTTTTTGTTGTGCTTCATCTTGCGCACCCCAATAAATTTTGTTTAGTTCAGCGATTGTTTCCCCCCCCATCTCTATAGTAAATAAGGGTACCGTATTTAAACTATGTTTATAGCTGTATCTAATATATAAAGAAATAGTGGTGTTATGATAAGTAAATGGATATTATAACATTCCCCAATTTCATTACTAATAAAGAGTGTAATGCATATATTGAATTAATTACTAATAAAGTTGCATCCAATTTTACAGATTTTGGAAAATTTACAAATAAAAAGTGGGTTGATTACGAATTAACCGATCTATTTTTTTGTAGATTAAAAGAATTAACAAATGATTCCAGATATATAAAACCAAACAATCTTATAATGTCTGGATCCTATAAACCAGGGGATTCATTTGGGCTTCATACAGATACTGGATTATTTTACAGCAAAGATACTAATACAAAGAGTAAATGGACACTATTAATCTATCTAAATGATGATTTTGAAGGCGGAGAAACAGTCTTTTATGACACAGATACTTGGAAGGAACATTGTAGAATAAAACCAGAAAAAGGTAAAGCTTTGCTATTTGACATAGATTTGTGGCATCGTGGTATGGAGATTACAGATGGAATGAAACACTGGATTGGATGTGAGATTATTGGATACATGAATTAGTGCGAGTACTCGGCTCCGCTGCGCTCGTCCCTGGACCCCCACTAGTAGTCTTCTTGCTAGTCCGCGCCTTTTTCTTTGGTGGTTCTGCAGTGGGCAAAACCTCCTCCTCAAATTGCACTGCACTCGACCGCCCCGCAAGTTGATCCAGCGCTGCCATATTTCGCTCCATACAGAGTTTCAAATGATCCAGTGATGAACGGTGATCCCGAATAAGTTTATTCCCCAACTCCCGCATATTCTGTCCAACGCTCTCTACAATCCCCACAGCGCCTCGAATGCGTTCTTCCAGCACAGCCTTCTGGACTTCGTCAGTAGCCGATCCTGTAGAACGCAAGGCCCCTACAGCCTCCAGGATCCGCCGAACAATCCTAAGAGTATACTCTGGACCAGCAGCAGATCCCAGAAGCTCGTTGATGAATACAAGTAGGCGTCCATCCTCCATCCATTCGAAATGGAATGATCCGCCGCCTTCGCGTACACCTCCCCGCCCTGTACTAGCGTTCATACCAATAAAAACACCCGCCCCAATCTCTGGGTGCTCATTCATGTCCGGCAGGAATTTCTTAATATCATCACCAGGAATGGATCGAGCGTGGTTCTTGACTTCGAAGTAGACCTCCATACCGCCGACGGTTCCTTGGAAGTCGCAACGGTGTCCCTCCTTTGCCGAGCTGCGAACTTCGATGCCAGCCTCACAAGCGATCTCAGCAAACGTAGCTTCGCCGACACGTCCAACAACAGCCGAGTTCTCCTTGGCCTTCGCGCCGGCCACGAGTAGTCCCTGGAGTTCGGTTATTTGGCTCTCCCGTGCCTTCAGCTGCCGCTCCTTCTCATCGATCCAGTTATCCTTTACACGTAGCACAGCATTGAATCCAACCTCCAGATCTGCCCTAATTGTATCCCGCAGTTGTCGTTCAGTCTCAGCCGCAGCCCGTTCAGCTGCAGCCAATTGGCCTCGCAATGCAGCCACTTCACCTGCCAGCCGTCCCTTCTCGCGTCCAAGGTCTTCAATATCGCGTGAGCAGGAGGCCCGCAGACCGAGGAGTTCGTCCTGGAGTCGCCGTGTAGCGTCGAAGACGCGCCGTTCAATCTCCAGATTATCCCGTGCCACCTCACTACCCCTAACTGTACTATCGATCAGCCGGCGTTCAGCTTCAATAACACTGGCCCCATAGCGAAGCAAGCGTCCAGCGCCAGCACAATCAGCCTCTTGAATACATTTAGGGATATCATAGGGGCTTGGAACGGCGAGGGTAATAAGAGTGTGTGTTTCTGTGTATTGGATAGTATGGAGCCCCTTAGAAAAAATGGGTTCTGATGACATCTTGCAAGGCTGTCTTGTTATATATTTATCGTGGCTCGCCTCTAGGCCTCTGGGCTCCCTTAAACCCCGCGCTGGAGTCGCGAGATGAAGGTGCTGATATCGGCAAGGCGTCCACGCTTCTTAGTATCCTCATTGTAGTTATCGTACATTAGAACGGGCGTCGTCGTATGATCGATCCATCGCTTGTGGTATTTATCAAGATTGGCGAGGTATTCTACAGGGATCCCCTCTTCACCTTCGCGCGCCCGCTTATGGATGCGCTCATTGCAGACATCGGGTGGTGCATGGACGTAGATAATGCCGCTGAGAGGGGTACAGGTGCCGATGAGTTGGCGGTACCACTGCTTGTAGAGATCCCACTCAAGGCCGTCGATGCAGCCGTCGTCGCGGAGCATCTGGGCAAAGACGTTGTAGTCGGTCTCCAGGCAGCGCTCAGTGATGAAGACGTTGTTCCGCGCGGCCTCAGGGTTCCGCGCACACTCTGCGCGCCACTCGTCAATTGCCCTAATTGTATTCCTGTAGCGGCTGAGTATTGCGCAGTTCTGGAACGTATAGGACCAGCGCCGCTTATCTTTATAGAAGACCTCTAGAAGGGACTCGCCCTCTTCATTTTTGAGAGCCGTCCAGGTGTCGACGGGTTCGTCGATGTAATGGATATCGGGATTTGCATCACGGAGTTTGTTGAGGATGGTCGACTTGCCGGCGCCGATGCCGCCGTCAATGCTGATCAAAATGGGTCGAGGAGTAGACATGGTTGTCAGGGACAAGGATACATTTAGGGGTATCAGGGCCGCATTAGATCAAGTTTCAGGAGGCGGCTGCCTAAAAATGACCTTTAATCACATTCCCCCCTGCAAGCTAATACCCTAAATGTATCAACCGAAAGTCGCATTCTGTTTCTTGGTCTATGACCAGATTCTCCAGCCCGAAATCTGGAACGCGTGGTTTAGTAAGATTGCGGATCGTGCGGTCGTCCTTGTTCATTCATCAGAGCCCTATGTGCACAAGATGCCGAATGTGCATGTAGAGGTTATTCCTCGCCTCGAGACTGCCTGGGGTGATATATCAATTGTTGATGCGCAGCTCGCCATATTTGAGGCTGCACTAAGACATCATCAAGTGACTAAAGTGGTGCTCTTGAGTGGTTCAACCATTCCTACGAAGTACCCCAATGCAACCATGACAACTCTGCTCTCTAATCCTAAAAGTCATATTCAATTTGCAGCCGATTCTCAGATCTTTCCGCGGTATGATAAGTTATTGAGACTATATCCGCGTGATCGGATCAAGAAGCATAGTCAATGGGTTATCTTGAGTCGTCTGCATGCGTCTGCTCTTGTCTCGGCGAGGAAGAATATCTTGCGAGACTTTGGTGGTGCCCAGATCCCAGATGAGGTTGCGATTGGAACGTATCTTGCGGCTATGGGATATCTGGATCCGCAGTATATGGAGCTTGAGTGCCCGATGTTGACGTATGTGGACTGGGAGCGCGGTGATCCTTATACATATAGTACAATTAGGTGTGATGAGTTAGAGACCCTCGTATTTGATGCCCCTCAGATCTTCTTTGCGCGGAAGTTCAAGGCTGATACTGTAGTTGAGGTTCCTGGGCGAGATGGGTATTCATTGTACGACTATATGCATGATGTGATTGGATTGATTTAGACGCCGAGACAGGCAGTAATTTGTGAGTATATTGTATCAAGGTTGCGCTCGCTGGTTATCTGGATCACAATATCTTTATCAAACAGAATAACAATCTGCTGAGCCCGTCGATCAATGGCTTTGATAGCGGCAGGGAATACTATAAAGGAGCGGGGGCCACATTTTTCTGTTAGACGGAAGCCGCCACCAGAGATGCACTGAACCATGGGGTCTTCAAAGGGGATGATCATACTATTAGGGTTTCATAGGAAAATACTTTAGGGCCTGGAATAAGAGCCAAGCGCGACCAACAGCGTCTACAATGACAAATGTGGTGCGGGCCCAGTTAAGGAGGTGGCTGGTCCAGATGCCATTCGATCTGCTTCGCCAGATAAAGATGCGTTGGAACATCTGGTGATTAATGACGGAGAGGAGGCCGCTGGCGAGGTGAGTGTTAGCGATGAGACGCCAGATGAGAGCCGGTTCTGGGTTGATTGAGAAAAGGAGGATCCAGCCGATGTAGTCGAAGACAGTTGCGGCAAGGAAGCCAGCAGATGTCTGTTCATCGGCGGAGCCCCAAATACAGGTGCTATCATCAGTGCAGCGACCCCAGGCAAATTTGGCAGCAACTTCAGTATGCGCCCATATCTGATAGAGATTGAGTCCAGCGGCGAGTACAATTAGGATAACGGGAGACAAAGGAATGGGCCAGGGTGTTAGCCACAGAAGGGCGATTGATGCAGCAGTGAGAATGAGAAGACCAGACCATATATGCCGAACTTCACTTATTTTTTCACCAGTAATACTATTAGGGTAATCCATATCCTAATAGTACACTGGTATTAAATCAAGCGCATACCTAAACCCCACACCCTAAATGTACAGATAGCAGATGTCAGATAACGAGCTGAAGACAGTTGGTGTTAATGGTGCAGATGTGTATACAGCCAAGGGTACTGGAGATATGCGTGTAGCCTTTTATACGAGTCTCCTGCGAGATATGACAGAGACTGAGATACGCCAGTTTGTACGTGAGACGCTAGACGAGGGTGAGCGCCGTGATAAGTTGCAGGAGTATATGCAGGATCTCTGGCTAATTGCTTTCCAGGCACGAGATGTGCGTGGGGGGAAGGGTGAGCGTCGTGTGGCGCTGGATCTGTTTGCCATTCTTTTTGAGAAGTTTCCTGTGACGGGTAAGCGTCTCCTCGAGTTCATCCCAGAGTTTGGTTCTTGGCGTGATATGTTTTATCTGATGCAGAAGCACAGCCATATGCAGGTACCTGCAATGACCCTTGTGTCAAAGCAGTTCTGGGCTGATCGCGCAGCAATGAAGACTAAGAAGTCTCCTTCACTTCTATCTAAGTGGATGCCGCGTGAGAAGGCACAGACGTTCAAGGTCGTCTATCGGTATATTGTCAAGACATTGTATCCTGGCCTTGAGCCCGAAGCCCGCCCCAGGCAGTACCGCAAGCATGTCTCAGAGATGAACAGAGCTCTGCAGACGACTGAGATCAAGATGTGTGGTAAGGAGTGGGCTATGATTAAGCCTGGGCAGGTGCCTGGGCGTTGTCTGATGAAGAACAAGGAGGCATTCTACAACATTAAGGATAAGAAGGGTAAGAAGACCCAGCGTTCGACGGAGCCTGATCGAATTAATTGTGCGGAGAACTTCAGGAATCACATGAAGAAGGTTGCTGCTGGCGAGGAGACAATTAGGGGTAAGTCAGTGGTCTATCCTCATGAGATTGTGCGTGAGATTCTGAAGCTGTCTGAGCAGCGAGAGCGTTATGAGGAGTGTGCGGCTGTGCGTGATAGGGAATACTATTTTTCTGATGATGACAACTGCTATAACTATGATAGCGACAATGAGGACCATGCACTGGCTCGTGAAGTCCGTCGCCAAGCAGCAATTGCTGCGGAGGATCCAGAGGTCAAGCGTGAGCGTTTGCAGCAGCTCGCGACGATTGATGAGCAAATTGCTCTCCTCGAGGCGCAGTGGAAGTCGATTGTCGCGGAGTTTGTTGCGGGTGGAGCATCGAAGAAGATCCTGCCTCTCTGTGATTTCAGTGGATCGATGGAGGGTGTGCCGATGAATGTGGCCATGGCGCTGGGTATTATTATCAGTGAGATTGCCCACCCTGCCTTCAAGAACAAGATCATCACGTTCAGCGAGACGCCTGAGTGGATCGAGCTACCACCTAACAGTACACTGCTTGAGAAGGTTCGTATTCTGAAGGAGGCGAACTGGGGGATGAACACGAACTTTGAGGCGGCGTATAAGTTGGTGCTCGACAAGATGATTGAGAACCGTGTTCCAGTGGGCGAGGAGCCAGAGGACCTAATTGTCTTCACGGATATGGGCTTTGATCAGGCAGTTACGTACAATGTGCGGATGATTAATGATCGCCCTTGTATGCCGAAGAAGTGGATGACCGCGCTGAATATTTTGAAGGAGGAGTACATTAAGGCATCTGAGATGGTTCATGGTGTGGATGCGGAGGCGCAGTGGACACCACCGCGACTAACAATCTGGAACCTGCGTGCAGAGTACAAGGAGTATCATGCGACGGTTTCGGAGCCTGGTGTGCTGCAGCTCTCGGGTTGGTCTCCGTCGGCGATTAAGGTGCTGACTGAGGGGATCAATGTGGGGCTACCGTATGATGGATTCCGAAAGTTGATTGATGATGTGCGCTATGATTCAATTCGGGCAAAGATTTAATGAATACATTTAGGTAATAGATTAGTTTATAAAAAATAAAAATTACCTAATAATTTAATTGCGGCGAGAACGACGGTGCGTCTTACGATTTCTGCGGCGAGAACCACCCGTTGAGTTTTTAACCGGGGTATATTCAACACTATATCCTAGTTCTCGCTTAGGAACAGTAAATGTTAGATCTTTATCTTTCATCACAAATGTATAACATGTCTCGCCTTCTACAGCGTTTTCTAATTCTCTCTCTGGAACTGTAATTATATTTTCTGGTTCTGGTATATCAATTTGTAAACCTTTTTTGATAGCATATGTATAAAGACCCGGTATGTTGAATGTATAACATGTACCAGTTTCTTTTGTCATTGTAGCATTACCCGCAATGTTGTAACGAATTGCTTTTACAACTACATTTTGGGGTCCTTCATCATTGGGAGCATTCATTTATATATTAAATATTAATATTTAAAAAAAATGTCAATTAGCCGTAGTTTCATAAATATGATGCTTATAATCACACACTCTAATTGTAGAGTAAATAGATGGGTGTAGATTTTATTGTTAAATCACGCAAAAACCCTGCGATGTATGCAGAGGATGATCCTGAGCAATATTTGAAGTACGCCTGGCGTGGTATTCGATGGGTGGAGATATTAGTTGATCTACTGGGATTTGATATGGAACCACATTTATACTATGAATATGATAATATCAGAGAGCCATCGCAAGTTGAGGATATGAGAGATCATATACGAGGAATGCTCGATGGTACATATCACACTATAATTTATGTGGATCCAATTGAATATGAAGAAATGAAAAAGAGATTTGAAGTGTTGCGAGAAGACGCTGTACGGCTTCTTCGCTACTTTGACTATTATGTGGAAAATGAGGCTTACTTTGAGATATATTAAATGGGGGTCCTGGGAATGAGGGGTTCCAGAAAAGGGGGTCCAGGGGGGCGGAGCCCCCTTGGTCGCGCGGGGGCCGATGCCCCCTGCGTATAAACAGCCTAAAAACCAATCTCTACGGTGTTGTAGGAGGATGTGGAGACACGTCCGCCTCGCCCTCGTGTCCTTACAGCAAACTCTTTGAAAAAAACGCCTTTTTTTACAATGAAGGACGCAGGGTTCAACATATGGGAATGGATGATACATTTAGGGTGTGCTATCCTTATCAAAACCTTCTCCTCCCCTGACTGAAGCAGGATGGGGACTAGTCGCGAGCTGTTATTTACTTAGGTTGATTATAGCCGGCTAGAAATGGATCTTTGAATAAGGGCGTTGACTTCAGCAACGTATATAGCGCTAGGTCTACCGACCTACCAAATAGAGCGGCCGCTCCTCTACCCATGGGTAGAGTCCAGCACACGCCTAAATGTATTTTCCATGGAGAGGCTGCCTACACAAGCAGTTCATCCGTTATCCCGTTGAACCGAAACCAACCCCAAACAGGTATTCCTCACAGCAGACCCCAACCCAAAAATATGTCACCCAAGGATACCGCAGGATGCAAGTCCTGGTATTTGCCGCTCAAAGCAGTAAATACCAGGATTGTTTTAAACAATTCTGAACAATGTAGGCTTGGCCGAGTGGTTAAGGCGCTGCAATGAGGTTGCAGTGGGAAACCGCAGGAGTTCGAGTCTCCTAGTCTACAACTTTTTAATATACGATGGAATCACAACCAACATGATATATTTCAAATATATGATCTGGTTTAATTCACATAATAGTACATGAAGAACTGATTATAACAGGTAGGTTTATATGAAGCAATTTCTTGTTTTTTTTGTGTAAAATCTAAATTATAGAATACACCACCTCCTGGATATACAGAACGAAGTTTATGCATTGCGTTATACTCTTCGCGTGTTGTATATGCATCTTTATCCCTCATATAATCACGTGTGTTAACAACAACAGATTTGTATTCATCATCAGTCATTGGTTCAGCTACACAAGTGAGTTCAGGGATCAACTTTCCCCAGCTTGATTTTTTAGCAATCAGCTCAGATCGTTTGGCATTGTACTCAAGTGCAATAGGAGCTAAGAGGGTACTAATATATCGCATCTTACAATACATAGCAAAGTACATTAGTTCTGGATGAATCTTGCTACTAGGATAATTATCACCCTTTAACTGTCTAAGAATTTTATTATAATTAATCTTTTTATGTGAACCATTTGCCCATTCGATAAGTGTTTTAGGAAACATCGTATTAACAACAACTGCATTTGATTCATAAATATGATATTGAGTATTATTAATCAGTCGACGAATATTATTAATAATTTGATCTTGAATGAATGTCTCCATTGCAGTACGCAGTGTTTTACCATCATCAGTATCATCAAATAACACCTTAGTACTAGCTGGTGGGGTGATAACATCAGCAACTGATGCAACCCTAAATGTAGGGGACTGTGTTTCTTCTGATGAAGGAATACCAATAGGGATTACCTTGTAGGCTGGCGTTGGATCTGCAAACGATAGGGATGCAATGAAATCAACTACATTGCGTGCAAGGGCTTGGATAGAGAGATTACAGCTAATAATTTGAACCTTGCGTTCATTGAGTGTGGTTAGCGCGTGTTTAGTAGGTGGATTTTTACAGACCCATATCAGACGAACCTTTTCATTTGACTCAAATCTTGCCTGAATTCGATCAGCACATGAGAGGAATTGAGAGATCTCAGGTTGAGTAGTAGTTTCACGCCACTTTGTCTGAATCATATAATGATTTTTTTCTTTGGTAATCCAATGATCAACACCATTAAGAGATTGGTCATTGAAATGATTGCGAATATCTTGTTCACGCCGAACAATATACCTTGAATCAAGGGCAGATACTGCATTATGAATTAACTCTTCAAGTTCAAATCCAAGCTTACGAGGGTCTGTTTCAGTGCTAACATGTAGGTCAAATGGATTGGGTGAAGGAGTGAAATCTAGCAGATCATTGACGGGTTCAACTGGCGTGGCCAGTTTAGCTTCAAGTGCATCAAGGCGCTCCTTGAGGGTGATGTTTTCAGCTTTAAGGGCATCAATCTGATTTTGCAAACGATTGATGCAATGCATCGATGGTGTGACTGGAAGCGACATAGCAAGGCTATCAAAAAACTATTAGTTGCACTTCCCTATATCAATTTTTACACGCTATTAGCCCACCTCACCCAATATCAACAACTGCATTGAATTCTGCATCATCACGCTCTCCAGGATACCCAACAGGATTGCATACGAACCGCACTCCATTCCTAAAAGTACTGTTAGGGGTATGGGTGTGTCCATAGATCCAGGCGCGCACCTTTGGCGAGATGAGATCTGAGCAGTCAGAGGCGAAGAACTGGTTGTATTTTTTATAGCGGCCTTCGCGGTATTTTGGGTCAATCAGTTCCATGAGTGGCAAATGATGAGTCATGACGCAGACGGGTAATGGGCTCTCAACGATATCTGGACTACCAAGGAAGTCGCGAGCACAGGAATGGAGTTCGTTGTAGAGAGGAACATTCAGCTCGCCGATCTGATAGAAGTCGTTGAAACCGGTTGTATCTGTGTCTACTGCAAGTCGACTCCAGAGTGTCGAGCCAGCGAAACGGACGCCGCAGTAGTCTTCGTAAGAGTTGTCAAGGAAGGAGACGACGCCGTTGAGCCCTGGTTTCTGAATAATCTCTTCAATCCGCTGCTGGATCTCCTCCATTGACTTGCGGCGCTGTTGCCCGACCTGATAGTATTCATGATTGCCGGTTATGAGGAACACCTTTTTGAAGTTGGATGTGCAGTCTTTTAGGAAGTCTTCATATCTGGATGAGAATGGATAGCCAATATCTCCTGCAAGGCAGAGGACATCTGCTCCGTGGCAGGGTTTAAAGCCAACTGTTTTCCCAAACTCTAAATGCACATCTGAGATATATTGTACGCGCAGCTTGGCTGCTGATGTCGTCATCTCCCTCAAAGCTGCACTCAAATGACGTGAGATCATGGTTGCGTTCTATTCTTAATAGGCATTATGATCCGTCATGTTTATCAGGCCCTGGGCTCAGCCCCCGTCAAAAATTGAATCCGAGTCAGCCCTCTATGGGACCAGTTGCCCCAACATATGCCATCTCCCCAGGAGATCCTCGAGAATCCAGAGTATGCCGATCCGCAAGCAAACTATCAGCGCCTGCTGGACACATGTAATTATCTTTACGCGGATTCATCACCACATCCAATGTTCTTTACCAAACACGCCACGCACCTAATTGTATATCGAGAGGTGGTTGCTCAGTCGCGAGTCATGGACCGCGATCTCATTCAAAAAATGAATCAATTAATTGCTCAATACGAAGAGATCTGCTACTTTGACCTAAGTGTATACTTAGAGGTCTGTGAGAAGCTGGTAAACATTATTCACAATATGTCGAAGGAGGCAGTGGATGATGATTTTATCGCAGCCTTTGGTGCAATGGGTGTTGGAGTAAATTAATCTGAATAATATGAATCATCATCAGAATCAGACAAGTAATCGCCATATTTATCCGTCATTGCATAACAATTATATGCGTAATGACTGGTTCTACCACAACGGAAACACTGGCCATATTGTGGTGCTGAATGCGAAACAGGTGCAGATCGTTGAGTACTTTTAGGGGTACTAGCTACGCATTGACTTGCAAAGTGTCCATTTTTTCCACACGTTGTGCAACGATCTTCAGCAGTACATATCTCGCGTTCAAGTAAACTTTTTTGGTCATTATTCAGATTAATTGCGGTATAACTACCGCCACGCACATTATCGATACCATACTTTGCCATATACTTTTTTGTTATCTTATCTTCATCAAACTCATCAGCTGATAGAATTACTTGACACATTTTAACAGGTTTATATTTTTGTGTCCACAACGCTCCCTCACCAGCTAAATGTTCACCATACCGTCGCATGACATCTTCTGATTTCCCCACATAATACTTACCATGGGTAAGTTGCAATACATAAATGTTTGTGCTCATTTGTCAAGATCATCGCGATACTCATGCCCTAAATGTCAATTTTATCAATAAACCAAGTGCGTCTAAATCTGTTGCAAATTATCTCTCCGACAATTGGTTCTATCGTACAGTGGTTAGTACGGTTGACTCTGAATCAGCAAACCCAGGTTCGATCCCTGGTAGAACCATACTATCAAACAACC
>JACCDY010287555.1_pt1 | contig 14957 bp, 5 predicted proteins | sample 7446391 | NCBI WGS metagenome assembly JACCDY01 (sample SAMN15323451, study PRJNA562643) | freshwater metagenome | isolation source: river surface water | place: USA:Blue River Watershed | collected 2017-08-18 | reverse complement strand
TTCGATGTTCGATGTTGGGCGTTCGATGTTCGATGTTCAAATCCTGTTACCGGGCGCGCATGGTGCTAAAAGGCACGACTATTTCCAACATTCCCAGATCGGCCTATCATATTACGCAATACTGTAGGCCGGTGGATTGGGGCTACATCTTGTATACCCGCAGTGCGATTGCGGGGACTACCCCGACCTGAAATTGCAAGAATGATCCCCTGATCCCATTTTTACCACCCGCCAACTTGTTAGGACATCCGAAGCATCGGCCCCGTGCGGATTTTCGACTTCCCGGTCGACCCCGCCCGCTTCATGGTGCGACCATGAAAAAAGCCCTGTTCTGCTTGCTCGCAGGCTGCTCGCTGGCGGCCGCCGATGAAGATTCGTTCCGCGAGCGTTTTGCCGATCCCGCCACCCGCATGGCCGCGCTGGCCGAATTGACCCCGGGCAGCAGTGAAGCGTATTTCCACACCGCGCTCGCCCACCAACTGGCCGGCCGCGAGGCGGAGTTCCGCAAGACCATCGACGCATGGAAGGGCAACAACAAGGACGACGAAGATCCATTCCGCGACATGACGGGCCTCGAGGTGCTCGAAACCCGCCAATTGCTGATGGACTACGCCAAGAACCCGCAGGCGTCGTTGAAGGACTTGATCGAGCGCCTGGAGTTGGACTTCGACGACACGCGGCCGGACGCCGAGGCGGAAAGCTCAAGCCTGCCGACACGCGTCGATCCGGCACTGATCCAGGAAGCGGCATTCGAGGACGCCGCACGCGCGGTGGATGGTCAGCATCCATACACGCAATTCCGCGGGCGCCGGCTCTACCGCGAACTTGAGCAGATCGACCGCTTCGACGAGCGCAAGCTGCGGTGGTTCTATGATTCGATCCATCAGAGCGACCACCCCGGGGTGGTGCCGCTGGTGAGCCGCATGATCCAGCTGGAGGATCGCCCGTTGAACTTCCTACAACAACCGCTGCTCCGGCAGCTCACCGCCGGTCAGCTCGACGCCCTGCTCAAGCTGCAGCCGTCGCTGCGCGACAACGGGTCGTTCAACCAGCTTTACCTCAACCGCCTGCGGCCGAGCGCGGAAACCAACCTCGATCTCGACCTCAAGGCGCGTGCCGCCTATGTGCAACGCTGCCTCGATTACGCGCTCGCGCTGCCGCCGACGCAGAATGAGATCAAGGCAGTCCTATTGCATCACCATCTGGAGCTGCAACGCGAGCTGGGGCAATTCCCGAAGAAGGAATTCATGGCTTACCTCGCGCTGCCGCGCCGCGAACACCCGCTCCTCGAACGGACGGAACAAGCCGGAAGTCATTGGATCAGTGGGGATGAAGACCTCAGCTCTGCGATCGGCCTGCCGAAACCACGCCCGGATGTGCCGCTGATCGAGTCCTACCTGCTGCATTTCCTCGCCCAGGCCGACAGCAGCGCCGAGTTCGTCCCCTACGTCGAGCAACGACGCTTGTTCGAACTGCAGGCGACCGCACAGCTGCTCGCTGGCGGCAGCACGGAGGAATGGGGCAAGCGGCTCGATCCGGATGTGTTCAAGCAACTGCTCGAGGAAACCCGGATCCTATTCGCGCCCGGCGCACCCGTATGCCTCGACGCCGATTCCGCTGTCACGCTCACACTCGACCTCAAGAACACCCCGGACCTGCTGGTGCGCATCTACGAACTCGACCTGCCGTCGTTCCTCCAGCGGCAGGGCCACGACCGCGAGCCCGATGCCGATATCGATGTCGACGGGCTGGTCCCCCACCACGAACGCCGGCTGACCTTCGCCCAGCCGCCGATGACCCAGCACCGCGAGTCAGTTGCCCTGCCGGAACTCGCCGGCCCCGGTGTGTGGCTGGTCGACATGGTCAGCGGCCAAGTGTCCGCCCGCGCACTGGTGCGCAAAGGACAGCTGAGCACCTTCATCGAACGCCAGGTGGATCATCAGGAGATCGCCATCTTTGATGAAAAGGGAAAACCGGTGCCCGGCGCGAAGTTGACCCTCGGCAATGAAAACTTCGAATCCGATGCCAACGGCCGCATGCGCATTCCGGACGCCGCCAACAACCCGGCACGCAGCGGATTGCTCAAGGCGGGCAAACTCGCCAAGAACCTGTACCTCGAGCCGCGCCAGGAGGTGATCGCCCTCGACGCGGCGTTCCACCTCGACCGCGAACAACTGCTCGCCGACCAGGAGGCACGCCTGCAATTGCGCGTGCAACTGACGAGTCACGGTCACGCGCTGCCGCTCGAGCGCATCAAGGATCCGACGCTCGTGCTCAAGGCGGAGCTGCTCGGCGGCGTCACCACCGAGCGCGTCATTGCCGAGGGATTGAAACTCACGCCGACGATGGAAGTGCCGTTCCAAGTGCCGTCGGACCTTCTTGCGCTGTCGTTCACGCTGCGCGGCACGGTCACCCCGACAACCGGCGGCGATGAGATCAAACTGGAACAATCGACCCGCTATGAACTGAACCTGGACCTGCAGACGCCGCGCATCGCCACCGCCTTCTTCTCGCCCACCGCCGACGGCCACCGGCTGGAACTTCGCGGCCGCAACGGCGAGCCGCTGGCATCGCGCGTGCTCAACCTGGAATTCACGCGCGCGGACTACCGGCAGCAGGTGGACATCGAATTGCGCACCGATGCCCAAGGGCGCATCGAACTCGGAACCCTCGACGGCATCGAATCGGTGATCGCCAGTGGCAATGGCTTCGAGGCGAGCAAGTATGTCGTGCCGACACCGCGCATCGAGGTGGCCGACACGATCCAGGTGGCGGCGCGCGATGAGATCATCGTGCCGATGGTCATGCCCGGTGGCATCGACCGCTCGGAGATTTCACTGATCGAAACCAGCGACCGCACCGCCTGGTTCAGGGATCTGCCGCTGCGCGACCATTTCGACAAGCTGCAGCTGCGCGACGGCCAACTGGTCATTCGCCAATTGCCGCCGGGCAATTATGTGCTGCGCCAGGGCAGCCAGCGCACGACGATCCTGGTTTCCTCGGGTCAGGCGTCGCAGGGGCTGCTGGTTTCGCGCAGCCGCATCCTTCCTGTGCAGGACCCGCATCAGGCGACAATCGCCAGCACCAGCACCGAGAAGGAACAACTGAAGATCCAACTGCGCGGCGCCGGCCCCGACACCCGGGTGTCGGTCATCGGCCGCCGTTACCAACACCTGTCGTGGCAGGCCGGTGAAGCCTTGTCGCCATTCCCAGCGCCGCTCGCCGGCAACCTGCAGCGTGGATACGAATCGTGCGGATACCTCACCGAGCGACGCTTGAGCGACGAGATGCGCTACATCCTCGACCGCCGCAACGCCCGCGTGTTCCCAGGCAACCTGCTGCCACGACCGAGCCTGCTGCTCAACCGTTGGACGGAAAGCGAAGTCAGCCAGGAGGAATACGACGAGAACAACGAAAGGAGAGGCAAGGGCATAGGCATGAGCGTCCCATCCTCCATGCGCAAGCGGAAGGGATCGAAGGAACAGAACTCCGCCTACTCCGACCTCTCACCGGTCTGCGACTTCCTCGGCATGCCCGCAGCGGTGAAGTTCGACCTCCAGGCGGATGCCAAGGGCGCGCTCACACTGCCGCTCGACACATTCATCGGCTGCCAATACCTCGAGGTGATCGCCGCCGGCCCGCAGGCCAGCGAGCGGCGGATCGTGGCACTCGCCGCCAATGACACCCCGCTGCGCGACCGCCGCATCGCCCGGCCGCTCGACGCGAAAAGCCACCACCTGGCAACCCGCAGTGCTGCCGTGCTCGCCAAGGGTGCGACCGCATCGATCGCCAACCTGCTCGACGCCGACTGGCGCGCGTTCACCACCATGGCCGACGCCCACCAACTGCTCTACGGCATGCAACCGGACGAGCGCTTGCGCGAGTTCATCTTCCTCACCGAGTGGCCGACATTCACCGAAGCCAAGAAACTCGAACTGCTGTCGCAACACGCCTGCCACGAACTGCACCTGTTCCTCGCCCGCAAGGACAAGCCGTTCTTCGACAAGCACGTGAAGCCGATGCTCAAACAGAAGCCGGCCCCGACCTTCATCGACGACCTGCTGCTCGGCCGCGACCTCAAGGGGTATCTCAAACCCTACGCGTGGCAACGGCTCAATGCCGCGGAGAAAGCACTGCTTGGGCAAGCGCTGCCGCAAGCGCACGACCGCATCGCACGCGAACTGGCGATGCGCTGGCAACTCGAAGCCCCGGGGCCGGATGCCGAAACGATGCTCTTCACCCAGACGCTGCGCGGCACCGACCTCGCGCTGCAGGACAGCCTGGGACTCGCCCGCAACGAGATGCGCCACGAAGCGTCACCCGGCGTCGCCTACATCACCGAGAAAATGCGCCGCATCATCATCCCACGCATCGACTTCGAGAACACCACCGTCGAGGAGGCCATCGATTTCCTGCGCCAGCGCGCGGCGGAATGCGACACGCTCGAACTCGACCCGGCGAAGAAAGGGATCAATCTGGTCGCCCGCCGCGGACAAGGGAGCGCACGCATCGCCGAATTGAAATTGCGCAATGTGCCACTCGAAGTTGCCCTGAAATACATCTGCGACGCCGCCAAGCTGCGCTACAAGGCAGACGATTACGCGATCACCATCGTGCCACAAACGGAAACCGGTGAGGACCTGTTTACCCGCGTCTTCACCGTGCCGCCGGATTTCGCACACCGATTCGACAACGCGAAGAAGGGGCATGGCGAGGAAAGCAAGGGAGATGACTCCGGAGCGTCGCATCGCTCGAGAGCCAATTCCGACATCAAGGAGCTGCTCAAGCATCAGGGCGTCTACTTCCCGGAAGGATCCTCGGTCATCCTCTCCGGCAACAAGTTGCTGGTCAGCAATACACCTAGCGAGCTGGAAAAGGTGGATGTGCTCACCCAAACCTATAGTGCGGACAAACTCGGCGGCGGCCGCCTCGCCTCAGGCGGCGGCTTCAGCTTCCGCGGCGTCGACATGGACAGTCCGGGCGGCGGCGGTCTCGCCGACATGGCAGAAAGCGACCCCTTCGCGGATCCTCCGGAATTGCCCAACATGGGCGGCGGCGGATTTGCGCCGATGCTGCCGGTGTTCCCCGATTGCACGCGCCTGTGGCGCGAGTCGAACTACTGCGAACACGTCGGCGCAACCGACGAAGAGCTGATCCCGCTCAACCGCTTCTGGGTCGACCTCGCGGCCTGGGACGGCAAAGGCGGCTTCCTGTCGCCGCACTTCAACGCCTGCACCAGCACCGGCAATGAAGCGCTGATGTGCCTGGCCTTGCTCGACCTGCCGTTCAAGGCGGAGCGGCCGGAAGTCACGGTCGACGGCAGCATGCTGCGCGTCAAAGCCCGCGAGCCGATGATCCTGTTCTACAAGGACATCCGGTCGACCGAAAAAGTCGCCGCCGAATCGTCGTTGTTGGTGCGCCAGTCGTTCTGCCCACTGGAAACGAAGTTCCGCATCGTCGACGGCCATGAAGTGGAGAATCCGGTGACCGGCGACTTCCGCCCGGGCGTGCCGTATTGCGCGTCGTTGATCGTGACCAATCCGACCGGCACCGGCCGTCGCATCGACCTGCTCGCACAGATCCCCGCCGGATCGATTCCGCTCGATGGTCAGCCGGCCACGCTGTCGGCCACCGTGGAACTCGAACCGCACGGCGTGCTCATCCGCGAGCTGGCGTTCTACTTCCCCGCCGCCGGTGAGTTCGCCGCCTACCCGCTGCACCTCAGCGAGGACGGCACCGTGCTCAACCACACACCGGCACGCAGCTTGCGGGTGTCCAACGATCCGGAAAAACCGGATGCCGACTCGTGGGAAACGATCGCCCGCGAAGGCAGCAACGAAGCGGTGCTCAAACGACTGCAGTCCGAGAATCTCGACACCATCGACCTCGACGAAATCCTCTGGCGCCTCAAGGACAAGGGCTTCTTCGAGAGCGTGATGAAAGTCCTCGGCGAGCGCCTGTATTTCGATCCGGAGCTCGCCGCCTACGGGTTCCACCACAACGATGTGCTGGCGATGCGTGCGTATCTCGAGAACTCGGGCGCAATCCACCAGCTCGGCGAATGGCTCGACAGCACGCTCATCGACATCCGCCCGCGCATCCACCGCAATTGGGAGACGCTCGAGTTCGACCCGCTGGTCAACCCGCGCGCCCACCGCTTCGGCAACAACCCGCGACTCAGCCACCCGGAGGCACTCGATCACTACCGCGCATTCCTCGACCAACTGGCGTGGAAACCGCAACTCGATGCCGCCGATCAATTGACGCTCTGCGCCTTCCTGTTCCTGCAGGACCGCATCGATGAAGCGCTCGACCGCTTCGGCAAGATCGACCCCGCCGGACTGCCGGGGCGCATCCACTACGACTACCTGCACGCGGTCGCTTTGTTTTATCAGGAGAAACCGACCGAAGCGAAAGCGATCGCTGTGGCCGCGCTGCCGACAGTGCCGCCCGGCATCTGGCGCGAACGGTTCCAGGCGGTGATCGATCAGGCGGATGAAATCAAACAAATCGCCACCGACGACAAGGAGGAAGCCCCCGCGCCGGCAAGCGTCAGCCCGCATCTGGAAATCCACTCGGTCGGCAACGGCAAGCTGGCGCTCGATCACCGTGGACTCGAAAAGGCGACGCTACGCTTCTTCAGCGTGGACCTGGAAATGCTGTTCTCGAAAAACCCGTTCCTGAAAAACGGCGGCGGTGATTCACATCCGGCGATCCAGCCGAATGCGACGCTGGAGGTGGCATTCGCCAAGGACGCCACGCGCACCGAAATCGAGCTGCCCGCCGGCTTGCACCAAGGCAATGTGCTGGTTGCCGCCGAATCGGCGGCAACACGGCTGGTCGAAGTGCTCGACTCGACGGCCCTGGAGCTGCGGCATCAAGGGCAGGACCGCACGGTGCAGGTGCTCGACGCTGCCACCCGCAAGCCGATGGTCAAAACCTATGTCAAAGTGTACGTCGAGACCCACGACGGGAAAGTCCGCTTCCACAAGGACGGCTACACCGACTTGCGCGGCAAGTTCGACTACCTCAGCCACAGCGGCGAAGACCCGGCCCAGGTCCGCCGCGTCGCCATCCTCGCCAGCGATCCGCAAAAAGGCGCCCGCACGATGATCTACAACCGCTGAGAAATCACCACCCGGAGCGGCGCTTTCCAAGCGCCATGGCGTGGTGCTGCGGCCTTCGGCCGCAGCCACTGCCGTTCATGCCCCGGCCTTACCCCCGCGAATGCATTCAGTTGCGGCGACGGCGCAGAAGCATCAGCGCTCCAAGCCCGCCGAGCAGGACAACGGAGGGCTCAGGAACGGGGGCTGTACCCTCCACCGAGAAACCGCCGAAACCCGCGTATATGGTGTTCGTGGCTTGGTTGAACAGAATCTCCAGCGTCAGCGTTTCCCCCGCCAAAGCGGTTTTGTCGACGAAGTCGAATGTCTTGGTGCCCGCCGGCGCGCTTGTCGGGATGTTGACACTGCCGAACGAACCCGAACTGCTACCGGTCAGCGTCATCGTAATGATATGGGTTCTCCCGCTAGTATTGAAGTTTCCCGTCGAAGTGAAATTCTGGTGGTCCAGCGTGATCCGGTCGATGGTGAGATCACTGGCGCCCACGACCATGTCGAATGTGGTCGTCCAGTAGCTGCCGACATTGTCGAGCTGTAGATTGGGGACCCAGTAGTTGCCGGCAGCGCTACTGCCATTGAGGATCGCCGGAGAGCCTGTCGAGACGGCCAGATTGGATGCGGCGGTCAGGGAGCTCGGCCCCGTGAGTCCGTTCGCCACACTGTAGGTGATGCCGGTCATGCTGGCGGTGTTGTGAGTGCTGCCGCTGAAATTGGTCTGGAGCAGCACCGCCCCATTCAGGCTGGCGGCCGTGAACAGGATCATGGCAGAAATGGTGATGGAGCTTTTCATCGGTCAATGTGGGGTGCTGGCCCGATCGAAACCAGCTTCGCCACACGCGGACAACGTCGGACCGGATCTCGATCTACAACCGGCTTCAACGTAGTTGCCGGGGGCTCCCGCGGCCACATGCCGGGATTTTGCGCCTGAAATCAGCACTGCCAGCCCTGCCGCAGGCCACGCTCGCGACAAACTTGTGTAGTGTTAGGTCTTGTTATCGTCGAATTGGGGAATTGGCAACGGCACCTCCCATTTCATACACCTTACCTGTCATCGCATCGCTCAAACCCACGTCCATACCCGTACCCCATGGATTCTCCAACCACCATCCATAGATTAAGCATCAGCCTCCCTAGCAAGAATCACGCAGTCACCGCACTGCTCTTCGCGCTTTCGATGCTCACCATCCAGGCCCAAGACATCCCGGATCTGACCCAGGGCGGCAAGCCGATGTCCACAGGACGAAAACCAGGCGCGTCCATCGACTGGGCATTGGGCCCGCTCGGAGCCAATGGCTGGGGATACAGCCGTATTCCCGAAGAAGGCGGCAGCGACAAAGCCCGTCAGCTGTTGATCACCCGCGTTGACAAAAACGGACCATCCCATGGCTTGCTGGAAGTGGGCGACGTGATCATCGGCAGCGATGGCGAGAAGTTCTCGCGGGATGTTCGCAAAGCCCTGGCCGAGTCCATCAACCGGGCGGAGACCGACGAAGCGGGCGGCAAACTGCGCCTGATGGTGTGGCGCCCTTCCAAAGGCGGCACCGGAACCGGCGTGGTGAGTGAGGTGGTCGTCCCGCTGCGCGTGCTGGGGAGCTACAGCCAGACCGCCCCATTCCAATGCTCCAAAACCGATCGCATCATCGATCAGGCGGTTGATTACATGAAAGCCAACAAGGCGAGCCTGCTGGACGGCAGCGTATTCGGCTGCGTGAACGGCCTCGGCTTGATGGCCAGCGGCCGCAAGGACGTCATGCCCTTGGTCAAGGAGCAGGCCCATCGCCTCATTCTGCCAGCGGGGGAAACCCTCAGCGTTGAGCAGCATGTCAGCCTGGTCAGCTGGAATTGGTCCTACAGGGCGATATTCCTGTCGGAATATTATTTGCTGACCAAGGACCAAGCGGTGTTGCCGACGCTCAATGAATACGTGACCAAAATCGCCATGGGCCAGAGCGGTGCGGGCACCTGGGGGCACGGCATCGCCGCCCGCGAGAACACGGGCCAACTTCACAGCCACCTGGCTGGCTACGGCGAGCTGAACCAAGCCGGATTGGCCTGCATGATGGCATTGGTCCTTGGAGAAAAATGCGGCATCAACAACAGCGAGGTGAAGGATGCCATCCGGCGTGGGGAAATTTTCTTCGGCTACTACATCGGCAAAGGATCGATCCCCTACGGCGATGACGAGCCCTATTCGAATTTCGACGACAACGGCAAGTCAGCCGCAGGGGCCATCCTGTTTGACCTCCTCAAAAACCAGAAAGGCCGGGAGTTCTACAGCGCGATGATTCTTGGCGACACTCCCCGCGGCCGCGACATCGGACACACCGGACATTATTGGTCGCACCTCTGGGGCGGCCTTGCCGCCGCCCGGGCCGGATCAAAAGGGCTGCAGGTCTTCATGAAGGAGATGGATCACATTTTCACTCTGGAACGTCAGCACGATGGTCGATTCGTCTATCAGGGAAATACCGGACAGGGCGTCAGCACCAACGCCGGGTTCGACAAGCAGGGCGGCCTCGGGATGGCCAAGACCAAACTGGACTGCACGGGTGCCCGACTGCTCCAGCTTTGTGTTCCGCGCCGGATCCTCTTCCTGACGGGCAAGGAAACTCCGACGGAATGCCACCTGTCGGATGCACGGATTGCGGAGATCCTGAAAGCCGGACGAATCAAAATCCATTCCGAAGCCCGCATGGCTCTTTCCGAGGAGCAAATACTCGATCTGGTGAAGGACCCGCTGCCCGCCATCAGGGCGATTGGCATCAACACCTTGTACGAACGAGAAATCCAGATGACGGACAAACTCCTGGCCATGGTGGACGATGAGAACCCCTTCGCACGATACGGCGCTATCGAAGCGCTGGGGCAGGTGGGGCATTCGAGTCAGCCAGCTGTCCGGAAATTGATCCACATCATCGAGACGACCACGGACACAAGACTGCGCATCTACGCCATCAACGCCCTTTGGAACATAGACCCGAACACCGGACTGACCAAGGCCGCGAAAGAAGCGATCCCGGTCCTCATGAAAGTGACGCTGAAGCATTTCGACGACGATCCACGCCGCACCACGCAGTTCATGACCGCGAAAGCCATCTTCAACCATTACGGCCTGATGAAGTTCCACAAGATCGAGGACAAGGACAGGCCGCTGCTGGTCCCTGCCATGAAGGAATGGCTGGCCAACGAAAATTCGATGACGCGCGAGTTGGTGACCACCAGCACCTACGACATGCTGACCGAAAGTGAGCGCACTGAGCTGTGGGGTGATATCTATCACGCCACAAGGCACCCTTCGATCACGCGCATCGGGCGCTCCGGTGAGACGAGGCTCAATGGCATCGAGCTTCTCGCGGAAAACCACGTCGAGGAAGGCATGAATCTGGCGGTCTGGTTCATGCGGTGGCAACAACAGCACGGGTCCAAGACACGCATCGCAAGGATTGCTGAAGCGATCGAATCGTATGGCGCCAACGCCAAGCCATTTCTGCCTCTGCTTGAAGAGCATCTGGCTTACTACAAGGCCCAAGCCAAGCCAGGCGATGCAATCGCCGACGATTTCAATCCGGATCGGGAAGACGAGCAAGCGAAGGCACCCGAAGCCAAAAGCCAAAAGGCCACTGGCAAGAGGAAAAAGAAAGCGACAAAGGACGATCCTGTTGAGGTGATCGCCGACGCCATCGAGAGCATTAAGAAGTCAGACAGCGGACCGAAGCTGATCAGCATCCGTGAGTTCATCGACACCAAGGATGTCCCCTATTCCAAGTCCGCCGCGAAACCGACAGCATCCGCTGGCACTCCGATCACGGCAAATGATGACGATGGGGATGGCGTGGCACTGGTGTCGCTGGACGGCAGCGCATCCAAGGACGCGGAGGGGCCCATCCAAGTCTACGTTTGGACCATGGTTTCGCGGAAAGGCAAAACGGAAGAGATCGGCAGGGGGGCCAATCCCGCCGTGAACTTCGAGCTCGGCGCTCACCAGGTGACTTTGACCGTCTATGATACCGATGGCTATTCCGCGACCGACACGGTGACGGTGACCGTCACGAAGTAGCATTCTCCCGATCACTGCGGATTGACCAGCGGACGGAGGGGCGCGGAGCTGACGACGCCCGGAGGGCGTCGCAGGTGTCATGGCGGCATCATGCCGCCACTCCGGAGTGGCGCTTTCCAAGCGCCATGGACTGGCGCTGCGGCATGCTGCCGCAGCCACCGCCGTTCATGCCATCGCATCACCCAAGATCTCAGCCGCCACCACCTGCGGTAGCCGGCTGATCGACAGGCGCGGCCAGCGACTCCCGGATTCGCCGCTGCTCCGCCTGGGCCCGGCGGTAGCTCAATCGCGAATACGCTTCCCGTAGCGACTGCGCCCGCTGGGCAATCGCAATGTCGATTGCCCCCGCCTCAAAACGGCCGAACTTCAAGCCATCGAGCGCACGCAGATCCGGGCTTGTTCCGGCGGCATCGGTGATCGCTTGCGCAACCGGCGGCACGGAAGTCAGCAACACCGCCTCTGGAATATGGATTTTGAACCCCAAACCATCCGGGACCTCAGCCGGAGCAACGCTCTCCAATAGGCCAGCCAACATCTCCGCGCGCTGCGGCGCAATCAGCTCCAGCCGCGCGACAAACACACGCTCCAGCTTGCTCGGTGTCGGCGTGACAGTCAGCGGCAACATCGCATCGATCGCCGCCCGCGGCATCAGGGTGAGCACGCGATCGCCCTCCTCACGGAACCAGGTCTTGCGCCAGGTCTCAACCATCGCCGAGGCCTCGGCCGGCGTCAGGCCGTTGGCGGCGAGAGCTTGTTTCCAATCGGCGGCCAGCTCCGCTTCCACCTCGTCGAGGGAACGATCGATCTCCGGCAACGGCGCGCTGACCTGATACAGATTTTCAGTGGGGTCCTCCGACGCCGGGATCGCAATCGTCGCCCAGCCGGCGCGACCGCCGCGCACCCGCAACACCACGCTGTGGCGCAACTCGCGGATCGGATGATGCCGCAGACTGACTTGGTCCCTCGAGATGTCCGCCTGCACCGGCAGATCGGCGTTGCCCGCGCCGCGGTAGAAAATGAACTTGTCCGCCTCGGGCTGGGTCAGTGGCTCCTTGGCTCCGGGCAGCTGCTTGAGGTCGGACTCGAAGATCCAGGCGTCCGGCACTTCGCGCGCCGCACCATAGGGCTCCTCATGCTCGCCGGGCGTGATCCCCGGGATCAACGCCAGCGCCCGCTTGTCGGTCGGCGGACGCAGTTGACCGCTCCAACGCGCCTTGAAGCGCATGCCCATCCCTGATCCCGGGATGAACTGCAAGGATCCATAAGGATAGGTCTCGCTGATCGTGCCTTCCTCGAAACTCGCCTCGACCGACACCGCCATCGGCTTTTCGGGGTAAAAATAAATCACCGGGGTTTCCATGCGGATGCGGTTCGGCATGGCGAACTTGCCGATGATCCCCGGATGCACGAAGGGCGGCAGATGCGCGAGATCGCGCTCGGGCGTATACCAGGAGACCTGGGTCAATCCACCACCGGACAAGACGGTGAAGGTGCCCCATTCATGGACTTCCAGAGAAGGCGGGGTGGCCGCTTGCAAGAGAGGCATGCCGACAAGCAGGGCGGAAACAAACAGGGTGCATTTCATCCGGCCATCGTGCGGCACGCAGACTCCGCCGTCTGTAAAGGCTATGTCAATTTGTCCCACGGGCGCAGCCGCCTATCTCGCTGCGCATTTCTTGCTGAGCCCGCGCCCATGCGGGGCACGCTGGAGCCCGATCGACCAGCCACGCGTTCGCGTATGTGCCGATTTCGATCTTGCGATCATGCCGTGCATGGCGGACATTCCGCGGCCCCCAAACCCTCCGGCCCCCCAGTCCGGATATTCGGCCCGATTCCTGCTGAGCCCCCCCCAAGGGCCCACCGGCGACCTCGCCGATATTCCCCCGCTCCATGTCGACGGACTTTCCAGGACTATTCTCGAATCTGCTGCTTTTCGCCGGGCTGCTGCTGATTCGTGCCGTCGACCATCGCAACCAGCCGATGCGCTTCCTGCTCGCGCTGATGGCGATCCTGCTCAACTTCCGCTACTTCGAGTGGCGCCTGCGGTCGACGATGGACCCCTTCCTCTCGAGCCCGGAGTCGATCTGGCAATGGAGTTTTTTCGCTGCGGAGTTGATCGCAATCTTTTCGCTTTCCTGGCACCTGATCGTCCTCATCCAGCGCCCGCGCGAGGCCGCGGAAAAAGGCTACCGGCCATACCCCCCGGATGAACACAGCCCGGCGGTCGATGTCTTCATCGCCACCTACAACGAAGGGCCCGAACTGCTTGAGCCGACGATCCGCGCCGCCAAGGCGATCGATTACCCGAACCTCGCCGTGCATGTCCTCGACGACGGCGACCGCGACTGGCTCAAGCGCTTGTGCGATGAACTCAGCGTCAACCACATCACCCGCCAGGACCGCAGCGGATTCAAATCCGGCAACCTGAACAACGCGCTCAAACAGGTGTCGGGCAAATTCATCCTCTGCCTGGACGCCGACTTCGTCGTCGCCCCGAACATCCTCACCGAAGTGCTCGGCTATTTCGACGACCCCCGGATCGGCATCGTCCAGACGCCGCAGTATTTCGGCAACCCGGACGCCATCCAGCTCAACCTTGGCGGCCACCACGCCTGGCCCGAAGAACAACGGGTGTTCACCGACATCATGCAGCCGTGCCGCGACAATTGGGACAACGCGTTCTGCTACGGCACCAACTTCGTCATCCGCCGCCAATGCGTCGACAAGATCGGCGGGTTCCCGACCGAATCGATCTGCGAGGACCTGCTGCTCACCTACAAACTGAAGGCCCACGGGTGGATCACCCGCTTCCATCTCGCCCCGCTCGCGCTCGGCAAGGCGGCCGACACCTTGGGCACCTTCATCAACCAGCGCGTCCGCTGGTGCACCGGCACGCTGCAATGCCTGTTCCTCAAGGACGGCCCGATCCGCGCCAGCGGGCTGTCGTTCAAGGACCGCCTGTTCTTCCTCGACACCATGGCGTATTACCTGAGCTCGATCTGGTTCTTCTTCGTGCTCGCCGCGCCAGCGGTCTTCTGGTGGGTCGGCCAAGCGCCGTTCGAATCTGACAACGGCCACATCCTGATGCTGTTCGCTCCGCGGGTGATCGCCTCCACACTGGTGATGTACTGGCTGACCGGGCGCAAGGTGATTCCGGTGATCTCGGAAATCGGCCGCTTCGTCGGCATCTACCACATCCTCTCGGCCATCGCCGTCACCCTGCTCAGCCCGCGCAGCCGGGTGTTCAAGGTGACCGACAAGAACCTGAGCCGCGACAAAGCCACCTTCAACTGGCAGCTGGCGATGCCCCACCTGGCACTACTGGTCGTCACTCTGGCCGGCATGGCGAAAACCATCGCCTTCGGCCGCGAAGGCACGCACAGCGCCAACGAGAACATCGGGCTGATCCTGGCGCTCAGCATGTACATGTTCTGGATCACCTACCTCACGCTGCTTGCTTGCATCGAACCGCCATTCGCCAACGGCCGCACCACCAGTCCACCAGCAACCGTCGGCAGCTTCCGCAAAACCCTCGGCTCGGTCTGCCGCAAAGTGCTCGAGTAAAACCCCCACATGGCCATGTCCCGATCCTACCGCCTGCTCAAAATCTCCGTCGCCGTGATCCTGCTCGGACTCTCGCTATGGTCGATGCTGCTGCCGCCGTATTTCCCGTCGAGCAGCCACGCCCTCGTCAACACCCGCAAGATCACCGTGAGCAGCCGCACCGATGGCGTCATCGGCAAGCTCTGCGTCGACAACCAAGACATGGTCCGCAAGGG
>JACCDY010238159.1_pt1 | contig 14968 bp, 10 predicted proteins | sample 7446391 | NCBI WGS metagenome assembly JACCDY01 (sample SAMN15323451, study PRJNA562643) | freshwater metagenome | isolation source: river surface water | place: USA:Blue River Watershed | collected 2017-08-18 | reverse complement strand
CGGCCAAGGATCAGCGCATGCACATCGGCCGTGCCCTCGTAGGTGTTTACCACCTCGAGGTTGACCACATGGCGGATCACGCCGAATTCGTCGCTGATGCCATTCCCGCCCAACATGTCACGCGCCGTGCGCGCGATGTCGAGCGCCTTGCCGGCCGAGTTGCGCTTCATGATCGACGTGATCTCGACCGCGGCCGTGCCCTCGTCCTTCATGCGACCCAGACGCACGCAGCCCTGGAGCGCGAGCGCAATCTCGGTCTGCATGTCGGCCAGCTTTTTTTGCACCAACTGGTTCGCGGCCAGCGGACGACCGAACTGCTTGCGATCCAGCACATACTGACGCGCAGTGTGCCAGCAGAATTCGGCTGCACCCATTGCGCCCCAGGCGATGCCGTAGCGCGCCGAGTTCAGGCAGGTGAACGGGCCCTTCAGGCCCTTCACGTTCGGCAGACGATTCTCTTCGGGCACGAACACGCGATCCATCACGACTTCGCCGGTGACAGACACGCGCATGCCGACCTTGCCCTGGATCTTCGGTGCCGACAGGCCCTTCATGCCCTTCTCAAGGATAAAGCCGCGGATATCGCCTTCGTCATCCTTGGCCCAGATGACGAACACATCGGCCAGCGGGCTGTTGGTGATCCACATCTTCGCGCCCGTCAGCTCATAGCCGCCAGCGACGGTCTTCGCGCGCGTCTCCATGCTGCCCGGGTCGGAACCATGATTGGGCTCGGTCAAACCGAAGCAACCGATCAGCTCGCCCCTGGCCAGGCCCGGCAGGTATTTCTGCTTCTGTTCCTCGCTGCCGAATTCAAAGATCGGCACCATCACCAGCGAACTCTGCACGCTCATCACCGAGCGGAAGCCCGAGTCGACACGTTCGATCTCGCGCGCGATCAGGCCGTAACTGACATAGTTCAGGCCCGCGCCGCCATACTGCGTCGGGATGGTCGGGCCGAACAGGCCCAGTTCGCCCATTTCGCGGAACAGGCCGATATCGAACTTCTCGTGACGGAAGGATTCCAGCACGCGCGGCATCAGCTTGTCTTGCGAGTAGGCATGCGCAGCATCGCGCACCATGCGCTCGTCGGCGGTCAGCTGCTGGTCGAGCAGCAATGGGTCTTCCCAGTGGAATTGCGGATTGGCCATGATGTCGGGATCGGTTGAACGTCAGGTTGGAACGATGATGCGGATCGATGATGCGGATCGATGAAACCAGACAGCACGCTTGCCCGGGATGCCCGGGCAAGCAGGTGAAGTTTAGCGGACGCGCGCCGCCAGCTCGCCAATGATGCCGCGGCGGAAGGACAGCACGCAGATCACGAAGATCAGGCCGGTCACCATGGTCACCGATTCGCCGATGGTGTTGAACCATTCGACCGAGGTAATCGTGGCCAGCCAGCTGCCGAAGTCGCCGAGCTTGTTCTCAAGCACGATGATAATGATCGCGCCGATCACGGGACCCAACAGCGTGCCCATGCCACCCACCAGGGTCATCAGCACCACCAGGCCCGACATCGACCAGTGCACATCGGTCAGCGTGCCAAAGCCGAGCACCACCGCCTTGGTCGAGCCGGCCAGACCGGCCAGCGCCGCCGACAGCACAAAGGCCATCAGCTTGTAGCGATCAGCGTCATAGCCGAGCGAGGTTGCGCGCGGCTCGTTCTCGCGCACCGCCTTCAGCACTTGCCCGAACGGCGAATGGACGATGCGCACGATCAGCAGGAAGGCAGCGACCACGATCGCCAACACCACGTAGTACATGGTCAGGTCGTTCTGCAGGTCGATGATGCCGAGCAGCTTGCCGCGCGGGATGGATTGCAAGCCGTCCTCGCCGCCGGTGAACGGCGCCTGCAGGAAGACGAAGAACAGCATCTGCGCCAGCGCCAGCGTGATCATCGTGAAGTAGATGCCCTGGCGGCGAATCGCAAGGCCGCCCATCACGAAGCCTAGCCCTGCCGCAAAGGCAGTACCGATCAGCAGACCGAACTCGAACGGCACACCCCATACCTTCAGCGCGTGGCCGGCAATGTAGGACGCGCCACCGAAGAAGGCGGCATGACCGAAGGACAACAGGCCGGTAAAGCCGATCAGCAGGTTGAATGCGCACGCAAACAAGGCGAAGCACAGCATCTTCATCAACAGCACCGGATACAGCTGGAAAGGCGCGACCAGCGCAAGCAACAGCACGGCCGCGTAACCCAATTTCTTCAGCATTGCCCTACTCCTGTTATTTCTCGCGGCCGAACAAGCCGGCCGGACGGATCAGCAGCACGATGGCCATGATGATGAACACCACGGTGGCCGACAGCTCCGGATAGAACACTCGGGTAAAGCCCTCGATCACGCCCAGTGCGAGGCCGGTGACGATCGAGCCGAGGATAGACCCCATGCCGCCGATGACGACCACCGCAAAGATAGTGACGATCAGGTTCGAGCCCATCAGCGGCGACACCTGCAGCACTGGTGCGGCCAGCACACCGGCAAAACCAGCCAGCGCGACACCAAAGCCATAGGTCAGCGTGACCATCAGCGGCACGTTGATGCCGAAGGCTTCGACCATCTTCGGGTTTTCGGTACCGGCGCGCAGGTAGGCACCGAGGCGCGTCTTCTCGATCACGTACCAGGTCGCGAGGCAAACGACCAGCGAGGCCGCCACGACCCAGGCGCGATAGTTCGGCAGCATCATGAAGCCGAGGTCAGTCGCGCCGGCCAGTTGCTCGGGCACCGAATACGGCTGGCCGGAGACGCCATAGAAGGAGCGGAACACGCCCTCGAGCATCAGCGTGATGCCGAAGGTCAGCAGCAGGCCGTACAAGTGATCGAGCCGGTACAGCCAGCGCAGCATGGTCTTTTCGATCACGATGCCAAACACGGCGACGATCAATGGCGCTGCCACCAGCATGACCCAGTAATTGATGCCGAAGTAGTTCAAGCCCATCCAGGCGAGGAATGCGCCCATCATGTACAACGCGCCATGCGCGAAGTTGATCACATTGAGCAGGCCGAAGATGACAGCCAGCCCCAGCGACAACATCGCATAGAACGAGCCATTGACCAGTCCCAGCAGCAACTGGCCCAGCAACGCGGCGAGCGGAATGCCGAAGATCTCCATGTCAGACCCCCAGCAATTCGTTGAGCGTGCCGGACTTCGCTTCCAGCTCGGCAGCGTTGAAGGCCTCGACGATCTGGCCGTGTTCCATCACATAGAAGCGATCCGCCAGCGGCGCCGCGAATCGGAAGTTCTGCTCGACCATCACAATCGTGTAACCCTTTGCCTTCAGCGCCAGGATCATGCGCGCGAGCGCCTGCACGATCACGGGTGCCAGTCCTTCGGAAATCTCGTCGAGCAGCAGCAGCTTGGCGCCGGTGCGCAGGATGCGCGCAACGGCCAGCATCTGCTGCTCGCCGCCCGACAGGCGCGTGCCCTGGCTGTGGCGGCGCTCTTCAAGATTGGGAAACATCTGGTAGATCTCGGCGACCGACATGCCGCCTTCTTTCAGCATCGGCGGCAGCATCAGGTTTTCTTCGGCCGACAGCGATGAAAAGATCGCGCGCTCTTCGGGGCAATAGCCAACGCCCAGATGCGCGATGCGGTGCGTGGGCAGCTGGATGGCTTCGACGCCGTTGATCTTCACCGAACCGGTACGACGCCCGGTCAGCCCCATGATCGCGCGCAGCGTCGTGGTGCGGCCGGCGCCATTGCGGCCCAGCAGCGTCACCACTTCGCCCTGCTCGACCGACAGGTTCACGTCGTGCAAGATGTGCGATTCGCCATACCAGGCCTGCAGCCCGGTGATTTCGAGTGCCTTCGTCATCAGTGCGCTCCCTCGAGGGCGGCGCTGCTGCCCATGTAGGCCTCGAGCACTTGGGGATTCTTCGACACGGTGACGTAATCGCCTTCGGCGAGGATGGCGCCGCGCTGCAAGACCGAGATGCGGTCGCAGATGCCGGAGACGACATTCATGTTGTGCTCGACCATCAGGATGGTACGGCCGGCCGATACCTTTTTGATCAGGTCGGTCACGCGCTGCACGTCTTCATGGCCCATGCCCTGCGTCGGTTCGTCGAGCAGCATCAGTTCCGGGTCCATCGCCAGCGTGGTCGCGATCTCGAGCGCGCGCTTGCGGCCATACGGAAGATCCACGGTGACACTGTCGGCGAAACCGGACAGGCCGACTTCATCGAGCAAGGCCCGTGCGCGCTCATTGAGCACGTCCAGCGAGGCTTCGCTCTTCCAGAAATGGAAAGACGTGCCCAGCTTGCGCTGCAAGCCGATGCGCACATTCTCCAGTACCGACAGGTGCGGGAACACAGCCGAGATCTGGAACGAACGGATGATGCCCATGCGCGCCACTTGCGCCGGCTTCTCCATCGTGATGTCACGGCCATTGAACAGAATCTGCCCCGAACTCGGTGCAAGGAACTTGGTCAACAGGTTGAAACAGGTGGTCTTGCCGGCGCCGTTGGGGCCGATCAGTGCGTGGATGTGTCCGCGCTGCACCTGCAGGTTCACCTGATTGACGGCGACAAAGCCTTTGAATTCGCGCGTCAGGTTTCTGGTTTCCAGAATGATGTCCGACATGAAGGCTCCTGCTCAGGACCTGCGGACGGCCGGAACGGCCAGGGTGGGGGCAGCCATGCTGAAGTATCTCCGTTAGTTTTTTATTGTTTTGCCAATTAGGCACGAAATAAGCGAACGCTCGCGCCTTGGTAGCTTGATAAAACAGCCAAGGCTTCGAATTAACAGGCTCATCCGTCGCACCGCTTCGCTGGCTCGGCATGAAACGCATTTTTGCCATCGCCTACGCGATCCGGCACCCGCTGGTCTGTTGCCGCTCGGCCCGGAAGCCTGACAACTTATTCTATTTCCAAGAAAAAACAAAATGAATAATTTGATTGTTCTTCGGACTTATAGGGTCTGCGAGGTACTGCGGAGCAACATTTCTCTTGAGAACTGATGCCCGTCCCTGTTGGCGGCCATCCCCGCTTCTGCCCCTTGATGCCTGGCCTCATCTTAGACATCACTGCGGATGTCGAGGTTTGCGTTTGGCAAAGTCCCTGACCGAGGGCTTTGAAGCCGCGCTAAGTTACCGGTGGTCACTAGTTCATTGATACATCACAAGGGTGAGTTCGGTGATCGGAATAAGCTGCCATTGCCTCATTGAATTCTTCTTGCATTGCTTGGTGGCAATCCCTTCGCACCCTTGACCATCAAAGTACATGTACAGGCGACGACATCCGCGCTGGTTAGCTTGATGAAATTTCTAATTCCTCAGTCTGCGTTCGAAAAACGCCTGTTTGCGAGCTTCGCGGCCGGCGCTGCGGCCTTGCTGATGCTGGCCGGACTGACCTGGCATTTCTCACTCACGGGTATCGATGCGACGCGCTTCGTGATTCATTCACATGAAGTCATAGCGAGCATCGGCCGCGTCGAGCAGTACGTCTACCAGGCCGAGTCGGAGCAGCGTGGCTTCCTGATCACGGGCGACCGCACTTACCTGTCGGCTTACCGGCAAGCGCTCGACTCGCTGTCGAAGGAACAGGCGGTGCTGGACAATCTCGTGTCGGACAACCCGTCACAAGCGGCACGCGTGCGCCACCTGAAGATCATCATCGCTTCGCGCATCGACTGGCTGGCGCGGAACATCGAACTGAAGTCGTCACTGCATCCGCGCCCCGCCCCCGTCGACGTCTCTGCCGGCACGGGCCTCGATCGCCAGATCGATATTCTGGCTGCTGACGTATTCAACGAAGAGCAGCGGCTTCTGAAGCACAGGCAACAGCTCGAGTCTGATCGCGCGCAAATCAGTGCCTTTGGTTTCTTTGCATTGCTGATACTGGTCCTGCTGGCCGTGCCTTTCCTGTACAGACGCATGCGCGAAGCCTTCAACGACAAACAAAAGGTGTCCGACGAAGCGCGACGTCTGGTAGACCTGATCGACCGCACGCCGGACTTGATCGCGATGAGCACGCCCGAAGGGCGCGTCGCTTACGTGAACCGCGCCATGCGCGAGCTGATTGGGGTCGGCGACCTGCCGGCTGCCGACATCAAACGCGAACGGGTCTACAGCACGGCATCGCTGAACCATGTGCTGCGTGTCGGCATCCCGCACGCGCTGGCCCATGGCACCTGGTACGGCGAAACCAGCTGGGTCAATGCCGACGGCAAGGAAGTACCGGTATCACAAGTACTGATCGCCCACCGACAGTCGGATGGCAGCGTCACCTTGTCAACGATTGCACGCGACATCAGCGAGTCGAAGGCATCCGCGCGCCTGCTGGAAGAAAAGAACCGGCAGATCGAACAGGCCTCGCGCATGAAGACCGAGTTCATGGCAACCATGTCGCATGAACTGCGCACGCCGCTCAATGCCATCATCGGCTTTTCCAGTGTGATCCGCGACGGGCTGGCCGGGCAGATCGATGCGACCGTCAGGGAATATGCAGACGACATCCTCAACAGCGGCCGTCATCTGCTGGAGCTGATCAACGACATCCTCGACCTGTCGACCATTGAATCGGGCAATATGCGGCTCGAGCCTGGCATGGTCGATGGCAATGACCTGGCGGCCAGCGGCATGGCCATCATGCGCGAACAGGCGACGGCGCGTGGCATACAGCTGGTGCAGACGATCTCGCCCGAACTCAAGGGCCTGTGGCTGGACCCGCGCAAGACGCGGCAAATCATTTTCAACCTGCTGTCGAATGCCGTGAAATTCACGCCCGATTGCGGCCAGGTCAAGCTGGCCATGCGGCTGGTGCCACGCAGCCTGGTGGAATCGCAGCAGGGCAACGAGCAAAGGCGCCTGTTCGCACTGGCGCCCTCTGCCTTCCTGGAATTCCTGGAGATCTCGGTCAGCGATACCGGCGTCGGCATCGCGCAAGCCGACCTGTACCGGTTGTTCCAGCCCTTCCTGCAACTCGATTCATCGCGCAGCCGCTTGTATGAGGGCACCGGCCTCGGGCTGGTGATGGTGCGGCGTCTGGTCGAACTGCAATCCGGCGCCTTGCTGGTCGAGAGCGAACCCGGCAAAGGCTCGCGCTTCACCGTCTGGCTGCCGCTGCGCGACCCCGAGCCCGCCGGCCAGCTGCCGATCGCACTACCGGACCAGCTGCTGCGGCCCCTCACTCACTGACGCCCCTGGCCGGCCACGAACAGTCCCTGCACACGCCCGCCAATCCTATTTTGATTTTCAATCATTGAATCAGGATCACCCCACATGACCAGCCTCGACACTGACATCGACGATAGCATCGCTGCCCTGCACCCCGATCAAGGCAAGCCGATCGTGATGCTGGTGGACGACCAGCCGCGCAACTCCCGACTGCTGCAGGCGCAATTGGGGATAGAGCATTTTGAATTCATGGTCGCGCAATCCGGCGAGGATGCATTGAACCAGATACGCGGCCGCCTGCCCGACCTGATCATCCTCGACTACATGATGCCCGGCATGAACGGCCAGCAAGTCGCGATGGCGCTGAAGCAGGATGCCCGCACCCGCAACATCCCGATCATCATGCTGACGGCGCTGTCCGACCATGCCTCGCGCATGCATGCACTGTCGGCTGGTGTCGAAGAGTTCATCAACAAGCCGGTCGATCAGGCCGAGCTGTATACGCGGGTACGCAACCTGCTGCGGCTCAAGTCTTTCCAGGACCAGCTGGCGAACCACAACCGCAACCTGTCCGACCAGGTAGCCGAGCGCACCCGGCAGCTGACCGAGGCTTACCGCGACACCATCTACACCATGGTCAAGGCTGCGGAATACAAGGATGAAGACACCGGCTTGCATGTGCAGCGCATCAGCTTCTTCTGCCTCGAATTGTCCGAGTACCTGGGCATGGACAAGGCTTTCTGCGACCAGATCTTCTATGCATCGGCAATGCACGATGTCGGCAAGATCGGCATTCCCGATGCGGTGCTGCTCAAGCCCGGCGCATTCGATGCTGCCGAATGGTCCATGATGAAGACCCATTGCACGCTGGGCGCCAAGATCCTTCACAAGGGCAGCTCGCCCTACGTGACCATGGGCGCCGACATCGCACTCAGCCACCATGAACGCTGGGATGGCAGCGGCTATCCCAACGGCCTGGTCGGCGACGCGGCGCCGCTGCCGGCCCGCATCGTGATGCTGTGCGACCAGTACGACGCACTGCGCTCGCGCCGCCCATACAAGCCGGCCATGAGCCATGAAAAGGCATCGGCCATCATCATGGAAGGCGACGGCCGTACCGAACCCGGGCATTTCGACCCGGAAGTGTTATCAGCCTTTACACAAGTCCGGCACCGGTTCGCCGAGATTTACGCCGCCAATATCGATTGATATTTGATTGAGGGATGCAGGCCGGCCCGGGTTTGTGTATTCTCATTGCACAGACCTCAGCACAAACTTGAACCGCAGCCAGCCATGCTTCCCCTGTTCGGCGACATCAGCAACATCATCAGCCTGTCCATTACGCCCGCCTTCCTGCTGCTGGGCGTGCTGATGCTGATGCGCGTACTGAACAATCGCCTCGACCGCATCCATGACCGGCGCGAAACGCTGGAGCAGCGCCTGTCGGGGGGAGTCGCCCTGCGACCCGTGCTGATACATGAGCTTGATGTGTTGCGCCGGCGCGCGGACGTGATTCACCGCGCCGTCGGCTTCACCGCCACTTGCCTGGTGCTGGTATGCGCGGTGGTCGTGGCCCTGTTCGTCGACGATGCCTTCAACCTCGCGCTCGACTCCCTGATCGCGCTGCTGTTCGTCGCCGCAATGCTGTTGCTGATCGCCAGCTTCTCGCTGTTCCTGCACGAGATCTTCATCGCCAGCCACACGATGCCGGCAACGGCGCTGCACCCGGCACGCCAGCCCGACGGCCGCAGCTGACCTGCGGGTCAGGCCGTCGGTGACTCGGGCAACCAGAAGCGCCCGGCCATTTCCTCCAGCCCCACGTTCTGCAGCACCTCGGCCAATCGACGTGCCGCCTTCGGTTGCGGCTGGTCCTTGCGGGTCGCGATAATCAGTTCATTCTTCATCGAATGTTCCCAGCCCACCAGTTCGGTCACATTCACCTGGTAGCCATGCGCTTCCAGCTGCAGGCAACGCAGCACATTCGTCAGGTGACTGCCGAACTCGCGGGTATGGATGGGATGGCGCCAGATCTCGGTCAGCGAATCGCGGCCCAGCGACTTGCCTTTGAGGCGGCGCAGCGTAGCCGCCACCTCGGCCTGGCAGCACGGCACCAGCACGATAAAGCGCGCCTGCTTCTTCAGTGCAAAGCTGATCGCATCATCCGTCGCTGTATCGCACGCATGCAAGGCAGTGACGACATCGACCCTGGCCGGCAAGGCATCCGAGACGATGGACTCGGCCACCGACAGATGATGGAAATGCATGCGCTCGAAGCCCAGGTGCTGCGCCAGCGCGCGGGTGCTGTCCACCAGCTCGGCGCGGGTCTCGATGCCGTGGATGGTGGACGCATCATGGCGCTGCTTGAAAAACAAGTCGTACAGGATGAAGCCGAGATAGGACTTGCCTGCGCCGTGGTCGACCAGGCTCAGCTGGTCTGAATCGACTTGCCTGAGCAAGGGTTCGATGAACTGGAACAAGTGATACACCTGTTTCAGCTTGCGCCGGCTGTCCTGATTCATCTTGCCGTCGCGCGTGAGGATGTGCAGCGCCTTCAGCAATTCGATCGACTGGCCTGCGCGGATTTCTGTTTCTGCCATGGTGGAATGTTCTCCTGCAAGGCCGACATGGTAGCAGCGTCCGAAAATTCTTCACCGCCCCCGGTAGTTCTTACCCGTCTTGCCCGCATGGCCTTGCCCCGCCTTAACCATTGGCACGCCTCTGGCGTCTGCTTTGCCGTAGTCGCCGTCCGGGCACGGTCGCTGCTTCAGCGACGATCTCTCTACCCATCGCCATTCAAGGCAAACACAGATTGCGATCACGCAGCGAGTGACAGCAGGGAGCATCAACTACACAGACCAGAGGATGAACATGAAAGTCTTATCTTTGCGAACGTTCACACCGTGGGCGATAGTGCTGCTGTCACTGGCCGTCCTGGCAGGATGCGGCAGCGACAGCAATCCGATCAACCCGACGGCGGCTGGCGTCAGCCAGGTCAGTTCCGCCAATAGCACCGTGCCGCGCAACGTCTATTCGGCGACGCTGACGGGCACCGAAGAGGCGCCGCCCAACAACAGCACGGCGACCGGCACCGGCGTAGCGGTGGTCGATCCGACCACGCGCGTGATGAAGGCCACCATCGTATCGGCTGACATCACGGGCACGGCAGCGCACATCCACGTGGGCGCGCGTGGCGTTGCCGGCCCCGTCGTGTTCCCGTTGACGCAGGTGACGGGCGGCAGCGGCATCTGGACCACGACTGCGACGCTGACCACGGACCAGCTGACCCAGCTCCAGGCCGGCAACTACTACTTCAACGTACACTCGGACGCCTTCCCTGACGGCGAGATTCGCGGCCAGATCACGTCGCGCTTGCCGCAAAGCGGCGTACCGGTGAGTTCGGCCACCACCACGGCCACCGGCGCCACCGGAACGACGAACACGGCAGGGGCAACCGGTACCTCGGGCACCTCGGGTACATCAGGAACGGCAGGCACGACTGGCACCGGAACTTCGGGCACGTCAGGCAGTTCCGGCACTACAGGAGCGACAGGCACCGGCACCGCAGGCATCTATGGCGGTACCGGCACGGCAACCGGCACATCGACGCCGACCAGCGGCACCGCAAGCACTACCAGCACCACCGGCACACCTTCGACCACCGGTACGCCGTCCACCACGGATACCAGCGGAGGTGCCAGCACCACCGGTTCGCAAGGCTCAGGCCGTGCGATCGGACAAGCGGTGGCCGCAGCCAATCGCCCGGTGTTTTATACCAATGTGCTGACGGGTGCGCTGGTCGTTCCGGCCACGACAAGCACGGGCACGGGCACCGGCCTGTCGGTCTATCGGCCGCGTGACAAGACGCTAACCTCGGTCGTGATCACCACCGGCTTTGCCAGCACCGGCGCGGCCATCCACCAGGGTGCGCCTGATGCAAATGGCCCGGTCGTCGCCAACATGCAGGAAACCAGCTCGGGATCGGGCATCTGGGTATCGCGTGCGACGCTCAATGACACGCAGGTCTCGGCCCTGAACGCAGGAAATATGTATTACGAAGTGCTCTCGGTCGCGTTCCCGAATGGCGAGATCCGTGGCCAGATCACGAAGACTGCGGGTGCGACCACGCCGCCGGATACCGGTACCACCACGGGTACGACCACGGGTACGACCACTGGCACGCCTTCGACGGGTACCACCACCGGTACTACTACCGGTACTACTACCGGTACCACGACAGGTACCGGTACGACGACCGGCACGGGCACACCGACGACGGGAGGAACGCCGACTACCGGCACAACCACTGCCCCGACCACCGGCACCACCACAGGTACCGGTACGACGACGGACACGACGACCGGCACTGGCACGCCGCCGACAGGCACGACAACCACCACAACGCCAACGACGGGGACCACAACCGGCACCACAGGAACTGACATGGGTACGGGCACGACCACGGGTACCACCGGCACCACCGGCACCACTACCGGTACCACCGGCACGACCACGGGAACGACCGGCACCACTGGCACCCCGACTGACACCGGCACAACGACCGGTACCACCACGGGCACGGGTACAACCACCGGTACAGGTGCGACCACGGACACGGGCACGACCACTGGCACAGGTACCGGGACCGGAGGAACAACAACAGGCACAACCACCGGCACCAGTGGAACCGGCGGCACCGGCGGCGCAGGCGGAACGACGGGTACCACCGGCACCGCGGGCACCGCCGGCACGCTGGGCACGCTGGACCTTGGCAGCGGCGGCACCGGCGCCACAACGCCGACCACCACCACCACGACACCGATCACCACGCTGACCGGGGTCGGCACCAACCAGCCGCCGCTGGCCACCACGGCAATCGGCGGCTGACGAAGCATTCAGCAGAAGCGATGCGCCCCGGCCAAGGCCGGGGCGTTTTTTTTGTGTTTCGCAGGGGTGAATGCGGCCGCGGATGCCGCCTGGCCACCGCTTAAGCCGGCATTTCGGTCGTGAGCGCTGGTGGCAGCGGAGAGCGATCTTGCACGTAGCGCAGCATGTCCGCCTGGTCCATCGGCGTGCCGAACAGGTAGCCCTGGTAGGCATGACAGCCATGCGAGGCCAGGAAATCGCGCTGGCGTTCGTCTTCGACACCTTCGGCGATCAGGCGCAGCTTCAGGCTTTGCGCCAGCACGACGATGGTGCGCACGATCGCCGCATCGGTCTCGATGGTCAGCAGATTGCGGAAGAAGGAATGGTCGATCTTGATTTCGTCGAAGGGCAAGCGTCGCAAATAAGACAGCGAAGAAAAGCCGGTACCGAAGTCATCGAGCGAAAAACTGATGCCAGCCGTCTTCAGTGTCTTCATCTTCAGGATCACCTGATCGACATCGTCGACCAGCAGGCTCTCCGTCAGCTCCAGCGTCAGCCGGCGTGGATTGATACGATGACGGCGCACGATCTCGAGCACATGGTCGACAAACTGTTCATGCCTGAACTGGCGCACACTGACATTGACCGACAGCGTCAGGTCCTCGTGTGCATCATCGCCGGCCCATGCGGCCAGCTGCCGGCAAGCCGTGTCGACCGCCCACATGCCGATCGGCACGATCAGCCCGGTTTCCTCGGCCAGCTGGATGAATTCTCCCGGCGGCAGCAGGCCGAGTTCCGGATGCTGCCAGCGCAGCAAGGCTTCGAACCCGAGCAGGCGGCCCTCGTCATTGACCTGCGGCTGGTAGTGCAACAGGAATTGCTGGCGCCGCAGCGCCGTGCGCAAGCTGGCTTCCAGCACCGCGCGACGCGACAGCGTATCCTGCATCTCGGGCGCGAAGAAGCAGATTGCGTTGCGGCCCGCCGCCTTCGACTGGTACATCGCCAGGTCGGCGCGCTTGAGCATCTCGCTGACACTATCCACCGCGGTATCGAACACGTAGATGCCGATGCTGGCCGTGCTGTGGTGTTCATTGCCGCGTAGCGCATACGGCTTGTCCATCGCCGCACGGATCTTCTCGGCGACCATCTCTGCGTTGCGTCGGAAAGCCTCGGGTGGCTCGCGCCCGCCCTTGAGCAGCACAACAAATTCGTCGCCGCCAAGGCGCGCCACCAGGTCATTCTTGCGGACCGCCGACTGCAGCCGGCTCGCTGCCTCTTTCAGCAGCAAGTCCCCCATGTCGTGGCCGTGCGTGTCATTGAGGGTCTTGAAATTATCGAGGTCGATGAAGACTACCGCCCCGTGTTCGACACTGTGCGGGCTGGCGTCGACCAGCTTGTGCAAGCGATCCAGCCACAGGCGGCGATTCGGCAGGCCGGTCAGCGGGTCGTAGAACGCAAGGTGCTGGATCTCGGACTCGGCTTCCTTGCGCTGGCTGATGTCGAGCAAAATGCCGCGCATCGTGCCGAGCTCGCGGCCCGGTTCGCGGCCTGGCTCGTGTTCGCGCGCCGCGGTGCCAATTTCCTCGACCCACAGGTAGTCGCCGGCGCTGTTCCTGAAACGGTATTCGTAGCTGTATTCGACGCCGCCGCCAATCGCTTCGTCGCGTGCGTGCTGCGCGCCAGCCAGGTCCTCCGGATGCACGCACGATGCCCAGAAGCCCGGCTCGTGCCAAGCCGACACCGGATGGCCGAACAGGCGCTCGACCTGTGGCGACACGAAGGTGTACTCGCCGTCAGGCAGGCTGGCTTCCCAGGAGACGGCATTGGTACTTTCGATCAGCATCCGGTAACGGCCCAGCAGACGGTTACGCCGCTCGTTTTCCTGCCGCAGCTGTTCATGCTGTTCATTGAGGCTGTCGAGCATGTGGTTGATGGAGCCGGCCAGGCTAGATACTTCATCGCTGCCGCTGATTTCGGCGCGCGCATGGCCGAAGCCCTGCCCCACCACGTCGCGCGAGAATTGTTCGAGCCGGCGCAACTCCCCCGTCAGCGACAGGGCCAGCCTTTCACCCAGCAGCAGGGTCGCCAGCGCGATCAGGAGCACCAGCGACGCGATCAGCGCGACTTGTGCCGTATCCAGCCTCAGTTGCGGCTCGCCTGCATCGCGGACGCTGACTTTCAGGCCCAGCTTCTCGAAAGGCGGCGGCAGTTCGATACGCGCCGCCACATCGCCTGCCGCCGGACTGGCCAGGCCCGCGCCCGGGTTCCATACCAGGCTGGCGGTCTTGGAGTACAGCATCGATGCCAAGCCGAAACGATAGACCAGTGCACCCTCGGGCCGCCCGGTGCTGGGCAAGGTGATGAGCCGGATCGCGACCAGTGCCGGACCATCCGGTCCCGCCTGCAGCACCGCATCCTCGGTGCCGGCGGCCAGCTGGCGCCTGACCCACTCGCGATCCTGATCGCTGAAGCTGGCGTAGTCGTTACTGGCGATGTCATTGCCGGCGAAATCGGAAAACAGGATGGCAACCGGTATCGCATTCACATGATGGATACTGGTCAGGTAGGGATGCAGGTAGGTGTCGCGCCCGGTGGTATCGGTCAGTGCCGCGGCCAGCACGCTGCTGTCGGCCAGTTCGGCCATGCGCAACATGATGCCGCGCATCGTCGTGGCCACCAGCTGGGCACTATGCTCGGCCTCGCGCTGCACAAGGACGCGCTCGGCCGCCCTGCCCTGTTGCGCCGCCAGCCAGACCGAGGCCAGCGCTGTCATCAGCAGCACGGCTGTCGCCAGCGCAGCACTGCCGAGCGCGAATTTTTTAGCGAGGCTGGCACGGGCCAGCGTGTCGCGCATCCTGTCCAGCCAGGCCGTCATCTGGGCACCATCAATCCGTCGGCGCCAAAGCGCATCATCAGCAAGTCGCTGCGCGCGAAGGCTTCATGGTTGGCGGCCGTGAAGGCGGGCGCGTAGTTCTTCACCAGCCCGCG
>JACCDY010289799.1_pt1 | contig 14974 bp, 16 predicted proteins | sample 7446391 | NCBI WGS metagenome assembly JACCDY01 (sample SAMN15323451, study PRJNA562643) | freshwater metagenome | isolation source: river surface water | place: USA:Blue River Watershed | collected 2017-08-18 | reverse complement strand
GTAAATTTGGCGAAGTGTTGTCTAAAGTTCTTCATCTAATATCTTTTTAATCTTTTCTGCTGCTCTACCATCACCATAAGGACAAGGTTTACAAATATACGAATTCTTTTCTAACTTACCAAATAATTCTTTTAGCTGTTTTGGAGTTTCGCACATATATAAATGACCTGTTTGAATACCTTCTGGTCTTTCCGTTGTTTTTCTACATACAATTACTTTCTTATTAAAGAAAGAACCTTCTTCTTGTAATCCACCACTATCAGTTATTACTAACTTACAATCTTTTAGAATGTTAATAGTTTCATCGTGCGTTAGGGGTTCAACAACAGTTATGTTTGTTAGTAAACCCCTATGTTTCTGAACGTTTGGATTTGGATGTATTGGTAGTATAAATTTATACTGTGGATAATCAATTGCTAACTCATTTAATTCCATAAACCATTCACCCAACCAATGGTGATTTTCTCTACGGTGCATTGTAACTAAGATAGTATCACCATAACTACCCTTGTCATACTTCATTAAGTTATCCAATACAGTATTTCCAACTATATGAATATCCCCTTTTACTCTTTCTGCATCTAAGTTTTCAGCGGAAAGTTGTGTTGGCGCAAAGTTAATATCTGCCAAGCGTGCTATCATTTGTCTGTAACCTTCCTCTGGATAAGGATTTTCTAAATCATAACTGCGTAGACCCGCTTCTAAATAAATAACCTTTATTCCTCTATGAAACGCTGCTAGCGCACAGGCAAATGCGGAGGCTGTATCACCTTGCACCAACACACCGCTAAAGTTGTAGTTTGGAAAATATTCCATACAACCTATCATAATAGAATCCAATCTAGTATGACGAAAACTATCTTCTATACTTACTCTAAAATCAACATGAACATCTTTTAATAGGTCTTCATGCTGACCTGTAAATAATGTCTTATACGATTTCTTTGGTAATAAATCTATTAATGGTTTTACTTTCAACCATTCCGGTCTTGTACCAAAACATATCAATATTGGGTCTTTCTTATTCATTTACTAATTTCCAACCTTTTAATCTTTGTTCTCTAAAATACTGATTCATTAATTGTTTGAATGGAACACCATCAATACTTCTTTGATTCGATTCCCATAATGAATTAGCATCACCACCATAAGTTCCACCCTTTATACTTCCCCACAATTCCATATCAGAACGAGGATGTGGTGGTACATAGGTGTTTATACCAGCATACTTTTGTAACATATAACTGAAGTGCATGTCTTCACCGCAAGTGTTATACTTCGGTTCAGGTATTTCTCTCCACATATGTGATAGCCATTCTTTTTTAAAGAACCAGCTATGTCCAACTAAATCAACTTGAACTGTCTTATCGTTGTTACCTTGCTCAGGCCAACCAAAACGAAGATAATGTTCGTAATAAGATGAATGTTCTGCTGGAAGTGGTACTGGATATAGTAATCCTACTGTACCCAACAATCCTTCATGCGTTTTCATTGTTTCCATACAATTTTCCAACCATCTACGGCCAGGTATCGTATCATCATCAAAGATACATACATACGGATTACGAGCCATAAATGCGAATGCAAATCGTGCCCACACACCAAAGTTGTAGTTACAATATGCACCTGCTATTTCAGTACCAATATCGTAATTAATCAAATCATTATCACCAGGATTGTTATACCAAAAAAGTATTTCATCCGGTTGAACTGATTGATTTTTTAGAGCTTCCAATTGTTCATTTAAGTTCTCTGCTCTTTTGTAACCATTTAATATAACTGTAATCATAATTAAGTTGTTTTAACTCTAAATCCCCATTTACGTTCTGCCATCCATCGTTCACCATAACAATCTACCCAATAAAACACAATACCACCAGAAACAGCATCAATAAAATACTCTCCAGTTTGTTTCATCGTACTCCTACTTTTTAAAACCTTTATCATCCCAAATAATTTTTCATTCTATTTTTCCAAACATCTACTGAATAAAATGTATGATATGCTTCTTTTGCTACCTTTGAACATTTATCATAGAATTCCGAATCACCTTTCAATAAATTTGCTGTCATTCTTGCGGTGTGTATATCTGATACATCGAATGATAAATTTGGATGACACAATTGCTGTGTATCTACATCTTCGTTTCCAATACAAGGTATTCCAAAGTATGCACAATTAAGAGCAAAAGTACCAGCTGCTACTGTTGGCATCATATGAACACCATATTTGAATGTTGAAAGATTTCTCATCCAATCAACCCAAATTAATCTTGGAAAATGTTTTATACCATCAACACTATCTTCACCAATTCTCATAGCATGAGAAGTTTGTGCCCATATATCATTTCCAAAAGTATCGGCTATAATATAACTCTCAAATCCACCATACCATCTAGCAAAGTTACCACCAATTATTGTTTTGTTTTCTTTTGTTGGAACTATATCTTTTACAATTTCCTCAATCATTAAAGTAAAAATAGGTCTAACTTCTTTATTTGGAAACAATCCTTTGTAATAGTTTACATCGGTTGAATTGTGTGTAAAGATTGTATCACAACTATTTAAAAAATTATAAAAATAAATCTGGTCAGATATTTCATAATCATTAAACCACCAATGAGGTCCTTCTTGAATATAGTGTACAGCTCCATTTCCTTTTTGTTTTATGGTTTCTACTAATGGTTGGCGAAGTAATTCTGAAGCTGGGTTTTTACCCTCAACTAACTTACTTCCTTCTGAATTCAAAAATGTTTTACCTTTTGGAAATATAATAAAGACATGGTCATATCCTGTCAAATTTTTATCAGAACCAAATAAATGAATATTATAATGGTCAGCATCTAAAGCATGCATCCAAGCAAACTCCGTTCTCATATTTGGATGATTAGCTGGAACTTTACCAACAAAACCCATTTCGGTAAGAAATGCTATTTTCATATAGTATCGTAATATTCGTTTTGTTTTTCTTGTCTTTCAATTTGTTTATGATGATATAAACAATAAATTTCTTCTTGTGGAAGAACTGAAAGTGTATTGTATCCTACTATTCTTTCATGTACTTTACCTTGCCATTCTATTTCCGATGTTCTTCTATAAAGACGTGTTTGATAATCGGGAAAATTTACCCAACCTTTTTCATTAACATTCCATCTCCACTTCTGAATATGATTTTCAGTTAATCCATTTACTGTATTAATACGAGGTACAAAGAAAAGGTCTACATCTTTATTATATTCTAAAAAATCATGTATATTTTCTACAAGATATTCGGATGGAATCTCGTCCGCATCAATTTGAAAAATAAAAATTCCATTTGCATGGTTTTTTAGATTGTTTTTATAGGATGCAAAATCCTTACTAAGAGGAAATTCTATAACTCTTATGTTTTTGTGTAATTGAGAAATAATATTTAAATAATCCTTAACTTGAGGAGTCACAGAATCCGAATCATATTGTACCAATATTTCATCTTCTGTTTTTATTCTTGGATGCAAGAAATTTATAAGGTTTGTAATTTCTACTAATTCATTACAAACTGTGATAGCATAAGTAACATTTATCATAGATACAAATATAACATTTTTTTCTTAGATTACCAAATCTATTTTGGTAATATATTTGTATATATAAATATAAAGTAAAAGTGAAAAACGATAAAAAATTAGCTAACTTTGAAAATAAAACCTCCGTTGAAAGAAAGGTCTCCACTAATTCTACTTGCTTGAGATTTGTTAAATTTATTGAACAAATATCTAGTTGAGCCTCCCCATATACTTCTTCTATTTGTCCAATCATTATTGTTTAGGGTTGCATACAAATCACCATTTGAATTATTTAGCATGTAATCTTTTAATTCAGATGGTTTCATTTTTGGGTTTAATTGTAAGATAAGTGCAGCTACACCTGCTACTTGTGGAGATGCCATAGAAGTACCACTAATATTTGTTTGTTTAAAAGATGAGTTTTTAAAATAGTTACCGGTTGTAAATTGTGTTGTTTGAGAACAAGCTCCCATAATAGCTGTACCGGGTGCGTAAATATCTACACCAGGTCCTGTTTCCGATGATATTGCTTTTTGGTCAGTATTTGCATCATAAGATGCACTATCGGCATTTCCAACTTTTATTGCTCTAGTTGAATACGGAGAAGAACCTCTATGATAAAAGTAAGTACCACCATTGCCACCTGTTGTTACGATTTGATTGTTATAATCAGCCCCACCATCAATATCAATTTTGAATCCAAAGTTACCTGCTGCAATACAAACATGAATCCCTTCAGCAATCATTTCATCAATATCGGTATCGGTTGATGAAATTCTACTATTAGCGTAATAATAAGTACCATCGTAGTTTTGTACAAACCCATAATTAGATTCTCTATTTGCAGCAATAGTTGCGGTTGTATTAGTATAAGTTGTACCTCTGTATGTTAATGATGTTACGGAAGTAAAATAGTGAATATAACCCCAACTCATATTAACCACAGTTGGTCTTTTTGCTCCTGTTTTAGGGTCTATTGGTTTATTTCTATGCCAAAGTTTAATAGCATCAAATGCATCGGTTACCGAAATACCAGTACCACTATCTCCGCTACCTTCCAATCCACTAAGTTTTTGAGAATATACTCTTGCTTTTTTAGCCCATCCAAAAAATTTACCAGCTACAGTTGATGCAACATGCGTACCATGTCCATCGTAATCTCTGTAATGATTTCCAGATTGAGTTCCACTTATTCCACTTTCGGTGTACCAATTTATTTGTTGTACTCTACTAATCCCAAATTCGTCGTGAAATTCAGGATGGTCTACTTGCAATCCACTATCTTGAATTACAACATCAACACCATCTCCTGTTAATGAATACTCATATGAAGAAGTTGTTGAAGTGCCGGTGCCATAGCAATTAAAATCAAAATTAGAACGTATCAATCCCCAATTCGTATAATCACCAGAATCAGTTGTAGATGGAACTTTTGTAAAATCAGTATTTTGAACTGCTCTTAAAACCATTTTTAAGTCATCTCTATGCTCCGGTGGAATTTCTACATCGAATACCCTCTCATCTAATTTAAGTTGTTCTGCTTCTTCATCGGTAAGCAAATACCAACATTGACGAAGAGAACCAGGTCTTTCGTTTGTAAATTCTACTCTACGATTTGGAATGTATAATTTACCACCATCGGTATCACTTTCTATATCATTCCAAAACTCATCGTAATCAATTCCTTCTTTTAAGATAACGTTGTATTCTCTCATTTTCTATTAATATAATGCGTTCCATGCACTTCCATCATAGAAGTATGGTTTATAAGATGCACCAGACGCAGATACTGCAAATGTACCAGCCGTTACCAATACTCCAGAAGGCAATGGATTTGATGGTGCAATATTCATAAATGATGTAATGTGTAATGAAGATGTAACTTCAGTCTTTGATGCTATTGGTTCATACTTTAAACCAGTACTTACCATTCCCATACCAGAAGTTCCACCATATGCAATTACACCATTAACAGTAGTACCGGTTAAAGATAATAATCCAGATGTACCAGATGTACCACTTGCTCCAGCTCCACCAGCTCCAACGGATGAACCAGAAGTAAACTCAATCCAACTACCACTAATTCTACCCATAAATTTATTAGTAGTAGTATTGTAATACATATCACCATTTGAAGGTGCTAAGCTACTTGTCTGTCCATCACTAAATGATGCCAATCTTAATGATGATGAAGTTATTACAACTGCATTTCCAGCATTTAAATTAATATTAGTTGCTGAATATATTTCAGGAGTTCCGGGAGATGTTACAGTTATTGCAGATGCGGTAATTGAACCACTCACTCTAAATGAACCCGTAACAAACACATCACCATTTGCTGAATAGTAAGATGATGTTTGTGCAAAAGGGCCACCACCTCCACCACCTTGGAATGCTACTCCATTTTGATACAAAGAACCGCTAAAGTAAATTGAACCAGTTACAATCATACCACCATCAACCCACATAGAACCACTATGTACGATTCTACCATCTTTGAATTGAGTCCTTCTTTGTCTTTCTCTAATATAGATTGGACCACTAAGATTGGTATTTGCTGAACTACAATAGAATATAGTTGAACCAGGAACCGAACCTGTTGTGTTATATGTTACAGTACCATTTGTTGCACCGTTATTATTTACCCCCGTTACTTGTTGCCCAGTACCAGATGTTACTGATGTTTTAATATAGAATGGATGTGATGCTGCTACTACATTGAAAACAATAGTATCACCATGATAAACCCAAATATCAACATCTTCACCTCTTTCCAACGTTGGGTCATTAGATGGAGTAAATACATAATTTGTATTGCCATTATTTACTACGCTCCAATCTCTTACCATTGATTGTGTTACAATGAAATCTTTGAATACACCAGATGATGATTGTACAAACCCAGCATCCAATATTTGTGCAGAACCTGTTATCCATCCGTTATATGATGCAGATGAGAATGATGCTCCGTTTCCACCTGTCAATGTTACAATAACACCAGAAGAACCAGATGGTGTTAATATAATACTTCCACTAAATGAAATATCACTTACACCATAAACAGCGGATATACCACCACCATCTCTAACACCTATTTGAGTGGTTGTACCAGATGTACCAGATGAACCAGCACTACCATTTGTACCACCTTGTGTTGCAGATGTACCGGATGTACCACTTACACCAGGCGAACCAGAAGTGCCAGATGAACCTATTGCTGAAGTACCAGAAGTACCATCTGTTCCTGCTAAACTACTACCAGACGAACCAGATGTACCACTACTACCATTACCGCTAGACCCAGATGTTCCAGGTAAACCACTTGTACCAGATGTACCAGATGTGCCACTTCCACCACCTCCACCAACTACATCAAATGATATATTACCACCACCTAAGTTAGTTACACTAAAGTTAGAACTGAAAGTTAAAGTACTTACGCTTGTAAATGTATTTACACCTCTTACTACACTTATCGAACCACCACCTCCACCACTTAGTGATGATGTAGCTATTTGACGATTATTTTGATTTGATGGCCCACCAACCCAAACATATCCTTCTCTAAGTGATGCTGTTAAAGGACCTGCTGTTGATAATCCTAATGCTCCAGAAACTATTCCGCTTGCATTCACATCACCAACAATAAAAGATGAACCAGTAACTTGTAAAGAGCCTGATATAATAGCTGAACCAGTGAATGGGAATGAAGAACCCCCACCGCCACCTGCTCCAAACCCCAATGCTGAAATCTGAGCTGCGCCTGATATCAAAGTTGCGGCTTTTAAAGATGCCGTATATGCTTCCAATCCATTTACTTCACCTCTAATAGAACCAGTAAATGAGTTTAGAGATGCAGTTGCCTGCATTAATCTATTTGTTAATGAAGAATCCGCAGATGTTCCAGAAGAACCACCACTACCAGAAGAGCCACCAGACCCAGAACTTCCCGATGAACCTGACGTACCAGAAGAACCTGTTGTGCCCGATGTGCCAGAAGTACCAAAACTTCCCGATGAGCCACTTGAGCCGCTTGTTCCACTTGTACCAGATGTACCTGCTGTACCAAAATTTGTTCCATCTAAACCAGAAGTCCCAGACGTGCCACCAGAACCACCAGAACCTTGAGGTCCAGAGGTTCCCGAAGTTCCAGAAGTACCAACTCCATTAACAGTGTTCCAACCTATATTTCCGGTTGTTGAATCAAATACAATTACGGTTGCTGAATTTGTATAACCTAAAGATGAACTTGCAATTTTAGTACTACCAGAAATAATTAAACTTGCATTACTACCAGATATGATAGCGCTTCCGGTAAACTGTCCACTAAGTGTTCCTTGTAATGTTGATAAATTGGCTACCGATGCCGATACTGCTAAAAAGGGGCCTGTCATCAAATCGGTAAACGAAGCTGATGTCTGCTCTAAAATTGTTAAGTTTGCATCCATCTCCCCAGCTGTAAGCGGAGAGCCTTTGGGAATTCTTTTAAATATTGCCATTTTCTATATATCTTGTATAATTCGAATTGTTACACAAGTAAATATAAATAAAAGGTAAAAGAATACTTATTTATAATATTTGAGAAGGGTTTCGGTTTTAAAAGTTATTTCATCCACACTTTTAATTCCACCTAAAGTATATGTACGATATGGGTCAGGTTCTTTGCCGTAAATAGAATCTCCTTTTAAAAATGTACCAAATAGCTTTTTTCCACCTTTATCAGATAAAATTAAAAGTTCTTCGAGCTTTTCTGCTGATTTTAACTTTTCCTCATCAAGTCCTTTGATAAACATTTTCTTTAAAAATTTAAAGAATATTTCTGGCTTTACTAAACTAATTTTAACACAAGAAATCTTTTTATCAGGACTAATACCCAATACAAAAACCAAAGCAGTTTCTACACCACTTAAACTTTTTGTTTTGCCATCAATGTATTTATAAGAATTTATTTTATATACGTTTCTTGGTCTAATCAAAGTTTTAGAAACACTTTTTTCAGATTGAATAAACTTATTGTATTGTAAAGCAAATGACATTTATTATACTTTATTTAATTTTGGTATCTGCATTTTAGAACTGTTTACCTTTGGCATATTAAACGGAACTAATTGTGGAGATTTCTTTACATAAGTATCTAAGATTTGAGTAAATCTTTCATGCATTTTTTCTAATGTAAAGTTGTTTAAAGTATTTTCTTTTAATCCAGCTGATTTTTTTGAATAATCATTGTACTTATTAAACACATCATAAATTTTATTTGCAGCATTTGAATAATTTACAGTAAACCATTGTGCTTCTTTCATTATAAATTGGTCAGCTGCAGATTCATCAACCGGTGTTAATTGACCTTCTAACAAAACTGAATGTTCAGCTGGTAAGAAATCTAATTGTCCACTCCAACCACTAGCTATAATTGGTTTACCTGTCAAAGTAAACTCAGCCATCGGTCTACCATATCCTTCACCTTTAGCAAATGAAATCATCGCCTTTACTTTAGGATGGTGGTATAAGTTACTCATATCAGTTTCTTCCAAATCACCATGTATTAAATAAATTGGTGGACACTTATCACCATAAGTTTTTAACACATCATCAATTTTTTCACGTGTTGTTTCTCTATCAATCACACTAAAACCCGCATGAGATGTTTTTAATAATAAAGCTGGTTGTTTATCTTTTGGAAGATATTGGAACACTGTTGCGAATGTTTTAATCACCATACCAATATCTTTTCTATCTTGTCCCAAAGAGCCCTTCAACCAATGACCAACAGTTAAGAAACAAAAATCTTCTTTAACATTTGATAATATATCCTTACCACTTCCTTTAGAAAATATTTCAGTATCAACTCCTTCAAAAAGAACTTCTATTGGAGTAGTTGTTTTAATCTCACCAACTATTTGACCTGTTGCTTGGTCTTTTTGCTGATATACAGTTCCACCTAGGTTTTGTTTTGTAAAGTTAGATGGAACAACAATCAAGTCCATTTTGTTAGAACCATCAATAAAATCTTTTGGTGCAATTGTTGTTTCAACGCCCGCAGTAATACCAATGTTATAATGACCTTTTGGTTCAAACTCATTAGCAACAGAAACTTGCATAAATACATTTGGTTTTTCACCAATCTCACCAATTACTCTTTCTAACATCCATCTACCAAATTCATCTTGGTCACTCACTTGATTTTGTGGTGTGTTACCCCAACGAAGTGGAATAATCTTTATATCGTACTTATCCATTTTACGAAGTGATTTCATCAAATCTCTACAATGGTCACCATATCCACTTCTTGTAAAAATAGGTCCCTGAAATACTAATGTTGGCTTATTCATATTCTATAACTTATTTAACTTTAAATACCTCAAATCTTTGGCGAGGTTCCCAATTTTCAAATGTTGATTCAATACCGTTTATCAATTGCTGACACATATTAGTATGATTCAATCCTGCTTCTTTTATAAAGTGCTCTCTACCAATTAGAGCATTTGCTTTTCTTTCTTCTTTAGGAGTGTTATATACTTTCTCAATAGCATCTGCTACATCATGTAAATCAACTCTATCATCCCAAATATAGGGTGTAGGAACTGAACCTGCTAATGCTAATGCTCTACTCCACACCGGCGTTGCCCAAGGACCAGGAATAGCTTTAGCTTCCCATTTTCTCCATTCATGTAAAGAACCAATCTTCACATAATCTTCATGTGTTAATAATTTACCATCAACACTAAATCCACATTGGTCTTGCAATCCACCAGTTACGTTTACAATGATTGGTGTGCCGGCCATTACCGATTCTGCGGTTGCCAATCCAAATCCTTCGTTGTTAGCTATATTAATTGTACAATCTGCTAAATTATAATTCCAATTTAGTTCATGTTGTAATCTTCTTTTTTCAGAAAATTTAATATTAACATCAGATGCTACTGCTTCAATAACTGCCGGTAAATCAGTTCCATTATCATCAACAGGTTGGGTATGCATTAACAATAAACACTTATCTGCTTTTTCTTTACCTATTTTTTCACAAAATAATTTATATGCATAAATTACATCAGCTGGTTGCTTTCTACGAATGTTTCTATTACTCCAATAGAGAATAAAATCATATTGCTTATCTCCTAATATTTCATTTCTATATTCCGCTGGTACATCAGTTGGTTTATATAAATCGGTATTAATACCATGCGGTACATAATCAACTTGCCAATCTTTTTTTGCAATCCAAGTTGGTTTATCAGTTCTATTACCAATTCTTTTAATTATACCATATGTTTGTCTTGAAATACATCCAATCCAATCACAACTTTCATAATAATTACGATTATACATTGGGTCTGGTAAATCATCCCAAATTGCATAAAATAGAATTGGAACATTTTGTCTAATTTCATGCTCAATATCATATAACCATGTCCAATAACGAGGGTCAGTAAAGTGTAGGATAGCATCTGGCTTTTCTGCGTTGATTAATTGACGAATCAAATCAGCGTTACCATAACCATTCCAAGGAAGGATTTTTACACTAGCATCAGCTATCCCATAATTCTTTTGAATATCTTCACTAACATCTAAAACCCTACCTTGCTCAGGGTGATTAATTGCCGCACCTACTTGAAACCAATCGTATTTGTGTACTGTCCCTAATACTAATTCTTTGGACATTGTAGCGATACCACTCGCCATTCTTAAGTCATCTGAAAGTAACAATATTTTTTTCTTTGCCATAACTAATTTTAAAATTGTGAACCTGAAATTTGTAGTTGTAAGTACTCATTCATTTCCTTACGAAATTCTTCATCTTTAACATATCTTTCAACAGTACGATTTACTAACTTCTGAAGTGTAACATCGGAATCAAATGATACTTTTTTAAATGATGAATAAACATCTTTCAAGATTTTCACAGTTGTAAGCTTTGTGTTTTCTTGATTCATTGTAATATTAATTTATATATTTGTATATATAAGTATATTACAATTTAAAAAAACAATAATTTTTAAAGAACTATTTTTTATTTATCTGCTTTTCCATCACAATGTTTACCTAAGAACTCACACCACTTACAATTCTTTTTATTGGTGCCAGGTACTTTAGGGAATGTGATATCTTTGAATGTACCATCATCATTAAACACAGTATTAATAAACTCCATAAATTCATCATGTGCTTTTGTTACTGATGGTGCTCCATGTGAAGGAGCGTGTTTTGAAACATACGGAACAGGAAATGCTGAATCTTCAGGCAATTTCCTTCTCATAATTTGATATTCAACTTTAATCTTTTGTAATGGAATATTGAATAATTGTGAATAGTATTTTTTATATAAAAGAATTTGAGCGTTCTTAAACTTGTCTGCTTTTTGATATTGATTCCAACCTTGAGTAGAAGTTTTAAGGTCAATAATAATGATTGAATTTTCAGCCAAATCTCTCAACACAATATCAATGAATCCAATAAAGTGTACACCTTCTTTGATTGGTGCGTTTAGTGGAATCTCAATACCAACCAACTCATAGCCTGATTTAGAATAAAACTTATTAAGGTTTTTCTTTAACCACTCTAAGATTCTTCTACCATCACCATAAAATTCTTCTAATTCTAACTGAGTGCATGGTGTTCCTTCACTAAGAGCTTCTCTCTCTTTTGTAAAGTTCTCTTTCATTCTTTCCAACAAAAGCTTGTCTAAATTAATCTCATCAGCTTGCTTTTTGGAAACACCATACATTACGGATAGATAGTGTTGGATAGTTTCGTGCATCGAACTACCAAAGATTGTGTGAATGTTGCCGGAACTTTCACCTAACTTATCTATATAATTTAACTTATATTGTTGCGGGCAGTTACTCCACATTGAGTACTGCGAAAATGATACTTTTGCCATAATGTAAAGATACGAAAAAATGGTGAATTTACCAAATTAAACTTTGAGTTTTAATTTAGTAATTTGCTTAGGGTCAGTACCATAAGCCTCCGCAATTTCTTTGATGTGTTGCTTACCTGCGGTTGTTTGATATAATATATTAAGATAATCTTCAGCTTCTAATTGAGATACTTCATAATACTTTGCAACTAATTCTATAATCCAACCTTCATACTTATCTGCTGAAGCTGGTTTCATATATTTTAGAAATGCTCTTTTCTTTGGTATTAAACCAATTAAAGCAAGATACATTGCTTTTGGTGGAGCGTTTTGTATGTAAGGTTGAATATCTGCAACAGTTTCTATCCAATCGGGATTCATAGAAAGAAAACGGAGTATCATATAATTACTCCATGTCTTTTTATCAGCTTCTTCTAGCTTATCCCAATACTTTGGGTCTTTATCCAAAGTTATAGCGTTAAGATGGTCAAATAATGTTTTAGCCATTTATATCTAAATCTATTTTTGGTTTACTTTCCATTTTGTCTTTTGCTTCCAATGCTCTTAGTTGAACAGGTTTCATAAGTTCTTGCTCTGCTCCACAATCACCACAAAGATACACTTCGAAAGGTATCATCATATCCTGGTCACCACCATATGCTAACTTAGATAACTTTCTCATCTTCATAGCAGGTAAGAATGTTTTACCACCACACTCACAAAACACAGGTACTGATGCTGATATATCCACTTTTGGCTGTCCGCCGGGCATTTGTGGTACTTCACCCTGTCCTATAATGTTTGCCATTTATATTACGTTTAAAATTTTAATTAATGTAGCTGCTGCGATAATTTCTTTATCGTTTGCTAAAGAAGAATTTGCTACAGCTTCTCCTAAATAAAGTATAACACCTGATGTGTTATCTCCACCATATTCTTCAACTTTATCGTAGAGTAAAGTATATAGTTCTGAAAAATCATTTGCTTTAGAATCAATGATAGCCTGTCTAACTTTCATATATTTATTTCTTCTATCATCGTTTGATTTTAGAATATCTAACACTTTCATTTTGTAATCATTCTCTAAAAGGTTTTGAACATCTACTTTCAACTTACCTTTGCTTGAGTTTAATTGACAAGTGTTGATTACCTTACGAATATCAGGATAACTAGCATCAATAATTGGAACTAAATCTTTCACATCAAATTCAATTGATTCAGCTTTTAAAATCTTACTCATTTGAATAGCAACATCCTTTTTAGTTGGTGGTACGATTTGGAAAGATTGACATCTACTCTGAATTGGTTCGATTACTTTCTCAACATAGTTACAAGTCAAAATGAATCGGCAATGTGCACTAAATGTTTCCATTAAGTTACGGAGAATTGCCTGAGCTTCTTTGCTCATATAATCAAACTCATCCAAAATGATAACTTTGAATTTTTTGAATCCCATTGATGATGCGAAGTTTTTAACTTTTGTTCTTACCATCTCAACGTTATTCTCATCAGATGCGTTGATAATCATATAATCGCAATCAATTGATTTTACGATTAACTTAGCAAGGGTTGTCTTACCAGTACCAGCTCTACCAAATAAAAGGAGATGTGGTATGTCATCATTTTCCAAATAACCAGCAACTTTTGTTTTTAAGTGTTCGTTGCCTACATAATCATCCAACTTAATTGGTCTATATTTTTCAGTCCACAATGTGTGGTTTACACTTTCTTCTTGATATTCAAACATATTTTTATTATTTTCCAGTTGAACCAAATCCACCTTCACCTCTTTCTGAATCTGAAAGTTCATCTACTTCCACAAATTCAATTGGTGGGTAAGGTATAATCATTATTTGTGCAATTCTATCACCTACTTTATAAAAGTCATTTGATGTATCTTCGGTATTTTTTGTTTCATCATAAAAACGCTCACCACCAAATATTTTATTAAAGGTAGCTTGAATTTCACCCCTATATCCACTATCAATTACTCCTACTGAATTACTTAGCTGCAATCCTGTCTTTCTAATTGATGAACGAGGAAATACTAATCCCACAAATCCATCAGGTATTTCTATTGCAATCCCCATACCATATGTAATTTGTTCTGGGGTATCTTTGAGAATTTCAGTTGCTACCAAGTCCATTCCAGCATCACCAACTTTGGCATATGACGGAATTACCGCAAGTGGATTAAGCTTCTTTATTTTCACTTTCATTGTTTGTTGTTTTAAATAACTCTCTTTGTTTTTCTCTCAATTGTTTACCTTCTTCGGTAAGTTCTCTAGCGAATAATTTAAATAACTTTCCAGTTTTGCTATTCTGAAAAGTGATATAAGAATTTTCAACATTTGTAATTGAAAAAACTACTTTAGGATTTTCATCAGATGGTAGATTAGAATCTGTCCATGCGAATATTTGTGGTTCATCTTCATCAAACTGAAAACACCATTCGCATTCTTCGTATCTTCTCTGAGTGAGTGTTACATCACCTAATTGCTCTAATTGTACAGATTGGTCTTCAATCTTTACTTCTTCTACTTTTTTTGTTTTTTTACTCTTTGACATAT
>JACCDY010665621.1_pt1 | contig 14975 bp, 17 predicted proteins | sample 7446391 | NCBI WGS metagenome assembly JACCDY01 (sample SAMN15323451, study PRJNA562643) | freshwater metagenome | isolation source: river surface water | place: USA:Blue River Watershed | collected 2017-08-18 | reverse complement strand
TCCGGTCCGCCATCCTGAGTGATGAATCCAAAACCCTTTTCAGAGTTGAACCACTTTACGGTTCCTTGTGCCATGTACTGCTCCTGATGCTAGTTACGCACCCGCGTAACTCACGAATGCATCGGGCTGAAGTAGTCCAACTCGACTCTCCAAACTTTACGCTGTACTCAGGGAAATACAAGGCTTATTTATTAGGCATGGAATTAGTTACTAAACGGTTATAAATCCCAAAAGGAGTACGTGAATTGAAGTACGAGGTCTATAAAACTGACGAGCAGTGGAAATCAGAGCTATCTGAGTTTGAATACCACGTGCTGAGAATGGCTGGCACCGAGCGCGCCTATACCGGAGAACTGCTCGAAGAGAGCCGCCCTGGCAGCTACCACTGCCGAGGCTGTGATGCGTTCTTGTTTGAGGCGGATACCAAGTTTGATTCTCACTGCGGCTGGCCAAGCTTCTACAAACCACAAGACAATGAAGCCATTGAGTACATCGAGGATCGATCGCACGGGATGATCCGAACCGAGGTGCGCTGTGCAAAGTGCGGTTCCCACCTGGGTCACGTATTCGACGATGCGCCGCAGACCCCAACCGGAGATAGGTACTGCATCAACTCAGTGAGCATCACATTCAAACCCGCCAGCTAAGCTGAGGGTATGGCTAAGTTCTCAACAGACACCTCTTCAATTTACGGTGTTGGATTTATCGGCGCTGTGATCTACTACATCTCAACTGCAACCGACTTTTGGATGGGTGTACTGGGATTTTTGAAGGCACTGGTTTGGCCAGGTTTTCTGGTTTATGAGCTACTGAAGTTCCTTCAGGCCTAGGCCTTCCCAATTGGGCACTCTGATCAACATCTTTGCCATCCTCGGTGGTGCTGCAATTGGTGTACTGCTCGGAAATCGACTTCCAGAGCGCATGTCTCGCACCCTCACAGATGCCATGGGGCTGGTGGTGCTGGTTATTGGAGCACTAAATCTTGTAGCGCTTCAAGACTCGGAGTTCGTCTCGGCCGTCACCTCCGCCGGGACACTTCTGGTGGTCTTGGGTGCGCTGCTGCTCGGTGGCATCACCGGGTCCCTACTTCGAATCGAAGAGCGACTCGAGCAATTCGGTGGTTGGCTCCAACGCAAGTCCAGCGGAACTGGAGACCGGCAGAAGTTCATCGAGGGGTTCGTGAACTCATCGCTGCTTTTCACTATCGGACCCATGGCAGTTTTGGGTGCGCTGCAGGATGGTCTCGGTCAGGGCTTTGACATACTCGCCTTGAAATCCACCCTCGACGGCTTCACAGCAATCGCCTTCGCCGCCGCATTGGGGTGGGGCGTGGCATTTAGTGCGATCCCAGTGGGTCTTTGGCAGGGGCTTTTGACTCTCGTTGCAATTGGTGCCGGTTCACTGATGCCAGACAGTGTTGTCGCATCCATAACCGCGACCGGAGGAATCTTGCTGCTGGGAACGGGCTTGCGACTGCTTCAGGTTCGAATGGTAAGCGTCGCCGACCTGCTACCGGCGCTTATCTTCGCACCGCTTATCACGCTCGCGGTGGATGCGTTTATCTAAGCCTGCCCGCTTAGTTTGTCGACATCCCCAAGAATCGCATCAAACTCCGCAGCGGTGAGCAATCCAAGCTCGATTGCGGCGGTCTTGACGGTGGTTGCGTTTTCCTGAGCGTGCTTCGCGATAGCAGTCGCATTCTCATAACCAACGCTTGGAGCCAAGGCCGTCACCAAACCGATTGAGTTTTCAACCGTGGATCTGAGGTATTCCTCGTTGGCGGTGATGTCGGTGATGCAGTAGTCCGCCAAGACTCGGCAGCCTTTACGAAGGTAGGTGATGCTCATCATCAGCGAGCGGGCAATGATCGGCTCGAAGGCATTGAGCTGCAGCTGACCACTCTCCGCCGCCATAGTGACGGTGAGGTCATTGCCGATAACCGTGAATGCAATCTGGTTCACGACCTCGGGGATCACTGGGTTCACCTTGCCCGGCATAATCGAGGAACCCGCCTGTCGCGCAGGAAGATTGATCTCTCCTAGACCGGCACGCGGCCCAGAGGATAGCAGTCGGAGATCGCTGGAAATCTTTGAAATCTTGGTTGCAAATCGCTTCAGCACCGAGGATGTCGAGACAAAGACTCCGGTATCGCTGGTTGCCTCAATCAGGTTCTCGGCGAGGATGAATTCATGCTCACAGAGTCTGGAGAGTTCTTGAACCACGAGCTGCGGATAGCCATCCGGGGTGTTGATTTTGGTTCCGATTGCCGTGCCGCCGAGATTGATTTCACTCAGCAGTGGAATGATCTCCCGCAGCCTGCCCTCGTCTTCACCAAGGGTTTGGCTCCAAGCCGAGAACTCCTGTCCAAGGGTCATTGGCACTGCGTCCTGCAGCTGTGTGCGACCCATCTTGATCACCTTCGAAAACTCCGCAGCTTTCTTGGTGATTTCGGAACGAAGGTGCGCTATTTCTTTCAGTAGAGCAAGGATCTCGATGATTAGCGCGATCTTCACCGCGGTTGGATAAACATCGTTTGTGGACTGGGAGGCGTTTACGTGATTCAGCGGATGAATCTTTTCGTAATCACCGCGCTCGAAGCCGGCAATCTCCAGCGCACGATTGGCAATCACCTCGTTGGCATTCATGTTGGTTGATGTTCCGGCACCGCCCTGAATGGCGTCCACCACGAACTCTGAATCGAGCATTCCATCCCGCACGTCGATACAGGCCTGGATGATGATTGGCGCGATTTCGGGATCAAGTGCCCCAAGCTTTAGGTTAGCCAAGGCGGCGGCCTCCTTGATAAAGCCAAAGGCTCTAACAAAGGAGCGATAGTGCCCAACCGGGACACCGCTGATTGGGAAATTTTCGATTGCCCTCAGGGTGTGAATACCCCAGTAGGCGGAATTAGGAACTTCACGTTCTCCGAGCAGGTCATGCTCAAGCCTCATTGCTTGCACATACTTAAGCCTATTCGATGAAATCACCGTGGATGCACAGCTAAGGTCCCTAGACTGCATAAATGAGCACACTTAGCACCAATCAATCCACCACTTTGTTCCACCAGGTATTGGTGCAGGTTAGGGATGCCGGACTCCTTCTCAAAAAACCAAGCTTCTACATAATCCGACTCATCGTCATCAGTGCTATCGCTCTAGGCATTTGGACGTTGACCGGTGCAACCGCGATTGCCTTCTCTGAGTCCCAGCTTTGGATCATCGCGGGATTCGCTCTTGCTGGCCTACTTGGCATCTTGAGCGCTCAGTACGGATTCATCGCCCACGAGGCAGCCCACCGACAGATTTTCCAGAACAACAAAGCCAACGATTGGCTAGGACTAATTCTGGCGAACCTATTCGCCGGACTCAGTTACGGATTCTGGCTTCGCAAGCACAACAAGCACCACCAGAGGCCAAATCAGATTGGTGAAGATCCGGACATTGCAATTCGCGTCTTGAGCTTCACGACGGAGTCCAAGGAGTCGAAAAAGGGAATCGAGCGCTGGTTCGCCGATCGCCAGGGTTACCTCTTCCCCTTCCTATTGCTTTTCACGGGCTTTGATCTACTCTTGGATTCTTTTGCTGGCTTGGCCAGAAAAGACAGAAAACTTGGCGTCCGAGTTTTGGAATTTGGCCTGATGATGATCCGCCAGAATCTGCCTCTGGTGATCCTGGGTCTCATGTTTGGCTGGCTCTGGGGAATTGCCCTGTGGTTTTTCATGATGATGACCTTCGGTTTTTTCATGGGAGCAGCATTCGCGCCTAACCACAAAGGCATGCCTCTGGTGGCAAAGGATTCCAAGTTGGACTTCTTTTCAAGGCAGGTGCTCACCTCAAGAAACATCCGTGGCAGCTGGATCAAAGACAACTTGATGGGTGGGCTCAACTATCAGGTTGAACACCACCTGTTCCCATCGATGGCCAGGCCCTATCTCAAAAAAGCCCACGCAATCGTCAGCGAGTTCTGTCGCCAAAACGACATCACCATGGTTGAGATGGGTCTAGCGAAAAGCTACATCGTGATCATGAAGCACCTAAACAAAGTAGGGCTGAGCAATAACGCAGACCCGTTTGTTTGCCCGATGGTCGCGGAGCTAAGGCCCAGAAACTAAATCATTGCGGCGAGGATTGCACCCATAGCCGCTAGTGAAACGATGTCCTGACCAACCTCTAGCACCCAAACCTTGAGGCTAAAGCCACCAAATAGCTTGTGACCCAATACGGTTGCTGCAGCAAAACCAACACCCATCAATGCTCCAGTTGCCATACCGCCGAACCAGTCCAAGTCACCGTTAGCGGCCTGAGCGAGATTGATAACCAGCTGCAGCACTGCTGCCTGCACAAAAGCACCGACAAAAGTGAGTCCGAATACCACACCCATGTTTGAGGTGCCGGGCTGCTCCTCTGGGGTGCGACCCATGAACTTCCACCAGATTGGGAAAAAGGTTTTAGGCCCAAACCAGACTGCGCCGATTACGATGCCGGCCAGTGATGCCAGACCCCAGGCTAGAAAATTGAACTCCATGGCTATCTCCAGTTCTACGCCACGAGAGCCGACCACGGGACTCGAACCCGTAACCCCCGCATTACAAGTGCGGTGCGCTACCAATTGCGCCAGGTCGGCAACCCGACAAGTTTAGGCGCATACACCTCTGGTTCCCAAGTCCTATCCTTAGCGTGTGAAGCGATTCGTCCCTGGGAAAAAGACCATCATCAAATACTTGGTAATTTCGGTTTTGCTTGGAATCGGCTTTTTTATCTACACCGATGATCATGACGCCCCAGCACTCAGCGACTTCAAGTTTTCCGTGAGCGACGAGAATCCGCTCCGTTTCCAATACTCGGGGCGGCTCTCAGATGCCCGCGGTGTCGCTTCCGCAACCTTCGAGTGCAGCTCGGAATCCAAAACAGAGTTAGTCATTGTGGTTGGAATGTCAGGTGTAAATCGCAATCAGACCAGCTTTGGAATTCTGTCTCGGTCACCCAACTGGAGCGGCAATTGGCGCGGTACAAGCTATGACCTGACATTTCAGGGACGAGCAGACTTTCCAAATGATCAGATAGACATCGACTGCACCTGGATCGCGAAGCTTCGTGACAACCTTGGAAATGAAGCCGTTCTCACCGACATCCAGAAAACACAAATCCGGATCGGCTAACCGATCCGGATTTGCTTTGGCTAAGTGTTTACTCAGCCATGGAAGATGAAACAAACTGAGCAAAGCGCTCTGGAGATAGCAGCTCGTCACCGGTGTTCCAGGTGTACTGCTTGCCATTGACCAAGATGGTTGGGGTGCCAGAGACGGTCACACCATCCTGAGGGTTCGACAGCACGAACTGCGTGTGCTGCTCGACATAGTCACCAAAGCTCTTGTTCTGGATGCAGCCCTTGATTTCCTCAGTGCCGGCTCCGGACTGAGCAGCAATCTCATAAAGACGCTGATCGCTTGGGCCTTCCTGGCCTTCTGAAGGCTGGTTTTCCATCAGATCCTGGTGGAAGTCAAAGAATGAGTCAGGCTGGAAGTTCGCTACACAGAATGCTGCGTTTGCTGCTCTAGATGAGTACTCGTTTAGCGATGCACGGTCTAGGAAGCTGAGCGGGCGAATCTCAAGCGTGGCAGCACCGGTGTCGACCCAGGATCGCATCTGTGCGGCATTAGGCAGATCGAATGCCTGACAAATTGGGCACTGGTAGTCCACATAAAGCACAATCTCAGGGGTCTTCTCGGTGTTGTCTGGGGTCGGGGTATTGGTGGAGGTGAAGGCCTGAAGACCGACTCCGATCTTGAGTCCGCCAAGGTCGGTGAGGTTGGCCGGGGTGGAGTCAACTACAGGTGCAGCCGCTCGATTAGCTGCCTCAAAAGCGATTACGGCACCGACTCCGACGACGATGGCCAGGGCTGCTCCCACAACGGAAAGCTGAAGCACGAGCTTGTTGCGCTTCTCCTTTTTGGAGGTTTGCTCACGCAGTTCACGCGCTTTTTGACGCGCCTGCTCACGCTGCTCGGAACGAGTTAGCTTCTGGTTGCTCATGATTAGCTTCCTGACTGTTTGGTATCGGCTTTATTACAAGCCACTGAAATTCTAAACGCGGTGGCATACTTATACAGTTCGCCAACGGCAAACACCTATCACTATGGATCGTCCGGCACGTACCTGCCGGTGAAGGAGCAATCATGGCATCAGTGTCATTTCGTAATGCAACCCGCCTGTACCCAGGTGGAGCAAAGCCAGCAGTAGACAAACTAAACCTAGAGATCGCCGACGGCGAGTTCCTGGTTTTGGTTGGTCCTTCTGGTTGTGGAAAGTCAACCTCCCTGCGCATGCTCGCGGGTCTTGAAGAGGTAAACGAGGGTGGCATCTTCATTGGTGACCGCGACGTTACCGACATCCCACCAAAGGATCGCGACATCGCGATGGTTTTCCAGAACTACGCACTGTACCCACACATGACCGTGGCAGAAAACATGGGATTTGCCCTAAAGATCGCTGGAGTTAGCAAGGAAGAGCGCGCAGAGCGCGTTCTCGAGGCTGCCAAGCTTCTGGACCTCGAGCCATACCTAAACCGCAAGCCAAAGGCACTTTCTGGTGGTCAGCGCCAGCGTGTGGCGATGGGACGTGCAATCGTTCGTAAGCCACAGGTATTCCTAATGGACGAGCCGCTATCAAACCTTGACGCGAAGCTTCGTGTTCAGACTCGTACCCAGATTGCTTCGCTTCAGCGTCGCCTGGGCGTAACCACCGTCTACGTGACCCACGACCAGGTTGAGGCTATGACCATGGGTGACCGCGTGGCCGTTCTAAAGGATGGAATCCTGCAGCAGGTTGACACCCCTCGTAACCTTTACGACCGTCCAGGTAACGTCTTTGTAGCCGGCTTCATCGGCTCACCAGCGATGAACCTAATCCAGCTTCCAATCGTTGAGGGTGGAGTTCAGTTCGGTGATGCAGTGCTACCGATTGACCGTGACGTGCTGTCCAAGGCATCTGGTGCTCGCGTGACCGTAGGTATCCGCCCAGAGAAGCTAACCGTTGCAGAGCACGGTCTGGTTGTTGACGTAGACGTAGTTGAGGAGCTTGGCTCCGACGGCTACCTATACGGTCGTGCACAGCTAGATGGCACCGAGCACAACATCGTGGTTCGCGTTGACGCCATCAGCCACCCACGTGCCGGCGAGAGAATCCACCTGCAGGCAGATGCCTCAGCGGTTCACGTCTTCGACGCCGAGAGCGGCCTAAGACTCAACTAGTGCCCTCTCAACTAAGCATCACGGCTGCCACGGCAGAACCAGCACTGCTGGATCTGCCGTGGCATTTGCCATTGGAAGACTGGCCCAAAGAAAACATTGCGGCTTTGCCAAAGGGGCTCTCTAGGCACACCGTTAGATTCGCCCACCTTGAGGATCACGTAATCGCCATTAAAGAGACGCTCTTTGACATGGCAAAGCGTGAGTACGACATGCTCCGCAGGCTCGAGAAACTCGACGTTCCCTGCGTTGAACCATTTGCGATCATCAATAACCGCAAAGACCTTGAGGGTAATGAGTTACCCGCGGTATTGATCACCAGACACCTGAAGTTTTCACTCCCCTATCGAGCAATGTGGTCGCAGGGTCTTCGTGAAGCCACCGCAAAACGCCTGGTCGATGCCCTAGCGCTACTGCTTGTTCGGTTGCACCTAATTGGATTTTTCTGGGGCGATGTCTCGCTTTCAAACACATTGTTTAGAAGGGATGCCGGTCGCTTCGCTGCCTACTTGGTGGACGCCGAGACCGGGCAACTCTATGAGTCGAGATTGTCAAATGGTCAGCGCGAGAACGACCTAGAAATTGCCCGAGTAAACATAGCTGGCGAGTTGATGGACCTGCTTGCATCGGGTAAGGCCGTAGACATTGACCCAACTGCCGTGAGCCAGAGAATCGTGGACAAATATCGCGAACTCTGGCTGGAACTGACAGCAACCGAAACCTTTGAAACCTCAGAGCGCTGGAGAATTGCCAAGCGCGTGAAACGGCTCAATGAACTTGGCTTTGACATCGAGGAGCTCTCGATGGTTCAGGAGGCTGATGGCAAGACTGTCAGAATCCAGCCCAAGGTAGTCGATGCCGGCCACCATGCCAGACGCTTGCTGCTGCTCACTGGTTTGGATGTTGAAGAAAACCAGGCTCGTAGGCTGCTAAATGACATCGATGAGTATCGACTCTCTCACGCGAGGCCAGGAGCTGATGAGGAAGTAATGGCTCATGAGTGGCTCAGTGAAGTGTATGAACCGGTAATCACCTCAATCCCGCAGCACCTGACCGGGAAGCTGGAGCCGGCCGAGATATTTCACGAGGTGCTGGAGCACCGCTGGTACATGTCCGAGCGTCTGGGCAAAGATGTTCCGATGCTCGATGCTGTTCGCTCCTATGTGGCAGAGGTCTTGAGTGTTCGTCGGGATGAGGAAGCTCTAATTGGACCCACAACCGAGTTGATCGCTTTGAATGAGCCTGTGCCATCGGGGACCATCGTTGTTGACGAGGATGAGGAAGGCGACTGGCGCGACAAGGTCTAGGAGCGCGCCATCGCTATCTGATAAAGCGCAACGCTAGCCGCAATGCCAGCATTCAACGACTCGGTAGCGGCCGAGATCGGGATAGAGACGACCTGATCGCAGTTCTCCTGCACGAGTCGAGACAGGCCCTTGCCCTCAGAACCGACGATCACAAGTAGTGGCCGATCGGCCAGCTGTAGGTCTGGAAGACTCACATCTCCATCGCCGTCCAGGCCGATCACAAAGAGACCCTTTTGCTTGTACTCCTTGATGGCCTGATTCAGATTAGATGCCAGAGAAACCGGAATTCGAGCAGCTGCTCCAGCGCTTGTTTTCCATGCCGAAGCTGTCACTCCAACGCTTCTGCGCTGGGGCAAAATCACACCGTGCGCTCCAAAGGCGGCAACTGAACGAATGATGGCGCCGAGGTTTCTTGGGTCTGTGATGCCATCGAGTGCAACCAACAGTGGCTGTTGGCCAGATGCTTTAGCACGATCCAAAAGCTCCATCGGGTGCTTGTAGCTGTAGGGAGGAACCTGCAGCGCAATTCCCTGGTGAACCGAGTCGCCACCGGTCATTCGATCAATCTCTGGTCTGGTGACCTCGTTGATTGGAATGTTGCGGTGGTTGGCGATTGCGATTGCCTCTTTTACTCGGTCATCGATCTCAATTCGCTGGGCAATAAACAGAGCTGTGGCGGGGACCTTGGTCTTTAGCGCCTCAACAACCGAGTTTCTACCCGATAGCACTTCGCCGGAGATGGCGCGCTGGCCCATTCCAGAGCGTCCAGCAACGAACTCACCCTTGCGAACTGGCTTGGCGGCCTTTGGTGCTTTTGCCCCAGCCTTGAGCGCAGCCTGCTTAGCCTTGTGGGCTTTGTGGTACGGGCGATCCTCAGCCTTGGGGGTTGGACCCCTACCCTCCAGAGCTTGCTTACCGTGGCCACCGGTTCCCTTGGTAGCGCCCTTTTTACCCTTGGCGGCGCCAGGTCTACCCAATTTAGCCATCAGTTAATCTCCAGTGTGTCGAGTCGGAAGTGTCAAACAATTCGATGCCGCTAGCGGTGAGCTGATCTCTAATCTGATCAGCTCGGGCGTAGTCCTTGTTCAGTCGCGCCTGATTACGTTCTTGAATCAAGCCAGCCATAAGAGTATCCAATGCTCGGTGCTCATCGGAAGCCTGGGTGGTCCATTGACTCGGGCTTAGGCCCAAAACCTCAAGCATGGCGTTGAGCTGGCACCTTTTCTCGTGTGCCTCACGAATCCGCTCGGCATCCAAATCAGAATTACCCGCCCTGGCTAGTTCGTGCATGACGGCGAGCGCCGCTGGGATGTTCAGGTCATCATCCAACTCAGAACTAAATTCACTGGGCAGATCCGCTTTCTCAAGACTTGCAAAACGTGTGTTTGCAAGCTCTCGCTCAGCGCGCTCCAAGAAGCCGTGCAGCCTGTCTAGCGCGGTTTGAGCCTCCTGCAACACAGCCGGTTGGTAATCCAGCACCGAGCGATAGTGCGCACTCAACAGGTAGTAACGAACCGCACTCGCGGACGCGAGTGCGAATAAGTCTTGCGAGGTTACCGAATTACCAAGTGACTTCGACATCTTCTGACCACCGGTGGTAATCAGCCCATTGTGAATCCAGTAGTTGGCGAATTTGTGTCCGGCTGCCTGAGACTGAGCTAGTTCGTTCTCGTGGTGCGGGAATCGAAGATCCAATCCACCACCGTGGATATCAAAGTTTTCGCCTAGATACCTGGTTGCCATGGCCGAGCATTCGATGTGCCAACCCGGCCTACCAAACCCCCAAGGGGTCTGCCAGCCTGCTGTGTCAGGCTCCGATGCCTTCAAAGCTTTCCAGAGTGCGAAATCTTCAGCGCGCTTTTTGTCGGGCGAGGAGCCCTCCGCGAGCATCTGATCTAGTCCCTGGTTGGTGAGCTCACCATATTGCGGCCAAGAGGCGGTATCGAAATAAACGTTTGCAGATCCATCCAACGCTTGGTAGGCGTGACCGCTGTCGATCAGCTTTTGAATCAACTCGATCATCTGCGGAATGTGACCGGTGGCCCTGGGTTCATATGCCGGCGGTTGGAAACCCAGTCTTTGGTAATCGGCGTTGAAAGCGCGCTCATTCTCGAGAGCAAGCGCCCACCAAGCCTTATCGGCCTCCTGGGCTTTCTCTAAAACCTTGTCGTCAATGTCTGTGACATTTCGGACTAGCGTCACGCGATATCCGCGATGCTCCATCCAACGAGCCAGTTGGTCATAGACCAGCGCCGAGCGAAGGTGACCAATATGAGGAGCAGATTGGACGGTTGGTCCACAGACATAAATCGATACCCGATTGGCCTCAAGCGGCACAAAATCCCGAATCTCTCCGGCTCTGGTATCAAACAGCTTCATGGGCTAAAGCCTAGCCACGCTCGCTCAATAGCGCGGTTGCCACCGCGGCAACACCGCGGCTGTCCGAGAGGAATCCAAGACCATCGGTTGTTGTTGCCGCGACCGATACCGGTGCGCCAATCAAGCCGCTTAGACGCTTTTCAAGCTCGTTTCTACGCGGTCCAATTTTGGGTTTATCGGCAACGACCTGAACCGAAACATTTGTAACAGTGAAGTTCTTTTTGGCGAGCATCGCCAAAGCTTCCAAAATGAATACTTCGCCCGCTGCCCCAGCGAATTCTGGTCTATCGACTCCGAAGTTAGATCCGATGTCTCCGAGGCCAGCCGCGCTTAGCAGGGCATCGACTATGGCGTGCGCAACACTGTCGCCATCGGAGTGACCCTCCAGCTTCGGCAGTTCAGGCCAGGTTAGACAGCCGAGCACGAGTTGACCCGAATCCGAAAAACGATGGGCATCGGTTCCGATGCCGGTACGAACTGGAGTTGCCTCCGCACGATTGAGATCCGCCTGGGTTGTCACCTTGAATGCTCTTGGAGATCCTTCAACTACAAAGGTTTTCTGGCCAACTGATTCGAGCAAACCTGCTTCGTCGGTGAAGTCGCCATAGGAGGTTGCCAGAGCGTCCCGCAAGACTGAAACTTTGAAGCCCTGCGGTGTTTGAACCGCTGCAAGCTTTGAGCGATCAAGGGTCTGCTCAACTACCGAGCCCTCAACAACCTTAATCGTGTCAGCCACGGCCAAACCCGGCACGACGGAACTGTGGTTGGTGAGCGCCAACTCAACAGCCTCAAAGAGTTCAGCTGGTGCAAAACAGCGTGCTGCGTCATGAACCAAAACATCCTCGGTTTTCACCAACTCAAGACCGTGTGCCACCGACTGCTGCCGGGTTTCACCTCCTGCAACTAGGACGTGATTTAGCTTCCAAGGGGCAAGCAGGTTCTCGAATTCGTCCTCGTATCCTGCAGGGATAGTGATCACGAGCTGAGGGGGATTTAGTTTTGCGATGTTCTCTAGAGCGTGCTCAAGAATTGTTTTTCCCTGGATTCTGACCAGGGCCTTAGGAATGCCAAGTCCGAGTCGCTCCCCTTTACCGGCAGCTACTAGGACTATGGCTGCTTTCACGACTAGGAGGCCAGAACCTTGTCAAGCTCAGCGGAGGCCTTCTCCTCATCGACCTTGCGAGCCAGTGCCAGCTCGGAGATAAGAATCTGACGAGCCTTCGCAAGCATGCGCTTTTCACCCGCAGAAAGACCGCGATCCTGATCGCGTCGCCATAGGTCGCGAACAACCTCGGAAACCTTTACGACATCGCCACTGGCTAGCTTTTCTAGGTTGGCTTTGTAGCGACGGGACCAGTTCGTTGGTTCCTCCACAAACTCTGCGCGCAGCACATCAAATACCTGCTGCACTCCCTTTTTGTCGATCACATCTCGGACGCCCACCTCGGTCACGCTGTCCTGTGGAACCTGAATAATCAGCTCCTGGCTTGGACGGTCTGGAGCCTCGGAACTTGATTCAAGCTTGGATCCCTGAACCACGACCCTCAGGGTCAAATACTTTTTGGTCTCCCCACGAATGGTCTCTTCGGAGACTTCGATGATTTCTGCGGCTCCGTGGTGTGGATAAACAACGGTCTCGCCAACTTCGTACTTCATAAACTTCTTTCGGCTCCAAAAGCCCGATTTTACCACAGGAAAGCCAGTTCTCCTAGGTTAGAATTGCCTCAGAAATGGCCCTCGGAGGACCCTTGCAAATCAAGAAGATTGCCACCTTGACTTCACTAGTAGTAGCAACCAGCTTGCTCTCTGGCTGCTCGCTATCCCGCGAGATTGCTTCACTGGACATGTATGCGCCAAGTGACGGAACCATGGTCGATGTTCAGACCCTGAAGGCACGCAACGTGATGTTCATCAAGGGCTCGGGAAACAAGGTCATGCTGATCGGCAGCTTTGTGAACTCTGGCTTGGAGCCAGTAATGGCATCAATCCAGACTAAGGATGCCTCCGGTGAGGACATCCGTGTGGCATTTGAGGTAAAGCCAAATGGCAAGTTTGACCTTGGCTACAACGGAACCGAGGGTGTGGTTATGACCCTCGATGAGAAGGCAGGTGCACTTCACAGCATCTACGTCTCAAACGGTTCTGACCCTGTTGAGCTGCTGGTTCCAGTTATGGACGGCTCCTTGGCTGAGTACCGCCCATTTGTTGAGTCGCTGAACTAAACCTCGAACTTATAACCCAGACCGCGGACGGTCTGCAGGTGCACTGGCCTGGAGGGGTCTTCCTCGATCTTCGAGCGAATGCGCTTTACGTGGACATCCAAGGTCTTGGTGTCGCCGAAGTAGTTTGAACCCCAAACCCGGTCAATAATCTGACCCCTGGTTAGCACTCGGTTCAGGTTCTCCATCAGTAGCTCAAGAAGCTCAAATTCCTTCAGCGGCATCTGCACCTGCTCACCATTCACAGTAACAATGTGACGCTCGATGTCCATCACAACCGGGCCAGCCTTCAAAAGTCCTGGCTCGTGCTGAACCGTCTCTCTGCCGCGACGCAGAACTGCCTTCATGCGAGCCAGTAGCTCCCTGGTTGAGTAGGGCTTGGTTACGTAGTCATCGGCTCCGAGCTCGAGTCCCACCACCTTGTCGATCTCGGCATCTTTTGCCGTGAGCATGATGATCGGTACTTGAGATTCGGCTCTGACCACTCGGCAAACCTCGTTGCCGGAGAGGCCCGGCAGCATAAGGTCCAGAAGGATCAAATCTGGATTGTGGGTCTTGAAAATCTCGACTGCGGCATTTCCATCTTCTGCCTCGAGAACGTCATAGCCCTCTTTTTGAAGCAAGTAGACGAGTGGCTCTCTTAGGCCAACCTCATCCTCTACAACCAAAACTCTCGGCATTAGTCCTCCTGCACGGTGATAGGTAGTCGAAGGGTGAAGGTGGATCCAACTCCCGGCTTAGAAAAAAGCTTTATCTCGCCACCGTGGTTGGCGGCGATGTGCTTGACAATGGCTAGGCCGAGACCGGTGCCACCGGTCTCGCGAGATCTTGATGGATCTACTCGGTAGAAACGCTCGAAGATGCGCTCCTGCTCCGATTCTGGGATTCCGATTCCCGAGTCGGTCACGGAGATTTCCGCAACTCCATCGACCTGCTTGAGGCCAACACCAACCTGGGTGCCCGGCTCCGAATAAACAATTGCGTTCTCGATCAGATTTCTGATTGCCGTCGCCAACATCTCGTAGTCACCAAGAATCTTGACTGACTCTGAGGTTGCCCCCTGAACTCTGATGTTGCGCTTCTCGGCGAGAACTTGGTTGCGCTCAATCGAGTCGATAATTACCGCTGCGAGGTCAACCTCGGTTGCATTTTCCAACCCGGGTGCGCTCTGAACTCTGGAGAGTTGCATAAGTTCTTGCACCAAATTGGCAAGTCGGTGACTCTCGCGAATTAGCGAGTTTGAGAACTTCTCCAGCATTGCCGGGTCATCGCCCGCACCCTGGATCGCCTCGGCTAGTAAGCCAATCGCTCCGATGGGGGTCTTTAGTTCGTGCGAAACATTGGCCACGAAATCGCGTCTGGTGTCCTCGAGCTTTTTCGCCTCAGTGCGATCATCGACCAAGAGCATTAGGTATTTCTCACCAAATCGTGCGGCTCGCGCCTGCACCCAAACTGCATCGCGCTGCAACCCGGTCTCCAGAAGTAACTCCTCGACCACAGCTCCAGACTGTTGTCTTGCCCGGTCGCAAAGCTTGACCAGTGCCGAGTGAATTAGGCGTCGATTTTGCACCAGTCCAAACTGAACGGCACCAGGTGAGGCACGCAACACATTGTTATCGGCATCCAAAACAACACCCGCGGTTGCGATTACATCCACAACCTGGGAGGCAACCTGTTCGAAAGCATCAACCTCTGACTCCGAGGTTTTGCCCTTCGATGAGAACAAGCCCATTTTGCTCCGCTTCAAGTGTTTACCAAGTTAACTGCTTGGTAGTGTGCCTAGACTAAATCAGGGTGTGCGAATCTGACACAGAGTTATCTGCT
>JACCDY010358988.1_pt1 | contig 14980 bp, 10 predicted proteins | sample 7446391 | NCBI WGS metagenome assembly JACCDY01 (sample SAMN15323451, study PRJNA562643) | freshwater metagenome | isolation source: river surface water | place: USA:Blue River Watershed | collected 2017-08-18 | reverse complement strand
CAAAGTTGTTTCATCAACTTCAGCTTGATTTTGAATGTAATTAGCAAAATCTAATCTTCTATCTCTTGCTACCTGATCTCGTTTAGGAGGCCAAATTGTGGGCATCATTTCATCCAGAGTTGGATTTTCTTCATGAGTATTTTCTGACCACTCAACAACTTGTCCATGGCCTTGTTCCACGATTTCTTTTAATTGTAATAAATAAGCAGATGGTCCTCGAACTTTCTTTTGTGTTGGCCCCCACCAATGACTCGATACGAATAATTCATTTTCAGCTCTAGTCAAAGCCACATACATTAATCTTCTTTCTTCTAATTCAGCATGTGCTTTGCACCGATCCGTGTAGGCATCAAATTCTTTAGTTTTGGTTTGAAATCCACCAGGTAGTGAACTTGCATCTGCTCTTAATTCATAAGGAATTAATTCTGGCTTTTTGTACCACATTGAGAATCTATTACTAGGAAATACGTTTTCACAAACTGCTGGAATAAATACAATTGGAAATTCCAAACCTTTTGCGCCATGAATGGTCATTAACGAAACCGCATTTTTCATAGCCGTTGGAGCAAATTCAATAGTGCTCTCTAATTCGTCAGCTTCGTTCAGCCAGGCCAAAAACTCTCGAACCACTCCGTGAGGAGATCCTTGATCAAATGATTCGGTTAAATCTTGCAAACTCATTAAGGCTTCGTATCTACTTTCTGTCATTAATTGATCACTTGCCATAATTTCAATAAGTAACCCAGTTTGATTAATAATTCGATAAATAATGTCACTAAGTGGCTCAGTAATGTGTTTACGTAAGATTTCTAATTCATTTCTTAACTTATTAAACTTTTCTTTCACTCCCAGTCCATAGCCACTATTTCCTGGACTATTCAAAGCATCAGCCAAAACGGCTAGTTCTGCTACATCTGTGCCATCAACAGATTGTAATAAACTTTGTTCAAATGTTTTGTTTTCTTTATTAAATTTATGATCTTTCACAAGCTCGTTTGCTCTCAGGGATAAAAGTGCAAGATCTTTTGGATCTATTTCAAATCTTGGACCGGCCAATATTCGAACCAATGATGGATTGTGAGTTGGATCATCTAAGAGCCTTAAGTATGCAAGAACTTCACTTACTTCTGGAACATCAATTAAATCTCTTTTTCCTGAAAAAGTTGCTGGAATTCCTTTGGAGATTAACAAATCATAAATTGATAAGAGCTCTTTGCCGTTTCTGCTCAACACGGCAATTTGTTCAGGTTTTATTCCTCGATCTAACACAAGGTTTTTAATGCGATTGGTTATATCTTCAATTTCGTCATTCCAAGTTAAATGAAGTCCAATGTTAACTTCACTACTTGTAGCTTTACCGGCAACTAGAGAATCGATTGCAAAATGTATATCTCTTAAGTCTTTTGAGACTTGATTTGCATGATTTAGGATTTTTTGGCCACTACGAAAGTTTGCGGTTAGCGGGTATTTACGTGCAGGATTACCGTCTTGTTGTGGGAAATGGTGTGGGAAACTATCAATATTTGAAACAGACGCTCCGCGCCAACCGTAAATTGCCTGCAAAGGATCTCCCACCGCTGTAACTGGGTGAGCTTGCCCAAATATTTCAGAAAGTAACAATCTTTGGATAACTGAAGTGTCTTGATATTCATCAAGTAAAACTGCCTTGTATTGATTTCTTAACTGATCTACAACCTCAGGATGACTTTTGACTAACTGCAAAGCAAATCTCATCTGATCGGCAAAATCAACAATTCCTTCATCTCTTTTTAATTCCCGAAATTCATTAACTAAATTAGCAAGTTCGACCCTGGCTAAGGTCACTACTTCCAAATCGCGCATCTCTTTTCTAGATCTTGTTGCTGCAATTTGAGCAAGTAATTTATCTGAGAATTTTGATATCGAATCGATCTTGAGATCATGCTCTGCCATTTGATTATCAAGCATTAATAATTGCTTAGCAATGTAGCGAGGAGATTTTTCCAAGTGCTTTAAACTTGATTGGGTTTGTAATACTGTTTTAAACGCCAGCGTTGCACGTGTGGTTTCGTTAATTGGTTTTAGGTCGGATTCAACTCCAATTAATAAGCCATGATCATTTAGAATCTGTAAAGCAAATGCGTGATATGTAGCAATATTTGGTTCAGTTGTTTCAAATGAATTTTGAAATTTCTTACTATTACTTATTGTGTCTCTTACTCGACTTCTTAATTCCTGGGCAGCTTTATTGGTAAATGTTAAACCTAAGATTTCCTCAGGCTCAATGTTTGCTTCTTCAATTAACCATAAAACTCTTTCGGCCATAACACTTGTTTTTCCAGTACCTGCACCAGCAATAACTAAAGCAGGTTCAAGCGGTGCAGTTATTGCTTTTATTTGTTCAGGGGTTAAATTCAATTTTGTTTCAGATTTCACTCAACAACCGCCTTGCCTTCTGGTTGGGCAGGACACATTCGAATAAACTGACAATTCCTACAAAGTGGTGAAACTTTTGCACTGAAGTCTTCTGTTTTAATTTTTCTAAATGAATCTTTCAGTATCTCCAATATTCCATTGTTTTCAATATTTTCTGTATTTAATTCTTTTAATCCATTTTTTTGCATGTGTTTCAAATAAACCAAACTGGCACTAGCGTCAACAGATTCTGGATCGACTTCAATATCTAAAGCTTGTCGAGAAACTGCGAGTCGGTAAACACCTAACTGGGGATCTTCATTTGCTTGTTCTTTAGTTAATGTCACATTAGAGTTCTTAAAATCAATAATATGTAGTTGTTTTGAATCTTCAATTTCAGATTCTAATCTGTCAATATAGCCACTTATTTTTACACTGTCTGCTGGGTTTTGTTCATCTACTAAAACATTGAGGGAGAAATGAACTTCTGAACAAACAACTGTTCTATCTGTTCTCTTTAGATGCCAAGAAAGTAAATTCATTACTACTTCTAAAGTCTCGTTATAAAAACGATTTGCTATCCAAGGGGCATCAAAAGATAATTGTGGCCAGATTAAATCAAGTTTTTCTTTCAGCGCTTCAAAGTTTGGGTCAATCTCTCCATTACTTAAACCTTGCGCCAAGGCATGAACGATAGATCCAATGCTTGCTGCATTCTGTCGTGGAATATTTGCGCCTGCTTTTTTCTCCAAGAACCATTTCAAACCACAATCTCTTAAGGTGGCTAAACCAGATCCAGATAGAGAAACTGGCTGATCATCTTGAGTTAATTTGATTTCACTAGCGCTGGGCTTAAAAGTGGCCCACCAATTTTGTGGATCGGCTGCTTGGCTTATGTCCCTTCCAAAAGCATCTTTTGTGTTAGCTAATTTATGCAATCTCTTAGCTAATGCTTTCTTAAACTCATTATCTGCATCTTGGCTTTGTCCGGCTTTTCTAATTTCAGCGACAAGTGCATTTAAGGAAAGGGCTTTTAGGGGAAATCCTGAAACGTGATTAATTTGATTTCCACCTAATTTGGTCAATAAGACTGAAGGTTCTCCATCATCTGAAAATTCACTTTTAATCGCACTTACTAAGAGTTTTTGGCTAGTTCTAGATTTAGCTACCTCAAAAAGCCTTATATCTTCAGCAATAATTTCACTTCTACTAGGTGATCTAACGACTGTTTCATAACCCAATCTTTCAACTTCAAGTAAGTTGTTGCGCAATCTTGCTGATGGCCAAACATCAGTCTGCACATCAGGAATAATTACAAATCTTGCTTCTAATCCTTTTGATCTGTGTGCTGTGACAATTTGCACTCGGTCATCTTCAATTGGTTTTTGAGCTAGTGTTTCGGCTTGAAAAGCTTGCATTCCTAAATCACTTAAGAAATTAAGAACTCCCCTAGTTCCTAAGGTTCGTTCATCGTCCCTAGAAGCCGCATCAAACAAGGCTAAAATTGAGTCAAGATCTTTATCTGCTTTTCTTCCTTCTATGCCACCTCTTAAAGCATTTGTTCGTAAAGTTTCACTCCATTTATATTCTGAATCAAGAACATCAAATATTTTTTTGTTTACTTCACTTATTTCTGCGTTCCAGATACTCCACATGACAACTTCTACCCGAGTTTTTTGCTTTATCAAATCTCTAGCGGTCAAAAGAATTGCTCCCAGTTTTCGAACTCCCTGGGATATTTCACTTGGGATATCCAACAAATTCTTAGGATCAATGACTGCCCTATACAAGGCTTGATCAGAAGTTAAAGGGTGTTCATTATTCTCTCTTGATCTTTTGCGAAGCAGTCTGGCCGTTTCTCTTAATTCAAATGGCGAAGAATTAATTAAGGGACCTTTTAATAAATCTCGAATTACTTCACTATCACTTGGGTCAATATTTCCTAGTGCAAGTTGGCCAGAAATATTCAAGCAGTCCAATAACACTCTTGCCGCAGGATCTTGCGAAAGTGGTAAATCATCAGCTTGAACTGAAACTGGAATTGCAAAATTAGTTAAGGCTCGATTAATTGATTTTATTGAATTAGCATTTCTTACAACAATTAACACATCTGACCATTTAGATTCTGGGTTTTCTTGTTTAAACCTTCTTATTTCATTTGCAATATGAAAGCTTTGTGAATTAGTCGAATCAAAAGTATTAACTCTCAAATCAACTGCTTGGTTTTGTCGATGGTTATTGACTAATTCAATTTCTTTACTATTTCCAAAATCCTTATCAAATCTGTCAATTGCTTCAAAATCAGCACCTCGAAATTGATAGATACTTTGAGATTTATTACCTGTAGCAAGTAGGAACTTATTTGGTCTTACTAAAGATTTAAGAAGCCTGACTTGAGCAGGATCTATATCTTGATATTCATCGACGAAAAAATGAGTGAACTTGATATTTAGTTCATCTAAACTTTTTAACCGCTTGAGTAAGAGATTTACACGATGAACTAATTCACCATAATCAGTTGTCTCGGATGCATCTAAATTATCCAAATACATTTCAGCAAAATGACCTAAGGCAACCCAATTCTCATTCTCATGTTTTATTCCAATATCGATTAACTGATCCGGGTCCATACCAAGAGAACGCATGCGAGCAAGTAAATTTCTAACTTGTCTAACAAATCCTTTAGTTTTTAAGGCACTGATTAAATTAGTGGGCCAATCAATAGATTTATCTTCAATTGTTCCTTTAATGAGCTCATTAATCATTACTTCTTGCTCAGGACCAGATAATAATCTCAATGGCGAAAATGCGTAATTCTCGACAACTAATCCTTGGTTATAGGCAGCTTGCATAACAGAGTGTGTAAAGGAATGAAAAGTTGCAACTTGAGGAACCGAATAATCAGGTAATCTTCTTGCTAAATATCTACGCATCTCTCTTGCTGAATGTCTGGAAAAACAAAAAATTATTATTTTGTCTGAACTTATTCCGTTAAGTACTTTGTTAATTACAGATTCTGCTAAAACGGTAGTTTTACCAGTTCCTGCATCACCGGTTACCAGCAATGATCCTTCAGCATGATCAAGTGCTTCTTGCTGGAGTGAATCAAATAAAGGTTTTTCAATATAGGGCAATGCCGTTTTTTCAAGGGTGATTTCCGGGATGCCTGCGATTGCCATATGACTACTTCACCATTGACCTACGACAAGTGTCTGGTCAGGTAAAAAATGTGAGGTAATGGGACGATGGACTAGATGAATATTCCTATGACTAATTCTTCCCGCAGGGCCGCTCGTAGACCTAGGGATTTGGTTACCCTTTTGGCCACACTTGCCGTTACTGCTCTTGTCACTGCTCTTGGAACATTTGCTGCTCAAACTACAGCTGGATTAGATGCTGATTTAACCACTGCAACAAGAGTTTTACCAAGTTTTGTGCTCTTTGTTCTAAACACAATTGGTGCAACTTCTATAATTTTTGTTCCCGTATTAGTCGGTATTTCATTAATAACAAGAAATCGAACCAGACAATTAGTTGATGCACTTCTTGCCGCAGGATTATCGGTCTTAACTTTAGTAGCAATATCAATTCTTGTGGTGCAAAGTAATTCACCTCGATTAATACTTGCCTTAACCGGTGGAGTTCAAACTGAAGGGGTTACACCCCTTGATCCATTAATTGCAGGATTGATTTCATTCTTAGTAATTGCCAGAGTATTTGATAGAGGAAAACTTGGATTAATTGCCACAATTTCTGTTATAGCTTTATCATTTGCGTCTTTGGTTGCAGGCCAAACTACAATTGTTACCCAACTTGTAAATATTTTACTTGGTTGGGCTATCGGATTAGCGGTTCGTTATTCATTCGGTACCCCTATAAACAGAGCATCTGTAGAAAAATTAGTTGACGCACTTAATTCAGGTGGATTGATTGTCGATCAAATTGAACTTTCATTGGAAACATCTGAGGGAAGAATATATCGTGCAGTTTTAAAAACTGGTGCTCAAATTAATGTTTGGGTATTTGACTGGGAACTGCAAGGTTCTGGTGTTTTGGGTTCTTGGTGGCGTGGATTAACTATTAAAACTTCTGGTGACTTTAGAGGAATGAGCATTAGAAGAAGAGTAGAAAGAACTGCTCTTTTGACCTACGCTATTGCTGCTACTGGAGTGCGCGTTCCAGAAGTTGAACTAGTTCGCGAAATTGAACCAGACTCTATTTTTATTGCACTAGAGAACTTAAGTGGCTCATCTTTTGCTGAGATAAATTCAAGAAAAATTCAAATAACAGCTTCACAAATTGAGAAGTTCTTAACTGATGTTAAAACAATGCATGAGGCAGATATTGCACATAGATCCCTGGCTGCTGAAAATATCTATGTCACTCAATCTGGAGATATTGCAATTACCGGAGTTCATTCAGGAACGGTTGCTGCAACTGATTTACAACAACGAGTTGATTTAGCTGAAGCCCTAGTCACAGCTGCTAGGTCTTCATCAATTCTAGAAACAGTACAAATCGCTAAAAAACTCTTTTCAACAAAAGAATTAATCAGAACAATTCCTGCCATCCAAAGTGTGGCAATGAGTAGAAAAACTAGACAATATCTAACAAGCAATAAAGAACTGCTGAAAGATTTAAGAAAAGCCTTAGGTGAACTAGCACCAAGTGCAGATTTACAACCTATTTCTTTTCAAAGAATAAAATGGAAGAACATTCTTCTAGCAACCGCATCTGTTGTTGCTCTTTATGTACTTGTACCTCAATTTAGTCAAATTAATCCCCAGGAATTAATTACAACGGCTGAATGGAAATGGGCAGGAATTGCATTATTTGCCTCAGCTTTAACTTATTTTGCTTCAACTGCATTATTGCTGTCATTTATATCTGTTCCGGTGAATAGATTTAGAGCTTTGCAAGCTCAACTTGCTGCTTCGTTTGCAACTTTAGTTACTCCACCAACTCTTGGATCTGTAGCAGTTAATATCCGATTTCTAAATAGAGCTGGAGTTTCTGGTCCTGCTGCAGCAACCGCAGTTGGCGTTTCCCAAGTTGTTATTTTCTTCATTCACGTTTTATTACTAGTTGTCTTTGGAGTTGTTGCTGGAACACAAACTGATTTTTCTTTTAGGCCATCTAGAATTACTTTGGTAATATTCGTTCTAATTTTTGCACTTCTTATTTTAGGTTTCTCAATAACCCAAGTAAGAAACTGGATTTTGAATAAAACTCGTCCAATATTTTCACAAGCTGGACCTACTTTGGCAATTATCGCCCAACAACCGCAGAGATTATTGCTGAGCGTTTTAGCATCAATGTCTTTAAATTTCGCCTACGTAGTTGCTTTCTACTCGTCTCTCAATGCTTTCGGTAGCGATATTTCTTTTGCAACTGCTGCATTTGTTTATTTGGCAGGCGCAACTTTGGGTCAAGCAGCTCCCACCCCTGGAGGAATAGGTGCTGTGGAAGCCGCACTTGTAGCAGGATTAACTGCTTCTGGAATTCCATCAGGAACAGCACTATCTGGTGTATTACTGTATCGAGTTGCTACATTTTGGTTGCCAGTTCTTCCTGGTTGGTATGCTTTTGCCAACTTACAATCAAAAAACGCTTTGTAAAGTTTGGATCAAATGTCAACTGCTTTAAAATCACACAAAGTTCTAATTGTTGAAGATGAGATTTTTACCCAAAAACTTATTTGCGAAATCATCACAAATCTTGGCCATAGATGTGAAGCTGCAGCATCAGTTAATGAAGCACTAAGTCAAGTTAAAGCTTTCTCTCCAGAATTAATTATCACCGATCTTGATCTTGGTCCAGGTCCAACTGGAATTGATTTAATAAATAAAATGGACAAAGAATTTCCTGAAGTTAAATTAGCGGTACTTACTGCTCATACTTCTCCTAATTTAGTAGACATAAGATTCAAGGGTTTACCTAGTCGAGTTCAATACATAGTTAAAGCGGATTTACATGCCTCAAACTCATTTGAAAATATTTTAAAAAACGCTTTCGAACAAAAAACGACAAATAATGTGCCTAAGGTAAAACCAGTTGATGCAATTTATTTGAGTAATACTCAAGCTGAATTACTAAAATTAATAGCGCAAGGTTTATCAAATCAAGCAATTGCTGATCAAAGAGGAACTACCCTGAGAGCTGTTGAAGCTCTTATTAATCGAACCTATCAAGCATTAAAACTTAATGAAAATGATTCAATGAATCTAAGGGTTGAAGCGGTAAAGCTGTGGAAATCATCAAAAATCCACGTAAAATAAATTGATGGATTACGTAAATAAGTCAAGAATTTCCATTAAGCAACGCTTAGGTGGAAAATGGTTGGCCTCATGGACATCTTGGTTTTTATTCATTCCAATTTCATTTATTACAACTCTAAATTATGACGGATCACGCGATTTTGCAAATAGTAATGAGTTATATTCTCTAGCAGTTATAGTTCATCTTTGTACTGGACTTAGTTTTTATCTTGCTCATAAGACATTGATTAGAAAAAGAAAAATAGAGACTCAGAGTATTTGGAAAGTTTTACTTGTATTTACTTTTGCTGGGTTTATCAGAATCTTTTCTGCTGATTTTTTTAGTGATTACTTTGTGGGTCAAAATGAACCACTATATTTGAGATGGGTTTCAATTCCTGCATTTATAATTACCTTTGCCACCATAACTACAATTCTTGATTTTATGGATCGAGAATTTGAAGATCTAAAGAAGTTGAATACAGAACTTAGAATGATGAGCCATGTTAGAACAGAGTCCCTTAAAAATTTAAGTAACTATCAGAATGAGTTGCTCAAATGTGTAGCTTCCCAAATTGTTCCAGCAATTAATCAGCTCGAAAAAATGTACCTTAATTTGACCAAGAGTAACAATTTAACGCCAAAAGAGCTTTTGATATTTACTGAAACTGTAAAAGAGTGGAATCAAATAGTAATACGAGCCGTCAGCCATTTAAAGTATGACGAGGGTAATACTTTATTGAAATCGAATATTGAAAAAGAAGATTTCTCAATCTCATTAACTTCTTCTATCAAAATTATCAACCTAACTAATACTTGGAATTTCTTCCCTTCAGTTGTTTGGTTACCCTATTTTGTAATCAGCTTTATTTTGAGTTATATATATGAGGGGCTAGTGAGCTCACTTGAAGTTACAGCGATTGTTGCGTTAGCAAATTTGATTTTTATATTTTCTCAAAGATGGTTACGTCCCAAGTTATCTAAATACACCTTCCGCAAAAGATTAATATATATAACCTGGCCTTACACGTTATATGGATTACTCTTGGAAATTTCTTTCTTATTCCTTCTTCCTGTTAGTTCATATACCGCAATTTCAATTTGGGTATATTTCCTCCCACTTTGGGCCTTGTTAGGAATGTTTGTGAGTGGTGTTATTTATGGAGTTACTGGAGAGGGCGGAAGAATTCAAGCTCTAACTATTTCAGAAATTATTGAGTGCAGAAATGCTGCGGGAACAGCACTTGAATCCATCAGACGCATTCAAAAGATTTTTACAGACACTGTTCATGGTCGAATCCAAAGTAAATTCACTGCTGCAGCACTTTTACTAGAAAATTCATCTCAGCAAACCCAATCTCAATTTATCTCAAAAGAATCTCTAGCAAAAGTAACTGATCAACTAGAGCAGATGGTTGACGAGGCGAGAGAAGATTTAAATAAGTTAACTCAGTGGACAGAAACGAAACCTAAAACTGTTGATAAAATTTATTCAGAAATCAGAAATAATTGGTTGGATATCGTGAAAATTGAAGTGAACACGGATCCTTCAGCAGAAGATATTTTGAACTCTAATGATTGGCTTAGAAGTGCATTTGAAGACGTCTTGAATGAATCTATTTCCAATGCTGTGCGACATGGCAACGCGGATAAAATTTCAATAACAGTTCAACTTGATCAATCACTGGCTGAACTTAAACTCTTGATTTCCAATAACGGTAAACCCGTTATCGAAAACTCAGATAAGTCAGGAATTGGATTCTCAACTTTAAAATCATTAGGAGTGAAATTAGAATTTAGTAGTAAGAATGATCAGACTTTGCTCTCAGTCATAGTTCCATTAGTTTTTGGTGAAGAAAAAGAAAAGTCTTTAGTCTAGGAATTTAATTTTCTTTCCCTAAACGCTAAAAATAAGGGAAAGGTAAAAGCAATAGCAGTAACAAATGAGCCTAGAATAAATAACCACACGTATTTCATTTTGAGTCTTTTACTTTCATAAAACATAAAAATACTTGCTGCGGATGCAGCAACGAATAAATCCGTGGTGGCCGAAGATACAGCAGGTGTGCTGCTCCAGTCCTCTAAAAAGTTTCGACCTTGCCTAATTGCTAAAAGATTGAAATACCAAGTTCCAATTAAGCCAGCAACCGAAAGCAAAAGATAGACGATTGAGCGAGAATTCCAGTTCTTAAGCATAAACATATTTTGACACCAATTAGATTAAGTATCACTATGGTCGCTCATTCAACACACCTAAAAAATGGTATTGAGCATGTGAAGTTAACTTGTCCTCATTTAAGAAAAATCATTGAGATCAGTGATGTGTGTAATTTGAAGCCCCAAGAGCAATCTGTTAACTCATATTTTGAATCACTCGTTCGCTCGGTTATTGCCCAACAAATCTCTTCCTCCGCCGCATCAACAATAAACTTGAGAGTAAAAAAGCTTGCTAATAACAAAATAACTCCCAGAATTTTGGCAAACCGAACTGAAAAAGAATTAAGATCAGCAGGTTTATCTGCTTCTAAGGTAAAAACAATTCATGGTTTAGCAAATGCGCATTTGAGTAAAGAAATTGATCTAGCTCAACTTAAAGATGCCTCAAATGACGAAGCAGTAAAGATGCTTAGTTCTCAATGGGGAATTGGAAGATGGACTGCAGAAATGTTTTTGATGTTCACCATGGGAAGACTCGATGTTTGGCCAGTAGGAGACCTAGCTGTAAGAAGAGGTTGGCAAATTGCTCATGGATTAAAAGAAATGCCTAATGAAAAACAAATGGAACCACTGGGAGATCCTTTCTCCCCCTATAGATCAATTGCTGCTTGGTATTGCTGGAGAGTTCTTGAACCACAAGAGCCTTGGTAATTAATAAGCGATAGATTAGATACAAATGTTTAATAAATCTCAAATTCAGATTAAAACTCCTGAGCAATTTGCCATAATGCGCAAAGCTGGTCGAGTTGTTGCACTCTGTTTGGAAGAAATCAAATCTCAAATTAAACCTGGGATGACAACTCTTGATCTAGATTTAATCGCCCGAGAAATTATGGTTAAAGAGGGTGCTCAGTCATCATTTTTAGGATATCACGGATACCCAGCAGTGATTTGTGTTTCTATAAATGAAGAAGTTGTGCACGGAATTCCAAATAAAAACAGAGTAATTAATGATGGCGATCTAGTAAGTGTTGATTGTGGAGCAATAATTGATGGTTGGCATGGTGATGCTGCAATAACTATTGGAGTTGGAAACGTAAAACCAGAACATCAAAAACTTAGTGATATCACTAAAGAAGCATTACAAATTGGAATAGATGCAGCTCAACCCGGCAAACACATAGGCGATATTGGTTTTGCAATTGAAAAATTCGTTAGAACTCATCACGATCTGAAAATAGGAATCTTAGAAGACTATGTAGGACACGGCATTGGAACTGAAATGCATATGGCTCCAAGTGTGCCAAATTATGGCAAAGCAGGATCTGGGCCTGAATTGCAAATCGGTATGGCAATTGCGATTGAACCAATGTTGGTTTTGGGAAGCAATAAAGTTCACGTGTTGGAAGATGACTGGACAGTCGTTTCCAGTGAAGGTTCTTTTGCCAGTCATTGGGAAAATACGATTGCAATAACTGCAAATGGACCTGAAATTTTAACAAAATTATGACCGAGCAGCAAAAATATAAAATCATAAAGAAATTCACAGACTTTGAAATCAGAGATTACGAGCCTTGCTTAATTGCTGAAGTAAGCGTAGATGGATCAATGAATCAAGCAGGAAGCTATGGATTTCGTCCACTGTTTAATTACATATCTCAAAACAATATTTCTATGACTGCCCCAGTAATTCAAATTCCAATTAAAATTAACCAATGGAAAATATCTTTCGTGATGCCAAGTGGTTCAGATATATCAAGTCTGCCAATATCAAAAAATTCAGATGTTGAAATTAAACAAATACCGCAAGGTTTCTATGCTTGTCTAAAATTTTCTGGAAATTATTCAGAAGCAAAATTAGATAAGAATCTTAAAATGTTAAAAACCGCATTAATTAGAGAGTCAATCAAAGAAATCGGTAGTGAGAATAACTGGCGAAGTGCAAGATTTGATCCACCATTTAAACCATCTTTTTTAAAAAGAAACGAAATTCAAATTCAAGTTAATTGGACTAGTTAATTTCCTAAAGCAGAATTAATCTTTTCTTCAACTTCACTAACTGAACCCATGCCATCAACTTGAACTAAAATTCCACGATTTTTGTATTCTGCCAACAATGGAGCAGTTGAATTTGCGTAAACTTCTAATCTTTTTGTAATCACTTCTTTCGTATCATCAATTCTACCCTGCTCTTGAGCACGCTTTAAGAGTCTTTCGACAACGACAGGAATATCAATAGTTAGCTCTAGAACTTTTTCAATTTTTTGAGATTTCTTAGAAAGAATTTGATCTAAGAAATTAACCTGATCAATTGTTCTTGGATATCCATCTAGTAAAAAGCCATTTTTTGCATCATCCCAGGTGAGTCTGTCTTCAACAATTCTGTTTGTTATTTCATCTGGAACATACATTCCTTTGTCATAAAAAACTTTTGCTTCGAGCCCTAGCGGGGTTTCATTTTTCATATTTTCACGATAAATATCCCCAGTAGAGATGTGAGGAACGTTGAGTGTTTTTGCAATATTTACCGCTTGTGTGCCTTTGCCCGCACCTGGTGGGCCCATAATTAATAGGCGCATTTAATTAAATTGTGGGATTTTGTTTTAAGAAGCCTTCATAGCTTCTTTGTTGTAATTGACTTTCAATTTGTTTAACGGTATCCAAACCAACACCAACCATAATCAACAAGCTGATTCCACCGAATAAGAATTGATCGCCCACCCCAAGTGCACCAAAGGCAACTACTGGAATGACGGCAATAAATGTTAAATAAGTTGAACCTGCAGCCATAAGTCTTGATAACACATATTTTAAGTATTCAGCAGTTGGATTTCCTGCCCTAATTCCCGGGATAAATCCGCCATATTTCTTCATGTTTTCAGCTACTTCTTTAGGATCAAAAGTAATTGATGAATAGAAATAAGCAAAGAAAACAATTAATAGTGCATAAGTCAAGATGTATGGAATTTCTGTTCCGTTTTGGAAATTACGTGAAATCCATTGAGCCCAAGGACTTTGTGAAGCTGAAAGTTGCACTAATAGTGAAGGAATATAAAGCAAGGAAGAAGCAAAAATTACTGGAATAACTCCAGCCATGTTTACTTTCAAAGGAATGTAAGTTGAAGTTCCACCATAAGATGCTCTTCCGACCATTCTCTTGGCGTATTGAACTGGAATTCTTCTTTGTGCTTGTTCCACAAAAACCACACCAGCAATAATTGTGATACCAATTGCCAGGGTTACCACAAATGTGAAAAGACCGTTAATTGTTAAAATTGCTGCGAATTGACTAGGAATTGAAGAAATAATTGAGGCAAAAATTAACAATGACATTCCATTACCAACACCGCGTTGAGTAATTAACTCACCAAACCACATAACCAAAGCAGTTCCCGCGGTCATGGTTAAAACCATGGAAATCATTACTGGCAAAGTTTGATTAGGAATAATGTCATTTGGACAACCTCTTAACAATTGTCCTGGAGTTCTAGCAAGAGCTAAAATTGATGTTGCTTGCAATAGGCCTAAACCAATAGTTACATAGCGGGTGTATTGAGTAATTGTTGCTTGACCTGATTGGCCTTCTTTTTTCAACATTTCTAAACGAGGAATAACAACAGTTAATAACTGAATAATGATGGATGCGGTGATGTAAGGCATAATTCCAAGTGCGAAAACACTTAGTTGTAGTAATGCTCCACCAGAAAATAAATTAATAACTCCATAAAGAGAGTCACCTTGTACTAATTCCACACATTGTTGAATTGCTGGATAGTCAACACCAGGTGTTGGAATTGTGGTGCCTAAACGATAAAGGGCAAGCATTCCGAGTGTGAACAAAATTTTGCGTCGTAAATCTGGAGTGCGAAACGCATCCGTTATCCACGCAAAATTTATGTTCAAAACAAACTCCTAAAGAGCTTTAATTGATCCGCCTGCAGCGGCGATCTTGCTGCTGGCTGATTCACTAAATTTGTCAGCCACAACAGTTACTTTGACAGTAATTTCGCCAAAACCTAATACTTTAACTGGTTGACCTTTTCTAATTGCGCCAACTTTAACTAAAGAAGCAGGAGTAACTTCGCCACCTTGTGGGAATAATCTTGAAATATCAGAAACATTTACTACCTGATATTTAATTTTGTTTGGCGGAGTAAATCCACGAAGTTTTG
>JACCDY010375837.1_pt1 | contig 14990 bp, 44 predicted proteins | sample 7446391 | NCBI WGS metagenome assembly JACCDY01 (sample SAMN15323451, study PRJNA562643) | freshwater metagenome | isolation source: river surface water | place: USA:Blue River Watershed | collected 2017-08-18 | reverse complement strand
TAGCTTCATAACGTTGGTATCGCGGCATAAAATCTGCATAATCAATACGCTCGTTTATTAGAATGGGACGGGATTTGCTACTAACCATTCTTGATGTTCCTCCCAATGCTTGAATGTTACGCAATCGATAACCTGATAACCATGTTGCTCAGCTTCTTTGCAACAATCATCTACAGAGGTTTGCCAAGTGCTATAAGTTTCCATAACTTCTTTTAATATAGGTTCTTCTACCCCTGAATCAGGGTGAACATCCCATACTTCAGCTTCATATCGGACAGTGACTTTGAAGTGTCTCACCTCAGCTTTCCTTTTCGAGTAATTTAATTAGTTCTTCCTCTACATCACTAGGAGTTAGGAAGCCTAAAGGATCATCAGCATTAAACTGACCGTATTTAAGTGGCATAAGTTCAAACAGTCCATTTTTCCTCCGTAAGAACCATCTGATCGAATTACAGAAGCCCCATAACCATTGGGGAATCGAAATACAATTTGGTGATGAGTGTAATTGAGAGTAGGTTCGCTGAGGTCATTCACTTCAGTTATGTACGGTGTTAATCGATTTGATAGCTTGGTTATTCCGTTCATCCTAATTCCTCCTTAATCAATTCTTGCCGCCGATTCTTACCTAGTCTTTGACCAGTAGACCCATCGAACACAACTTTCTCCTCCATTGTAGCAAGTTCAACCTTAACCACCTTGCTAAAAAAATAAATTTTTTCTTTTTGACGGGTAGTTTGCAGAACTGGGAAGTACACCAGTGCATATTTACCATTGTCGCCCAACCATTCGAGCTTGTCAGGCTTATAAAATTCCCCCGCTAATTGGGATAGAATTTTATTTTTATCACTACTCGTATTGGCGGGTAGTTCATCTATTTTTTCAAGTACTTCATCGACAGAACTACCAACGTGGGGATTATGACTACCCCCTGTTTGGGTTTCAAAATTTCCCCCAGCGATGACTTTATCTACATCCGCTAGGAATAGTTGTTCAGCTTCAGGATTGAATACTCGCCACCATACAGCACGGTTGTTCACTTCTACAACGTAGTGGGGCAGCTTAGCAACCAATAGGTCTAGTAACTCGCCTTGACCTTTTCTAGGGCTGTGTCGCCATCCTGATCGTTTATCGCCGCCTTGGATTAGTAGGTTTAGCATAATTCCTCCTTTATTGTTGCTAATTCAACTTACGCCGCCAAATCCAAGGCGGCAATTTCGTACACTTCCGGCATATCTACTGCAATAAAACCAGGGGGTAGCATACCTGAACGGTTAACCGTGGTCAGCGGTAAGCCTAACACAACTTTCTCAATCGGTAGCTCGATCTGGTAAGTGGTAATTTCGTTTAGTCTCTTATGAACTGCAATACCTTGATAAACCATATCCACCTCCATATCAATTACTCAACTTTTGCCCACATTTAGATAGTTGTCAATGGTTTCAATGCTAATGACGAACTATCTCTCTTACCCTTATTATACTATAGTACAGTATAAATGTCTACCAAGGTGACGGCACTTCTTCATCGCGTTCTCTTAGCTTAACTAATTCATATTCTATATCTCGTAGCCTAGCCTCTAGTACAGTTACCTTATCTACTAAAAGACCCACTTCTACCTGATCTACCCCTTTTTCTAATCGTTCTACTCTAGCCTTCAACTTTTCAATAAACTCATAAATCGGTCTCAGTAAATCAACAACAGTCTTCGCAAGTGACTTACTAATTTTGTCTTTTAGTAAGTCAGCGTCTTTTTCGGTTAGACTCATTTATTTCCTCCAAAAAATAAATTATTTTTTTATAACTATTCTGCCTCATTCAAAATTTCAATAAGATAATCCATAAATTGCCAGTCCCATACTCCATCATCTTCTGAATCTTCACACCATTCTACTCTTTTATCACTTGGAAATTTACCATTGCAGACATACTCTTTATCATCTAGCAAGCCGCCATTTTCAAAAATTACCCTACCATATCTAGCGGGAGATTCTAAGGTAAATTTACCATCAATCTTTTCGGCATAGATGCCCCAAGACCGATCATATTGAATGTTTTTCAAAGCTTCTTCGAGATTCATTGCTTGTTTATACTTTTGTAAGTTATTAAAGATTTGCTTCAAGTCATCAGACATTACATTTCCTCCAATAGAGTTTCTAGTTCTACTCGTTGAGCTTCAGCGTGAAATTCTGCCCATTCTCGTTGACCTTCAATGTTCATTCACTCTTCCTCATAGTTCACTGACGAATTTCCATTTGTGCCCATCCTGGCGATTAAACAGAGCAATATTAAGCTCAGTTCGTTGGGTATAAAGTCCGTTTAAGTCTTTGGCGTATTCTGTACCTCCTAACGCTCTAACGTGATCTTTTAATTCTTGAATGGTGTGATAAGCATCATGCAACATATTTAAGCCCCTTAACTAATGTGATCAGCAGTTATAAATACACCATCGGTATTAACAGATAGCAAAGCTTTGAACAAATTCGCTAAAGCTAAATCTTCATTGTCGCCATCTGCATATTCATGACCAAAATGAGTACCATCGTATAAAACATCTTGAGCTATCGCGGTTTCTCTCATACCAGAGTTGGGTTTGAACGTAATCCTGCTAACGGTTATAGGATTAGCCTCTTCCGCCCACTCGATTAAGCTTTCTAATTGTTCAGGATCAAAATCTAAATTCTTAATCCATTCTTTCAGGTTTTCACCGCTATATTTTTCACCTATAGCAATGAGAAGCTTTAACATCGATTCAAATTTATTGTTCATAATCTAAACCTCCTTAAAGTACACTTTCAAAATGCCGCCGAACGTCAACTAATTCAAGGATTTCTAGTGTTTCTTTAATTTGCGATTGAAAAAAAATGCCGCCAACTAGATTTAACTCTAGTGTTAGTTTAAGAGACTGGATAGCGTCTTTCAACACTTTGGTCTTTGCTATATTAATTTCATCATTATTCATTTAATTTTCTCCTTTTAGTTCAAAATACTTATCACGTACCCAGTTACCAGCATCTTTAGTTTCCATTAAACCTATATCAGTACCCATATAACTTTCATCATTCGCCGCCAATGCGTAAATAGTTCCATTAGCGAACCAGAATGATCCTAACTTTTCTGAACCTTGTAGAACATCGTAGTGAGGTCTAGAGAAATTGTAGAAACGATGGGGCTTTTTAACTATTTGTAGGCCCATTTATTCTTCCTCCACAATAGGATATTCATTATCATTAAACCACGCCATCGCTTCATCTTGATCATAAGTGGAACAATCGCTATCATCCCACCAACCGCCGCCCATTAGAGAGCTTTTGAACTGCCCTTGGTAGTGGGTTTCGCCGTTTCTATATTTATAGATATAAACCCTATGCTTCTCCCCTTCACAGAGGAATTGCGGTTCTTTTGGGTCAGATGGTAAAGCTACATCCCAAGTCATAATCTAAACCTCCTTAATTAGAATCCAGTCTTGAATGTCGGAAATCTTCAACTCTCTATCCATATCTCTAGGGTCATCACATCCCATAACAACTTTGCCGCCATTAATTGCTTTAACCTGTAACGAGAAATAACCATTAGGGTTGTAGTAAACTTCGCCTACTTTCATAATCTAAAACTCCTTAGATAATTCATCTTCAAATTTTTTATCCAAATCAATATCAGACAGATCATGATTTGTTCCTATAGCCCGTGGCCAAGGGGCTAGAAAGTATGAACCGTTAGGCCATATTTCAACCACGTAACACCAATCATTTAGTTTATTACTCCATACAGGAGTTTCCTTCCGAAGTGCGTAAACCAATTTTTCATTCATAATCTAAACCTCTACTAAACAAAAGTCTTCAGTTAATACAATTGGGGCTTTTATAGCTTTCAATGATTTAATAGCCGCCTCTTCAGGACTATCACTATCATAGCCGCTATCCCGCAGTTCACGGTATTCTTTGCCCTCATTCCTACCGTATGTGCAAATCTCAGTTTCAACAACTTGTGCCCGATATTGTCAACCAGGGACAGGTTTAACTTTAACTTCAGATACTACTAACAGTTTATCTAAGACGCTAGAAGCTTGGATAGCCTCTTCTAGTTCATCTACTTCGACTGATAGCCAACCTGCTAGAGTTTCCTTCTCTTTATCTTCTAGCTCTGAATTCATACGGTCTAGTAGTTCAGTCAGTTTGTGTAGTTTAGTTTTCATTCTGAGTCCTCCATTAAGTTAATAGCGTAATACTCAATATTATCTGTTATCTCATTTTCAGGTACAATCTCAAATTCATAAAGGTTTACGTCCCTGTATTTATTGAGATAATCTAAATAACCCCGCATCTTTTCTTCCGTTCCATAAACGTAGATTGATTCAGCATTGTAAGCCGACAATTGCCAGATATGTTCCATTATTATTCAACCTCTTCGATAGTTAACCAAACATTTTCAAACGCTCCACTAGGAGCAATAATCGCCGCCTGATACTGTGAAAGTTTACCATCATCAGACCAGGAGTTAATCTGTACCGTAGCTCTATAACCTTTACCTTGCCGCGTAGCTAAACGATTTGCAAACACTTGGGCGGCATCTCTTGAATTATCTATTACAGCAAAACCATACTCAGTGCCCTTTTTGATAGATCGAAAACCGTCACATTTGAATTTAATCATTTTCTTCTACATCACCTCTCCAAACTACAAGCTAAAACTAAATAATCCTTACCTTGTCTGCGAATATAATTCGCCGCCGTTTCTACCATTTCATAAACACTGTCGTACCAATCGCTATAATCAACGTTAGTATTACGACAATTATCTAACGCTTTCTCCTGTGCTTCAGGGGTTAGTTCATCAAACTTGTAAGCTTTGGTTTCAGTTTTGATAATTCGCATTGTTGGTTCCTCCAGAAGATTAATGAATAAACTACTATTCTGCAAAAATACATTCGTAAATTGAATCTTGCCCCCTTGTCCCTGTAAGCACAAAAGAAAATGTATTGTTACCTAGATCAATGCTTAGGAAGTTTTTGCCAACCGTGTACGGCCCATGATCCTCAAGCTGATTTTCATCTTCATCGGAACTAAAAGATTCGATTTCATCGTAGGTGTAAATTACACCTTTAACAAATTGAAGTTTCATCGTTTTACCTCAGTGGTTGAATCTTTTACTAATCTACCAATAAACAGTATAAATGTCAATGGTAGATTAGTAAAGTTTTGTAACGGAATGTAGATGTGCCCTGATTGTCGCGGATATTGGTACAAACCTTGTTAGGGTATCAGTATATAACCATGTAGTTATACGTTACACCACTTGGATCAAATTTGCCGCCATCAGTGCCTTAGCCATAGGGGTAACATAACGGACAACTGGCTTATCACGTTTAACAGGCTTAGGTAGCGGTTGACGATCCCGCTTCAATACGGGCTTAGGCTTACGATCAATATTCGCCGCCATCTGGTCTAGTACGGTAGCTTCAGTTTTTACCATACGTTCAGCAACATCAGCACAAGCCAATTCTTGATTACGGGCATCGATCATATTCATAAGCTGAACATGGTCATCAATACCATCAACATTCAATCCCAAGTGTTGAGCGATCAACTGGTAGAGCAACACTTTAGAACAAGCTACGGGCAATTCGACACCGTGAGCAATAGCCGACTTTTTATCAGGAAAGAAAGAACGTTGGATAGTCAGCATGATTGAATCCTCCAGATTGTAAAAAGGTTGTAACCACTTATAATTATGAGCCAAAGTGGGAAAAGCCAACCGCTAGGTTGAATAAACACCCTACCCTAGCAAGGGAACATTTTATCAGACGTAGTGGGTAATTGCCTTGAGGTAATGCAAACTTTAGCCGCGTCACGTTGCCCATGAGTGTACGCATTATAAACACGTTCGGGCAATACCGTTTCAAGAATGGTTTCAGCATATTCTAAGCCATGAATGACTAGATCTGAAACCGCCTTATCCCATCCAGCTTTATACTCTAATTCGACAAAACTGCTTACGGGCATTTAGTTAACCTCCAATTCAGATTCTAAAGATTGACAACGATCACCGCTAAGCTTAGACACTACAGACCATTTACCATTGATGTACTGCCCACTATAACCTGACCCCAACGTTTCAAAGGTATAGAATACAGTGTCAGTATTACTTTCATCCTTAAATCGTAGCGGCCAATCTAGTGTATCCATAACCAAACCTTGAAACTGCTCAAACGTTAATGATTTCATAGTTTCTAAACCTCCTTAACAAAATACAATTGTTGATGTGCACCGCCCGCAATCTTGTAACCATTAACAGAATCAATCAAACCTTTCTTTCTCAATCGTTTGAGTGATAAATACAGCCGCCCTACACTGATACGCCTAGATAAACCAATTAGATCGCACGGTTCATCATGTTTTGCAATGTACTTTAAGACGATACGATCAATCCGTTCTTGCATTCTGCAACCTCCTTATAGACTATTCAACAATCGCCGCCAAAAAGCGATCATATAACTCAATCTCAGCATTAACTCTAGTAACAACTTCTTGACCCCATTCGCCCAACATAGAAAACCATAGATCATAGTTAGGATTAACTAAAAGATCGTAGTAATCTCTAGAGCCATACCATAATTCTTCCGATGTGACTTTAGGAGGTCTGCCAAACGTCAAGCCACCAAAATGGCTTAATACGGTATGCTTATTAGATTCTAGACTAGATACAACCTTTCCTTTAACCTCAATCACAACATTATCTGGTACAGGCTTTCCCGCTATCACAGCTTCAATCACAGCGGTTTTGTGATCAACTCCAGCATACTGCATTAGATCATCTGTGATTAGCTTGTAAGTATCTTGAGAACACTTGATTACATTACCTACAATTGAGCCATCTTTAGCGATACCGGAAAATAAAGGCTTATGCTTAGCGAATACCTTAGTAACTACTAGGGCATTTTTAACGTCATCTAGAACGCGATCGCCCACTTTTAGATCCCTAATCCCAATCACAGGACAAGCTTTATAAGCTGCATCTACTAGATTGTAGAGTTCAATACTTGTATACCGCCATTTTTCAATCATTGTGAAACCTCTAAATGAATGGACTACCCTATAGGGTAAAAACAAAATTCGCCGCCATCTTTTTCTAGTCTAATCCCTCTACTGTATATAGAGAGTAAAGGGATTATGAAACTAAAGCCATCCTTTCAAAGTATTAAACGGTACGTCTGTAGTGTGGTATCCCTCACTATGTAAGATCACTTTTGCCGCCACCTTTGAGTCATCCTTTAGAACGGCTGTAAACTCGAAATCTACAATATTGGGTAAGTCTGCAAGTGGTTTCATTGGTAAATGGGAGTAACAACAAGATTCGATGTATCAGGCTTAGCTAAAGAAGCTTTGTAAGCTAATCCAGCACGATATAAAGCACCATCAATACCCGCTAGGGTAACACTATCACAATCTGAACACCTGTAATTCTTGGCACTCCTGATAAACTGTGAGGCTTCACTATCAGGATCTTCTTTAGCCGCCATACTGATAATTATATCAGCTTCTAATTCACTAAAACCCCCTGATTTAATTAACTTCACCATAGCTTGATAAACCGTTTGATGGTTACTGGAATAATAAACGGGTGATTTCTTAGCCATGATCTAAACCTCTCACAAAACAACTGACTAGGGGGCTTACCATTTTTCAAATTCCCTACAGCCCCCAACATAAGGAATAAATTGACCAGATAGGCTAGTAGAGGGCTTTACCAGTAAACCTAGCTTGACCAAAATCATTAACTTCTAAATAACCACGGTTTACAAGGCTATTAATTGCCGATACTGTAGAACGATCGGTTTTGTCGTAACTATGCCATCCATCGGAGTATTTAGCGAAAAAAGCTAGAGTGTTTAGAATGTTAGTCATGGTATTACCTAATTTCTCGTTATTTTGTGTCGTTTCTAGGATCGGTAGAATGTAGGGATCTATTTTGCGCTTACGATCCTACCGATCTGTGATTACATCGTATCTATCGAATCTGTTTTGTAGATAGATGTAATATATTTACCAGACATAGCTTTTAATGACCGCAATTCATAAACCTGAATACAACACCCATAATCATGATCCATCGTTTGTAACAGTTCACGGGCTTTAACCTGTACATTCTCCCATCCTTCAATAGGATCAACAATTGGATCTGACTTGTTATAGTTGTATTGCTTCACAAGATTGTAATAAACCATGATAAGCCTCTCTAGTTTTGAATGGTAGGTAAGATCGTAGCGTTTATTATCTTATTTTGTGGCTACGATCCTACCGATCTATCTCTCTCTGTCAACTATTAACCTTGAGAATATTTCTCATTCCGTAGCGACCGCAACGTAATATCACGCTGTTTCCGTTCCCAAGACCGCTTTTTATCGCTACGTTGCGCTTTCACTTTGGTTTTGACGGTTTTGATAATCATGGTGAACTATCCACTTTATAGAGAACTAACAAAACATGCAGATAATTATTTTACTTGTGTCGTATGCCATATCTGCGAGGGCATACAAGAGCGGTTGTAGGTTATCGACACCTATTTACCCTACCAACATGGGCAACCGCTTACAGACCTTTAGTCTGTTAAGTCGCTAAACTGACTCATGCCCACGTTATTACCGTTAGAATCCCGCAAGGTATAGCCGTCTACAGGTTGACCATTATCTAGCCGTTCTGCAAGCTTGCGTAGAATATCAGCCAATTCGCTAGGGTTATAAATGAAAGCGGCGGTATCACAATCAATGGATAGCTTAAATTGCATGGTGTTTGTTTCCTTCAGTTCTTTACTCATTGTACATTACTTTTTTACCATTGCCTAGTATGTTTTTAACTTTTTTATTCCCGTATAGGGGAAAATCTTACTAGACGATAGAATGCACCTTTCAGACGTTAGCAAGGGCAACAATCTATTTTTCCTAGGGGCAAAACCATACCATTCTCAATGCTGTACGGCTATTTAGGGAACGTGTTTACGTCATCCTAGCCGTTTTATATGGTTTTGCCCCTATGGGGAATAAAACTAGGATTCTAGAGCGATCATCTTAGCAGCACGTTTAAGAGTGCATACGCGATCGCTTAAAGATGTGCCACCCGTACCATTAGCTTTGGCTAGTTTACGCATTAAATCATGATTCATTGACAAGGTATCAGCTAACCGATCCCACTGGGCTAGGGGCAGATTGTTTAGGTGTTCATTCACTGCAAACGATTTTTTGATCTCACTAGCTGACCATTTAGATAAGACTAGCTTTTTAACAGACTCAGTAACAAACTGGGCGTAATACTCATCATGGGAACACTTGTTTTCGTAAACGTAATCGTGGCGTGTAAACATTGGACTACCATCCTTTAGAAAATAAAATTTGCTACAACTGTCACAAGGGCCAAAACCCCTATTCTATCGTGCTATTCTCAATAAGCCCGGATAAAACCCCGGTATTTTTTAACTTATTGAGAATAGCCGTATAGCGTTAATCGGTAACTGTCACACTACCAGATAAAGCCTAGGGCTTCAATATCAGCCTTAAATTCAGCCAGTAAGCTAGCTAGACGATCTTCTAGCTCACGATCTAGAATGATAGCTGATCGCTCTGCAGCAGCTAGATCATTATTTTTAGCATGGTATATCGTATTGGCGATATAATGCATAGGCCCATCGCTAGAGCATAGATGCCATTTAACCAAGTGGGCATATTCAGGGAATGCCTCCATAAATTCATCATGCAGACACCCACCTGCTTCCCACCGCCCACGTTTGTTATAAAGATCGCAAGTGATAGCAAAGCTATTATGTCCGTTACCGCATTCGTCATCATATCGAATAGTGGCCACTAGGCGATCGCCATTCTTGAGAGTCTTGGTTAGCGTCATTTTCTGGTTTTTCGTTAGCGTGGAATTCATTGCACTACCATCCTTTAGAAAATAAAATTTGCTACAGACACTAAACAGAGGCATTAATTAAAGGGTATAACCTCCCCAAGAATTAGACTTTCCACTGGGGAGAATAAACCGCAAACCACTGTTAGAACGTGGATCGGGGAATTCATAGCCGATAGAATTCCCATCAGATTGTTTAATACCGTAGCGACCGCAAATCGTCTTAACCTCAGATACTAGGTCACGTTCAATCTGTGATTCTGTATCGGTTAAGTTACGCTCATTACAAGCCAACAATTCATAGGCTAGTAACTGTTTTGAGATACGACGCAACCGGGTTGCATCCTTAGCCGTCATTCCAAACTCACTAGCCGCTACATCTAACCAGTCTTGAAGCTTATTCATGATCCGTTTCCTTTGATTTTCTCTATTGTAGCCTATTTCTACCGTTTTAGGGTAAACTTTGCAAACTTGTTACAGATAATTGTTTTTCTTTAGTTTGTGCCCTATCTGTAATGGCACAGTGCCCCGTGCTGGGGAATAGCGGATCGTAGGCTATCGACACCTATACCAGGACTAGCCTGATACCCTACCAAGACGGGCGATCGCTGGAATGATTAGGGTCTATTTTTCAAATCTCTTAACCATATTAGATCTTCTAAAACGTTAGATAGTTTCTCAATGGTTACTTCTATCTCTACAGGATCAATCAAAAGATCATTACGGTCACAGGTTATCTGCTGATAATCAAATGTGATAATATGATAAACTCCATTTTCTAGCTTGAGAATATGTACAGGTTTGTTAGTTGGTTTATAGTATGCACTTTCCATCATTTTGATACCTCTTGAAGTTTGCCACCAATAAATAGATAGATTTCCTTGTCATCAGGGAACCGATTAGACCCTTTAGCGATCTCTATACCTTGGCTATCAGAAAAATTTTCTACCGCTATCCTATGATAAGGGTAAAAACTAGAGTAACCCTTTGCAAATTCTAATGATTGTTTTAACTCCGATTTTTCAAACGTCTTGATATATTCAATTGTTGGATATAGTGGTTCATTTTGCACAGGATAAGCCATGATCAAAACCTTGAAGATAAACATCATTGCCCCTATATTTTATCCTAACCCGTATTAACCCTATAGGGATAAAGTTAATACGGTATAGCGTGGGCAGATTAAAGCCCTAACGGTAATCGTTTACGGGATAACTAGCCAGTAACAGGTTATTACTGTAAACCGTTTCGCGCTCAGGATGTTTTAGATACTCAGCACGGTCGCTAAGCTTACAGGATCGGAAATAGTGGATTACAGAATCGCAAGTATCCATTACTAACGTGATATCGGTATCGTAAAGCGCAAAATGAGCCATTATATTAGTCCTTAATGACAGTGATTCGCAACAATGAACAGGGGCATATAACGTGTTTACGTCGTTTCAATTCTCTATACCCCTAGAGAGAATAGAAAATCCTTATTGGATCTTATTGACAATAAACTTCTATATCTTGGCTATCAACATCAAACTTAATCATGGCCACAGTGTAAGCATTATCCTCAGTATCAGCCTCAACATAGCCTAGAAATTGGTTTGTAATTGAGTTAACGCAAGCGAATGTAAACACGATCAACCTCAACAGTAAATAAACAACATTAGCAGGGGCATATTAAAGGTTATGCCCCGTAACCTATCTAGACTAAAGTGTTAAGGCAAGGAAAGTTATCAAACAACTCCCATAAGCCCCTTCCGTGGCCTAGCAAGCCACAAGCGATCATGTAGGGTAGATTATCTTCCATTGCGCTGTAAAGGTAGTCCAGGGCGCTTGTATAAGTACCGTTGGCAAGCATTGCGTTAAAATCCCAATCTTTGATCAAATCACTAGATCGGTGTGACTCTAGATTGTTGAGATACTCCAGAATATCGTAATGGTTAGGGAACTGCTGAGTTAGGTAAGTATCAACCTTAGTGATCGCATCCATTACATTACGATCTAGAATATCTAGATCCCGGTAATACGTTACAACCGTATCGCCTGTAGTCTCAAACTGCTCTAGCTCATTCAAAACATCATCTTTGATCGTATCGTGTAGTACAGTCATTGTCGTTATCCCTTGCTAACTTTTCTCAATTTTACCATGAAACGGTGGATTTTAGGGTAGAATATTTTATTTATTTTTTCTCCCCTATGGCCTAACTACTAACCTTGTTTTTTCAGCTTGCGATTAATAGCCGACTTTAGAGAGCGTTCAGAATTAAACCCGTAAAGCTTAAGACTAGGGCAAGAATAAGCAATTGTGTTCAGATACATAGAGTATCCTTTATATTCCCCGATAGCAGTAGTTTTGTTCATTGTCTTTATTCCTTGCTAACTTCTCTTTATTCTAGCATAGAATCTTACCATTTAACAGTAAAATTCTATTTTGTTTCTACAGATAATTGTTTTTCTTAGCTAGGCCGTATCTGTAAGATGGCCTAATGCGATCGCAGTTATTCGATTGTGTCTCCTGATTCGCAGTCAGGGATAGAATGTTAGCAGTTAACTAAAACATATCGGAAACTTGATCCGTATATTCTAGTAACAATTTAAGATCATCACGCGGATCAAATATATAGTCTGGCGTAGGACGTTTAACCCAATTAAATACTAATTGATTGTTAGATTGATCGTCATGCCAGTAAATCCCCACTTGTTTAGGGATAACGCGCCATAACTTAGCGGGTTTAGGCTTACATTCTGATACTAAGACTTCTTGAGTATCAATATTAAAATAGACTCTGGACTCTGCCATGATCAAAACCTCAGTTATTTACAACATAGGCCATATATGGCCAGACGATCCTAGGGTATCGATCCCTAGCTATAGGCGGGTTAACTATAACCCGCCTATAGGCAACCTTGCGATCGCGTTACTTGGTTAGGAAACCGTCAAAAAGTTTAGCTTTCTTAGCCCGATTTTCCATCATTCTATTGATTTCGTATTCTGCAAAATTTAGTAGCTTTTCTCCCTGTAGCGTAACCATCCCTACACTATGGCCACTAACGATCATAGTTTTAACATAGTTTAGATCCCCAAAATGAGTACAACGACACCCCTTAACCTTAGCTATTGCATAGCAACGATCTTTAATGGGATGATAGAAAATATCCCAATTGCCAGTTCCATCTACAATTAAGACTGACTCATTAAAGATCGTCTCATAATAGGGATCGTGGTTTCCGTCAAAATTGTTAAAATGATACTGCTTTTTAGCCATTGTTTGCCATCCTTTAGAGTAATTACGTCTAGACTTTACTAGATTGGTTTGATAACGTGGGATTATTAAATTATTTCAAGTTCATTTTTACTAAAAGCGTATGAACCGCCATTATTATCAAGCTTTACGAAAGCTTCCGCCCATGGGGGCAATGAGTCACAGTCAATCACGACACCGATCCTATCTTGATTGTATTCTGTGATAACTTTCACTATTGTTCCCAATTTCATGATCCGATCCTACTGGTAAGGATTACAATTTTGTTGCCCCTATATAATCCCTAGTGGCCGAGGGATGTTAGCGCTAGGCAAGGTAATAAGTTTTTTCTACAAAATCAGAACGGTTAAGCCCGCTATTAAGCCAAGCTACATAAGTATCGGGAAAAACAATCTGATACAGATCACAGGATAGATCGCTATCAGGATCGCTATCGATAAACTTTTTTACTGTGTTATCCGATAGATCGTAAGATTGTTGCTTATTTTCCAAAGTTTCCACGATCTGATCACGTTCTGTCAGTGTCAGATCTGTACATTGTGTCATAACTTCTAAGGTTTTTTCAGTTTCAGCAGTAGGTTGATCATCATCGTTATCATCTTTATTGTTTTCCTCCCAAAGTGTATAGAAGTCATCTACAAATTCCCAGATAAAGCTAGCGGCATCCTTGAGAGTATCAAAACCGTCTAAAGGATATGTATCAGGATATAGCGCATATAGATCGCTAGGCTCATGATCTTCCGCAAATACGATCCACTTATCACCGTTTTTATCAGCAGTGATAATATAACCGCCGTTAGGATCTTGTCCCATAAGGCAGTCAGTATAATAAGACTGGCGAAAATGCTTGGACTTGTTTAGGCCGTAAGTTTTAGGCATGACTTAATTTCCTCAGTAGCGGGTTACTTTGTTGCCCCTATATAATCCCTAGGGGATAGGGAATAGCGATCGTAGGCTATCGACACCTATACCAGGACTAGCCTGATACCCTACCAAGCTGGGCGATCGCTGGAATTATTAGCGGTTAAAGTCGTAGCGAATCCCACGGAGGCTAACGCCTCCATGGTTGATAGTGAATCCCTGGTCATCAACATGGAGGAGGTCATCCTCCTCAACGTCAAAGAGGTATTCAACCTCTTTGAATTGTTGTTGGCTCAAGGCCAACAACGCTTTTGCCTTGGCGCTTTGGGGATGTAACCCCAAAGCTAGAATCAATTTAGCCGCGTCTTGAATTTTTTGAGTAGCCATGATCAAAACCTCAGTAAATTACAACATAGGCCATATAAGGCCAGACGATCCTAGGGTATCGAACCCTAGCTATAGGTGGGGTATTATTCCCCACCTATAGGCAACCTTGCGACCGCAGTTTATTGTTGATCGTGGGGGTGAATTACCCCATAAATCTCTGTAGTTGGCTTCACTTTAACCATTTCTTGGGTTTTTATCACTTTATATCGGGAGATTGAAATAAGTTCAATCTCCATATCTTGATCATCGAAATAAGTACACGGGATATCATAGTTATCCCGGTAGGCAGCTTTAATCGACATTCGGAAATCGTACATATTGTTTCCTTTCCTTTAATTGATTGAGTCTTAATTATAGATTGATATTCTAAGAATGTCTAGTATCCTGGTATACTTATTTACTTATGGTTATTATTGAGTATCGTCTATAGTTGTATAGAAGTGTTGTCAGGCAGTAGTACATAGATACCCCCTCAATTCACCGCTAACTAGGTAGTACGCCTGTACTGGGCCGTTACCTTCCTGTCCATCTTAATCACAAAACTACACTCAAAAATCGCACCTTAATATTGAATACTCCACTATTATACC
>JACCDY010593294.1_pt1 | contig 14994 bp, 11 predicted proteins | sample 7446391 | NCBI WGS metagenome assembly JACCDY01 (sample SAMN15323451, study PRJNA562643) | freshwater metagenome | isolation source: river surface water | place: USA:Blue River Watershed | collected 2017-08-18 | reverse complement strand
AGGCTCCTTCGTCCTTGAAAAAATACTTTTAATATAATGTTTAAATGATGGACCTGGTGATTTATTCCAAAAACTCATACCTAATAGTCTATATATTAAAGTTTTTATATTAATATACAATTATAGACTATTAATAATGGAGCTTCCAAATATATACAATAAAAGACTATTGGTGAATGGATTTAATGCTACTATTAGAAGACTGGCAAACCTTCAAGGCTGGGAAGGAATTAGTCGAGTTCAAGAGAGGCCCGCTCCAGGTTCAAATGTTTGGGTGAATAAATTATTTTATTTTCGTACCGATGAAGATTTTAATATCGAAGAACAAAAACTTATGGTTGATATAAGTTGCCGTCAAAAGTTTCTAAGTTTTACAGAAGGTTGTGAAGACCCGCGGTTTCTATTTGATAATAACCAGGCTCTTGTAGTTACTCTTGATACAAATAATAGATGGAAACCTGAAATGAGTTTAATAGATTTTGATAGAGATACATATTCTATTAATAAAGTAAAACCATTAGTAGTAGATGGTATATCACAGAACATAATTCAAAAGAATTGGATACCATTAAAGGTTGATACAAATGGAGATATAATAATGCTACATCATTCATTTCCTTTTAGAATTATTCGTTTAAATATGATAACTGGTATTGGAGAAACTATAAAAGAGTATACTACTGTATTAGATGATTCAATTATAGGACATAATGGTGCAGCGCTACATTTACATGAAGGTGGATGGTTAGTAAGCATTAGAGTAAAATCTGGGTACAAATATAAGCATAGTATATGGTTATATTTAAATGATGAGTATGAATTGATTAAATATTCTGACCCTTTCATATTTAGAGAAACATCTTTTGATGGAACACTTGTAAGCTATGAAATGTGCATGTCAATGTGTTATGATACTAATGATTGTATTGTCTGTAGTGTAGGTATATCAGATACTCATAGTGAGGTTTTCAAATATCGACTTGAAGATATTCATGCACTATTAGTTAACTATTTATGATAAAATTGAATTTTAATTATAATATGTTATAACTATATACAAAATTATATATAGTTATAATATGGATAATAAGGAGAAGGCAAAGACTGTTAGGTGTGATGAGTGCAAGAAGAAGGTTGGTTTGATGGCGATGAAATGTCGTTGTGAAAAAACCTTGTGTACATCACATATTACAGCAGAGCTACATTCTTGTACCTTTGATTATAGAACTGAAGGAGTCAAAACTCTATCTACTGTAATGGTTACTGTTACTGGAAATAGAGGTCTAGAGAAATTTTAATGAGTGAAAATTAATAAATAAGAATATTCAAATCCTATTTTTTGTTCATCAATGAAACCTTCATAAATCCATCCTGCAGCTTTTGCTTTATTAACTATTATGGATATATTTGGCATATTAAATGTATGTCTTTGGCGGCGAACAGAGCCATCTTTGAATCTGAAGATTTCTCTGAATTCAGCATTGGATTCTGATTCTTCGTCTAAATTGAAGGATGCTTCGTAATCAAATTTGTCAAAATGAACTTTTGATTTAGTGACACGGTCTTTGGAGTATTTTTGCACACTGAAGGCAAATGGACTTGCACTATCAAGTATAGGGTCAAATTTGAATTTATTTACAACTTGGATTGCTAATTTACCTCCTGGTTTGACCCATAAGGAGAGATTACGTAAAACAACATCCATATCACGGAAATAGTAAATAGTAAAATAGAATAAAGTAGCACAATCAAATTCCTGGGGTGAACAGATATTTGAATCAATTGCTGTACCTTTTCGCCATGAGATGGTTGCTTTTTGTTGTTGAGTTAAAACACTTTTAGGAAGATTATATTTAGCTGCGCGTTCAAGCATTGCTTCTGAGTTATCGAGACCAACAACTTTTCCAACACCTTCCTTCGCAAACGCCAGAGCTGTAATACCCGTTCCACAACCTATATCAAGAATTCTATATTCATTTTGTTTGCGCCCTGGAATCTTCCACTTACCTAATAATAATTTGACTTCTGCCTGAGAGCGAGTTGATGATTGAACAAGTTGGTCATATATAGATGCATAAAAGTTATCGTATAAGCGTTCATTATCGAGCCAATCATATTTTGATTCTTCAGCTTGAGCCATATCCTGGAAACCTTCTGTTGCACTAGAGCCTGTGTCGGAAGATGTTTGTATTGGCAATGGTTTTCTAAATTTATCAATAAATATCATTGTAAGATAATTAACTGAAAATACAATTAGTACACCGAGAAAAACTATCTGCCAAATTGATAAATTGAGACTTTTACGAAGATTTTCAATCAAAGGTATATTAGCCATTTAACCTATTATTTTCTATATTTTCTATTTTTCCTAGTTTTACGGGAGCCACCTTTTCTTTTTGTTTTGAGATATGCTATTCCTATTACCAATCCTGCAGCAAATAAACCACCTAATATTTCCCCACCATATATGGCTAATATGTTATTCTTTTTCTCGGGAGTTAAAGCGGGATTTTCTTCTACTTCTTTAATTTTTTTAGCAACTTCTCTAATTCCAAAATGAGCACCAACTCCTGTACCAGCTACGATTTGTGGAGTAATTAATGCTGGGACAAAATACAGCAAAGGTAACTCTAATAGTAAAGTTGCTACATGCCATACTTTAATTTTATCTGAGGGAATGAATGGTACAGGCAAATTAGCAACCTCTTTAGCTTTTTCAATTGCTTCATTTAATTTATTGATTGTAAATGTTTTAGCTATTTGATATGCTGCACCACCTGCTTTTGTATAAATATATTTTAATAAACCCTTTGTTTCTTCTGCATAAGCAGCAATATCTGGGTCATACCATGGATTGGGTGTACGTCTAGTTGTACTGCTCACATCAGGCGGCATAGGTATAATTTCAAGAACTGGCAAATCAGTTCTTGTAGCTCCTGTTGTACGTAAATTAAGACCTGTGCTTTCTAATGGTCTGACTTCTGGTGCAGTATAAGAGTGTGGTTTAATTAAATTCTCATATATTGGCTTTTCTGTATATGGAACAAGTTGCATTGGGTCTGCTCCTGCAACAAATTGATTGAATCCAAATGGCACATATTTTTTATTGATATTTATGTTTGTTTTTGAAATTATTTCTGACAGAATTTGAAAATCATATTTCAAAAAAGAGTCTACTTTTTTATCGACTTGAGTTTTAAAGTCAGGACTTCTAGTATCTGCCTTTGTTTTTGCCACTGTATCTAATGAGTCTGCCTTATATTTAACATATAGTATTTCATAAACATTATTCAGTTTACCTAGTAATCGTAAAAGTTCGTATTCATTTACAACACATGATGTTAATTCAGGGCCAGCACCTCCATTTAATTCATTGCTAGGTGTATTGAAGATAAAACGATATTTAGGTTGGTCAGATGTTGTTGTTATTGTGTAGTATTGGTATATATCTGGAGCTGTTTTCTTACGTAATATTGCTCCAATTGTATCGCGTTCGCTCAAAATTTTAATAAACTTTCCAAACCAGTCGAAAATATTTCTGATGTATTCTCCTCTTTCAGTTGTTTTAATGTGAATATTTTGTCTAATTGTAACATACTTCAAATCATTTGTAATTACATCATCAATTGCACTCATTGATAAACCCGGTGATTGACCAGGAGGAGGTTGAATACAGTAAGTACCCAAATCTAAATATGGGATTTCACTATTAGATTTCCAACTGTAATTTTGTATTAGCTTATCAACGTGTTTTTTGTTTCTTATATTTGGAGGATATCCTTTATTACGACTAAATCTAGTTTTCTTTTGATTTTCAAGTGTTTTTTGTTCTTGAGCTACTCTTTGTTTTCTTAAATATTTTTCGGAATGACCTGCGGCACATACAACTGCCATATTTATTATATTATTAGCACTTACTCGTTCTCTCGAATTAGGTAAATATGTTACTTTATCTGTACCGAATAAATTATTAATTGCAATCACTCCATTCTGTAGTGAATCAGTTCTGTTTAACTGATAGTCAGCAGGTGCAAGTTCATTAACAAATGTAAAATCAGGTGGAAAATATACAACATTAGGTCCATATAACTTATGTATTTTAATACCATCCATTTTTAATTGAGCAATAAAATCTTGAATGTTTATTTGTTCTCTATTTACAGCTACATTGTGAACAGCTTGTAATACTGTATATTCGTCATAATCAGCTTCTTCGGGTGGATTGTTACGAGCTTGTAATCTTTTTCTATTATACCCACGAAATTTATCATTCAAGTTGATAAATTTTGATGAAAATAGTGTTTGTTTGTATAACATTATTTCATCAATAGATTTTTCATAATATGATTGTAAAGATTGAATATAATCATTATATTCTTTTTTTAGTGGAGTTCTATCATCTAGTTCTTTTATATATTCTTTTAATAACTCAATATTACTTCTAATATTAGCATCGATATTGACTGGTAAATCAGGTAATTGTTGTGGTAATTCATTAACATTGGGTGTTAAGATAGGTGGACGAGTAGTTTCTAGAGCTTTTATTAATCCTTTACGTAAGTTTGAAAAAAACATCAATTCAATTGTTTTATACATAACAGTGTTACGCCAATTTTCCTTGCTTGATTTTAAAATAGCTGCTTTTGAATTATTTGCATTTCTTAAATCATCACCTCTAGGTCCTGTTGCTAAAAGTTGATTAACATTTTCTAAAGCTGTTGTTAAACCATTTCTTTCATTCAATAAATGAGTTTTTTCCTCTCCAATTATTATTGTTGCTTCAGCTGTTGGGTCTATTGCCGCATTAATATTAGCAACAAAATTTTCAAAATGATTTTCATAACCCTCAAATCTATAATTTATATACCGCATTTGTCTATGTAATTCAACCCAACCAATTTCAGCTTCAAGGTTAATTATACCCCTTTTTACTATATTTTCAGGAGTGTCTTGAATAGGTTCTGAACTTACAAAAGGAAATTTAGCAATTAATCTTCTAACTATTGAAGGCTCAGGTGGAGGCGGCTCTGCATTAATTTCTTCTTCAATTTTGAGTCTATTTAGCATATTATTAAATGTAGATTCAGGTAATATTTTTGTTTGACTATTTACATACAATTCTTCATCTTTTTCTTCCCTTACATAACTTATGTAATCTCCAGGCGTAGTATTAAAAATACTGTTATATAATAGTGGGTCTGATTCTTTTGTTATTAATTTGAAATTTGCCGGTTCAAAATTATACATTAATAAATCATAGTATTTTCCAGCATCTTGCCCTGGTGGATATTTTTGACTTCTAAAAATAAATGTAAATGGAATTTTTGGCCTTAGAGGGCGTACACAATCAACTGTATACATATCATCTCTATCAACATTTTTTTGATGTATATATAAAATATTAACAATTCTTCCATAAAGTCCATTATAATATGCACAGTCACCAATTTGTATGGTTATATTAGTACCTTTAATTTTACCTCTACATTTGATTATTTCATTAGCTTGATTTTTGGATATTGTCCATTCAATATGAGAGTCCATATAATTTCCTGCAACTGGTATTGGAGTTACTAAATTACATGGTAAAGCTGGGATAGGTGGTTCTTCTTCCTGTCCATCCCAACCTTCTGGTTGGGGCTCATTTGGGTCTAGTATAATAGGTCTTTGTGGCCCCCCAGCTGGTGGCCTCCCAGCAGGTGGCCCTGGTGGTGCATATCTAGCTTGTTGTAATGGCACTGGTAATTCCATTTCACGTCTTACTGCAACTGGAGCTTGTTGTTGTGCAACTGGAGCTTGTTGTTGTGCAACCATTGGTCTTCTTTGCATCATGCCTGCCATTATATCTAAGTTGTGTTAAGATTTAAAATAAAATAATATCGAACATAAATATGTCAGACCATAAAAATATATTTAATAGTTCATTGGCGTCTGTTGACCCCGATGTGGCAGGACTATTAGAGGAAGAGTTGAAACGGCAGCGCGAAGGTATTGAATTAATTGCTAGTGAAAACTTCACAAGTCAAGCCGTCCTTGAATGTCTAGGTTCAATTGCAACAAATAAATACTCTGAAGGTCAGGTTGGCAAACGATATTATGGTGGCAATCATGTAATTGATAAACTGGAAAAATTAGCTCAAGACCGTGCTTTGGCAGCTTTCAGACTAAATCCTGAAATCTGGGGTGTAAATGTACAGCCTTATAGTGGCTCTGTTGCAAATGCTGCAGTTTACCTAGGACTTTTACAACCGGGAGATACTCTTATGGGTCTTGATTTACCGTCCGGTGGACATTTGACTCATGGTTATCGTACAGAAACAAAAGCTATATCATCATCCGCTGCATACTATAATAGTAAGCCTTATAAGATTGGTCCAGATGGAAAAATCAACTATGATGAAATAGATGCACTGGTTGCTGAGCACAAACCAAGACTAATAATATGTGGCGCATCAGCTTATCCGTATGATTTTGAATATGAGAGATTCCGTGCAGCCGCGGATTCATGTGGAGCTTATTTGATGGCTGACATAGCACACATAGCTGGCTTTGTTGCAACAGGTTTGATGCGTAATCCATTTGATTTTTGTGATGTTGTCACGACAACAACACATAAGACTTTAAGGGGTCCACGTGCGGGTATGATTTTCTATCGTCGTGAGTTACAGACGAAGATTGAAATGGCTGTTTTCCCTGGTTTACAAGGTGGTCCACATGAAAATCAGATAGCAGCTATAGCAACTCAGATGCGCGAAGTTGCTACTCCCGAATACAGGATTTATATGGAGCAGGTGCATGAGAATTGTCAAATATTAATTTGTTGGCTTCGTCATTTAGATTTTACAGTGACAGATACACAAAATCATTTATGTTTAGTTGATGTAAGTAAAATAGGTTTAACTGGTGCATTAGCAGAAGCCGCCTTGGAAGTAATAGGAATTTCCGTAAATAAAAACATGATTTATGGAGATAAATCTGCACTCAATCCATCAGGTATTCGTATTGGAACACCTGCTGTAACATCACGGGGAATGACTTTTAAGGATATGGGTCGTCTTGCATTATTAATTTATAATTGTTTGAGCAGAGCTGCAAAAATAGTTGTGGACAACCCCACGTTGACAAAAAAAGAGCTATTAGATATGTTCTCAATTGATAATGATTTAACAAATCAAAAACATGATGTTGCGCATTTTATGAGTCGTTTTCCTTTTTATGCAAGTAGTTTAGAATCTGCCGCATCTGCTGCTATCCATGCTTGAAAATAGTACGAGCCATCTGGTTGTCTTTCCGCTGAGATTCGGTATCCATTATACTGGTCAATATAAATAATCATGAAATCATAATTAGCATTTAGGATTTCTTGTTTATTACGACTTAGCTTCCGCAGCTTCAGTTTCTCCCGAAAAACAGCCTGTATGCGCTGTTCGCATGTAAGGTCAGGGTCCATTATGACATCATAATAGTTATATTTGAAATCAAATGCGTCTGTACCGTGTTTTTCCAGGGTACAGAATAACCAGCAATTTTTATCTAAATGCTCAATGAAATCTATAATAGTCATTGGCTTATTCAAAATAATTGTTGGGTCAATTTCATGCGTGTAGTTTCTTGCTGCATATATAACATCTTTGTTCATAGTATTACTAATAAATACTTATTAAGGTTAGACTTCTTCAATTTTTATATAATGTATAAATTTGATTATTGTGATGCAGGCTAAATCAAAAATTAATAATGACTTCTGAAAACGATATATCCACAATTATATTAATAACTTTTAGTATTATAATTGGGATATTAATGCTGTATTTGACGGGTAGTATGATATATATTCATTTCTGTAAACGAAGGACTATTAGGAATGAGCGTGTGACTCACATCAATATGCTACGAGTATTAGTTTGAATATATGAGTCGAGTCAACTATTTATTTTTATGTGTTTTAGCCGAGTTCCTCTGTCGTCTACAAGTTTTTGCGCGTGTGCTTTTACTACAGCCACTTTCATATGTGGCTAATTTATGACAGACCTCTTTGTAAGGGTCTGCACCATTCGCAAATTTACATCGAACTCTCCAGAGCCAAGCAACAGTTTGACGACGATTAGTAAGACATGGTGTTTCTTTTGCGGAGAGCCATGCTTTTCTCCAGGGAGTCGGCATAACAGTAGGGAGGGTAGACCAGAAATGACACCAGTACTTCATGCGTTTTCGTGGTGGTAATAGATTCCATTTGTTCAATTCCTCATCAGATGCATTAGCTAGACCTGATTTAGGTGCATCTGGCATTGGTGTGCCATTGACTTTTAGGGGATGATTATATGCAATGCTAAATAGAAAATCCCAACCCGGGAATAGTTCGCATGGATTTTCTTTGGAAGTTGGTATAAATTCTTTATATTTAGCTAGCACAGATGCGCTTGGATTTGCGGGTATATATTGACCCTGGTTTCTGAGTTTATCATTTACCATATTATGTATACGCCATAACCATTTAGCAAGAGAATCACGTGATTTAAGAGCAGGCTCAAATGGTTCAGCTCTATAATAGTCAGTAAGCGAAGAGCGACAAAATTTACATGGAAGAGTGTATGGCAATGTTTCCAAGAACTTAGCCATCGCAACCTTGTTTGATGGTTGATATGTTAGAGTTAAAGTATGTAATAATTTCCAGCCTGATGGCCCCCAGAATTTGGTGTCCATAATCTAATATTACTGTAGAACATTTCTAGGATTTGTCTTATTACCTTTTCTTTTGGGTGTTTTTTTGGATATTCTATCAATATCTGCGTCCTTTTCCTGTCCTGCGCGTAAGCGTTCTATAGTCATTTTAGCAAACTTTGCGTCAAGTTCTTTTTGAGTTTCCTCAGGAAGATTGAAAGGAGGAATATCTTCACCGCAACCTACATAATTGTCTTCTGCGCAATTAACTGCTTCAGGTTCATCTTTAATTTCATTTGTCATGCGTTTCATACATTTATTAGATTCTTCACGGTGTTTCTCAAGTAATTTAACATTTTCCTCACCATACATTTCAATAAGTTGAGCACGTGTAAATTGTTTATCTTGTAGTTCAAATGATGATAGAAGACGCATACAATCAATTACAGAAAATGGAATATTAGTTCCCAAAGAATTATCATTAAAATGTTTATGGAACGATTCTGCTGGAACTGTTTTATGTAGTCGTTGAGCGGCCCATGGACAAGAATCACTACCAGTAAGGTTGACTGAGTCTACTTTAATAGTGGGTTTGGGTGTAGTTGGTGGAAGAATGATATCCTTTGGAATACAATTGCCATAACCATTAGGGGTCATTGGCTGAGGGGATGAGTCTGAAGATGAATCTGTAATAGTGAAAATTGTATTAAGTGATGTAGAAGCGACAATAGATGGTCCATTAATTAATTCCCTACGAGTAATAAGACTTTGAATAGCTGCATCGGGGTCTTTGAAATGCATACACATGGACTCCATGACTTCAGCGGGTGTGAATACGTCAACAATTGATTCAGGAATATTATCAATTGATTTTTCACACTCATAGAAGTTATTGAGCATATCAAGAATAAATTGACGGTCAGCGCGGCGGAATTCAACTTTAACATCAATACGTCCAGGACGAATGAGGGCTTTGTCAATACGTTCAGGGTAATTACTAGTGATAATCAAAATACGTCCAGGAGTTTCAAGAACACCATCAAGGAGATTGAGTAGGAAACTGAGTGTTAATACCTCATTATGATTCTGCTTCTGGTTCACAACGGTTCCGCGGTCAAGTACAACATCCGTTAAGCAATCAATATCTTCAATTACATATACACGTTTATTGAGAGGGATTCTGTAGTTTTGTATAGAGCCATCAGAGTTAGAAACAGTGACATTTTCATCATAGAAAAGATTAGTGAGTTGTTTACATGTAGTATAGGGACGTAATGATAGATTGAAGATATGGCGATTCGTATCTTTGGCAACTGCTTTAATAGTTGATGTTTTACCTGCGCCAGGAATACCATGTAGCATAACACCAAGTGTATGAGGGATACCACGCTCTTCATACCATTCAGGGTAATTAATGAAAATATTAAGACGTTCACGAAGTTCATCGACATGAGACCCGTACACATTGGCGAAACTTTTAGAGGTGTTGAATTCGTTCATGGTGAATGTAAGTTGCTTGGGAGCGGAATCGAATCTCCAGCGAATTTCATTCGGATTTGCACCCTCTTCTCTAATGAAGGTTGTATCGCGAGGGGGTTCGATAGGAATTTCATTGAAATAGAATGTTTTTTGTCCAAGGCGATTAGATTTTTCATAGATGTAATCTTCATGGACTTCATCAATCCATTTACGAATTTCAGTGACCATTAGTGAGTCACTAAAAAGTACAATTTCAATCCAGGCACCTTTAGGGTCCTGTTTTACTTCCGCTGTAAGTTCATCATTAATAATAATATTTCCATCGGAGCCAATAGTGTATCGTTCATCAAGAAGTACATGTTTAGTAGCTTCCAGATTTGAAAGATGTTCAATGACAGCATCAACCTTTTCAACCATTTCATGTATTTGTCCACGATTATCGTCATCATAACGGCGAACCAGCGTTACTGTATAAAGGTCTTCTTTATCCTTGATGAGATTTTGATGGGAAGGAACTATTAGGGGATTGTTTGCGGGTGTTTTCCATAAATAATCCATGAGTTTTGGACCAAATCCTTGGAATTGTTTGAGGAAGAACTCAACACCGGTTACAAGCAGAATACTACCGATTAGGACCCATAGTTCATTATCACTCCCACCTTTACCAGATTTAATGAGTGATATAGCAGCAATTTGTGATTTTAGATTAGTGAAGTCCATTTTTTTGGATATCTATTCATTTTAGAATTAGTTGTTTATATTGACGTTTAATAACATTAATATAAATCTAAATAAAAGGAGAGTATGGGATGTTGTTATAGTACGGCAAATGATATGTTATTAGGAAAATACAGACAGGCTTATGAAATGACCCCTCAATACTATGATAAGCACTGGGGGAATGTCTATATGTCACCAACTATAAGTCGTCAGATTCGTCATAGTACTATTGGTCGTTCAGCCCAACATGTAAAGGATTTAATGGAATTATATCCGATGCTTACATATACAATTGGGACAAGACAATTAGCGTATGATAAGAAGAACTATGGACCAAATCATGTGAGATTTTGTATGACAGAAGGCTCTGATTCCGTTTTACTAGTTATATACGGTTAGTTCGTATATGTAGCGTGCTTTATCTTCGATTATTTGTGCATCAGATGAAGGTGGCATAATCTTTTTGAGGAGCATACTATTTGGGCAAACAAGGGCGGCTCTTCGTAAATCTTCATGAGGTAACCATGGACAAATAGAACAATCGCCGACGAATTCTGTGAAAACTTTATATGTGAGCTCTTGTAAATAATTATAATTGAGTTCTTCTGGTGCTCGTTTTCTTTGTTTATAATATTCCACTAATAGTAATACTAATTGTACTAATGGTTGTGTTATGAGATGACTTGTAATCAATGAATAAGTGACAGTTTCAAAAATAGTAAGTGTTGTAGAGCTTGATTTAAAACTAGTGAAGCCGAGAATGTATGTGCAGCACCATGCAACCCATCCACAAAGGACTGTTAGGGTGAGTGCGCTAAGATTTGTATGAAGGGGGAACGATGGCCATCTTTTAACTATAAGATGATTGAAACGGCTAACAAATATTTTTGTAGCGCTGATATGCGTTGTAAAATGATTTAAATTTTTCCTAAATAGAGCGCGTAGTTTTTCAGTATTTCTTGAACAGAGTGGTCCAAATATACTATATAAAATACTGATACCAGCCATTTCCTCGAAATTGTCATCAAGTGTTGATGAAACAGTAGCTGCAGCGGATGCTGTTGCTGTTGCTGTTGATGTTGTATTTTCTGAATCAGTTTGTACTGCAATCCATTCTTCGGCTCTATTATATAATTGGTGGTTTAATCTTTGCTCAATAATAGTTAATTCATTGTGCAAATGTTCTGAAGGTAATTTATGGAGAATAGAGAGGAATTGTGTACGTTTTATAATTTCTGTAGCAAGATGTCCATAACGAGCACGGAATTCGTATTTACCAGCAGTTTGCATTAAAAACATCATAATTTTAGTGAGTGGAATAGAAACAGCGGTTGTCATTAATGATAATACAATTGTTTCACTTAATTCTAATTTTGCATCTGTGTCTGCATGTTTGTATCCATAGAATAAAATACTGACGCTAATAGTTGTAATGAAAGATGCAACAATAAAGAGTGCACGGAAGATGCGGGGCATTCCAGGTTCAAATCGGAATACGATGGATAGCCATGGATGGAAGTAAAGTGAGCGTTTAATCCAGCTAGCTAATAGTTCGCGGATTGAATTGGGGAATGTTACAGTATTATGTTGTTGTTGTTGAGGGTAACTATTAAGGGTTCGCTTTTGAGCGAGGGAATCCCATGAATCTGATGGGGGTAATTGTAGTAATGAGCGAAGTTCAATGAAGTAGGGGCTATTGTCGAGTTTTTCTGCAAACCGTTTAGCGGCATTGCGGTCAAGGACTGTTAGGGTGTATAGTGTGGCAAGGACCGATGCACCCAGGCCACCTAATAGTCCTAGGATGGGGGCTGCGGCTTTAAGCCCCTCTAAGGTTAAAAGTTTTGAAAGTGAATTGATGATGCCGGCTTGTATATCTGCAATTGCGCGGAAACGCAGAGCAAACTCTGTTAAATGAGTACATTCACATGCTGGATTATTTTGTGCATCGACCACTAAAGTGCATCCATCGGTGGCCCATTTATTTTCTGTGGTACTCCAATAGCTACATTCTTGCTCTGTTTTATTGAAATTCTCTACACTTGCAAAACCAACAGTTATAGGGTTAGCCAAATTTTTGATTTCATATTCTGCACCAGTAAGGGATATTACTCCTATACTAGTACTATTAGAGGAAAGGTTGAAACGTGATAATTCACTTTGAGGTAATATAGCTTGACTAATATATACAATAGCATTAGCAGGAACTGGTAGAGGTGGTATTATAATAGGTGCTTCTTCGGAGCCAAATGTGGATGTCTGTGATGCATCGAATTTAAGTAGAGTAAGTGTAATTGTTCCTGAGGTAATTGTTACAGATTCTGTGTCAGGATTTGTTGCGAAGAAACCCGCGGCTATTTTATCAAATGGAGGTTGCACTCTTTCTTCACTTATAGTTTCAGACTGTACACTAACTACATCTAGAATAGATGTTATAACATCATTTGTGAAATTTGTCAATGGGATATCATTTAAACTTTCTATTAATTGTGATAGTGAAATTGGAGATTGAGTTGCTGTTGGAGAGACTGTTAGGGATTGCGTTGGAGTTGTTGTGGATGAGACTGTTAGAGATGTAGAGGGAGTTGCTGTTGGTGAGACTATTAGAGATGTAGAGGGTGTTGGAGAGACTGTTAGGGATGGGGAGGTTGTCACGGATAGACTCGAAGATACTTCAGGACTTGAAGAATAATTTTTAGTTTCAGATGCAAAAATCGTTTTTGTAATTTCAACAAAAAAATTAAAACTTGGCTCCGAAGAATGCATAAAAGATGGCTCTATCAAATTTGATTGTAGATAAAAACTCTCTTCTATTGTTTTGATAGAAGTCGAAGATATACTTCGAGTTATGCTTCCACTAGAACTTTGAGATGGACTATTGCTTACTGTCGCAGTAGCCGAAGAACTGATAGAGGGTGATTGTGTTGTTGTCACTGTCACTGTGCCAGTACCACTAATAGTTGGACCGGGGCTTAAAGACCTTGTGATTGTGACAGATTCTGATGGAGTTACTGTCGCGGTTGTAGAAGAACTAATAGAAGGTGATAGAGAGGTAGTTGAGCTTTCTGTATTTGATGGAGTTACTGTCGCGGTTGTAGAAGAACTAATAGAAGGTGATAGAGATGATGTGAGTGAGGTGCTGATAGAGAAACTTACTGTTGCAGTTGCAGAAGAACTAATAGAGGATGATTGTGAAACAGAGACACTATTGCTAACTGTCGCAGTTGCAGAAGAACTGATAGAGGGTGATAGAGAGGCACTGATAGAGGGACTAACTGTCATAGTGGCAGAAGAACTGATAGAGGGTGACTGTGATGTTGTAGGGCTCAATGTATTTGATGGCGTTACTGTCACAGTGGCTGAAGAACTAATAGAGGGTGATAGTGAGGTTGTGGGACTACCACTAATAGTTGTTGAGGGGCTTAAAGACGCTGATGCACTGATAGAAGAACTTCTTGTCACTGTTGTTGAAGGACTAATAGAGGATGATGGTGTTATTGTGGTACTTCCACTAGTAGTCACTGAAGAACTTCTTGTCATGGTGGCTGAAGAACTAATGGAGGATGAAGGCGATACCGATTTCGTTCTACTGATAGTATTTGTAGGACTATTAGAGGATGTAGGTGTGAAAGAGGATGAAGGTGAGGAAGACAGAGACGAAGATGGAGAACTCGATGAAGATGGAGAAGGTGAAGAGGAGGAAGACGAAGAAGGTGAAGAGGAAGGTGAAGAGGAAGGTGAAGAGGAGGGTGAAGAGGAAGGTGAAGAGGAGGGTGAACTGGAAGGCGAAGGTGAAACGTCAAAGGAAGGCTCTTCCTCTGGTACCTCAAACGAAGGTTCTTCAGAAATTTCAATAAAATATACATGGTCATATGTACCTGTAGGAGATATAGATGGCGATGAAGACGGCGATGCAGAAGATGATTTTGTTGGAGATACTGTTAATGTTGGTGATGGTGTTGGAACTAATCCATAAATCTTCAAACTATATGTTACTTGGTCACAATCACAACCGTTAGAAGGGTCATGTATATATTCTATTGTCGATAATGTATCTACATTAAATGTATTTGATGAAGCTATCTGTCCACTCGGATTTGAATTATAATATTTCAAGACTCCATCAACAAATAATTT
>JACCDY011502018.1_pt1 | contig 14998 bp, 11 predicted proteins | sample 7446391 | NCBI WGS metagenome assembly JACCDY01 (sample SAMN15323451, study PRJNA562643) | freshwater metagenome | isolation source: river surface water | place: USA:Blue River Watershed | collected 2017-08-18 | reverse complement strand
TGGCAACGGCGCAGCTTGCCCAGTGAGATGCGGAACGCCCATTCCTGCAGCGACATGGCAGGCCGCTCGACCATGAAGCCAATCGATGACAACTGCAGCTCGGTTCCGGGTTCGGCAATCCAGTGCAGGAACTTGACGCGCCCCAGATCCTTGACCTCCAGCGGCACCACCTGCGTGACCACCTGCTTGCTGTCCAAGGCAATCGATCCGCGCCAGACGACTTCGCGGTTCGGCATGGCCAACTCCAACAGCAGCTTGCCCTTGCCGCTGGCATTCACCGAAATCTGACTGACGCTGCATCGCTTCTGCGGGTCGCCACCAAGCCCGATCACGTCGGTCGGATCAAACAAGCGGTCCCGTTGCAAGGCCAGACCGGCCAGCGAATGCCAGGCACCGGTCCACTCGCCCTGTGGCCGCACCCGAATCACCCCGCCCTTGGCGTCGATGCGGTTCTCGCCCGGCCCCATCCAACCGAAGTCGGACGCGAGATGGGTGAAGTTCTCGAAGGGATTGATCATCGGCGCCGCATCCGGGCGGTCACCGGGAAAGGACAACGTGTAATCGATCACCGGCTGCCAGTAGAGCGGCTGCGCCGAGAGCGGGGAGAGCAGGACGGCCAACAGGGAGAGGATGCGCATCATTCGGCTCAAGTTCAGCGAATCTTACGGATTTGGCAAGACCCCTCGATCGATATTCCGCCATCGATACTGCGGTCTTGAATTCCGGACAGTCCCGGAGGATGACTTGCAGCGTCCACCCCTCACCACCGGATCGACCCGCCACCGCCATGACCACGTCCCTGGATCGCAGCCGACTGCGAATGCTGACCACCACCCTCCTGCTCGTTCACACGGCCATCGGTTCCGCCATCGCCGCCGACGCCAGACTGAGCTTGGGTGAAGCACGCGCATTCGATTTCAAACAACTCATCGAGCGGGCGCGCACGATGGCCGGCGGCGCGTATCAGGCACCTGCGATGCCGGACCCCGACACGGTCAACCGCATCGATTACGACGCCCACGGCAAGCTGCAATACAACCGAGACCACTCACCCTATGGCGATGGCTCAGGTGCCTACCCTCTGACCTTCTTCCACCTCGGCCGCTACTTCCCCAAACCGGTGCGCATGCACTTGGTCGATCAGGGAGCCGCCCGCGAAATCACCTACCAGCCGGGCTATTTCGACATGCCCAAGGACAGCGTGGCGCGCCGACTGCCGGACAACATCGGCTTCGCCGGCTTCCGCTTGCACGAACACGTCGTCCGTGACGACTGGAAAACCCAGGATTGGGCCGCCTTCCTCGGTGCCTCCTACTTCCGCGCCATCGGTGACGATGGGCAATACGGGCTTTCCGCCCGCGGCGTCGCCGTCAACACCGCCTGCGGGGTGCCCGAGGAGTTTCCCGACTTCCGTGAATTCTACATCGAGCAGTCGAAGTCCGCGGATCAACCGGTCACCGTCTGCGCCCTGCTCGACGGCCCCAGCCTGACTGGCGCCTTCCGCTTCCGCCTCACGCGGTCCACCGGCGTCACCATGGACGTCGAGAAACACCTATTCCTGCGCAAGGACATCGAGCGGCTGGGTATCGCCCCGCTGACCAGCATGTTCTGGTATTCCGAACACAACCGGCCGTTCCGTTTCGACTGGCGCCCCGAGGTGCATGACAGCGACGGCTTGGAATTGTGGACCGGCAACGGCGAACGCATCTGGAGGCAACTCAACAATCCGGAAACCACCCGCGCCTCGGCCTTCGGCGACCACAACCCGAAAGGATTCGGGCTGATGCAACGCGACCGCGAAGTGTCACACTACCACGACGGCGTCCGCTACCACCGGCGACCCAGCCTGTGGGTCGAACCCATCGGCAACTGGGGCAAGGGCGCGGTGCAGTTGATCGAAATCCCGACCGACGACGAGATCCACGACAACATCGCCGCCTGCTGGGTGCCCGAGGGACCGGCCAAGGCAGGCAACCAATACCAGTTCCAATACCGGCTGCATTGGCAGGCACACAACCCGCACCCGCTTGAAAAACTCGCCCACGTGTCGGCAACCCGCATCGGCCGCGGCGGCAACCCCGGCGCACCCCGACCCGCCGACCTCACCAAGTTCTCCGTCGAATTCGAAGGACCGATCCTCGGGACACTCGCCTACGGCGAATTCCCCGAAGTGGTCGCCAGTTGCTCGCGCGGAACCATCACCAGCACGCACATCGAACCGATCATGGACACCCGCATCTGGCGCGCCGAATTCGACCTGCGCGTCGATGGCAGCGAGCCCACCGAACTGCGGATGTTCCTCAAGCGCGGTGAAGCACCACTCAGCGAGACCTGGTTGTTCCAGCATCTGCCCGCCCTGCGCAACCAGTCCCGCGAATGACCGGTCCTCAGCGCTTCTGACGGTAGCTCTCGACAGCCGACGTCCACACCGGGTGGATGTTCTCCGATGTCCTCAGCCAGACCGAGCGGTGTAGGAACAACATCGCCGAGGCCGAGTAGAGCAGTTTCGACAACTCCTCCTTGGCCAAGCCTTGGGGACCTTCGACCAAACAGCACTCGGCAAGCTCCTGCTCCTCCGGCGTCAGCTCGGACTGATCCAACAACGAAACATGCACACCGTTGACGTAGGGGTCGACCACCGCAGCCACCACCCCGTAACGGGCCTCTGAGGAAGCATCGAGCGCGGGATTGATGGCACCACTCGCGTCGTCAGCCAGCCGGATCACCGATGGTGGAGCAAGCTCTTCCGGCGTGCTCAGCAAGCCATGATCGGCAAGCGCCTTGCCGTAACGCGCACGGCTGGTCCAGACCGACAATGGCACCGAAAGAATCATGCCGCAGAGGATCGGGCTCATCCACACGGTGAATTCCGGGCCGATCCGCCAGGACAGCGCCGTCCATGCGAGACCCAGCATGGTGGTCACCGCGTGCACCCGCGCCGCATCCCGCCAGGCCGTGCCGTCGGTTTCACGGTTCTGGTTGCCCCAGCCGACGGAGCGCCCCAACAACATGCTGACCACCATCAGCGAGTGCGACACCATGATCGACGGCGCCAGCAACATCGATACCACCGTCTCGATCCCCGCACCGGCAACGATGCGCGTGGCACCACCGAAAGAGCGGCGGAAACGCGGCTGGAGAATGGCCAGAACCACCGCCAGCAACTTGGGTAGAAACAACAACGCGCCAACCAGCAGGGTGAGCACGATGCTTTGTTGCACCCCATCAATCCCCAACCAACGGTCGACGAAGGAACTGAAAGGCAGCTTGCTCAGGTTGCTGATCGACCAGTCATAGGCGACCCAGGTGCTGAACAGGAGGAACAGGAACCACAAGGGGCCGCCAAGATAGGCCATGATCCCCATGAACAAATGCATGCGCGTCGGAAACGGCAGCTTGCGGGCGAAGATGAGCCACAAGTGCTGCAGGTTGCCCTGCATCCAGCGGCGGTCGCGGATCAAGTGGTCGACCAGTGTCGGCGGAGCCTCCTCGTAAGTCCCCTCGATGTCCCATGCGAGCCAGACTTCCCACCCTTCGGCGACCATCAGCGCGGCCTCGACGAAGTCATGCGAAAGGATGCGCCCGCCGAATGGCTCGCGTCCGGGCAAGGCCGGCAGCTCACAGAATTCCGAAAACGGCTTCAGCCGGATCAAGGCGTTGTGCCCCCAGTAGCTGCCGCTGCCCAGCTGCCAGAAGTTCAAACCGCGGATGAACAATGGCCCATACAAGCGCATGGCGAATTGCTGCAGGCGGGTGAAGATCGATGCACCGCGGATCAAGCGCGGCGGCGTCTGCAGGATGCCCAGCCGCGGATACGCCTCCATCACACGGGTCATCGAAACGATGTCCCCGCCATCCATCAGGCTGTCCGCATCCAGGACCAGCATCGATTCGTAAGCACCGCCCCAGGTGCGGACAAAATCGCCGATGTTGCCCGCCTTGCGGTTTTCGTTCTTGAGCCGCCGCCGATAGTAGATGCGGCCGAAGCCGTTGAGCTTGCGGCAAAGGTTCGTCCACGCCGTCTCCTCCTGGATCCACAGGTCGAAATCACGGGTGTCGCTGAGAATGAAGAAATCGAAGGATTCGAGGTGCCCCTGCTCGGCAATCGAGCGGTAGATCGCCTCAATGCGGGCACAGGTCCGGGTGCTGTCCTCGTTGTAGACCGGCATGACCACCGCGTGCCGCTGACGCAAAGGACCGGACTTCGCATCGGCCAAGCGGCTGATGCGCACGCCCCGCCGCAACCGCAACTTATCGAGAACGATATCCAAGGCGCCGAATAACGCGTGGAACGAACCGAGCACCAACAAACCATTGAGCACGGCAAAGACCGCCAACAACGGGTAATGGGCCTTCTGATAGCCCATCCGCCAGAACAAATCCGCCAGCCACAAGCAGGACACCACGTTGACCAGCACCACCACGGTGAAAAAGATCACCCGATGGGTGTGCGCCACTCCCTTCCGCAGGAAGGGTTTGGTCGACGGTGGCGGAGCTGGAGCGACAGGTTCCATCATTCAAGCAGGAAATACCAGGCCGCCACCACTGCCAACAACAGCAGCAGCGCGCTGAACATCATCCGGACGATCGGTTTGCGCTCCATCGTTTCCCACCACTGGGCGGCACCCGTGCCGATAGCGTTCAACTCAAGCGGCTTGGGGATCATCGTCAGCGAGTGGAAACGCGGACCCGCCGCCAGATACGACTTCTTCATCGCCTCGACAAACGCGGGTGGCCATGGCGCCGGCGTCAGGAAAACCCCCTGCCATTGGTCGGGCATACCGGCAAGCAACAAGGCAAGCCGCCCGCGCGCCGCCAGTCGGCGGTGTTCCAACGGCACATCAAGCACATCCTGCGTCCACTCGGCCACTTCGGACAGAACCTCCTCCATCGCCAGCACCCGCGGCGGCTTTTGCGGCTCCTGCGCATGACGCGCGGAAGCTCGCCACAACACCGCCCGCACCAGTTCAGCAACCAGCAACCGGTTGCGCAGTCGCAAGGCCTGCAAATACGATTCAACGGCGGCGTAGGCCTCCTCCCACTCCGCCAACTCGCGCTCCGAAAGCGGCCGCAGGGTGTTCAGGGTGTGATTCGGTAGGCCCATGTTTCGGTCAGGTATTGTTCCCCTTGCTTCAGACAACAGCGCAGTTCGAGCGGACCGATGTCCGCCAACTTGCCATCGGCCTTGGCCGGCGCGATTTGAAACGAAGCCCGCCAGCGGCCGGGCTCCATCTGTTGAACCGCGACATGATCGATGACCGCCCTCTGATTGGCGTCTCCAAGCATCTGAATCACCGCTTCCGGCGCCTGCGGCCCGGGATCCTGCAGGTTCGGACCGGAAAATTCAACAAACACCGTGCGGCGGTTCGGCTCCCAATCGTGCACCCCAGTGCGGGTCGCCACCACATAGCCGCCACCTTTTGCCGGATCCGGATCCACGGTCCAATACTGCTTGTAACGGAATTCCAGACTCTGACCCGCCAGCAACGGCACCGCCGGCTCCCACAAGGCAACCACATTGTCGTGCAACTCATTGGTCGCCGGAATCTCCATCAGCATGACCTGACCGGCACCCCAGCCGCTGACCGGCTCGATCCACAACGACGGACGGCGGTCGTAACAGGCTTCCTTGTCCTCATACGATTGCATCCGCCGGTCGCGCTGCAACAGACCGAAACCACCGCATTGATCCATATTGAAGAAACTGTAGCCCACTTCACCGGTATCATTCATCAAGGGCCGCCAGATCCGCTCACCCGTGCCCATGCGGATCGCCAACCCGTCGGAGTCGTGGACCTCGGGACGGAAGTCGTCGAACTTCCGCCGCGAATTCTCACCGAACCAGAACATGCTCGAGATCGGTGCCAGGCCGAGGCGTTTGACCGTCGTGCGGGCATGGATCACCGCCCTCACCTCAACCCGCGTCTCATCACCCGGATAGACACGGAACGAATAGGCACCGGCATAGGAAGGGCTGTCCAACAAGGCGTAAAACCGCACGTATGCATCTCCCGGATCCGGCTTGCTCAACCAGAACTCGCGGAACACGGGAAACTCCTCAGCCACACCGGCGACGCCGGTATTGAGCGCGAGACCACGCGCCGACAACCCGTACGCTTGGTCTTTGCCCAATGCCCGCCAGTAACAACCACCCAACAGCGAGATCAGTTCATCCTGATAGTCCGGGCGGTTCAGCGGGTAATGGATCCGGAAGCCGGCAAAGCCACCGTCCGCAGGCAAGGGGCCGCGCTGTTGGATTTGCGGACCATAATTGAAAAACACTTCCGACAAGCGAACCCGCTGCTGGTGGCTGGCCGTGAATTCATTCATCGCCACCGGCTGGCGGTAGAGGTAGCCGGGGTGGAAGAACATCACCGAAAACGGCAGCTTTTCCGATGCCCACAAGGCATGGGCGGGATTGAAGCGGATGTCGCGGTATTGATCGTAGGTCAGGTTGCGGATCCACTCCGGCAAGGCATTCTCCGCAGGTACCTGATACGGGCGACCACCCACCTGCGCCGCCAATTCGCGGATCCGGCTGAAGCGCAATTCCTCCCGCTCCCAATCCTGTGCCCGGGCCGAGGTTGAAAAAAAACAAGTGATGGCAATTCCCGCTAGCAGGATAGTGATCCGAGGCACGCTGGGAACGATAAGCCGCCCGCGGGGAGTCCGTCAAGATTGGCCCGTCGGGCTAGGACCGACAGCAGCCAGCGCGGCCATCAGCGTTCGCGGGTGACGCCCGGCCAGTCATCGCTGCGGAACGGCACTGCAGGGAGACCGGCACCATTGTAGAGGCAGGCGACCGGATTGGCGTCCCAGGCGTAACGCACGGCCACCGGCTTCGGCACTGCCGGCGACGACACGACAACCGCATCACCGTCGATCACCGCCTCGGCCCAGACGAAACGGCGGTCCGCCCCAGCAATCGCGAAACTGCGCGATGGGTTGCCCTTGAAGGCCAATCCGTCGGCATGATCGAACTGGATGCGCAGCCTCCCGTCGCCCGGCAAGATCGCGCGGAACCGCGGACCCGATCCGACGACCGGGCGACCGTAAGTGCTGGCCAAGGCGCTGAGCGCGAGACGCCTGCCGACGTCCCGCTTGTTGCGCGGATGGATGTCGCCCGCCTCGCCGATATCAATCGCCACCGCCAGCCCGCAATGCGGCACGCTCGCCGCAGTGAGCGCCTGCGCCTCGCGCAGTTCAGCCCACGCATGGTCGCGTGGCAACTCGTGCGCCGGTTGATAGTTGGCCAGCGAAACGATGTGGAACGCGAGACCGTCATGCGCGAACTGATGACGCCAATCGCGGATCAGTGCCGGCAACAACCGACGGTATTGCAGGGCACGATCCGCATTCGCCTCGCCCTGATACCAGATGGCCCCGGTCAGCGCAGCCGGCCGCAAGGGGGCGATCATCCCGTTGTAAAGCACGCTCGGGACATTCGGGTTGCCGACCAATGGTTGCCCGGTATCCGCCTTCTTCGATGTTTCCTGCAGCCGCCATGCGCCCGCCAGCGACAGCGCGCCCGCCTCATCACCGACCGGGTGCAGGCAGAACTCACCCGCCTTGCCTGCCACTCCGCCGCCACCGGCATTGGTGATGCGCACGGTGATCACGTTGCTACCGGCGTGAAGCAATCCAACCGGCACCTCATAGCGGCGCAGCACATCAAACCCGTTGGTGAGACCGACCTGACGGCCATTGACCCAAGTCGTGTCATTGTCGGAGATCTCCCCCATCCGCAGCACCAGCGGTTTGCCAACCCAAGCCTCGGGCAGATCGATCCGCCGCTGGATCCACACCACCCCTTCGAATCCCGGAATGCCGCAGTCTCCCCAACGACCAGGCAGTTGGACTTCGCGCCAAGCAGTGCTGTCGGCATCGGCCTCCTGCCAACCTTTCGCGCTACCCGGATCATGCTTGCGGAACCAAGCGTCGAGGTAAGCCGCTTCAGGGTCCGCTGCTTGCGATCGCGCCAAGGCATCGACCTCCTGCAACCCGGCATCGAATTCTGCAAACGGCTGCAGCGCACCCGCACTGGTCCAAGCCTCGATCACGGTGCCACCCCACGACGCGTGGATCAAACCCACCGGCACACCGAGCACCTCGCGCAACTGCTTGCCGAAAAAGTATGCAGTCGCGGAAAATCCTCCCCAACCGCTGTTGCGCAGCGCTTGCGGACTGCAGGGCTGCCAAGCACCGGCAAACACCTCTTGAGGGGTGTAGGCAATCCGGTGCGGGATCGTCAGCAAGCGCAAGCCGTCATCCTTGGCGGCAGCGATTTCCTCATCCTCGCGGCAAAGGGTGATGCCCATCTCCATGTTCGATTGCCCCGAACACAACCAGACGTCACCAAGCAGCAAATCGCGCACCTCAATGCGATCACCCGACCCATCGACAAGCACGGTCAAGTCTCGCCCCACGGCCGACGCCGGCAGCGGATCGAGCACGCAGGTCCATCGGCCGTCGGCAGCCACGGTGGCTTGCTTCACCTGCCCGGCAAAGCGAACGGTCACGGTGCGGCCGGGTGTCGCCCACCCCCAGACCGGCAACGCTCGGTCCCGCTGCAGCACCGCATGATCGGAGAACAAGGGATGCAACAAGGGCAATGACTCCGCACCACAGGGCGCGATCAACAGGAACGGCAGGGCAATCAGGCAACGCTGGAGCAATCGGATCATGCGCAAGGCATCCAGCCACTCCAGACACCGCGAGGCAAGCCGGTAACTGACACCATCACAGGAACAAGGGCTTCATGTGGAATTTGAACAACCCCTCGGTTGCACATCATGCACGTCAACAAGGAGCCGCGATACCTCATCAGCCGGCTCACACCACACCCGACTGCCGCAGCGCAGCTTCAAGCCGGCTTGGAGCATGGCCGAATCGATCGCGGAATTCGTTGTAGGTGGGCAGCAGACGGACGCGCACCTTGTCGTCGTGATGCAACGCGATGGCGGAAAGTTGGTGATTGAGGAACGGGTTGCGGAAACGATCCAGGGTGACTTTGCCGAACGCCGTCGGGTCGTCCACCCGACCCTCCAACACCGGCACGATTTCCTCGAACAACAGGCTCTCCAGCCAGCAACCAACCTCGGGATGCTCGACCGCTTCACGCACCGTCTGGATCCCACGCGGCAACGCGTGACAAACAAGCGCCGAATGCAGCCCGTTGAGGATGCGCACCTTCAGCAGATAGTAAGGCGAGATGTCAGCAGCCGTGACCACAGCCGGATGCCGGAAGCTGAACGATGAGGTCGTTTCGATCGCCCACAGCGCGTAGGGTTCGGCACTGAGCAACAAGGGGTCCTCGGCAAGCAACGGGTGATCGTCCGGCTTACCCGGAACGATCCGGTCAACCAGGTTGTTCACCCAGCCGACTTCGTCGCGAATCCAACCGACAAGCTCCCTGCTGAGATTCCAACGCGCCGCCTGCTCCAGCACCAGGGCGCGCAAGCGCTCGCCATTGCGCTCGATGAGCTCACAGGGAACCACATCCACCGCACCGACCCCAGCTTCGTAACGCGCCTTCAGACAGACGAGCAACTTACCCGGAAAGGATTCAGGAGGACCACCATCGAGCGTGTCAGCGTCAACCAGCGCAAAACCCGCCTCCGTGGTATTGGAAACGATCAGACGAAGCTTGGGATCACAGGCTAAAGCCAGGACCTCCCCCCACTGCCCGCTGACAGTGATGACCTTTCGGATCGAATCCACGAACTCCACCCTGTCGACCACCTCGCCGTTTTCATACCCCCGGATGGCGACATGATACTTGCATTGACGGGCATTGAGAGCCTCGGCCCGACCGCTGCCCGTCGATTGCACGATGAACACAGGACCGACTTCCGTGCCAGCATCGCGGTTGAGCCGCGCCGCAAACAAGTCGACGAAGGAGCGAAGGAAATTGCCTGCACCAAATTGAAGGATCATCGGAAATCGGTATTAAAGTGTCACACCCTGCTTCCAGATCGTGATCTCACGGAAGCCGTTGATCTCGTTGCGGGCCTGCTTGCCGGAGGCGGTATCGAGAATCAACCGCATGAGCGCCTCGGTGACGGCATCCGCCACAACTCCATCCTCAAGCAACTGGCCGGCATTGAAGTCGATCCAGTTCGGCTTGCGCTCGGCAAGCCCGCTGTTGGATGCAATCTTCAAGGTGGGGGCGGGCACACCCAGTGGCGTGCCGCGTCCGGTCGTGAAAAGCACGCAATGCGCCCCGGCTGCCGTCAGCGCAGTGGCCGACACCCCATCGTTGCCGGGAGCCCGCACCAGACAAAGCCCACCAAGCCCCTGGCTGGCGGATTCACCATAGTCGACCACCTGCTTGACCGGTGCCTTGCCGCCCTTCTGGATGCAACCCAGCGACTTCTCCTCCAAGGTGGTGATGCCTCCCTCCTTGTTGCCGGGTGAAGGGTTCTCGTAGATCGGTTCGTCATGGCGGCGGAAATAATCCTTGAACCCGTTCACCATGGCCACGGCGGATTCAAAGGTGGCGGCATTGTCGCAACGATTGAACAGCGGCGCTTCCGCGCCAAACATTTCCGGAACCTCGGTGAGCACTATGGTGCCACCCCATGCCGTGAGCCGATCGGCGATGCGCCCGACCAAGGGATTGGCGGTGATGCCGCTGAAGCCATCGCTACCACCACATTTCATCCCGAGAACCAGTTCGGATGCGGGAATCGGCACCCGCTTGAGTGGTGCCAGATGCTCCGCCAGTTCGCGCACCGCCTGGATGCCATGCTCCACCTCGTCACCGACCTCCTGCGCGTTGAAAAAACGCACCCTCCGCGAATCCATGGCACCCACCTCCTCAAGAAAGGTGCGCAGGGTGTTGTTCTCACATCCCAGGCCGATGATCAGCACGCCGGCAGCATTCGGGTGGCGGACAAGACCGGCCAGCACCTTGCGGGTGTGGCCAAGGTCGTCGCCCAATTGCGAGCAGCCGTACGGATGAGTGAAAGCATGAATACCATCAACGGCCCCGCCCGGCGTGGCGAACTCCCGATTGGCAGCCTCGGCAATCCGCTGACTCGGCACATTCACGCAAGCGACGGTGTTGATGATCCAGATCTCCTTGCGGATAGCAGCTCGGCCATCGGGCAGACGGTAGCCCATAAAGGTCGGGACTTCTCCAGGCACCGGCAGCTCAACGGCCTCCGGCTGATAGAGGAGCTCGGTATCGCGACCGAGACCCGTCGCCATGTTGTGGCTATGGACGTGCTCACCAGCTCGAATCGCACGCGTGGCCACCCCGATGGGAAAACCGTATTTGATCACCTCAGACCCTTCCTCGATATCCTCCAAGGCCACCTTGTGACCTGCCGGTATCGCACCGCAGGTGATCCCGCGCTCCACCAATCCGGCCTCGATGGCCGACGGCGCAACCGCAACATTGTCGTCAGGGTGAATTTGCAGCAGGGAGATCATGGTGGATTCAATGGATTTCGATGAGCACTTTGATCGCTCCGAGATTGGGATCGGTGAACTGCTCGAATCGTTGCGGCACTTCGTCGAAGGTGATGCGATGGGTGATCCAGAGGTCGGTGTTGATCCTACCCTCTCGGATCCGTTGGATGATGGCGGGAAAATCGGCTGGCAAGGCGTTACGTGAGGCCAGCAGGGTGATCTCGCGACGGTGGAACACCGGCGCATGCGGAAAGACGATCTCGGAAGTGGTGATGCCGACGTAGACGACGCGCGCCGTGAAAGCCGCGAACTCGAAGCAGGTCGACATCGAGCGCGGTGAGCCGGTGGCATCGATGATGACATCAGCCAACCGGCCACCGGTCGCTTCCTCGAGATCCGCGAGATGCGAACCATCGGGCTTGGCGAGAATGCCGGTCGCAATCCCCAAATGCTTGGCGCAAAAATCCAGACGCCCCTGCACCATGTCCATGACGATGACATTCACACCATCCATCAGCTTGAGAAATTCCAGGCAGGCCAGACCGATCGGACCGGAGCCGATCACCAGCACCGTCTCACCGGGCTGGGGGTTGCCGCGCTGCACCGCGTGGTAGCCGATCGCCAGCGTTTCAACCAAAGCGAGCTGCTCGTAACTCAGATCGTTACCAGGATGCAGCTTGCGGGCCGGCACGATGAATGTCCCCCGCCTCAAACCACCGTTGTTGTGCACACCGATCACTTGCACCCCGGGGCAGCAATTGGAAGCCCCCTTACGGGACGTCGCGGATTCAGGATCATTGACGTATGGCTCAAGCGAGCATTTGTCGCCAGGCCTCAGATTCGTCACCCCCTCGCCCACCGCCACCACCTCAAGCCCGAGTTCGTGGCCCGGCGTGCGCGGGTAGGCGAAGAATGGAAATTTGCCGAGGTAGCAGGCGAGGTCGGTACCGCAGATGCCCATGCGATGCGTGCGCACCACGGCTTCGCCAGGTCCGGGAGCAGGCGCATCCGGCAGATCGACAACCGTGATCTTGCGAGGTTCGGTGAATTGGATCGCTTGCATGCAGGGGTGAGTATCAGTTGTTCTCGGGCAACCCTTCGAGGTGACCGATGTCCTTGACCGGTTCGAAAATCGCAAGCACCTGCGCGAGCAGATCGCGGTCGATAGGCTCGGCCAGCCATTGCGCCCATTTGGCGATGTTGGCGGGATTCGCCGATCCCGCCACGGTGGTCGCCAAACCGGGGTGCTCGCACGAAAACTGCAGCGCCAGTTGCGCAATGTCCACCCCTCGATCCGCACAATGCTTGGCTGCATCCCGCGCGGCGCGCTTGACCAATTCAGGCTCCTTCAGCCAGCCGGGCAACTCGGCATTGGTCAACAACCTGGCCGAGAACGGCCCGGCATTCATAACGCCGATCCCCTTCGCCTGCAGCCGCGGCAACAGGTCGGTCACCAACGATGTATTCTGCAAGGTGTAGCGATTGTATGAAAGGATGCAATCGATCTGATCCTCGACGTGATCAAGCACGGTGTGGAAGGTCTTGAGCGGATAACAGGAAAACCCGATCGCACGCACCTTCCCCTGCTCCTTCAACTTGATCAATGCCGGCAAGGTCTCGGTCCAGATCTGCTCCAGCGGCACGAACTCGACATCGTGCAAAAGCATGATGTCCAGATGATCGGTCTTCAGCCGCTGCAATGAAATGTGCAGCGATTCCTCGACCCGCTTCGCGGAGAAATCGAAATGGACGTCCGAGTAACGGCCAAGTTTGGTGCCCAACAAGTAGGAATCGCGCGGCACACCCTGCAATCCCAGACCCAGCATGATTTCCGACATCCCACGGCCGTAGAACGGCGAGGTGTCGATGAAATTCATCCCCAGATCGAGCGCGGTACGCGTTGAACGCATCGCCTCATCCAGCGTGATCGAGCGGAATTCCGCGCCAAGCGACGAGGCTCCGAACGAGAGGATGGGAAGATCGATGCCGGTGGTTCCTAAGGGACGGGTCTTCATGATGGTGATGGGCATGTTGATCGTTCAGCCGCAGATCGCCTTGATCGTCTGGATCGCTGCACTGCGCGGATCGGGAAGCGGAAGGATTTCCGCAGACAAATATCCGCTGTAGCCGATCCGCTGCAGCGATTCGATCACAGCGGCCGCATCGGTATGACCAAAACCCATCGCGCGACGGTTGGAATCGGCGAAATGCACGTGTCCGACATACTTGCCGGCAGCACTCAATGCGGCCGGCACATCGGCTTCCTCGATATTCATGTGGAACAGGTCGGCCAGCAACACGACGTTCTCCAAGGCATGGGCTTCAATGAACGCCACAGCATCGCCCAGCCGGTTGATCAGGTTCGTCTCGTAGCGGTTGAGCGGTTCGTAAAGAAACGGCACACCGTGCGCAGCCGCGGCCTGCCCTGCCGCACGCAAACCATCAGCCAGCCACTGCAGCGCTTGCTCGCGCGAAACCGCGCCTCCCCAACGACCTTGGACCGACCCCAGGATCGCTGGCACACCGAGCCGCCCGCCGAAATCGACCATGGCCAACACAAACCCAAGCGCCGCCTCGCGCCGCTCCGGCGAGGGGTCCGTGAACGACCACCCGTGCCTCAACATGCCGGCACCGGTACCCACCGCCGCCACTTCAAGCCCGTGGCTCTTGCACAAGGACCGGATGGTTTCGACAGCAACCGCGTCCGGACCGGTTAGGAACAACTCCACCGCATCAAAGCCCGCCTCCTTCGCCAATGCAAAGCCTTCCTCCAGCGGCTCATGGAACACAAATGGACCCGCAGCGGCCTCGGGAACCTGGCAGAGAGTGACGGCACTTCGCATGGTGGCTTTGGGGAATTCCTTCACCTCAAGCGGATTCGATGATGATGTTGCCGTAACTGGTGGTGTCACCAGTGCGGATCAATCCGATCGCACCCGGCACCAGCTTTTTGAAATCAACATGCGGCAGGCGCTCAACACTCGCTGTCCGGATCTCCGCGAACGACGACTCGTAGGAATGGATCACCGGCTCCGGGTTGTGATGAAGGAACTCGGAGGCCTGCACGATGCGGCCGATCTTGAAATTCGGCTTCAGCAGATCGAGCACCTGCAGGATCGTCGGCACCCCCGGCGTCAGCGAAATGTCCACCGTCTCAATCTGCGGCCAGTAAGGAAATGCCCAATCCGCGATCACCAAGGTGTTGGTGTGGCGGATGCGGGCGATCAGATCGAGGATATGTGGATTGAGGATACCTTGCTGCAACATGACGGAATGGGGTGAACGGATGACCGATACCGGGAAATCCAACGCGAGTGGAGGGAAATCTCACCTCCGGGCCGAACCGGCCGCCCGACGCAGCCGCTGGCTTCAGCGGAACTGGTTCTGCCCGGGCTGATACTCATAGCTGGCCGCCCCCAGTTTCTCCACCAAGGCTTCCTGCTCCAGGCCGTGGGTCTTGACCAGATCGTCCAACGACTCGCAGCGGTTGCGCAGCTCGGTATTGACCAGACCCACCAGCAGGTGCGGGTCCATGTCGCGGAACGTCGAGAGGTCCATACCCGGCAATGTGCAGATGCCCACG
>JACCDY010967745.1_pt1 | contig 15001 bp, 10 predicted proteins | sample 7446391 | NCBI WGS metagenome assembly JACCDY01 (sample SAMN15323451, study PRJNA562643) | freshwater metagenome | isolation source: river surface water | place: USA:Blue River Watershed | collected 2017-08-18 | reverse complement strand
CCTACGCAGAGACGCGGCCATGAAACTGATTAGAAATTGCTTTATTCGGCGCCGCATCTGGTGGCGAATGATTGGGCGCCGGATGATCGAAGGCGAGGATTTTACGGTGGGTGGTGTGGCTGTTTAATATAAAGGGACACATCTTTCATCATTAAAGGTCTGTCCCTTTAATTACATGTCCCATTAATTTCATCTCCCTTCAATTACAATGGGCTTCGAATATATGCTGAATATCGCCAGGCGAGGACTTCAACCTTCAGATTGCTGCTTTCAGCTTTACCCAAAACTCCCCTTTCCCCCGCAACCCCCATTTTCTCTTCCCCGGATTGGCCCTTCAGTCTATTCTCCGCGCTGGGTGAAAAAGCAAAGTCCTAGCAGTCGTGACTTGGAAGTTCGCGGAAAAAGCCAAATCATCATTCCGCGCGTCGGCCGGGCAGATGCCTGATACCAAATCCAACAGGAGAAGAATACAATGAAACAACCTCAACGAATGGTCTTAGTCTGCGTCACGTTGCTCCTAACAGGGTTTGCGGCACGTGCCGCCGACCGAAAAGTCAACCTGAACGTCGGATGGCGGTTCGTCAAAGCCGATCCCGCCGGTGCCGAGGCCCTGGCCTTTGACGACTCCAAATGGCAAACCGTTTCCACCCCACACACCTACAACGACGTCGACACCTTCGACGACTGGTCGCCGGCGGGGCACAAGGGTGAGATGAACCAATGGGGAGGAAAGACCTGGTACCGAAAGCATATTGCCGTGCCTGCCGAGTGGAAGGATAAGACCGTCATCATCGAGTTCGAAGCGATCCGCCAGGTGGCCGACGTCTATTGCAACGGCATTAAGGTCGGCCGATGCGAAAACGGCTTTGTCCCGTTCGGTGCGGACCTCACCAAGCATTTGAAATTCGGTGAGAACAACGTCATTGCCGTCGCCTGCGACAATACCTTCAACAAGGACTCGGAGGGAAATGGCCGATCAATCTGGGACCACTACGGAGGCGGTGCAAAGTTTCCGTGGAACAACCCCCACTGGCATCCTGCGCATGGTGGCATTTACCGGAACGTCTACCTGCACGTCAGCGACAAGCTCCATCTGACGCAACCGCTTTACAACAACATGGAGACGGTCGGCACCTACGCCTATGCCATCGACCCCTCGCGCAAATCTACGGGCGTCGGCATCGAGGCAGAGGTCGCCAACGACAGCGGTTCGACGCAGAACTTTGCGGTGCGCAGCACGCTCAAGGATCACACCGGCAAGACGATCATGACGACCGAGAAGCAGGCATCGCTGAAAAGCGGTGAACGGGCCGTCGTCAAAACCGAAGGGACCCTGGACAATCCCCAACTGTGGGAGCCGGGTTATCCCTACCTCTACAGGCTGGTCACAGAGATTGTCCGTGACGGTGTTGTGGTCGACAGCAACGAGATCTCGTTCGGGGTTCGCTGGGTGAGCCTGTCCGCCGAAACGGGTTTCAGCATTAATGACCGTTGTGTCAAGTTGCAGGGCTGGGGCATGAAATCTGTTGACGGCTGGCCAGGCCTCGGCGCTGCCAACCCGGAATGGATGCACTACTACACCTTGCAGAAGATCACCGACGCCGGCGGCAATTTTGTCCGATGGGGGCATACCGCAGGAGGACCGATACATCTGCGGGCTTCCGATCAACTCGGTATTATCACGATGCAACCCGGCGTGGACGGCGAAAGCGATATCTCGGGCCATGCCTGGGACGTTCGGCTAATGGCCTGGAGAGATGTGGTCATTTATTACCGGAACAACCCCTCACTGATTGTTTGGGAAGGGGGCAATCAAAGTGTAAGCGAGGAACACGTCAAAGCGCTGAAGAGCATCGTCACCACCTATGATCCCCACGGTGGTCGAGTCTATGGCCATCGCCGCGCCAACAACATCGTCAAACCATATTCCGACCTCAGCATCAGTACCGAAGGGTCCGGCTACTTGAGCTCGTTGCCGACCATCGAGGGGGAGTACAACCGGGAAGAATCCCCGCGCCGCGTATGGGATCGTCAAACCCCGCCCTACGAGAATTGGCACGCCAAAGGCACCTACGACCTGACCGCCGAGCAGTTCGCCATCAACCAGCTTTATCATTATCAGAAAATCGCGCCGCGGAACCATTGTGGCGGCGCCAACTGGATCTTCGTCGACTCGACCAGCGGCGGCCGGGTCGATAGCGAAGTCACCCGTACCAGCGGCGAAATGGATGCCATGCGATTGCCTAAAGAAGCCTACCACGTTTGCCGTGTACTCTTCACCGACGAACCCGATATCCACGTCATCGGTCATTGGAATTATCCGAAGGGGACCGTCAAAGACGTCAACGTCGTCGGCGACTGTGACGAAATCGCGTTGCTTGTGAACGGCAAGGAAATCGGGCGAAAAAGGTCGTCCACCAACGACCCCGGGATCGAAAAGAAGGGGAAAGGAAAAGGGAAAGGGAAAGATGTCCGAACCCATCCCATGCTGTTCACGTTCGCGAAGGTCGCATGGCAACCCGGCACACTCGAGGCAATCGGCTACAAAAACGGCAAAGAGATCGACCGGCATGTGCTGAAGACCGCCGGCCCGGCCGAGACGTTAAAACTGACGCCCATGACGGGGCCGGGTGGGTTGCAGGCCGATGGCAGCGATGTTGTTGTATTCGATGTCGAAGCCATTGACAAGGATGGCAACCGCTGCCCGACGTTCGTCGGTCGTGTCGATTTCGAAATGTCCGGACCCGGCGTGTGGCGCGGCGGATATAACAGCGGCAAGATCAAGTCGACAAACAACACCTATCTCGATCTGGAAAGCGGCATCAACCGCGTCATCATCCGCTCAACCAGTTCACCTGGAACAATCACCCTCAAAGCGATTTCCCAAGGGCTCAAACCGGCGATGATCGCGGTCGAGTCCCTACCCTTCCCCGTCAAGGGGGGCATCGCCGACACGCTTCCAGTCATACCGCCTCAGGGGACGCTGATACCGTTGCCGCCTCCGGTCAAAACCCAAACGGGTGGCGGCGAAACCGTGAAGAACGTTCCGTTGTCGTCCAAACTCCTGGAAGACGTCTCCTACTCCGGCCCGGCAGGCAAGGCACTGGTTCAAAAGATACGCAAAGGAGGCAGGATGTTTACAGATCACACGCAGACGCTTCCCGATTTGCCGGCGTTCCTGAGCGAAGGGGAATACATTCAGTTGCCCAACCGCGACTGGAACTATTCCGCGGTCGATCTGCTTCAATTCAACGTCAAGACGGACGCCACCGTCTACGTTGCCCACGACGCGGCAATCGGCCAAAAGATGAAGTGGCTTGCGGACGACTTCCGCGACACGGGCAAGACCCTGGTATCCGGCAAGCATACCTGGCAGTTGTTCAGCCGCAAAGTCAAGGGAGGAGACAGTGTGTTGTTAGGCAGCAACACCGAAGACCAAGGGAACAAGCGCTGGATGATGACCGTGTTCATCGTTCCTGATAAATGAAAGCTGATGATTCGGCTCGACTCCAACCAATAGCAGTGCCGAATAGTTAGCATGAGGGGGCGGCAAAGGTTCCCCAGGCCTTCTGGAAAGACAAAGGTATCCTTTGCCGGAACCACTTCATGCCCGCCATCAGAAGGGGCTTGTGGTGGAAGCAAACGGTGGCATGCTCTGCGCCACGACCCGACACCTTTTTCTCATCCTGGCGATCAGCTTCATTGAAATTTTTGGCACGGTTCTGCTTGAACGAGGTGTCTACTTCTTCACTCAACCGGGAGGACAACTGTACTTGCCGCTTCTGGGAGGGGCGCTTCACCTGCCATGCGATCCTCTATGAGGCAGAGATTCTGGCTTGCATGGCCTACGTCGATCTCAACCCAATCCGCGCAAAAGTTGCCGAGAGACCTGAGGAGAGCGAGTACACCAGCGCCAGGGACCAGATCGACAGCCGGCAGGTGAAGCAACGCATGCGCACGCTCAGCGCCTCGCGCAAGGCGAATGACGAAGCGAACCGAACACCCCTTACCGCGCCACAACTTCGGGAGCTCATGAGCGAGCGCAGGCGCCGGCCCCAGGAATCACAAAAGGTCGAATCACAAAAGGTCTGTCCCTCTATTACATTGATATGGGCGGATATTCTGATTAAAGGTCTGTCCCTCTGTCAGGGGCTTCATGCCATAACGCCGGAGATGCGAGGAGGGAAATCAATAGGAAAGTGAATAGAAAAGTCTGTACCATCATTTTCAGCAAAGATCGACCTGCGCAACTCGATCTGGTGCTGCGCAGTTACGGGCACTGCTGCAAGGATCCTGAAAATAGTGATATTTACGTACTGTATAAGCCGACATCATCACGATTTGAATCATTATACCGTCAGTGTGAAAGAGAACACCCGACAGTCCGAATGGTGCGAGAAGTGGACTTTGCTGCTGATGTCCTGAATGTGGTCGCTGCATATGAATTTGTGTGTTTTGTGGTCGATGATACCATCTTCATTCGTCCATTTTCCTTCGCCTCAATTATCGGAATCCTGGATCACAACAAAAAAACCATCGGCGCATCACTCCGACTGGGAAAAAACACGAGCTATTGCTACATGCTCGATAGGAATCAAGCCATACCGGAAATGCATCCATTCGGGGAAAGTGGATTGAATGGCTATGAGTGGATTGATGCCGAGTGCGACTTTGGTTACCCTCTAGAGCTCTCAAGCTCGGTTTATCGAGTGCCGGACATGCTGGGGCTGATCCAAAAGAAGCAGTTCTCGAATCCGAACACCATGGAGAACTGCTTGGTAGAAATCGCTGAAGATTTCAAGGACACGAAGCCGATCCTGATTTGCCATGATAGCAGCGCGGCATTCTCTGTGCCGCTCAACCTGGTTCAGACCGTATGTGGCAATCGGGCTGGTGCTTCTGATCAATATGGTGCCGTCTCCATGGCTCGTGCTTATGCTCGAGGAGAGCGCTTGTCGTTTGAGGAACTGTTATGGATGGCTCCGTCCGGCTGCCATCAGGAAGTAGCGCTGCGCTTTGTTGCAGGTGCTGAGCTTGTGCCAGAGGTGTCGGTCATCATTCCATGCTACAAGCAAGCAGCATACCTGAAAGAGGCCGTAGAAAGCGTGAAGCGACAAACATTCAAAGACTGGGAAATCATCATCATCAATGACGGAAGTCCTGACAATACTGACGAAGTGGCCAATGAGATCATAGCCGAGTCGAATGGCCATGACATCAAGCTGATGAATATCAGGAATCAGGGGCTGGCAATGGCCAGAAACGCAGGCATCGAGATGGCCAGAGGTGCATACATTCTGTGTCTTGATTCCGACGATCGGTTGACACCCTCATACATGCGGGCCACATATGAGCTTCTAGAGAGCGACAGCACAGTCGGCATTGCTTATACGGACCTGCAACAATTCGGAGATGGGAGCGAGCTCATTCAGGCTGCAGAGTTTGATCCGGAACGTCTGCCGATTGGAAACCAGCTGAATTATTGCGCACTGTATCGTCGTGAAATTTGGGAGGATGTTGGAGGCTACAATCCGAATCTGACATACGGCTATGAAGATTGGGATTTCTGGGTTGGCTGCGTGGAACGAGGATATGTTGCGAAGCGGATTCCCGGCGCACTGTTTGAGTATCGAATCAAGGAGAGCAGCATGTTCACTGTGGCCAGTCGGCATGATTCGGAGTTGCGGGCCAGGATTGTGGTCAATCATCCGAGACTTTATAAGAATGATTGCGAGATTGAAGCTCGCTCTATTCTGGCATCCGATTCGGTGAAAAGGGAGATTCCAAACGCTCCAAAAATAACGGTAATTATCCCAACCTTTCGGCGTCCCTTCCGACTCATGGATGCGTTAAGCAGTCTAGCCAAGCAGCGGAATCAGGATTTTGAGGCCTTGGTCGTCGATGACGGGGGCTTTGACGTCCGATTTGTAGTGAATCAATTCCGTGACCGTATGCAGATCAGGTTGTTAAGGCACGCGGAAAATCGTGGGGTTTCTGCTGCACGCAACACCGGTCTGAGATTTGCCAGAGGTCAATATGTCGTCTATCTGGATGACGATGACATATACTATGATAATCACCTCAACACCCTTGTCGAATACCTTGAATCCAGCGGTAAGGAAGTCGCGTATACGGATTCGAACCGTGCAATCGAAGTCATGGTGGACGGGCAATATATCGTGCAGTCAAAAGACGTTCTTTACTCCAACGATTGGGACAACGATTTGATTCTGGCAGCAAATCTAGTTCCCGTATTGTGCGTCATGCATGAATTGAGATGCGTCATGCGAGCGGGCTTTTTCGATGAGAGTCTGAAAACCCATGAAGATTGGGATTTTTGGATCCGCCTTTCGCGTGATTACAGCTTCCACCACATCAAGGATGTGACATGCGAGTTTCGTGAGAGGAAGGACGAGACCTCGACAACCGGATCGAGCAGAGCCGATTTCCTAAAGACAGCTGAAACCATCATTCGAAAATATCGTTCCCATGCCAAAGGCAAAAAAGACGTGGCGCGTCGTCAGAAAGCCCTGATTGCGTGTTTGAGGAAGGAGTTGGGAACCAAAAGAAAATCATTAACCAACTGGATTGTTTTCTACGTGCTCGGGAATCAGGAGCGCAAAAAGAATCAATCCGGCACCTTGGTCATGAAATTCGAATAAACGGTATCCGCTCCAGCATGGTATCGTCCATGAAGTTCAACAAACGCATATAACTCATTCAAATATCAACCGCAGAGAGAGTCGCCGCATGATGCAGATTCCAGCATGAGCCTGGGTGCGCATTGCGTCGGTGTTATTCCGTGTTTAGACATGGATTCAACATGAGCGCTCATGCGATATTCTTCCCATGAAAAAGCTATTATTGCTCTCTTACCCCAGAAGCGGGAATACATACTGCCGCTATCTACTTGAATGCGCGAGCGGCATGGCCAGCGAGGGTTACCCCGAATCAGATCTTGATAAGGGCAGTGTTAGCAGTGTGCCGATGGTTGGCACCATCCATGGTCTGGTGGTTAAGCGACATGATGCCCTGGGCGTTATCGGTGGTGAAAAATACAGAGTTGAAGAAAGCGACTATGACGGGTTGATCCTGGTTATTCGGGATCCGGTCGAGGCGATAGTCCGACACCGTGGGGTCGAGGGCGTGAAAAGCTTGTCACGGGCGGAATCATATTCCGGAGATATTGTCAGCGATGTTAAGTATTTCGCTGACAACCTTTCCTTCTACCATGAAGCTAAAATCCCTAAAATGATCGTAAGGTATGAGGAAATGATTCGCGATACCCGCAGGGTATACGGTGAACTGAATAGTTTTTGTGTGAGATTGGGAACGTGCGGCACGACGGCAATCGGGGTCGATGATTTCATGGCGGAAATTGATAGGCACCGCGAAATATGCCTGGAGCGCTATGGGGTTTCCCAAACCAGAGGCAAGTCCACGGTCCATCATCAAAAGAAGATCAGCAAGTTGGACAGGGAGGAATTAATCCTGCTGATCATAAACAGCAGCAAACCCGAATGCCTCCAATACCTGTCATGCTATGGCAAAAGATATAGGGGGATGAATGGATCCGGAAAAGGCGAATCGCTCCTGCGCAAATTGTTCAGAATCAAACCAAATCCATGAAAGACCGCATGTGGGAGAGGATATTTTCATCAAAAAAGAAACGCGCATGGAGAATACATGACGAGGCTTTCAAGCATTCCGACTACACCACCGCACACCTTTCCTCCGAATATGTCGTTTGGAAGAGAAGCGGTGATTATGACATCGAATTTTATACGGACGAGTGCCTTATCCATGTCCAGGGTGCGCATCATAAAAACATAGCCTGGCTGCTAGAGCCCACGGCCATCAATCCTCATGTTTACGAATGGATTGCTGAAAATGCGGAAAAATTTCGTCTGATTCTCACACACAATCGGCGCCTGCTCGAGCGTTTGCCAAATTCCAAATTCGTGCCGGCAGGTGGCTGTTGGGTGCATGAGAAGGATCAGCAAATATTCAGAAAGACGAGAAACCTCTCGATAATAGCATCATCAAAAACGCTCACTGAGGGCCATAGGCTGCGTCATCTGATCGTTTCCCAACATCAAGCCCGAATCGATGCGTTCGGTGGCGGATATAAGCGAATTAAAAATAAAATCAAAGCGCTGAAGAGATACAGGTTTTCACTGGCAATCGAAAACTCGCGAGAAGACTATTATTTCACGGAAAAGTTGATCGACTGCTTTGTGACCGGCACCGTGCCAGTGTATTACGGTTGTCCGTCAATAAGTGATTACTTCGACACCAGAGGTATGATTTTGATCAATTCAGCAGATGATTTCAGCAATGTTGTAGATTTATTGAATGATCAGCACTATTTGAGCATGATGCCCTATATCAGAAGCAATTTTGAGGAAGCAAAAAAATACCTCATCGCAGAAGATTTCATTCATCTGAATTATGGCCATGAGATCAATGGCTTTTAGACCCAGCTCATTAACAACAATTCAGCAGGTAATTTCATGTTTGGGCGGAACAAAAAACAACGTCACGGAAAAGACAGGGCGTCTGGCAAGAGATTTGTGAATTGTGAGATACTCGATCCTGACCGAATTGACGCACAGACCATCATAGGTGAATATACCTATGTTGGTAAAAACAGCACTATCACGAAATCCACAATAGGAAGATATTGTTCTATTGCAGACAACACCTCAATAGGCCCGGGTGAGCATCACATTGAAAAAATTTCAACAAGCGCGCATTTTTACACAGGGGATGTTTATGAAGAATTAACGAGGCGCGATTGCTCCATCGGCCATGATGTATGGATTGGAGTTGATAGCATTGTCAGAAGAGGAGTTCGCATTGGTAACGGGGTGATCGTAGGTGCCAACTCATATGTGAATATGGATGTGCCCGATTTTGCTATTGTAGCGGGCAACCCGGCCAGAGTCATACGCTATAGGTTTGACGAGCAGAAGAGAGCCAAAATCAGTGATTCTGCCTGGTGGGATTATGACCTTGAACGAGCCAAAGAGATATTGGCCAGCTTGGAGAAATCTCTTTAACAGTACCACTCAGGTCTGTCCCTCTGTCCTGAGCGGCTAAGCTCCGGCCAGAAATGCCCCCACGGCGTCCTGCGGCAGGTCGACCCAGACGTGATGCGGATCACCGGGCGCCACGGCAAGCGACAGTCCTTCCGCATCTTCCATGCGCGAAATGCGCTGCCGTCGCTTGCCTGCCGGGGTGATCACTTCGAGTTCATCGCCGAGAGCGAAGCGGTTCTTGACCAGCACTTCCAGCAAACCGCGCCCGGCATTCCAGGCAAGCGCCTTGCCGACGTAGCGGCCACTGCCAGGCAGCGAGCGGCCGTCCGTGTAATTCTGATCGATCGCATCCGTCGTCCGCTGGAAGAAACCACCGGTGTAGCCGCGGTTCGCGAGGCCGTTGAGATCGGTGAGCAAGCCAGGATCAAAGGGCTTGCCGGCCAGTGTGTCATCGATCACCCGACGGTAGGCCTGACACGCCCGGGCCACGTAGTAGGCACTTTTGGTCCGTCCTTCGATCTTGAGCGAGTCGACCCCGATTTCCATCAGCCGCGGCACATGTTCGATGGCCCGCAGGTCCTTGGAATTGAGGATGTAGGTGCCGTGCTCGTCCTCCTCGATGGGCATCAGCTCACCGGGGCGTTGTTCTTCCTCGAGCAGGAACGGATCATCATCCGAATCCGGGTTGAATGTGTCGTGCAGCTTGTATTTCCAACGGCATGAATTCGTGCAGGCCCCTTGATTCGAGTCGCGCCGTGTGAAGTAGCCCGACAGCAGGCAGCGGCCGGAATAGGCGATGCAGAGCGCGCCGTGGACGAAGACCTCCAACTCGGTTTCGGGGCACAGCTGGCGGATTTCCGCCACCTCATCCAGTGACAACTCGCGCGACAGGATGATGCGCGTGATCCCCAGCTTGCTCCAGAAGCGTACGGCCGCCCAGTTGAGTGTGTTGGCTTGCACCGACAGGTGCACCGGCATGTCCGGCCAGGTTTCGCGCACCATGTCGATGAGTCCCGGGTCGGCCATGATCAGGGCATCGGGTTGGAGCGCGATGATCGGGGCCATGTCCTTGAGGTAGCTGCGCACCTTCGGGTTGTGGGGCAGCACATTACTGACGACGAAGAATTTTTTCCCCTGCTCATGCGCCTCCGCAATGCCCTCGCCGAGGACTTCGGTGTTGCGGAATGCGTTGTTGCGCACCCGCAGGCTGTAGCGCGGCAGGCCCGCATAGACGGCATCGGCACCGAAGGAAAATGCCGCGCGCATCATTTCCAGCGATCCGGCGGGAGCCAGCAGTTCCGGCGACTTCATGGCATGGTGCGTAGCGTGAAGACGCCCTGCCTGCAAGCCTGTGGCTGGGATGGTTCGGCATCCGGATGGGCCGGTCCTTGCGAGTCAAGATGCGGCGGGGGATCAAGGCGCGGCGCGCCACAGGCGTGATCGTGTCCGGAGGTCTGGCTGAACGGTAGGGTCATGACCCGAGTGAACATCGGGCATGATGGGCATGTTTGCCCTAACTTGACCGCCGCATGGCGAAGGGCAATGGGCATGAGTGTTGATGTCCGTGATTCGCATAGCGCAGGCTTTACCGGCGTTCTGAGACCGGCATAGGCTGCGGGCGTGAGATTTCTGCGGAACTTGGGTGGAGCCTTGCGGTCATGGCGAGGCGCCAGCGCGGTGTTGGTTGTTGTGATCCTGTTGGCGGCGGGAGTTTTCTGGTGGTTGCGGAGTCCTGCGCCACTGCTGTGGTCGGATATCCGTGAGGGTGATGGCACCCTCTTGTCTCTGGTGGCGGGCAAGGATGCCCTTGGCAACGAAATCGTGGTCGCAGGCGGCTACATCCGGACGGATGACACCGGCCGTGATTTGCGGATCCTGTGTTATGATGCCACCGATGGTCATGTCCGCTGGGAGGTCCGCGAGGATCAGGAACTTCCCAAATACATCGAGACCAAGCCGATCCTCACGATGGATGCTGCGGGCGATGTGCTGGTGGGTTGGGAAATGGTCTTTGCGCGGCAGGGCACCAACAAGGCGGTTTCCAAATACGCGGGAGTGGATGGCCGTCTGTTGTGGAGCTGGAACATGGAAGATGCCATGGACGGATCGTTCCTGATGGCGATTCCGGTGGCGGCTGAGTCGGGGGCGCTGTGGGTTTCCGGCTTTCGCGACATCTCGGGTGCCTGCCGGCGCTTTGTCGCTGCACTGGATCCGAATTCCGGTCGTTTGCTGTGGCAGCACGATTTGAACGAATGCCCCGGCGGAATCGAGGGGCCTGTCCAAATCCATCACCTGAAGGACGGCGGCGCGATCCTGTTGGTTCATCCGCAGGACGACGGTGGAGTCCATCCCTGGCTCATCCAGCATCGCTCCGGCGCGGATGGTGAGCTGCGCTGGCAACAGGAGATCCGCCGCGACGACGAGCGGTTCCACCGGGATTTGTGTGGGCTCGTGGATGAAGTCAGCGGGCAATTGCTGATCTCGATGGATACATCGTCATTAGGCCACCGGCATCTCGAGGTCATGGCGTTCGATCTGACCAGCGGTGTCGAGCGATGGCACCACACGGACATCATCGCGCACATGTCGCTCGGACAATACGGTCCCAGTCAAGCCCATCGCAGCTGCTACGGGTATGCAGCCGGATCGCTCACACACGGGCGAGACGGCGGCATCGAGCTGTGGGGGACGATCGGACAGAAAACCCTTCGCACCAAGTGGTGGCGTTGGCGAATGGACGGCTGGGTTCCGCGTCCCGAGCTGGACAACAGGTACCGGACACAAGAGATTCGGGTCACCTTGTCTCCAAGTGATGGTTCTTATCGGGACAGCGAGTTGTTAGCTGCGCCGATGGAGAATGCGCTTGCCAGTCTGGCCAGACCCGGAGGAGACCCTGAGCGGTTGATCCTGCGCGAGGCCCCCGATCGCAAGCTGTCCGATCCGTCAGATCCCGTGACTTGGCGGGCGGATGGGATCGCGGATTCCTCCCGGGGCATCCTACCCAGCCGCAAACCGGCGGGCATCGTCACCTCGGGCGATTTCCCCGAGCACGCTGCGCTCACGCCGTCCGGCCGATTGGTGATCGGCGGGGATCCGGCCCATGACAAGCGACAGTGGCAGATCCGGGTTTGGTAATCCACTCCTCTGGTTCAGGATGCTTTCAAGGTCTGTCCCTTTATCCTAATGTGCTTGATCAATCGCGGTATTGATTTGGCCCAAAGCGGGCAGCTGGAGCAAGAAAGCAAAAAAGGGGCCGCCGGCCTGGCTTCAGGGGGGCTCTGGAGCCTGAGGGATTTACGAGCGGTGGTGTAAGCGGTGGTGCTGAAGCAGGCCGTTGCGCCTTGCTAAAATGTTGATGCAGGCGTTTGTTTTGATTAAAGGTCTGTCCCTCTGTCACGTCCCTCTGTCACGCCATCACTACACACTCAGACCATCCCCATCCAGGCGCCGAGGTTGTAATGGTTGGTGATGCGCTGGATCCTGCCGTCACGCACTTCGAAGAAGGCGCCGATGCGGAGGTGATAGGTCTGTCCTTTGGCCTCGGGCAGTCCCTCGTCGGTGGCGACATACTGGCCACGGATGAAGAATTCCGCCGCCGCACGGCTGGGGTCATCGCTGGTGAAGACCACCAGGTCCTCGACTTGTTCGCGGTAGCAGCGGTCCATTCGTGAGAGGAACGCGCGGAACGCGTCACGACCGGTTTCCACCGGGCCTTCATTGATTTCATGGATCACCTCCTCGGCCAGCAGCGCCAACAAGGCTTCGCGGTCGCCGGAGTTGAAGGTGTCGTAGTAGTGTCGGATGAGTGCTTTCAGGCTCATGGTGAAAGATCGTGGATCGCGGATTGTGGATCGTGGATCGTGGATGACGACGCGGTCGTTCTGGATCTTCTATCGATGGTCCACCATCCCCGATCTCTTCCTCAGCTCAGTCGTTTCATCACCATGCCTGAGAGCGCTTTGCCGTCGGCGCGGCCTTCGGCGAGCGCTTGGGCGCGTCTCATCACCTTTCCCCTGTCGGCCTTGCCGGTGGCGCCGGTTTCAGCAACCGCCTGTTCGACCACGGCGGCCAGTTGCTCCTCGCTGAGTGCGGCAGGCAGGTAGCGTGAAAGGATTTCGATTTCAGCCTTCTCCGTGGCCGCCAGTTCCGCGCGGCCGCCTTTTTCGAACTGTTCGCAGGAATCGATCCGTTGCTTGAGCTGCTTGCGGACGACGGCGAGCACTTCGGCCTCATCGAGTTCGGTGCCGAGTCCGCCTTTTTCGATGGCGGCATTGGTCAGCGCGCTCTTCAAGGCGCGCAGCGCGTTGAGGGCGACCGCATCCTTGGCCTTCATGGCGGTCTTGATGTCTTCGGGAATGCGTGCGGCGGTGCTGCTCATGGCATGGTGGTATCAGGGAGCGCTTCGTCGCGCCAAGCAAAACCGTTGATGCCTCTGGTGAGGTTCTGCTCAGCCCAGCACCAGTGGTGCCAGCCAGCAGCCGATTGCGGTGATGACGAGGATGGCCAGCAGATTGATCCATAGACCGCGTGTGATCATCTGGGAAATCGCCACCTTGCCACTGGCGTAGACGATGGCATTCGGAGCCGTGGCGACGGGCAGCATGAATGCACAGCTGACAGCCACCGCCGCGGGTGCCAGCAGGCTTTGTGGAGCGGTGCCGACGGTGGCGGCAAGCGCCCCAAGGATCGGCGCCAGCGTGGTCATGGTGGCGACGTTGCTGGTGAACTCCGTGAGGAAGATCACCAGAGCAACTACCGCAGTGATGAACAGGACGGGAGGCAGCAGCGAAAGAGCGCCCAGCTGTTCGCCAATCCAGATGGACAGGCCGGTGCGGGTCACGGCCTCGCCGATGCTGATGCCGCCGCCGAACAGGATCAGCACCCCCCATGGCAGCTTGGCTGCCTCGGCCCAGCGCAGCAGCGCACGGCGTTGATCATCGCCTGCCGGAACCAGGAACATGGCGATGGCGCCGGCCGCGGCACTGCCCATGTCGCTGACCGCCATCAGCCATGGCGCATCCCAGCCGTGGGCTTTGGCGGCGAGTTGGGCTGGCACGCGAATCACCCACAGGGTGGCCACGATGGCGAACACGATGGCGGCCCTTACCTCAGGCGCGGTGATCCTTCCCAGCTCCCGGTGTTGGCTGCGGATTTCCTGGCGCACCGCATCGGTATCGGCATGGCGCGGCAAACCCCGACAGACCACCCACCAGGCGATCGGCAGCAGCAACAGCATCGCCGGAACTCCGAAACCCATCCAGCGCGCGTAACCAATGGTCCCGCCGGTGTTGGCTTCCAACCACTGGATGGCGATCAGGTTGGTCGGAGTGCCGATCGGCGTGGCCACCCCGCCGATCGAGGCAGCGTAGCAGACACCGAGCAGCAATGCGGTCACCAAGCGGCTTTCCTCCTCCTTGAGCGCGGCGGCGGCAGACATCGCGATGGGTGCCATCATCAAGGTGGTCGCGGTGTTGGAGATCCACATCGACAGCAGGGCGGTCGCGACCATGAAACCGAAGACGAGTGCTCCGGGTTTGCTTCCCACACGGATGACGATGTTGAGAGCGATGCGCTTGTGCAGGCTCCAACGCTCGATGCCCAGCGCGATGATGAAGCCGCCCAGCAGCAGCATCACGATCGGGTTGGCATAGCCTTGCGCGGCCTCGGACACGTTGCCTGCGCCGATCAGCGGCAGCACCACCAGTGGCAGCAGCGAGGTTGCTGGAATTGGGATGGCCTCCGTCGCCCACCACAGCGCCATCCATGCCAGCAATGCGGCGGTCGCCCAGCCGGCAAACGTCAAACCGTCAGGCGTGCCGGCCAAGAGCATCAGCGCGGCGACCAGCGGGCCCGCGACGCGTCCGATGATTTTGACGAGCTGGCGTTTGGCACTCATGGGCGCATCAGCATCGCCGGTTGCGGCCGCAAAGGGAAGCTCGCGCTTCGGATTTCGAGGCCTG
>JACCDY010875968.1_pt1 | contig 15005 bp, 15 predicted proteins | sample 7446391 | NCBI WGS metagenome assembly JACCDY01 (sample SAMN15323451, study PRJNA562643) | freshwater metagenome | isolation source: river surface water | place: USA:Blue River Watershed | collected 2017-08-18 | reverse complement strand
GTCCGCCATACCCGGATGGAAGTATGAGTTTCCGCGCGACCATGGTCCCCACCGGAAATTCAAGACCGAGTGGTGGTATGCAACAGGCACGCTGGCGGATGAGCAGGGGAGGGAGTACGGCTTCCAGCTTACCTTTTTCCGCCAGGGCATCCGCCCCGGGGCAAAACAACCCGGCGCTTCTCGCTTCCGGGTTCTGGAGATCCCGTTTGCCCATTTCGCGCTGAGCGATGTTTCCGGAAGAAGCTTCCGGCATTTCCAACGATCTTCCCGTGGTTCCTTCGGGGAGGCGGGCTTCGGAGTCCCTCCGGGTAAGATGGCCTGGATGGAGGATTGGGAAATCAGCGTGGATGCGGAAGGCCGTCTTCACCTGAAGGCCCGGGATGGCAAAGGAGATGAGGAGCGGGCTGTGGATCTCGTGCTCACGCAACAGTGTCCACCGCTCCTGCATGGCAACGGCGGCATCAGTCCCAAATCCTCAAAGCCCGGACATGCCTCCCATTACTACAGCCTGACGAGACTTGCTGCCTCCGGCACCGTCACGGTCGGCGGCAAGGCGCATCCCGTGAAGGGATTGGTTTGGTTTGATCACGAATGGGCCACCAATTCGCTCGATCCCGGGGAAGCGGGTTGGGATTGGTCCGGCCTCCATCTCAGCACCGGGGAAGACCTGATGCTTTTCCGGATTCGTGACAGCGCGGGCAACTCCGTCTTCCTATCCGGAACCCTGCGGGATGCCCAAGGGTACGTCTCCGATATCAAGGATCTCACGATGACGCCGAAGGAAACGTGGAAAAGTCCCCACACCGGAGGACTCTATCCCGCCGGATTCGAGATCTCGATTCCCTCGCAGTCACTGAATCTCATCCTCTCCCCCAAACTGGCCGATCAGGAGCTGGTGCTTCCGCCCTTCGCCTACTGGGAAGGCACGGTGAAGGGAATTGGTAAGAAGGGAGGCGAGCCCGTCTCGGCTGAGGGATATCTGGAACTCACCGGATATGGGGGCAAGGTCATCGGTGTGAACGGTCAATAGAAGTAACTGTTTGCCCTGTGCGGGAAGGACTCCATTCGGATTGACTCCTCCTCCCTAAAGGTGAGCATCGGGTGATGCTTACCTCCTCGTATTCCACCCTTCTCACCATTCACTGCGACCTGCGCTGGCTTGTTCTTTTTGCGGCGCTCGGAGCCATTGTCGCTGCCGTTGCAGGCCTGATCAGAAAAGCCCCTTTTGCCCCCATGGGACGGGTGGCCGGACTGATCTATGTTTCGCTGATGGATACCCAGGTACTCATCGGGATCCTGCTCTGCTTTTGCAGTCCCTATGTGCAGGCGTTCTGGGCCAATCCCGCTGCGGGGATGAAGCAGCACGATCCGAGGTTCTTTGCCGTGGAGCACATGACATTGATGCTCCTCTCAGTGGCCCTCGCCCATGTGGGTGCGGTGCGGAGCAGAAAGCGTGCCTCGCAGCCTTCTGTCGCCTACCTTTCGGCGCTCAAGTGGTACGGAGCCTCTCTTCTGGCGATGCTTGCGGGGATTCCCTGGTGGCGTCCCTGGATTCAGTTCTAAACTTCGACTTAATCTCTTCCGATTCAGGAATCCCGATGAAGGGAAGGTTCCGGTAATATCCCGCAAGATCGAGTCCGTATCCGACGACAAAGACATCGGGAATTTCGAAGCCGACATAATCCGCCGCCAGATGCCCTGCTGATTCCTTTCTCAGGAGGACGCAGGTGCGGACGGTGGCAGCGCCGGCCTCACGGAGTTTTGAGACAAGGGTCCCGAGCGTTCTTCCCGTATCGAGGATATCATCGACGAGAAGAAGATCCTTACCCCTGATTCCTTCGGGAATGCCCCAGGGAAGGCTCACATTACCGGTGCTGATCGTCCCCGTTCCGTAGCTTGAGGTCTTCACCGGCGAGAGTGTCATGGGGAGGTCGATCGCCCTCATCAGGTCCGCGGCAAAGATCATCCCACCGTCCATCACGGGGATAACGCAAAGATCCGCATCCTTGCTGTCATTCGAGATGGCCGCCCCGAGTTCCGCCACACGTTTCAGGATCATCCCGTGATCGAGAAGTGTCGTTGGCAAGGGCGGATGCATCAACCGGTCGGAACGGGTGGTCATCAATCTTTCTGATCGCAATCCCCGATCGCACGGAGACCTTTCGCGGAGAGTTCGAAGATCTCCGTGGAAACGGGTGCCGGGGAGATCAGGTAATCGTCACGGACCGTCTGAGCCATATCCAGCAAGCGATTGGCCAGTTTTGGGAACACGTAGATTTTGTTCCGGGTGGGAATGATCACGATGAGTTCCGGACCGAACACCGCGCTGAAACGACGGAGGAATCCGGGTGAGAGGACACAGGAGGCGGTCATCGGATCTTCATTGCAGATCACGGCCATCTGGATCACGCCATGTTTATCCCTGATCATGGAGGGTTCGAGGGTGGCCGTCAGAAGGGAGGCATGCTCGCGTGCATTGGCCAGGAGTCCATCCCAGGAAGCCGATCCCATGAAAGCTCTGGGTTTCATGGCAGTGATTTCCCCATGAGATCCCTCGGTGGCGGGATACAGGAGCGTCCTTCTGGCTCCCGGAACAAATCTGAACACCGGCGGCCGCTCGAAGGATCCGCCCATCAGCAGAAGCGGGGCTTCCTTGCCGGAAGCCTTTGCAATCCCAAAGAAGGCCCAGCCCGTCAGCGCCATGCAGAGCATCCGGCGAGACAACCGCTGGTCTTTCAGGGGCATCGAGCGTAGAAGGGAGGGAATCATGATCACTTTTGTCGAAGGAATCCTGGAGGAAGTCTTGCCGAACCAGATCGTCGTCAATGCCGAGGGGATCGGCTACCAGATTCTCATCCCGCTCTCGAGTTACAACAAGCTTCCTCCCCCCGGTTCCAAGACCCGGGTTCTCACCCATCATCACGTCCGTGAGGATGCACAGATTCTCTACGGGTTTTCCTCTTCGGAGGAGAGGGATCTTTTCCGCCTTCTCCTAGCTCATGTCTCGGGGGTGGGACCGAAGCTGGCCCTTGCCATTCTCAGCGGGATGTCCGTCGATCAGTTCAAAGGGGCCGTCGTGACTTCGGATATCGCGGCGATTTCCAAAATTTCCGGCGTTGGCAAAAAGACCGCCGAACGCGTGGTGCTCGAACTCAAGGACAAGCTCGGGGTGGCGGCCGAGTGGGAAGCGGCGAGCCGCGAAAACGCTCCCTCCGGGATCGAACGCCACCTTCATGATGCCGTGCTTGCGCTGATCTCGCTCGGCTACAAGCAGGTCGAGGCGCACAAGGCGGTCAAGGCCGTGCTGCCCAAGCTCGTTCCCGAGGCTTCGGCAGAGGATGTTGTCCGCGAAGCCCTTAAGAATCTGCTCTCGTGAGCATGGGGAATCCGGAAACGATCCCACCCATCCCCCTAGGGGAGCTTCAAACACGACTTCCAGAGGGGGAACTCTTTGAGGGGAAGGAATGGAGATGGTCTCCCGTACCCTATGTTCTGCCCCGTCATCTTGCCGAGGAATTGGAGTCGATGGGGCATCGGTTGCTGCAGTTTGCCGAGGCGTGCGAGCTTCTCTACCGCAGGAGCGTGGAGGGAAAACAGCCGTCTTGGATTGCGGAGCTGCTTGACCGGGGAAAACCGCAAGAGATTGTCGCCTTGGGACGGGATCCTGCCTTCAAGGGGGCGATCGCCCGCGTGATCAGGCCAGATCTTATTCTCACGGAGGAGGGATTCTCGATCTGCGAACTGGATCAGATTCCCGGAGGAATCGGCCTGACCGCCTGGCTCAACGAGACCTATTCCTCGTTTGGATTTTCTCTCCTGGGAGGCCCCGATGGCATGTTCGACGGCTTTTCCTCGGTACTCCCCTCCGGTGAGATCATCGTCTCCGAGGAGGCCTCGACCTACCGCCCTGAGATGGAGTGGCTTTCAGCCAGACTGAATGCTCTGAAGGGCACGGATATCTGGCGCGTGACGGATGATGCCACCCGTGATGACTGGAATGGAAACATCTACCGTTTCTTCGAGATGTTTGATCTGCCGCAGGTTCCCTGCGCCGAAGGGCTTTTTGCCGCCGCCCGAGAGGGGCGTGTCACGATTACGCCGCCACCCAAGGCCCAGTTGGAGGAGAAGCTCTGGATGGCCCTCTTCTGGATGCCGTCCCTCAAGGAGTTCTGGATGCGCCAACTCGGTGAGCGCGGTGTCCATTCCCTCCAGAAGTGGATCCCCTACACCTGGATTCTCGACCCGGCGCCCCTTCCCCACAATGCGGTCTATCCGCGCCTTGAGATCCAGAATTGGAATGAGCTGGCGGGATTCAGCCAGAAGGCCCGCGATTTGATCATCAAGATCAGCGGCTTCGACGGACGTGCCTGGGGTGCACGGGGGATTTCACTCGGCTCCGATCTTGCCAAGCCGGAATGGGTGGCAGCGATCTCGCGGGCCTTGTCGGAATTCGATCACCATCCCCACATCATGCAGGTCTTTCGCCATTCGATCCTCACCGATCAGCCCTACTATGATACCAAAGGGGAGGTGGTTGTGATGAAGGGGCGGGCGCGCCTGAGTCCCTATTTCTTTGTGAATGATCGAAAGGCCAATCTCGGCGGTGTCCTCGCCACCGTCTGCCCCGCAGACAAGAAGATCCTCCATGGCATGACGGACGCCGTGATGGTGCCGGTCATGGCCCGTTGAATTGAGGGGCTAAAGGGGAAACAGCCCGGGCCCGTGCTTCCCTGCTTCAGGCAACTGAAGCCGGAACTTTACCGCCGTGGCGGATTTCCTCGGCGCGTGTTTCCGAGTCATCGATGAGCGGGGTGGCCGGATGGACAAGTTGATCCAGCATGCTGTTCCAGTGTTCCTGTCCGTTCAGGATCTCGATCTCGATCCTAAGGTAACGGACGGGGATCTCCTGATTGAGAAGGCGCGGCATCCTGACGGCATCCTTTTCCGTCGTCAGGACGCAGGAGAGGCCGCGGCGTACGCATCGTTTCAGGAAGCGGTCGATCTCCCGTTTGGAGTAGCGGTGATGATCCGCAAAGCTCTGGGTGAGTTCCAGTTGAACCCCCAGACGCCGGAGCCCCTGCTCGAAACTTTCGGGCGAGGCGATCGCCGATAGCGCGCCGGCCCTCAACCCCTCCAGTGAGGACAGGGGAAGGCGTTCACCGGTGGAGAGATCCTGGAGTTCCAGCGGGCGGTGGCGGCATTCGATGATCGGGGCGGTCCTGTTGTGTTTCCTGATCCGTGCATGCAACGCGGAGAGGTCGCTCCCGTCGCATTTGGTGATGAGGATATGGGTGGCGCGTCTGAGATGGGCCGGTGGCTCGCGAAGGGTTCCCCTGGGAAGGAGATATTCGTTTCCGAAGGGTGCTTCCCGGTCAATCAGCACGATGTCAAAGCGACGGTGGAGCTTCAGGTACTGGAGGCCGTCATCCAGGATAAGAAGATCACGACTGAGTTTCGTGGACGCATGGCGACCGCACTCGACCCTGTCCTTGTCCACGACGACAGCCACATTCCGGAGATTCTTGGCCAGCATGAACGGTTCGTCTCCCGCGGTTTTTGAATCAAGGAGCAGGGCTCCTCCCTCGGTGACCACCCTTGCACTGGTTCCGCTGCCCGATGATCCGCGCCGTTTCACGCTTTTATAACCACGGCTCAGGATGGCGACCCTTCGTCCTAGTCCCGCGAGATCCCTTGCCAATTTTTCCACGACGGGGGTCTTGCCGGTGCCTCCCACGGTAAGGTTGCCGATGCTGATCACCGGACATCCGAGTTGGTGGGATCTCAGGATGTGCCGGGAATAGAGGGCGAGACGGAGACGGACGATGCCAAGGTAAAGGAAGGAGAGGGCCAGCAGTGCGCCCCTGAGGAAACCGGCCCTCTTTCCGGCACGTCGGCCAAGGATGACATCGACCGCGAACTGTTCAAGATTGTCGAGGAGGCGCCTCATCTATGTGATCCGCGGAAGACTTTACCCTGTCAACGGGATGCCTTGGCGACGACGGCTCCGGTGTTATCCGGAGCGCAGATCACGGCCTTGGATCCCTTGGGAGACGCGGCCCTCATGGCATTTGCCACGGCGGCGGCCGCCCGGGCATCGGGTGCCAGGCAGCAGATCGTCGATCCCGAACCGCTGAGCCATCCCCCGATGGCACCCGCCTTTTCACCCGCGGCGATGACCTCGTTGAGGAACGGGACAAGCTTTGCACGATGGGGTTGATGCAGTCTGTCGCCGAAAGCACCCCTGAGAAGTCCGTAACGTTTCGTCGCGAAGGCGGCGGCGATCACGGCCGCGTCGGCGGCATTGGCGGCGGCATCCGCGACACTGATTGTCTTTGGCATCACCCTGCGTGCATCCGGTGTTGCCACCTCGAAATCGGGAACGAGCAGGACGAAGCGAAGATCCCGGTCCACCGTGTATCGGAGGGGATCAAGATGGGAGCGTGCGATCGTGAAGCCCCCGAACATTCCAGGAGCCGCATTGTCGGGGTGTCCTTCGAGCTCCGTGCAGAGACGGAAGAGCCCGTTCCTTGAAAGGGGGCGTCCGGTCAGTTCGTTGAGCCCCAGCAGGATGCCCAGACGTACCGTGACGCTGCTGCCAAGGCCCCGTGCCTGAGGGACGCTTCCCCCGATTTTCCATGAAAAGTCAAAGGATTGCAGGCCGCTTCCCCTGAAAAAACTTACTCCAGTCGCCTTCACCATGGGAGGAAGCGGAGCGGGTGATTTCCTGATTGAAAGCGTGACGGTGTTTGAAATTCCCAAGGCCACGCCGAAAGAGTCGAATCCGGGGCCAAGGTTGGCGGTGGTCGCGGGAACCGAAACCGTGACGGAGGTCGGCAGGGGGGATCTGGAGCGGGATGCAGGGCTCATAATGCCGGGAAGTATTCCTGCTTCCGGGGAGGCAGGCAACACCGCCGGAGACATCGGCAAAACCAGCTTTCCGATTGACCATCCCGTCCTCCTGAATCAATCTAATTGTTCGATCAGGTGAGGTGGCTGAGTGGTCGAAAGCAGCGCTTTGCTAAAGCGCCGTACTCCAAAAGGGTACCGAGGGTTCGAATCCCTCCCTCACCGCGTTTTTTCGTTTCTTCTCCTTTTGGCGCCGTTTTCAGGGGATGCGACTCCGGTTCGATGGAACCTCATCGATTGGAGACATCGTTATCGATCTTTATCGACGCAGCCATGCTCTAATGGCTTGCATCTTTGCTGGAGTGAGGCTGCCTTCTCGGAAGGCACAGGGATGCTTCTTTCGCTAAGCGTGCTGGAAAAATGCATGCGGATTCCCATGAAAAGCAACAGCTTGTCACGCGTTCCCATGATGGGAATCGCTTTTCGCCACGGGTGTGATAGTATTCTCAAAGTTCTGACACGCGGCATTCACTCCCCCCATGGCGCCCGTTGTTGAAGACCAACCTATCGCCATGGCCTATTTTCCTGACTCTTCAGGAGTTGACATAAAAAGAAGAAAGCTCGTCCAGACCAAGCGCTGGATCACGGTAACGCTTCTCCTGACGGTTTTAGGCGTCCTCGGCACCCATTTTTTTGATCGTTGGCATGAGCAAAAAAACCATGGAACCGAGCCGGACATCGTATCCGGACCATGGGGTGTCGTTCAGACCTGGGATATCCATCTTGAGCAACCGTTGGAGTATGTCGGTTTCGAAAAGGCCTCCGCTGAGGGGCCCTCTTGGAATTTTGGTCTTGTTTCGCCCGAGTCGCTTCCAGGGCTCCTTCAATCATGCGGTCTCGGTACTGAGCAGACGGATCGCCTCATGGCAGGCAAGGTTATCAATACCTCTGGCGAGATTGTCCTGAAGCCCGATGAACAGACTCTTATCTCGTTGGATCCGGATGTCCGTTCAAAGCTTTACCTGATCCTCTCCAAGATTCCCTCCAACCGCTTCCAGGCCAATCCCTACTTCATTCCTCAAGGGAATGTTGCGGCCCTTTTTAAGGGCGATGAAGTCAGTGCTTCCGCTGCCGTTTCCCTCATGAAGGGGCTTCTCTACACGCGAAACGGATATACCTATTTCAGTGATCCCGAAGTCGTGCTGAGACGACTTGCGTCCAAGGAGGATTCCCTCGCGTTTCTGAAAGCATTGACAAGTCAGAAGTCCGTCATGATGCAACTTCTCATTCGCCACAACAGCGACATCGACAAACCCCTCAACTACTGGGGGCTTTCCTGTCCGGGCGTCATGCTCAAGGATCTCCGCCCGCTTCTTGAGTCCCAGCAACGACTCCCCGAGGGGGGGGCGATCAGCATCCTTTATCTTCTTCCTCCTTTGGCCCGGGAGAAACTATTCAAATCGCCGATGCCTCCCTCCGACAGCCGATCGGTCCTCCCTGACTGCCATTGGAGCGCTCTTAACTTCTTCAACGCCACTCCGGATCCTCGTCTTAGTGACAACGATTACGCCTCTCGTTTCATCCTCGCGAATTATTACGAGGTCGCAAAACCCGGGGTATGCGGAGATCTCGTTCTTCTCGTCGACGCACAGAACAATGTCATCCATTCATCGGTCTACATCGCCGATGACATCGTTTTCACGAAGAACGGATCCAACTACGCCCAACCCTGGATCCTGATGCATGAGAATGACATGGTCGGAAGTTTCTCCGCCAAGGCGCCCGTCCATGTCGCCTACTTCCGTCGCAAGGGAATCTGACGAGTGAAGGGTGGCTGAAGGGCACGCGTTGCCCATTTCACCGGGAGGAATTCTTCCTAGTGCAGGAGCGCACCTAGGTGGTTCAGGAAAACCAAAGCCGCCACCACGATCGAGATCAAGGCAACGATCAAAACTCCTGCGGCCGCGACATCCTTGGCTTTGCCGATGCGGTCGCGCCGCTCGAGTGAAATCTCATCCCCGAGGAACTCAATGGCGGTGTTCAGGGCCTCCGCCATCCAGACCATCCCGATGCAGAGCAGGATGGCGGCCCATTCCCAGCGTCGCAGATGAACGATTGATCCCGTGCCGATTACCAAGAGGGTGGCCAGCAGATGAAGGCGTGCATGGGGTTGGGTTGCGACCAGTGTCATGATGCCCCGGAAGGCATACCCGAAGCTTTGGATGCGTGCGGCGAGATACTCTTTCATGACTCAGGGGTATCGGTGGGGATGATGGTGGAGAGGCGGTCCCACTCCTCCATCAGTGTACCCAGACGCTCCTGAAGGTCGGCAAGATCCCTGTTAAGCGCAAATGCCTTTCCGTTGTTGAAGGTTGACGGATCCTCGAGTGCGGCCACGAGTTCCTTTTGACGCTCTTCAAGGGCATGGACCTCCGTTTCCACCTCGGCGATGCGGTTTTTTGCATCGCGAGCGGCCTTGTTGGCCGCCTTCCGGGCCTCTGCCTCGGCGCGGCGCTGCTCCTTGATCTCCTTGAGACCCATTTTCTGTCGTGGGGCAGATTCCGGAGTTGCTCCCTCATCCGGTCGGTGGTTTCCCGGAGCCACCAGCGCGGCGCGAGCTGACAGGGAACCGGATTTTTCGAGGTAGTACTGGTAGTTGCCGGCGTAGGGGGTGAGTTTTCCCGCGCTGATGTGGAGCACGCTCGAGGAGAGGGCGCGGATGAAGTGCACGTCGTGGCTGACGAAAAGAAGCGTCCCCTCGTACTGGCTGAGCGCCCCGATCAGGGCATCGATACTCGGCATGTCGAGGTGGGTCGTCGGTTCGTCCAGCAGGAGCAAATTGGGGGGATTGAGCAGGAGTTTCACCAGGGCCAGACGGCTTTTTTCCCCGCCGCTCAGGACTCCCACGTGTTTGAAGACATCGTCCCCTCGGAAGAGAAAGGAACCGAGGATGGTCCTGACGATTTGCTCCGGCACAGGAGTCTGCGTTTCCATCGCCTCGGCAAGGACGGTTCTTTTCAGATCCAGCATCTCCGTGCGGTGCTGAGCGAAGTATCCGATGGAGAGGTTATGCCCCGGCGTGACCGTACCGGCCTCCAGGGGCAGCATTCCTGCGAGGATCTTGAGCATGGTCGACTTGCCGGCGCCGTTCGGGCCCACAAGGACGGTCCTTTGACCCCGCTCCACCTCGAGATCGAGTCGTTCGTAGACGACATGGGCGCCGTAGGCCTGCCTGACACCCTCGAGGGTGATGACACGCTGTCCGCTCCTGCGGGGCTGGGGGAAGGTGAAGTGGACGGTCGCCTCGTCGCGTTCGGGCGGCTCGATCCGTTCCATCCGGGCAAGCTGCTTGATGCGGTCCTGGGCCTGGGAGGCCTTGCTTGCCTTGGCGCGGAAGCGGTCGATGAAACGCTGCAGCTCCGCGATCTCCCTCTGCTGATTCTTGTAAGCCGCCCACTGCTGCTCCTCCCGCGCGGCCTTCTGGGCCAGGTAGGCGTCGTAGTTTCCCTTGTAGCGGTTGAGCTTTCTGTTACGGATTTCCAGGATGCCGAGGCAGATGCCGTTGAGGAATTCCCGGTCGTGGGAAATCGCCAGGATCGCCCCGGGGTACTTGGAGAGGTAGGCCTGGAACCACCCCAACGATTCCAGATCAAGGTGGTTGGTCGGTTCGTCAAGCATCAGGAGGTCGGGCTCCATGACCAGCAGGCGGGCCAGATGCGCCCTCATGATCCATCCTCCGCTCAGTGTCCGTGCAGGCTTTTCGACATCCCCCTCGCGAAAGGCCAGTCCCGACAGGATCCGCTTGGCCTTCACCTCGAGCGCATGGCCGTCCAGTTCGGCAAACCTCGCCACGGCCTCGTGATGAATCGGATCCTCCTCGGTGTGCTCGCGCAGTTGCCGGTGAATCTCCTCCATCTCGGGGGAGACATTGGTGGCCAGTTCCAGGACCGTCTCGTCTCCCGAGGGGGCGCTTTCCTGGGGAAGGAATCCGATGGTGATGTTCCTCTCAAGGGCAACGGTTCCCTCGTCGGGCGATGCCTCCCTGAGAATCAGCGAAAAGAGGGTGGATTTGCCCGCGCCGTTGGCCCCGATCAGGCCGATCCTGTCGCCGCGGTTGATTTGGAGGGAGGCGTTCTCGAAAAGGGAACGTCCGCCGTAGGATTTGGAAAGGCCGGAAGCAGTCAGCATGGTCGTGGGATCGGGGCGAAACGATGCCTTCCCTTGAGGCGGAGCAAAAGGAGATTCGTCACCTCTCCAACGCGCTCGCGATCCTGCCCGCCCTCTGTTAGAAGTCGTTGGTGAGTTGGATTGAAATCATCAGCTTCTTTGCCGCGGCCTCCGCCGCCGGCGCCGTCAATGCCATAGCGGGCGGGGGGACGCTGATCACCTTTCCCGTGCTGATCCTCTTCGGGGTTCCTCCTGTCATTGCGAATGCCACGAGCACCCTGTCCCTTGTGGTCGGTGTTTTCGGTGGCTTTCTGGGATTCAGAAAGCTGATTGCGGAGATCCGTCCCTGGCTCCCCGCGTTTCTCCCCATCAGCCTACTGGGCGGATGGATCGGGAGCTTCCTGCTGACCCATGGAAAGTCGGAGACCTTTTCCAGATTGGTGCCCTACCTGATTCTTTTTGCGACCCTCCTTTTCATGCTTCAGGGGGCTGTCCGCAGACTCGTCGCACGCAGGGTGGCTGATGAACTGATTGCCGGACATGATGACCCTCCCACATGGGGAAAGGGTCTTCTCGTTGCTGTCTTCTTTCAGTTCCTCGTCTCGATTTACGGGGGATACTTCGGCGCCGGGATCGGGATCCTGATGCTGGCCACCTTCGGCATCCTCGGTTTTTCCAACATTCACAGGATGAATGCGCTCAAGAATCTTCTCGGAGGCCTCATCAACGTGGTGGCGGCCCTTTGGTTCACCGTGAGCGGCCTGATCGACTGGCCCCGCATGGCGGTGATGGCAGTCGGGGCCTTGGCAGGATATTACCTCGGGGCGAGCTACTCGCAAAAGCTTCCACAGCCCGCGGTCCGGGCCATGATCACGTCGATTGGCCTGATCATCACGGCGGTCATGTTCTGGAAACTGCGTCACGCGCAGTGAGACCCTGATCATCCCACCCCTGACGCATGGGGGCTTTTGTCAGCGTTGCAACATGTCAGGCTTGCCCGTGAGCGAAGGGGAGGCGATGGACTTCAAGGTCCAAACAATCATCAGATTGAATCCCTTGAGGAGATAGTAGACGAGTACAACGAGTCCGAGAAAAAGCAGGGTGATCTCTTCGGGACGATGCCCCAGTGCATCGATCAGGGTTCGGCTCAACAGGCGTTCGGGAGCCGTCAGGAAATCCCAGCTATTGAAGCGGTCAAATCGTCCAAGATACATCCCGAAGGAGCTTGCGGCCATGACGATCCATTCCATCGGGAGGATCAGGAAGCGGTTGCCTCTCCTCCTCAGGAATTTTCCCCAGAGCATCAGGGAAAGGGTGAAACATTGCATTCCGATGAGGAAATAGAAGACGTATTGCAGAAGAAGCAGTCCCATCGCCCAAAGAGGCAGGGGCGGGGAGATCCTGATCTTTGCCACAAAGTGGATCACATCCGTGAGAACGTAGGGTGCGTTGGGAAGAAAGAGCAAAAATACTCCCCAAACCGGCCACCAGAGCACGGGACGGATCGGATGATCCTTGCGGAAGAGCAGTAGGGCGAGAAAGAAGGGGATCAGTGCAAGGATGAGATCCAGTCCCATGTGAAAGCCGGGACGGATGATCTCGATGGCATGATCCATTGTCTGTTCGAGGATCTGCGTGGAGCCTTCTGGGGGAGGGGGTGTTGTCATGGTGGTTGTTTGGGGGGGTGAGGGATTCCTTCAGAGTTTCAAAGCCATGATGAATTCCGAGGGTTTTTTGGAGTAAAAAGCAGCTCCTTCCTTCATGGCCTGATTACGGAGCACGGGAAGTTTTTTTGCTATCATGCTTCCTAGGAAATCCGCGGCCGGATTCCTCGGGGCACTGGTCAGGGACGCAAGTAGCAGGGTGATATCACGTTCCAATCCCGCCAGTTCGCCTATCTTTCCGGTGGAAGCAATGAGTCCCTTTGCTTTGGCGGGCCAGAACGGGGCGGTGATCCTGAGCTGATACCAGAGTCTTTTGACGCTCTTTCGCCATTCGTGGAAGACCTCGATATCGCCGTCTCCCGAAGTTGCCTTAGCAAGCAGCTCGCGCCCCCTACGGTAGGTCTTGCGTATCCTCTTCCTCAGCTGGTTTTTTCGGGGTTCCTCGGGCTTCCAATCCGTGAGCACTTCCAGTGATTCCTTAAGGACCCGCGTCACCTCCGGAAGACGCCGGAGATCATTGAGTCGCCGTTGCTTTGCCATGTCCGCGTATCCCTCGCGAAGGGAGTGCAGTCCAAGGGTGTGTTCCTTCGGGAGCGAGGTGGTTTCAAGAATGCGATCAATGCTTTCCACAAGAACCTGTGCGTCACGCAGAGGGCCGATGCGCCGTGCTGCCTCACGGAGTTTTCCGGAAGTCCGCTTCAGTTCCTTTCCCAGAAGGGTGGAGGGAATCATGCCCAGCAGCGCATCGATCTTCTTGAGATATGTCCTTGTATCGTGAATCGAGTCGGGAGAGGCCTTTCCCGATGTCATTTCAAAAATGGCAGCCTTGAGTTGGAGCAGGGAAAGCTCCCTTAGATCCCGCACTCGTTTTTTCCCCTTGGAAAGATGAAGCGGAGGCTTTCTTCCGGAGGGGCCGTCACCCTTCGGAAGTTTTCGGTGTTTTCCGGAGGGTTTCATTGGTGAGGGGAGGGACGAGGTGTCAGAGGTTCCCGTTCTTCCATTCCCGGTAGGGATGAACGGTCAGATTGGAATTGTAATAGCGCGGGTCCCCAGTGACCTCGCGGCCGACCCAGGGAGGGAGGGAGGGGGTTTCGGCTTCGCTTGAGAGCTCCACCTCGGCGACTACCAGGCCTGCGTTGTCCCCAAGGAACTCATCGACTTCCCAGAGATGCCCGGCGTGGGGGATCCGGTGCCTTTTCTTTTCGATGATCGGCCCATCGCAGAGCAGGAGCATGGAGCGCGCATCCTCGGCGGGGATGGGGTATTCGAATTCATCCCTGCTGAGGCCGGTTACGGGACCCTTGACGGTGAGGTAGCCCTTTTTGCCAGCGAGGCGTATCCTGACCGTGCGTCCTGTTCCCCGGGAGAGATATCCCTGAGCGTAAGTCTCGGCTTCCGCTCCCTCGCGCCATGCATCTCCTGCAACAAGGAACTTCCTTTCGATTTCCACGGCCATGTTCCCAGAGAATCACCGCTCTTTCTCGAGGGCAAGCCCCCTTCGGATTTCTTTCCTCAGGGTGATGCTTTGCATTCCGGAAAGCGGCGGGTAGAATTCCATTCATGTGGTTGTTATACGCCGTCGCCGCCTCGATCTGCTGGGGAATGAGTTATGCAGCCAGCGGTCCCATCCTGAGGAAAGGATTCAGCCCCTTGCTCTTCTTTTTCGGCTATTGCTGCTTCGGTCTTCTGGGGGCGCTCGTTTCCCTGATTGCCTCTGGCAAGCTCTCCTCGGCGCTCACCCTGCGTGGGCTTGATCGCCAGGATATCGGATGGTTTCTTTTTTCGGTCATGGGGTCGGCGCTCGGCGCCTATCTGACCTATGCCGCGATGTCGGCCAAGAATCCGACCCTCGCCGCACTGATCGAGATTTCCTATCCGCTCTTTGTGGTCGTGTTTGCCTGGGTGTTTTTCCGGGAGTGTCAGCTCAATGCCATGACCATTATCGGCGGGGGGCTTGTGCTTGCCGGTGTCGCGGTGATCATTCTCGGAGAATGACCATCCGGAAGGATTGTTACGAAATTGCCACCCATCCTGCATGCCTCACGGATTGACCTTGGATCGACATCCCTTACTACTAGGTGGTCATGCGTGAGCCGATCGTCGAAGTCAGCAATCTGCGGAAAAGTTACGGCGACGTCGCCGTGCTGAAGGGAGTGGGTTTTTCCGTCGAACAGGGAGATCTTGTCTCCATCATCGGTCCGAGCGGATGTGGCAAGTCGACCCTGCTCCGCTGCCTCAATGCGCTGGAAATACTCGATTCGGGAATGATCCGCATGGCGGGCGTATCCCTCGAGCGCTCCGAGGGGGAGCGCAGGCTCGACCCCCGCT
>JACCDY010515113.1_pt1 | contig 15007 bp, 12 predicted proteins | sample 7446391 | NCBI WGS metagenome assembly JACCDY01 (sample SAMN15323451, study PRJNA562643) | freshwater metagenome | isolation source: river surface water | place: USA:Blue River Watershed | collected 2017-08-18 | reverse complement strand
TCGCGTTGAGCAAGAGACGAGTTGTGATCGTCTTAGGTGCGCCTGCCACGTCGTAGCCACGGTCTCCGACCGGGTTTGAAAACTCAGAAGTTGGGGTTGAGGATAGGGAAATTCTAACGGTCATAAGGTACTGGCCATTGGACATTCGCTCAAAATCCACGCTCGTGGCGGAGGCATCTGCCACCGCCCATTGCTTATTGATTCCGAGGGCGACATACCCGACCTCATACTTTGTGCCGTTGCCGTCTACTGTGATGGTCTGATCGATCATCACATTTGGTCCACCCTTTGATGTGACGGCCTGGGTAGCCAAAATTGTGCCTTCTTCGGTCGCGACAGGGCGGTTATTGCTGACCCACATCTTGCCGAGACCGTTCTCACCTGCGACGGTGAAACCTGTTGGATTACCCTCTGAATCAAGGCCTGGGAACGCTACGCGTGCACCCTTGATATAGACGCCATTTGTCATCTGATCTGACTTCTTGGCTGGGGCAGATACTGAAACCGATGGGGTTGGGCTCGCTGAATCTGTGGCTTCAGCGGTAGCTGAAGCCGAAGGAGCTGCCTGACCTTCCTGCTGGACTGTTGGAAGGACTGAACCTTCGTTGCCAGTCAATGAGTTAAAGCCAAGGAATGCTGTTACTACTAATAATAAGGACAAAGCGACCTTTGAAGACTTTGCAGCAAGGTCAGCTGCCTTCTTATATGTAGTTGAGAGCATATCGAGGGCAGTGAGTCCACGCTCTTCATCGATAACAAGCTCTGAAAGGACGCGGCGAAGGCTGGTGCGTGCGCGAGAGACTGTGTGACGTACTGCTGTCTCCTTGATTCCAAGCTCTGCAGCGATTTCCTCTGTTGAGCGGCCTTCCATCTCCCACATCACGAGCGCTGCGCGCTCAGCTGGTGAAAGCAATGCAAGGGCCTGACGAATAATTGCTGCATCCTCAGCTGCTGAAATGGCCTCTGAATGATCGCCTGAAACCTGCCATGCAGCCTCAACCTCAGCCTGGGCATCGTCAATCACGACTAGGTTAGGGCGGCGACCCTCCATGCGGAAGTAATCTATGCAGAGGTTTTCGATGGTGCGGTGGAGGTAAGAGAGAGCATGATCTGTTGACTCAAGTTCAGGAGCTGCCAACATAAACTTAATAAGGGAGTCTTGGGTGATCTCTTCAGCCTTAGCTGAATCCTTTAGGATGCGCTTTGCATGGGCGAGAAGCTCTGAACGGTGCTCTGTGTAGAAAGCACCGAGCTCTGCAACGGTCCACACACGGGGACCTGCAGGAGCTGCAGACTTCTTAAATGCCACTTTATTGGATCCTTTTTCAACCGGTAGATCTAACAGATAACACCCGTCGGTGCCTCTATGACCTTCTACGAATCCAACCCTATATTGTCGCGGGAAAGGGACAAATCGGACATTTCTAACAATTTGGCGTTTTGCGGTGTGTTTAGGGGTTATAACCAACTATCATCAAAGGGTGCCACTCCACTTCTCTACCAGGTTTCTCCGAAAACGTAAATTTAGTCAAATCTTTAATAATAATTCCTTTCAAGGCAATGAATCGCTTTCTGGGAGAGGTTCGGACCTAGATCAAACTCAAGTAATTGAAGCCGAGTTACCAAAACTGTTCCTGGATCTCCAAATTCAGTCCATCCTTGACGTCCCGTGTGGGGATCAAAATTGGATAAAAAGAATAGATTTGAGCTTTCTCCGATACACAGGCGGGGATATAGTTCCAAATTTGGTAAAAATCAATAATGATGTTTATGGGTCAGCGAGCAAGTCATTTGTCGAGATAGATATTGTAAAGTGTGTGCCAGATTATCATGACCTTATATTCTGTCGGGATTTGTTTGTTCATTTAGATACAAGGAGCATTCGAGCAGCACTCGACAATATGAAGAAAAGTGGGGCAACATATCTTCTCACTACTACTTTTACAAACAATCGAAAATACAAGAACTTATCGTTGTTAAGTCGAGGTGTTGGATGGCGTCCTATAAATTTAGAATTAGAGCCTTTCAGTTTTCCAAAACCCATCTTAATCCTGAATGAGGGGTGCACGGAGGGTGACGGGCTTTTCTCGGACAAGTCGCTTGCTTTGTGGAAACTAAAGGACATTGGTAACTAGATACTCAAACACCCTCTAACTTAGCTTGCTTAGCAAAATCAGGCATCGAGGCCTTTACGTAATCTAAAGTACCGCTGCATACAATCTTACCTTTGTCCAAGTAGAGTATTCGATCCGCATTCTTAATTGTTGAAAGTCTGTGTGCAATTAAAATTACCGTAACTTTTCCTTTGAGCGCCGCTATGGCACTCGAGATGTCCGCCTCGGTCTGCCCATCTAGTGCGCTAGTTGCCTCATCGAGAACGAGTAATTTTGGTGAAGTTATCATTGCTCGGGCGATGCCTAATCTCTGTCGTTGCCCGCCACTAAGATTAGCTCCATCATCGCCTACCCGAGTGTCAAGCCCCTCTTTAAGTGAGTTTACAAATGTCGCGAGTTGCGCGTGGTTGATTGCATCTAGAACCTGACTGTCTGTAAAAACCCCATTCGAATAGCCAAGGCAAATATTTTCGCGAATCGTTGCATTTGCTACATATATATTTTGTGGCACATAACTGACCGCACCTGGCCATCGCGCAATCGCATTCAAAGGGGGTTCGCCAGATATCCGTACACTTCCTTGATCAGGGGAGATAATCCCAAGTAAGACATCTACGAGTGTGGTTTTGCCAGCGCCTGACGGGCCTACTACTGCAACAGCCGTACCAGGTGAAATATCTAAACTAATTTGGTCTAAACTTGCCAATTCGCGGCCTGCGTAGGTAATTGAAACATTCCTCATGTGGATATCAGCTGAGAATCCTACATGGTCGAATTTAGTATTTTCGGTGTTTGCACGCAATTCATTAGAATTTGCTAGGCGGTCAATCATTTGGAGAGTCGGTTCAGCCGCTCCAACTCCAGTGCTTAATTGCATTAAGTTTTGCTGTACGCGAAGAATTGCAGGCGCTATTCGAGTGCCTGCGGCCATAAAGACAGCGAGAGTTGCGACGGCATGCTTAGCATCTTGTACGGCAAACTGAATTCCAGCGATAGCAACCGATCCAATTACAATACTGGACTCAATGATATATTTACTGATGTTAGGCAAGAATTGAAGTTCAGCCAGAGTTTCGGAAATATCACTTCTGACTCTTGTGATTTGCGTTAGATATTGAAACCTACGATCTCGAACAACCGATTCGCGATAGGAGCCAAATGCCTCCAAAATGCGTTCGTTGAGCAAAACACTTAACTCGGCATTCTTTCTGCCAAGGTTTTCTGACTTTACGCTCATAAGTTTATGGAGAATTAAGCCGAGCCCTCCAAACAAGAAAAAAGTTGAAATAGCTACCAAAGGATCAACGACTAACAGTGCAACAAGCATTACAGCGAGCAGGGCGCCGTCGGAGAGCAAAGACACACTAGTGCCTACTACCCCTAATGTTGCCGCCGAAATACCAGCTGTTATTGCATATAAATTCTCTTGAGACGACTTCGCCTGAATACTAGGCAGATTCTGGGCGAGCATTTTTGAAGTTAATTCTTGTCCAATTACAACTCCTTGTCTGCCTAAGAATTGGAGCATCTTTCGAGTCGTAATAATCGAAAGAATTGTCCGAAGAATTAGGATAAAAGCGGCTGATGCTCCCAAAATAGCAACTTGCACTTGAAAATCAAGATTACCCATACTTAAAAAAGTAAGTACGCTATTGACTCGGTTTCCGGGGACCTGTGATTGAATTCCAGAGACCGCTAAGGCTCCAAGAATTCCAATTGCTGCCACGCCAATCAAGTCCAGGATGCTTAAACCAACTTGAACTAAAGCCGACAAAAAAATCTTCGTTCTACTTGATTTAGGAATAATTCTAAGGCAACGACCAATTACAGAAGTCGTTTTTAGTCTCGGTCTTGCTTTCATGAACCTGGACTTCTTAAACCACTTCTAAATTCGTGGCTATTCACGGTCGATGCAATAAACTTAACAACTCGAGTTGATGTATCAGCAATCAGATAATCTTCAGGGACAGATAGAGATTTAGGCATTAATTCCAAGATTTCAACAGCGTTCAATATTCCATGTATTGATAATCCACACATAATGATATTTCCAGACTCTAAAGCTTCTGGACGCTCCATGGAATCTCGAATTGTTACCGCGGGAAAACCTAAAATTGCAGACTCCTCCGAGATTGATCCACTATCAGAAAGAACTACGCGTGCGTTGAGTTGCAACTTGTTGTAATCGTTAAAACCAAATGGCTCGTGGAAAATCAAATTAGCGTTCATCTCAAAATTCAGATCTTTGATTTTTTCCTTTGTTCTTGGGTGGGTTGAAATCACCATCGGCATGTTGTAACGCAAAGACAGTTGGCTTAGAGAGTTGACCAGTTCTCTCAACCGATCAGGATTGTCAACATTTTCCTGTCTGTGAGCGCTCACGAGGAAATAACTTGATGGCGCTAAATTTAAACTGTCTAACACTCTTGACTCTTCAATGCTTGATCGAAACCTAGTCAAAACTTCCCGCAAAGGAGAACCGATAACAGTTATGAATTGTGGTTCTAATCCTTCGTGTATCAAATTCGACTTCGCGTGTTGAGTGTAGGCTAAATTATAATCTGCAAAATGATCCACTATTTTTCGATTGATTTCTTCAGGAACATTATTATCGAAAGAACGATTTCCGGCTTCTAAGTGATATACAGGGATGGCGAGGCGCTTTGCGATAATTCCACCTAACGCACTATTTGTATCACCTAAAATCAAAACTGCATCAGGTCTATGGTTCCGAAACTCCTGCTCTAATCCGACGAATAACTGTGCACAGAAATCTCCTAAACTTGAACTTTGAATGTTTAAATAATTGTCAATTTTACGAATATTTAATTCGTTTAGAAATACTGTTGACAGCATTGGATCAAAATTTTGACCAGTGTGGACAATTCTATGCTCAAAAACAAGATCTAATTTCTCGATTATGCAAGCGAGTCTAATGATTTCCGGTCTGGTTCCGAGAATAGTTGTGACTCGAATTTTCTTAATCACAGGTAGTTATCCCTGTATTCCTGAAATTCCGAAAGTGATTCAATCAATTCAGCTACTTCTTGAACATTGAGCTGCATGGTGTTGTGGGAGTTATACGATTCATTACTGTTTACAAAATCTGAACCTTTGTCAAAATAAATTTGATAATCAAGTGTTCTTGCATCTAACGGAACACGGTAGTAGCTTCCTAGATCTATAGCTCTGGCTCGCTCTTCTGTTCCAAGCAATGATTCGAAGAGTTTTTCGCCATGTCTTGTACCTATCTTTTGAATTTCTACTCTCCCTGATTTTTTCAAAACTTTACAAACAGCCTCAACTAATGTTTCCACGGTACACGCAGGCGCCTTTTTCACGAATAGATCACCGGAAGTGCCATTTTGAAAGGCATATTTCACTAATTCAACGGACTCGCCCAGAGACATCATAAAACGAGTCATTTTCGGATCGGTAATTGTAATTGGTTTACCTTGCCGTATCTGTTCAAAGAAAAGGGGGATCACAGATCCTCTTGACATCATCACATTCCCGTATCGAGTAATGGCAATTCGAGTATCTGAGTTCTGAAAATTCCTCGCGTACGACTGCGCCACTTTCTCCATCAAAGCTTTCGTCATCCCCATAGCATTAATTGGATAAACGGCTTTGTCCGAACTTAAGCAGACTACGCTTTTTACCCCGTTATTTATAGCCGCGTCAATTACGTTAGCGCTTCCAGATACGTTTGTCGCCGATGCTTGCATGGGAAAAAACTCACATGATGGGACTTGCTTTAAAGCTGCAGCATGAAAGACAAAATCAACGCCCTGCAGAGCATTCTTGACGCTTAAAGAGTCCCGAACATCACCGATAATGAACTTAACTCGTTCATCTTTAATCTGATTACGTAATACATCTTGTTTATTTTCATCTCGACTAAATATCCGAATTTCCGATACATCGTCACCGAGTAAGCTCTTGAGCATGGTTGAACCGAAAGAACCAGTACCGCCTGTTATGCAAACCACTGAGGACTTTATTGGATAAGTCATTTTCTTCTCCAGTTCAGAAATGAATCAGTAAATCTCACACCACTCAGCAAACTCGTCAATTAGCTCCGCAATTGTAGGTATCGAAGTGTAGCCCGCATTTCTCCAAAGATCTGAATTTCTCATCGGAAAATTCGTTTTAAGCGTCCTGTCTATCGAAGTCTCCGCATGGGTTGGAGTTAAATTCAAATCGTTTCGGCCAAAAGACCGCTTAAACTGGTTGAGGAGTTCATATTTACTGACTTTGTCCGCAGGAACTAGGTGAAGTGTTTTCGATTGGAAATCGCTTTCAAGGATAATCCCGGAAACTACTTTTGAAAAAGCTAGCGTACTGACTCCATTCCAATGATGATTCGTAAATCCATTCACTAGCGCACCATTTGGCTGAGCTAGAAACCAATCTAGAAGTGAGTGCTTTGAATTCAATTCCTTTCCAATGATTGAACAACGTATCGTCATTGTTGTTTTAAGTTCCTGTTCGCCTTGCAATTTAGTCAGGCCATACAGGTCAGAAGCATCAAAATTGTCTGTTTCTGTGTAATCTCCGGAATGGCCAGAATAAACGCAATCGGTCCCTATTTGTATGACTTTAATTCCTTTGTAGTCACAGTAACTCTCTAGTCGGATAGGAAATTCAGAGTTGGTCTCAATAGCTAATGTCCGATCAGTTTCGTTAGATTCATCAATCAATTGCTTTATCAGACCAACAGCATTAATAATGTACTCAACTTTGATTCCGGAAAAAGCTGTCTCGAGGTCACGTTCTGTAATAACATCCAACTGAACTACTTTTGAAGACTCTAGGACAGAAATTCCACTCCTATTAACCTCTACAACTTCACCAAGCTTTTCAGAAAGCACCTTCGTTAGGCAAGATCCCAACATGCCGGTGCTTCCAAGAATTGCAACTCTGCTCACGCTGAGAGTTTAACAGTTACTATTCTCATACATAGAATTCTCTAGTGCGCGCAGCAATTTCGTCGAAATTCAAGTGCTTTGCAGCGATGATGAGATTTTGGCGGGTGAGCCCAGGTAGTTGCTTCCTTTGATTAAGGGCGCTGTTTGTAGCCTTCTTTATTGAATTAATGTCCGGAGGTACTACACTTGCACATATGCCTTTGTCCACCCATTCGTTTGCGCAAGAAGTTGAAGTTTGAATTGGAAAGACACCTGTCGAGATTGCTTCAAGAAAAGATGTGCTAACTCCATCACTCTTTGATGCACCTAGATAAATAAATGAATTGAAAAACTCACGGATTATCTTTTCGTGGCTTACTGGGTTCTCTACAGTGTTAAACCTAAATCTTGATGGGAAGAGATCTGATACCCGATTTGCCATCTCATAAAGGTCTGGCGTAACAGAGTAACAGTAAATATCTATATCTTGGAATCTCTCTAGTACGTCAGCTGCGATTTCTAATAAAATTGAACCTAAACCGAAGGTGCTGCCATAACACTTCATAATTATTTGGTCACGTTTGCCAGAATATGTCAGGGCGTAGTCGAAATGATCCGAGGTAAAAGTTGTAGAATTTGGAACAATTGGAAGAAACTTTCCTCTGAAACCAAATTTCGATGCTAGTTCGTAATCTCTTCTGCACTCAGCGGAATAGTGTGTTGCAATACTTAAGACTTTTCTAATTCTGATCTGGTGTTCTTTTATTTCTCCAAAAAAGAAAATATCGCTTCCCCAGTTTGTAACGATTATGTCAGATTGGATTGGCGTAATTTCGGAAACTTCAGCAAGTAGATATCCGGCATGTTGTACCTCAATCGCATGGATTTTAAAGAAATGACGCTTACTTAGTAATCGAGCAAGCCTATTTCTTCTTGAAAAATACTTAATTCCGCTGAACCATTTTGTGTCAAGCAAGAACTCCAGATAAGGAGACACTCTTCCAGGTATCAGTTTGACCACTTTTAAGTTATCTGGATAACTCCTAATTTGCTCCTTAATTTTCGGATGCAATTTTCTATATTGTCTAGATGGGAATAGGTAGATCACAAGATCCGTTCCAACAATTCGGTCAATCCAATTAGCCAAATGAATGCTGTTAAGCATCCCTATTAACAAGAGTTCTTTAGGCATGATCAGGGAGGCTCGGTCTTACACCGATTCTGTGTAGAAATTTGAGAATTCTTGGAGACAGTGGGAACAGCAAGATGTACAACATAACTCTTAAATCAAATTCAAGCACTTTCCGTGGGTTCAGTTGTACAGCCCTGAGCAACCATTTTTTTGCGGGAACATTCGCATCAAAATAGATGAGCAGCGCCGCCTGGTAATAGGCATTGCACATCGCAGAATTAGCCATTTCTCTTGGGATTACATCCGTTGCCGAATTCAGGAAATTTTCCATCACAGAGATCCGTTCGCGCCCCATATGGTTACCTCGTTCGGCTATTGAGGTTGATTCAGGATGTTTTCTCCAGAAGGCCAGAGGTTGTGGAATTCTTTGAAATCTTCCGAGTTTGGATAGTCTTAACCAAAAATCATAGTCGCTCGTATATCGATACTGAGGATTTCTACCTTTAATTTCTAAAGCGCTAGTACGCCTGAAAACTCCACCTGGGCCTACAATGCAAATATAGTCTCCTACTAGTTTTTCTAAGCTAAATTCTTCAACCACAATTTCCTTAATTATTTCTGATTCATGATTGATCATGCTCCAGTCTGGGTACACGCAAACAATATCTGGGGCAGAATCCATTAAATCCTTAGCTTTAAGCAATAGATCCTGAGAGCGCATTGGGTCGTCTGCGCTTACAACTAAGATGTATTTTCCTTTTCCTTTGTAAATTCCCGTATTCACTGAATTAGCTTCGCCTTGATTAACTTGGTTAATCAATGTTAGCTTGTCATCATATTGACTCAATTTTTCTAGAGTGTCATCGGTGGAGCCATCGTTTATAACTATGTATTCAAACCGTAATCCTGTGCAATATTTCAATACAGATTGAACTGTTTCTTCAATCCACTCTGATCCATTAAATACTGGTGTGATAATTGTAAAATCTACTTCATCTGAATATTGCATCTTAAAACTCCTGGCTGTCTATTCTCGGATTCTTCACTCTCTTTATCGCCGAATAAGCAAATGCGATCCTAGGTATTCGGAAGGAAGCTAGTTTCAAAAGAGCATCGAATTCAGACATTGGCCAATACTGAACTATTTTTTTCTCTAATCCGTACGGTTCACGCAGAACCTTTAGTCCTGTATGCCCTCGAATTAGCCCCCATCCTAATTTTCTTAACTCAGAAGGTGTCCAGCCTGAAATATGTGCATTAAATGGATTGTTTACAGAAGGAGCTTGCCACACGAATCCGTTCGGGGTAAACAACATACTGCTCTTGTCAGAGATACGATCAATTTCGTACAACAGTTTATACCCGTCCTCTTTTGATAGGTGTTCTATAAAATCAAATGCAACGACAAGGTCAAATTCATTTGAATCAATTTCTCCCAAACATTCAGGCACAATACCTACGTGCCTCTTAAATTTCAGACGTTGATGTTTTGATAACTTTAAATCAAGTTGAACCGCATCTAAGAGCGTCACTTCTAAACTGAATTCGGTCAACTCATTAGCAATTTCCTCCCAATACCATGCAGAACCCGCGCCAATATCTAGGACTTTAATAGTCGCCCCTTTGGAAATCTGAATAACGTTAATGATTTCTCGCAGCAAGACTTTTTCATGCGAAATTGGGAGTTGGGAGACAATTTTACGAAGAATATATAGCGGGTTTCTCACCTTTGAATCATAGTGAATTAAAAGTTGTTTCAGTATGACTCAAGTGTCCATGTTTTCGAGGGAATCTGAGGTTTTGTCTTTCTCTTCATCATCTAGCTCGAATTCTTAGTATCATTGCTACTATGAACCTGGTGGTAGTTGGCGGATGTGGGCATGTCGGGCTTCCTCTATCTGTTGCACTTTCGAAATTTCACAAAGTCACATCGTTTGATATTTCTTCCCATGCAGTGGATTTGGTCAACTCAGGAATTCCTCCTTTTTGGGAGCCGAGTCTTGAATCATGTCTAAAATCGGCTCTTTCTGAAGGATTCTCTGCGACGGCTCATGCTGAATCAATCTCTTCTGCCGAATGTGTTGTCATCATTGTTGGAACTCCAATTGATAACCACCTCAATCCCGATCCTAATGCTGTCGTGAACTCAGTCGAAGAAATCGCATCCTACTTAAATGACAATCAACTTCTAATCCTTCGGAGCACGGTCTTTCCTGGTGTCACCAATCAAGTCGAGCGCTTGTTGCAACGAAGCAATCTCAAATCTTCTGTCGTGTTCTGTCCAGAAAGAATCGCTGAGGGATTCGCAATGAAAGAATTGCATGAGCTCCCACAGATAATTGGTGCGAGAAACGAGGAAGACTTCAACCGAGCGGCTGAGATATTTACTTCTCTAGGGGTCAAAGCTGTACGGACAACTCCTGAAGAGGCGGAGTTGGCCAAGTTGTTTACTAACACTTGGCGTTACATAAAGTTTGCCGCTGCGAATCAGTTCTGGATGATGGCAAATGATTCTGGGGTTAATTTTGATAATGTTCGAGATGCAATACGTTTTGAATATCCGCGTGCCGCTGATTTCCCGGCCGCTGGTTTTACAGCGGGTCCTTGTCTATTCAAAGACACTATGCAGCTTGCTGCGTTTTCAAACAACACTTTCGCTCTTGGAAATTCGGCGATGATGATTAATGAGGGACTTCCTCTATATGTAGTTGAGCGAATCAGCCAAAAGTATGACCTTGCAAATATTAAGGTTGGCCTACTTGGGATGGCATTTAAAGGTGAATCTGATGACAATCGATCTAGTTTGGCTTATAAGTTAAAGAGAATTCTTAAGTTTAAGTCTGGAGGAGTACTCACTTGCGATCCTTACGTGAAGAACGATACGGAGTTGATAAGCGAGGAGCAGGTTGTTGCTGAGAGTGATATTTTAATTATTTCTGCGCCTCATTTGCGTTATAAGGACTTGGTCACAGACAAGCCAGTGATTGATATTTGGAACCTACGCGGAGATGGCTCTTCGGTATGAATTTGCTACGTGCTTCAATTGTTGTTCCTGCACTTAATGAAGGCGACCAAATTGCGATATTTCTTGAGCGTTTAGAAGAGGCCGTTCAATTACCTGTTGAAGTTCTTGTTGTTGTAGATACTCCGACAGATACGACACTTAAAGGTATCGAAAGTTATTCAGCACAGAAACTACAGATTCGCGGGGTTGTCTCTACCCTTCCAAAAGGTCCCGCTAACGCTATCCGTCATGGAATAGCAACTAGTTCGAGTGATGTAGTTGTAATCACCATGGCAGATGGATCTGATGATCCACGCGTAATTGATGACTTGATTCGCCTCGTCGAACGCGGATGTGCTGTTGCTTCTGCATCACGTTATATGGCCGGAGGTCAGCAAATTGGGGGGCCTAGATTTAAAAAGTTGCTCTCAAAGAACGCGAGTAGGGCTTTATGGTTAGTTCTAGGAGTAGGTACACATGACTCAACAAATTCATTTAAAGCTTACTCTAAGGATTTTATAAGTGAAGTCGGAATTGAAAGCGATAAGGGGTTCGAAGTAGGTCTGGAACTTGTTGCAAAGGCACACCGACATAGAAGAATGGTTGCGGAAGTACCTACAATTTGGATTGATCGCATGGTCGGAGAATCTAATTTTCAATTACGGCGTTGGCTTCCCCAATACCTGCGCTGGTTCTTCTATGCTTTCGGTCCTAAGCTAACTAAATAGAAGGAAAATAATGGAAAAAGTACTTGTTACAGGTTCTGCCGGCTTTATCGGTGGCTATTTAGTTGATGAACTTCTCAAGCAGGGGTATGCAGTCGTTGGACTTGATAATCTCTCGAAGTATGGGCGCGTCAGTCGTTCCTTTGATGATAACCCCAATTTTAGGTTTGTTCAGGGAGATGCCGCAGACGTCGAGTTACTCGAAGAGCTCCTCGTTGATTGTGACCACTTTATAGCTGGTGCAGCCCTCATTGGAGGCATTTCATATTTCCATGCTTTTGCCTATGACTTACTAGCTAAGAACGAGAGAATCATTGCGGCGGCCTGTGATGCAGCGATTGCGACTCAAAAGGCAGGGCGTCCACTTAAGAAGGTGACATATCTTTCTAGCTCGATGGTCTTTGAAAGTACTGATCGTTGGCCAAGCGTGGAGGGCGATGAACGTAAAGTTGCACCGCCGCTTTCTAGTTACGGGTTCCAGAAGTTGGCAGTTGAGTACTTTGCAATTGCCGCGTGGGATCAGTACAAGCTCCCTTACACAATCTGCCGCCCATTTAACTGTGTTGGGATCGGAGAGAGCCGAGCACTTGGCGGGACCAAGATCAAGTCTGGAAATGTAGATCTTGCTTTGAGTCACGTAGTTCCAGATATCGTTCAGAAAATCTTGAAGGGGCAGTCTCCTCTTCATCTTCTTGGTAACGGAGAACAAATTCGCCATTACACCTATGGTGGAGACTTGGCGCGAGGAATTGTCACTGCAATGCAGCATCCAGCAGCGACAAATGAAGATTTCAATCTTTCAACAGCTGAATCTACAACGGTACTTGAGCTTGCGAGACTCATCTGGAAGAAGATCAATGGTGACAAGCCATTTGAAGTTACATTTGATAATCCATATGAACATGACGTACAAAAGCGAATTCCTTCTGTAGAAAAATCGAAAAATGTTCTAGGGTTTGAGGCTACAACTTCACTCGATGAGATGTTAGATGAAGTAATTCCATGGATCCGTGAGGCGATTTCACAAGATTTAATCTAACCTGGAGATTGGTGACTATGAACACTCGGTTCTCTCGTATTTTAAGGTTCTCCGCCTTGGGTTTAATTTCCTTTGAAAGTCTTGTGCTGGCATTCTTCATGAGGCCTATCCAGGATGATTACTTTAATCTGCAATCTGTTCAGCAGATGGGAGTGACTGGATACCTGGTTGACACTTGGGAATACCATGGCGGAAACATGGTGCAGTTCCTTATTCATTGCATCGTAATCCTGCCAACTACTCAAACCTTCGTTTATTGGAACTTAGGATTATTCTTTTTGGCGACCGAGCTATTGGTCTTCTTCTCTGTTCGAGCCATTCTTTCCTGGCTATTCGCTTCACGGTCAACAGATATTCGATTCTGGGTTCCACTGCTTTCTGTTGCTGGGTTTGAGGGAATTTTTGTTCCAGGCTTCCTTGGCGCTTATGGCTTTAGTCTTGCAACGCTTGCTCACCTGTGGCCCGTTATGGCATTTATCTTTGGTCTGATAGGGCTAAAAAGCTTCCGGGGCTCTTGGATCTTGGCATTCTTATTGGGGCTTATTGCAGGTAATTCCAACTTAGGTGAGTCAGCGTTTGCATGCGGAGCCTGGGTGCTCATATATCTAGCTTTCTACAAAGTTGAGAACTTCGAATCCAGAAGTGGAATCCAAAAGAATCTGAATTTTACTTTTCTTGGATTCGGGTCAATCGTGGGAACTGTTGGCATTGCCGCAGCGCCAGGATTTTGGAATAGAGCTAGCGACCAAGTCGGACTACCGGAATCATTGATGGACTTTGTTGCGCGCTTCACGAGATCATTTGCCAGCTTCTCTGCTGATGCGCTGAGCCACCCGATGGTGTGGGTACTACTGACCCTTGGCGCTGTGATTGCTGTAAAGAGTTCGGGTATCAAGACATCAATCGACTCATTTAAGTTGAAGATTCTTGCTATAGGTTCTTTTCTGATTTGGTTCGCTCTCATTATGGGCTCAACTTTTGCATATCCAGCGTGGCATCAAAGTATGGGAATGTATGTGCTGCTACTTCCTCTTGCTTTTGGTCTTGGGGTAATGAATTCTGTTAGATTCAAGTGGAAGACATTGGTGTCTGCTCTGACTGTTATTTCTTTGATCATGATCGCAGTCTTATTGCGTGCGGGAGTTATGGGGATTAATCGCTCTTTAGTCTGGGATCGGAATCTCCAGGAAAATATCTGCCTTCTAAAAGAAGACCTTGAGGCACCACTTCTCGGTGCGGAGATTCAGTATCCGCCATTCAAACTTGGTGTTGAGGACATCAACACATGGGAATGGATGCGAAACAAATATGTGGGGTGGGTTAATGCCGTTCCCAATGATATTAAATGTGACTAGAACAAACTAGAAGTGCTATCTTCGAGCGAATGCTTTGCACTGAATTTAATCGCAGAGTGAATTCTAGAAACATCAGCACACAAAAATGCCGGATCGCCTGAACGACGATCACCGTCAATAACTCTAATTACAGTATTGCTGTGTTTTAAGACGACACTTACAATTTCTTTAACTGAAACACCACGCCCTGTTCCAACATTCATAGCCAGAGGCAATACCGCTGTTGAATCTGCCGCAGCCAAGTGAGCTCCCGCAATATCTCTCACATCAACATAATCACGGATACATGTGCCATCTGGTGTTGGGTAATCAGTTCCATAGATAACCGGAGGTTGTCCTGCCTTGAGCTTATTAATCACGATAGGGACAAGGTTCTCTACTGAGTTATCGAGTAGCTCGGGTGCTGCCGTTCCCACAACATTGAAGAAGCGAAGTGAAGTTCCGTGGTTTCCTGGAATTGCGAGGAACTTATTTACCTCACCTTCTGCAGCAAGCTTTGATGCGCCATAGGGAGAGATGGGGTTCTTCTCATCATCTTCTTTGATGGGGTTTGAATGATCTGGTGCGCCATAGACGGCAGCGGTTGATGAGAAGATGAAGTTCTTAATTCCGTGTTTTGAGATGAGCTCGAGCATCTTTGTTGTGGCGTGGAAGTTAACCTCGAAGTACTCATCAGGCTTCTCCATGGATTCACCGACTGCCTTGAGGGCTGCGGTGTGGACGATGCC
>JACCDY011150363.1_pt1 | contig 15008 bp, 15 predicted proteins | sample 7446391 | NCBI WGS metagenome assembly JACCDY01 (sample SAMN15323451, study PRJNA562643) | freshwater metagenome | isolation source: river surface water | place: USA:Blue River Watershed | collected 2017-08-18 | reverse complement strand
ATTTACCTGATGGACTGGGTTTAGAAACTAATTTAACAGTATTATCTCCTTGTAATGTTTTATTAGTATTATTAGAAACTAAATATAATAAATCATTAGTTCTAAAATATCCTGTACTAATAAAATAATTGGATTCATTTTTAATAGTATTCATATCTTCAAAAATTAATTCTTGATTTGTTCCACCATTATTAATAGATATATTAATAGAACCATCGCTATTAAATATAGGAAATTTAGTTGTATTATTTTTATCTGCTACAGATGATAATGAAATATAACACGTTGATGATTTGTATTTTGAAGAAATATTCCACATAATAGGAATAACAGGAGTTTTTTTATTTAAAGATTGATTATTTTTATTATTATTAAAATTATTTTTTAAATTATTTGATTCTTCGGTAAAATTTAAATCTTTATCATTTGAATTACCACAATACATATATGAACTAATTTGTTGAGCATAATTATTAACATTATTTTCATTTATATTATTTTGTTTAATATATTCTTTTAATTTTAATGCTACTGAATATGCTAAATTAGTATTTTTAAGAACAAGATTACTTTCATCTTTTCCAACTCCCCAAAAATTATAGTCTAAAGTTTGAACATTAATAAAATTATCAACATAAAATATATATGCGTTTATTCTATTATTATTGTTAATATTATTTATTAAAGAACATAATTTGTAAGAATTATTGTTATTACTTGTAATATATTGACTCAAAATATTTATAGGCATAAAAGTATTTTTATTATTATATGATGTATTAGAACTATTGTATGATATTGTTGAACTAGGTATTTGTGGAACAGGATTAATTAAATTAGTTTCTGTTAATGAATACATTGCGGAAGCATTTTCATATGAATTCTTCATATTATTATCACTATCTTTAGTAAAAGTAATTGTTTCCTTTCGCTCATTTGATGTATAAGAAACAGTTATAGTATTACCATCAATATACCCAGCACAAGTATTATTAAAAGAAGCGAGAGTATTACAATAAATATTATTAGCACTTTTAATGTAAAATTTTGTTCTATTAAAATTTAATTGACAAATTGCAGTAAAATTATTTAATGGGCAATTCATTGTACTATTAAAAGTATTTTCTCTTGAAGTAGTTCCAGTAAAAGTATTATCACTATTTTGTGTAATACTAGTATAAGGATTATTAGTAGATACAGTAATATTATTAACTGCCAATATTAATAAATCATTTATTTGTAAAATAGACATATAATATTTATTATCACTTGAAATCCAATATCCATTCCAACCATATGCTCTACTTTCTTGTATATTTCCAATAGGATTAAATTTAGTACTATCATAATTAATTCCTCGAGTATTAGAATCAATAGGATTAACAGAATAAATACTTAAAGATTGTTGAGTACTTTGAGGAATTAAATTATAATCAGTAAATTTTTCAATTTCTTTATTTACATCTTTATTTTTTAAATATAAATAAGAAATACATAATAAAATAAGTATTGCTAAAATCATAAAAAGCATTTTATTTGAATAATTTTTTGTTTTCATATATAATATAAAAATAAAAAAATAATTTATTATAATAATAAATTAAAGATTAAAACCTTCTGGTTCTTTATCACCCGATTTATATTCGCTCCATGGTGTATTAATCATCATAGGGCACACCATTTTACTATCACTAAATTTCTTTTTTAATAATACTTCATTTTGTTTTTGTGAAATATTTTGAACACTATTGTTATAAGTTGGTAATAAATCATTTGGGGTTGGAATATAAAAATCAGGTGAATTTGTCCAAGAACTTGTACCATAAATCCAATCACTATTATTATAGACTCTACTTTTATAATCACCTAAATTCTTTGATTTTTTACAACTATTATCTTTTTTATTATAATTATCTGGAGTTTCAACTTCACCATTATAAATATTAATATTAACAGGACTACAAGTATTTCCTTTTACACTATTTTTAATAGACAATCCTTCTAAATCAACATTATTTTTTGTTATTTTTACTGGTTGTTCTATCATTTCTTCTTCTGCAGGAACAGATTCTGGTTTTTTATAGTGATGCTCTTCTTCTTGTGGAATATGATGATGTTCTTCTTCTTGTGTCATACGATGTCTTCTATGTTGTTTTGTAATGTGATGCTCTTCTTCTTCTTGTAAAAGGTGATGAGTATTACTATATTTTCTTTGACCAGATGATTCATATAATTTATCATAACCTTCGGCATAATAACTAAAATTACTAAAATCTTCTTTATTTTCCATATTCATTAAATAAAAAAATAAATAAAATACTATAAATAGTAAAATAAATACAAAATAATATTCTTTATTTAGTTTTTTAATATAAAATGTTGTAATTATTAAACTTAATAAAAATGATAATAAACAATAAATAGAAATTTGTTTAATATTATACATATATTATTTAAATATAAAAAAATATTATAAATATTATATATTATATGGATAATAAAAATGAAGAATATGATAAATTATTTATGAATTTATATGATGAAAAAAAAGGTATTCCTAATTTAACATACAATGATTTTTATTATAAAAATAAAAAATTATATATTAAAAATCCCAAATTTATAAATAATAAAGGTTTTGTTGTATTTTATGCTGCATGGTGTTCTCATTGTAAAAAATTAACAAATTTAATGTATAAATTTCAAAATGAATATGTAAATATATTAAATATTGGAGCAGTTAATGTTGAAAATGTAAAAGATAAAAATGATATTATTGCATGTAATGCTAAAGTAACAACATTACCACATTTAATGTATATTAATGATGATAATTCACTAACAACATATGATTTTCCAATAACAGAAGAAAATATTTTTTATTTTTTAAATATGAGTTATTTACATTAAATTATTTAGATTAAATTATTTAGATTAAATTATTTACATTAAATTATTTTCATTAAATTATTTTCATTTTTCTTATCTATTAAATTATAAGTCTTGTCCATTTTTTATAATTATTAATAAACCATTTTTCAAATTCAAGTGGTGTTTCAATGTCTTTAAAATCCTTAGATGAAATTAATTTTTTTAATATTTTTTTAATATTTTTATCAGGATATATTTTACAAAAATTTACAAAAAAATTGTAATATTGTTCATATTTATACATACTAATATTTTTGTAATCATTGTGTAAAAATATATTATTAATAAAAAAAAATATTTTTTTATTGTTTACAGTAATATTATTACTTATACAATCATCTAAATTATATATATTTTTTTTTAGATTTTTATTTACAATATTATGTAAATCAAAAACCCATTTTATCAAATATTGTCTTTATAAAATATCAGTATTTATTTTATGAAATATTCCAAATAAATTTTTATAATGTTCACTACAAATAATACATGGAATAATATAACCAAATGTTTTAAAAAAAATAAAATAAGACATTTTATATTTTTCTTTAATTTCTTTATTATTTCCAATACTTATTGAGTGTAATAAATGCCAAGCACATGGACCCCAAATGCTTTTAGGAAAAGTATTTTCAGTTAACATTAATAAAATATAATTACATTTTATTTTTATTAAAAAAATATAATTATAATATAAGTGTTATGGAGAATAATGAATACAATTTTTTATTTTTAATGAATAAATGTGTATTACTCTTTAATTATATTGATATATATTATCAAAAAGAAGTATTGACAGATATTAAATATTTTATTAAAAGATTATGTGATATATATGAAACTAAAAAATTTAATTCAGTACAAGATAAAAAACATAATGTATTAAATGTTTTAAATAAATATTTAACAAAAATAATAGATGAAAAAATTATTTTTTTAGTTGATAATCAAGATGATAATTTTATAACAACAATAAATAATTCTGTTTTGAAAACTTGTAATGAAATATATAAGAAAAAAGAAATTGAAGAAAAATATAATATTAATAAAACATCTAATGATAATTTAAATGATAAATTAAATTATAAAATAAGTGAAAAATTAAGTAATACAGAAAATATTATTAAAGAAGGTATTAAAGAAGAAATAAAACAAAATTTTAGTATTAAAAATGATGAAACATTATTAATTCCTGAAAATCAAAAAAAATATTTAAATGAATTTGAAAAAAAAATTGATAATAAAATAAAAAATATTTTCATTGATATAGAAAATAATATTAAATTATCATTAAAAGATTATATTGAATATACAATTCATATTAAAAATGATGTTGATAGAAAAAATGATTTACAAATAAAATCATTAAATACATTAGTTGATAATAAATTATCAAAAGTATTGGAGAATTTATTTGAAGATGAAGATTTAAATAAAAGAATTATAAACAATGTTAAAACTGAAATGAATGATTTATATAAATATATTGATGATATTTTTATAAATGTTGATGAAAAAATGAATAACTTTGAAAAAGTATTGGATGAAAATAATAAGAAAATAAATACTACAATAAGTAATACAATAGAAATTATAAATAATAATATAAATAATAATACTCATAAAAATATTGATGATATAAATTCTAATATTGAAGGTATTAATTCAAGAGTAAATAATTTGAGTAATTCATTTAATGTTCAACTTGAAAATGTTTTGAAAAATATTTGTAATTTATTTATTGAAAAAAATAATGATTTATATAATAGAATAAATAGTGAAAAAAATAATTATCAAATAGTTTTTGATAAAAATGATAATATTGTAAAATTAATGTATAATGAAGAAGAAGTTTCTTCAACAAAAATAAATATAAAAGGATTAATGGGTCCAAAAGGTCAACAAGGTAATCAAGGTGATAAAGGAGATACTCCTATTATTAAAGATATAAGCTTAACAGATGATAATAAAATAAAATTTGTAATATATGATGGAAATAATATTTATGAAGTAGTTTCTAATAATACTATTCCATTGGGACCACAAGGTATTCAAGGAGAGCGAGGTCCTGCTGGTAAAACATATGTAGATTTAAATTGGAAACAAGAATCTGTTATGAGATTAGATGAAGATAATAATAATAATTTAGTAATATTAAAGTCATTGTCTATTGGAGAACGAAGTCATTGTTTAAAAGAAAATTCAATTGCTATTGGAGGATCACAATGTTATAAAGAAAATTCATTCTCATTGGGATATAATAGTAAAACACTTGATAATAATAGTATTGCACTTTATGGTAGTACAATTGGTAATAATGCTTTTGCTTATAGAGCAGATAATGTTGATGAAAATTCAATTGTTTTTGGTAAAAATGAAAAAGGAATTTATAATATAGATAAAATTAATTTGAATTCAAGAGAAATAAATTTAGATTGTGATGTATTAAATATTAAAGCAAAAAATATGTATATTAGTAAAATAAAAGAATTAGAAGAAAAAATAATTAATATGGATAAAAAAATAAATGATTTAATTAAGAAAAAATAATATACTAAAAAAATAATATTCTAAAAATAAATATTTTAAAATTTATATACTAAAATTAATATACTAAAAAATTTATTATTTAAGAAATAAATAATTTATAATAAAATCATTTTACTATAAATTTTTTTTCTATGTAAATTATATAAAAATGTTTTACATGGACTTAGAAGTTAGTAAACTTAAAACTTGGCAACTTTATGTTGGTTTTGTATTTATTCAAATTGTTGTTGGTATTATTGTAACTTTATTGGTTGCTGTCTTTGATTTGGCCGGAATCAGAGGTGCCTTATCTCAAGTTGTTAGACAACTTGCTGTTGTTATGAATGCTCAACCCCCTCAAAAATATTTGTCTCCTATTGCTGGTGAAATCAAGGAAGGCAAATACCTTTAAATATTTTAATTCTTTAAAAAAAATTTTTTTAATAAATAAATATTATTTTATAATAATATTTTTTACACAAACAATATAAAAACTATTTTTTATAAAAATATATACAATGTCACAATTTCTAAAATTATCTAAAATTATTATCAATACTAATCATATTAGAAATATTAATATATTAGCATCAAAATATGAAATTAAACTTTCAACACCAAATATTAGCGGATATGTAATAGCTGGGTCTGGTAAATTTGATTCAAATTTTCCTACAATAAATGTATGTGAAAAAGAAAATAATGAAGATTATAATATTGTAAAAAAATGGATTAAGATACAAGATTATAATAGTAAATAATTCAAATAAAAAGCTATTCAATAAATATTATTCAATAAATTTAATCAATAAATATTATTCAATAAATAATATTTATTATATAATATTGATAAAAAATTATAATAATAATAGATATTTAAAAACAAAAAAATAATTTAATATATTAAATATCAATTAAGTGAAATAGATAACAATCATAAAAAAATTATAAAATGTGTATTATTGATAATTGTAAAACAGTACCTTCTTTTAATACAGAAGGTGAAACTAAACCATTGTATTGTAATGTACATAAAAAAGAAGGAATGATAAATGTTAGAAATAAAAGATGTATTTATTTAAATTGTAAAAAAATAGCTTCTTTTAATATAGAAACTGAAACTAAACCATTGTATTGTAGCTCACATAAAGAAGAAGGAATGATAAATATTGTATCTAAAACTTGTATTTATTTAAATTGTAAAACAATTCCTACTTTTAATGTAGAAGGTGAAACTAAACCAATCTATTGTTCTTTACATAAAACAGATGATATGATTAGTGTTAGAACTAAAACTTATTGTGTTTATCCCGGGTGTAAAAAATATCCTTCATTTAATATTGAAGGTGAAAGTAAAAGATTATATTGTTCTTTACATAAATCAGATGATATGGTAAATATTGTAGATAAAACTTGTATTCATCCAGGATGCAAAATATTACCAATTTTTAATCTGAAAGGTGAAACTAAAAGATTATATTGTTCTTTGCATAAATCAGATGATATGGTAAATATTAAATCCAAACCTTGTATTTATTTAAATTGTAAAACAATCCCTATTTTTAATGTAGAAGGTGAAACTAAACCATTGTATTGTTCATTACATAAATTAGATGATATGATAAATATTGTAGATAAACATTGTATTTATCCAGGATGTAAAACGTTAGCTACTTTTAATGTTGAGGGTGAAAAAAAACTATTATATTGTTCTTTGCATAAATTAGGTGGTATGATAAATGTTAAAGATAAAATATGTAAAACACATTTATGTTATACTCAAGTTAAAAATAAATATGAAGGATATTGTTTATATTGTTATATTAATATTTTTCCTGATAAACCATTATCACGTAATTATAAAACAAAAGAATATTCTGTTGTTGATTTTGTTAAAAATAAATATGCTAATTTAAATTGGATTTCAGATAAAAAAATAAGCAATGGTTTTTCTAAAAGAAGACCTGATTTATTATTAGATTTAGTATATCAAATAATAATTATAGAAATAGATGAAAATCAACATATTGATTATGATTGTAGTTGTGAAAATAAGCGTATTATGGAATTATCTCAAGATGTAGGTCATAGACCTATTGTTTTTATTCGTTTCAATCCAGATGATTATATAAATAATAATGTCAATATTACTTCTTGTTGGGGCCAAAATAATAAAGGTATTTGTGTTGTTAAAAAATCTAAAGAAAAAGAATGGGCTGAAAGATTGATGTCATTAGAAAATCAAATTAATTATTGGATAAATCCTGATAATAAAACAAATAAAACTGTTGAAATAATTCAATTATTTTATGATGTTTAAATATGTTTTTGAAAAGAATTATAGAAATTATAATATTAAAAAAAAATTTAATACTATAAATATTTTCTTATATTTATAATTTATAAAAATTTGATGTAAGTATAAACAATTTAGCACCCGGCGATTTCGAAAGGTCTTCTAGAAACATCAGGTTCAATTGTAGAAGTCATCCAAGGACTCACACGAATTTGTGGACAAGGAGGTTCTGATCTCAATTGAAGATTGGCATTTCTTAAAGTTTGACCAACAGTGTTAATACCAATATGGAATCCAGATTGCAAGAAGTTTCTATCTTTCAAAGAACCTTCTCCACTGGGATTGACTTGATTCCAAGTGCTGGAATTATCTTGAGGAAGTAATTGTTCAGGAGTTAATGTGTCTTTAGGGAAATCAGTTTGGACTCTATCATTACTGAATCCTTCATTTAAATTGGAATTCATCATGTCCATGTTATTATCACCAACAATACCGTTAGCACCAGATAATCCGTTCATTTTTTCCATAATAGGATTTCTCATTCCAGAAAGAGTATTAGGGGTAGAAGTTGTAACACTAACTTGACCATCATTTTCGACCATCATTTTTGTGGTATTCATCATTTGAGGCATTTTTTCATTACTGTTAGATACAGCTCCTGCATTTTGAACAGGTTCTTTAGAAAAATAATTATATACTAAATAAACAAAAACTGCTACTAATAAAATAATTATTAAAATTTGAATCATGTTATTTGATTTAGAAGAACTACTAACTTTAAGGGTCATATTATATAATTAATATAAATAAAAAAATATTTTTTTATTAACAAAATAAAATTAACTTTAATTTTATTTTATAAAAAATAATAATAAATCTTTTGGATTAAATAGTATAAACTTTTTTTCTTCCAATTAATTTTGTTTTTTTTTTCTTATCATTTGGTACAACTTCATTTTTTTTATTAGATTTGGAAATTTTTTTCTTTATTTTCTTATCATCTACTACAGAAATGACTTCAATTTCTTCTTCTAAATTATTAATATCTATATTAGCTGATTCATGAATATTATCAACATTAGTTGATTCATGGATATTATCAGTGTTAACTGATTCATGAATATTATCAACAACTGATGATTCATAAACATTATTAGGATTAACTGATTCATGAATATTATCAACATTAGTTAATTCATGAATATTATCAACATTAGTTGATTCATGAATATTATCAACATTAGTTGATTCATGAATATTATCAACAGTTGTTGATTCATGAATATTATGAACATTAGTTGATTCATCTATATTATTAATTGATTCATGAATATTATCAGCTGTTGCTGATTCATGAATATTATCAGCTGTTGCTGATTCATTATATTCAAAAACATCCTTTTCAATTTTTAAAGTACTAATATATTCTAATTTATTTTTTTCATCAACTTCTTCTTGTGTAATAAAATCAGTAACATACCATTCTTCCATTAATGTTTCCTTTGATATCTTCAAACCTTTAAATTCAATATTGCATTTAACATAAGTATCTTTACTAAGATTTAATATTTTTTGTTCTAATAAATCATCATTAGGAATAACTAATTTAATATAATTATTACTCTTATGTTCTTCAATAGGACGCTTAACAATATTGTCTAAATCAAAAATATCAAAATCCTTCCCAAACCATTTCTTACTTTCTAATTTAATATTTTCTTGAGAAAACTCGTGTATTTTATTAATTAAATAAACAAAATCATTAATTTCATCATTAAAATCAAAATCATCATTAATTGATAAAATTAAATAACTCTTATTTTTATTAATATGATATGGTTTTAAAACTTTTAGAAAAGGTGTTTCGCTCTTAAAATATTCATCAATCTTATTTTTAACATAAATATATCTTTCTTCTGTTATACAATTAAATGATAAATCCCTAAAATTTGAAAATCTTTTTTTATATTTTTGTAATGCCATCATTTTATTTTTAAATTATATAAAATATTTTTTTTAATAACGCATTATATAGATAGTGCTAGCTCATTACTTATAAACATAAATTTTATTTACATAAACAATGAGTCCAACCTTATTATTTTCTTTTTTATCTTCACTTCTATAATCCCAAATTCCATTTACTTCAATTAATACTTTAACATATATATTCTTACCAATTTCGTATATTGTTTTTAAATAATTATTATTTTTATCTTCATATTCGACACTTGTTAAAACACAATTTCTCCCCATTTTAATTTTTGTTTCAATTATATCATTATATTTTTCCCTTGTTCTAATAACAGTTTTAAATTCATTATCATTTAATTCTAATTTTTCCTTAATAATATTTTCTATTTTTTTAATAATATTTTTAAAATAAATTTGTTCTGCATTATTATTATCCAACAATTCCAACTTCAAAACTTTTTTATTGTATTCAGTTTCAATACCAAATGGAATTAATAATTTAGGCGTCCAAAATTTAATATCTTTTCCAGCACAAGTTAATTTAAAAATGTTATTTGCTATTTCATTAATTTCAATTGTTGTTTTATCTAATTGCATTATATTTGTTAGATAAAAAAAATAAAGAATTATAACACATTAATAATCATATTTATAAAATAAAATTCATTAGTTTATTTTATATATTAATTCTATATCATATTAATAATGTCTATTAAAAATAATTTTATTAATGAAATTATAGATGTTGTAATTGATGAGGTATCAAAGGAAGAAATAAAAAATAAAATGAGTACATATCTTATTGAACCAAGTATTACTTATATATTTCACCGTTTTTATCCTTATATTGTTATAACATTTGTTATTTTTATTTTAATTCTATTAATGGCAATAACAATAGTATTTTTATTGATAAGAAAATAAATTAACTTAAATATTATTTAAATCTTAAAATTTTCCTTTGAATATCCAATAACAGCACAAGCAATTCTTTTACCAGAATTTCCCGTTTTTAAACTATCTTCGTTTCCTCCTTTTCCACAATCATCTTTATCTTCATGTATTATTAAACCTCTGCCAATAATATTTGATTTATTTCCTCTTAATTTAATAACATTATCGTAAAAAATATATCTTGCTTCACCTTTATTATTTGTACTAATATTTCCTAAATCTCCAACGTGTCTATTTTTCATACCAGGGCATCCGTGAGTAGCTCCATAAGGATTAAAATGTGCACACATGCTTGTACATTTATCAGTTAAATCTCCTGCTTCATGAACGTGGAATCCATGTAAAGAATTAGGTTTAAGTCCACTAATATTTAATTCTATCATAATTCTTTTATTAGGTAAATCTTCCGTAAATTTTACAGTTCCTTTAATATTATCATTGAAAACTGCTATGGCATAAATTGGTTTCTTATTCATATTATAATAATATATTACACATAAATATATTATTATAAAAAAACATAAAAAATATATTAAATATAATATATTTTTATTCATTTATAATATTTTTAGCATATAAAAAAATTATTATTTACTCAAATAAATATTTAATATTTCTTTAGCGTATTTTCTAATTTTATTTTTTTCATCATCACTCTTTTTATCCCAAAAAGCAACTTGTCGTGCTGTTGAATAATTCATTTTCAACATTTTTCTATGAGTATATATAAAATTATAATATAATGTATCCCAAAGTGCACACCAAACATCTTTTTTATAATCACTCATATTCAAAATATAATTAGATGAAGAAAAATATGGACGTGTCATCATCATTCCTCCATCAGCGTATTGAGACATTGAATAAACATTTGGAACCATCACCCATTCGTATGCATCAATAGTCCATTCCATAAATAATTTATACACTTGATTAGGATTTATTTGACATAACAATAAAAAATTACCTAAGTACATTAATCTTTCAATATGATGGGCATAAGAATATTTAGTAATTTTATCCATAATAAAATCAATTGGTATAAGTCCAGTTTCTCCTTTCCATATTAATGTTTCATTAAATATATTTTTATGATTCATAAAATTCATAGACTTTATTTTACTTCCATCAATTAAATATACAGCATAAATATAATTACGCCATCCAATAATTTGTCGAATGAATCCTTCAAAAGAATTTAATGGTATTTTATTTTGATATTTTAATACTTCATCTAATACTTCAAAATCCGTTAATAATCCAATATTCATCATGGGTGTTAAAACGGAATGAAATAGAAAAACACTTTTTTCAGTTTCTGCATCTTCATAAATACCGAAATTTTTAAATCGTTCTTCAATAAATTTTTTCAACCAAACTTTTGAAGAAATATGATCAATTGGATAAATAAAATAATCTAATGATCCATAATTTGAACCAAAATTTTTTTCTACATATTTTATTGCTTCTTGTGTATATATATTATTATTTACTTTAATTTCGTTTTTATCAAAAACAAAATTATTTGGTAATTTTTTTCTATTATCTTTGTCATATGACCATTGTCCTCCAACCGGATTCCCTGATTTTGTCATTAATATATTGAGTCTTTTACGTTGCCATCTATAAAAATTCATAAAATTATATTTATCATGCTTACTATTTTTTCCACTGCGAAAAACGTCAATATTATTATTAATTAAATCTTGATTAACTGTAAAATTTAATGAATGTAATATGTTAATTGATGGTATATATTTTTTTATTTTATTTTCTAAAATATTATCACCTACATTATAACATTCTATTTTTATATCTTTAACTTTAGAATAAACACTTTTAATAGTTTTTTGATAAAATTGCTTGATATTTTTATATTCAATATAATTAACATCTATTTTTTTAATAAGTAAATTGTGAAAATATTTTTTCATTGAAGCACGGTGATAAGCTAACTTTAATTTATGATATTTAAAATCAGTAAAATAACGTGTGTCTTCTAGTAAATAAACTTTTTTGTCATATAAGTTATCTATATTTGAAAAAAGATGTATTGGGTATAATAAAAATATATTCATATTGTTTTTTTAGATATTTATTATTTGATTAATATTTATAATATAAATGATAATTATAAATATTATTATAAATATTATTATAAATATTATTATAATTAATTTATTAATATAGTTAATAAATTAATTAAAAACACTGTTCAAACATTTTTGGTCCGTGAACTAAATTAGAAATGTCCCGATGGTCGTACTTTTCAAATGTACAAACATTTTTGGTACGAATATTTATTGATACTCTTTTTCTGGGATTTTTTAATATTTTTTTAAAGTCAATTAAAAGCCTTATTTTCTCCACAATTTTTTCTAAAGACATAAATGTCTTCAAACTCTCGTCAACTATTTTTATTGTTTCCAAAAAACCTTTTACATGATTTTTTAAATCGTTATCGTCCAAGGTTTTTAATTTTTTCAGTGAAGATTTTACAATTTCTCTCGAAACGATACTAGGAATATAACTTTTTTTAATAAATTCCTGTGTAATTGGGGGTGCTTCTTTGTTAGTAGAAAGTCTATAAAACTTATTATTTTTAAAATAATATATTTTTCCCCTTATTGTAAGAAGTTGTTCTCCATTAATGGATTTACTGAAAGGTTCCGGTTTTTTGGTTGGCATTCTCTCTAATAATAATATACTTTATTCTATATATATTGGTATTTTATAATATAATTACAAAATTTATAAAATAATTATGCATCAGTTTTTATTGGAAACTGTTAATAAGAAACCAACAAATATTTGAACATCATTGTTAATATCAGCAATATTATTATTTTTAACATCACTAATTATCTTATCACCGTTTTTAGCTTTTTTATTATTATTAATAGTTCCTTTTTTTTTGGGGTTATTCTTTACATACTCCCTTAAATACTCCTTTTTTCTTTCAATTTGTTCAGGAGTTTTTTTGACTCTACCTGAGTAATAATATTCACGCCAATAAGCTTTCTTTTTTTCTAATATTTCTTCGCGTGTAAGTATAGGTTTAGGATCATTTTCTTCACGTAATCTTTTCGGCATTTTATTTATTACAATAAATAAATAAAAATTAATGATTAATAGTAATTAATTATAATATAATCTAATATCTACAAATATTTTCTTTCATTTTTTAATTTAACCCTTTTTTATACGTATCTAAAATAACATTTCGTTCTTCCTTATAATCAACAATTGGTTTTGGATAATCAATATTTTTATAATTATCGCAAACTAAATCCCATTTCAAAATATCTTTTGTCGGAACATCTTTTAATTCAGGAATCCATTTTTTTATATAAACGCAATCAGGGTCATAATCTTTTGCTTGAGTCCAAGGATTAAATATACGAAAATATGGCTGTGAATCAACCCCGCATCCTGCGCCCCATTGCCAATTACCATTATTTACAATAGGATCATAATCTATTAATTTAGTTGCAAAATATTTTTCACCCCATTTCCAGTCAATATTTAATATTTTGATAAGAATTGCCGATGTTATTAAACGAGTTCTATTATGCATATAACCACATTCATTTAATTGTCTCATACCTGCATCAACAACAGGAAAACCTGTTAAACCGTGTTTCCAAGCTTCAAACTGCTTTTTATTATTTCTCCATTTAATATTATCATATTTTTCTTTTAATGATTTACCTTTTAATACGCGTGGAAAATAATAGGCAATATAATAATAAAATTCTCTCCAATATAATTGGTCAATTAATCCATGATTTACTCCAAATAATTCAAATATTTTATAATAAACCTCTCTAATAGATACACATCCAAATTTAATATATGGTGATAAAAGTGTTGTATGTTTCATCAATATATTACGTGTATCAGCATATTTATCAAATTCTTTTTTAGTAATTTCTTTTAATTTTTCCAATCCATGTTCTCGACCACCATGCGATAATATATTAGGATTATCATCATAATAATCATATATATCTTTTTTATCTAACATATGTTTACAATCTTTTAATTTAATTAATTTATTTTTCATAATTGTAGCACTTGGAGTATGTTCAGGTTCAGGTATATTAACAGTTTTATTTTTTACATTAAGTTTCGCATTATTTTTAAAAGGGGTATATTTTTCATATGGAGCACCATCATTTTTTAAAAATGATCCCATAGGAGCTAATAAATAGTCAGTATTTGATACTACAGAATATTTATCTTCATTATCATCACACCATTTTTTGATGGTATCATCTCGTTTTATAGCAAAAGGTGTATAATCTTCATTATAATAAATATT
>JACCDY011378794.1_pt1 | contig 15016 bp, 13 predicted proteins | sample 7446391 | NCBI WGS metagenome assembly JACCDY01 (sample SAMN15323451, study PRJNA562643) | freshwater metagenome | isolation source: river surface water | place: USA:Blue River Watershed | collected 2017-08-18 | reverse complement strand
TGAAAGCATGCGGGACGTGACGCAGGCCATGCTCGACGATGGCAGTGCGATCGTGAACGTGGCCACGGCCACGGGTGAGGAGGCGGAGCCGGACTCGGACGATGCGACGGTGACGGTTGACCAGAACCCCGGTATCTCCCTTAACAAAGTCACCGTCTACGGAGCCATCAGCGGTGATGGCCTGACCGGCATCACTTCAGGTGACTCCATAGGCTGGCGCTACACGGTGACCAACACCGGTAATGCTGCGCTGTCGAATGTCCTGGTTTCCGACGATAACGGTACGCCGGGCAATCTGCTTGACGACTTCACGCCGGTTTACGCCAGCGGCGATACCGATACCGACGGCAAGCTCGATGTCGATGAAACCTGGACCTTCACAGCCAGCGGCACGGCACTCACAGGAACCTACACGAACCTTGGCACAGTGTCGGGCATCTCGGCTGATGGCCAGGCCGTGAATGCCGCGGATACCAGTTCGTACACGGTCATCGATCGCGAAGCCCTGATCGCACCCACCGGCACCACACCCTACCAGTACATCAGCGGAACGGCACTCACGTTCCAGGAGTATTACGACTACCAGGGTGGGGTGATTCAGTACAGCGTAAAAGGTGGCAAGATCAATCAGACCAACCCGGGCGTGTTCTTCTACTTCACGGGCGCCTCCGGCGATATTGTTGGTACCGATGATGGCGATGCCGATACCAATGCGGAAGTTATGACGGTCACCGTTGATCAGTCCCGTACCGGTGGCACGACCAGTGCCTTCCTGCCGCTTAACAACAGCAATATCCAGTTGTACAAGGTGAACGACCTTAACAGCAACGGCGAGGTGGATGCCGGCGACTCACTGACGACTATCAAACTCAACAATAACCAGATCTCGGTTAATGCTGATGGCGATGTCTCCGTCACCTTCACGCCGGATGCTGTTGGCTCGATGTACGTCGTTTCGGTCAAGTACCAGACCTCAGCGGTGGTCGGCAATACGGTGGGCACCAATCCTGGTGACTGGCCGACGGTGAACTACAACTTCGACACGGTACTCAATGGCGACATCATTGAAACCTATGAAGGTGGCGTCGATCTGGCACCGAAACCGTCTAGCCCGATGCTGCTGGCAGGTGAGGGCGGCGATGGCGCCAATGCGATCAACACCCACCAGATGAAATCACTGGTCAACGCGGCGATCGCCTTCTGGGCAGCTCAGGGTGAGGATGTCGAGGCCTTGCATGACGCATCGATCGAAGTGGCTGACCTTGGCATGGATGGCGATCACTGGATCCTAGGCCTGACTCAGGGTAGCAACATCATGATTGATGATGATGGCGCTGGCTTGGGCTGGTCGGTCGGCGTCGGGGGCGTCGCACCTGACCGCGTTGACCTCCTGTCTGTGCTGGTTCATGAAATGGGCCACGTGCTGGGCATGAGCGACGAGGATCTCGGCGACATGCTGGCCGCCGGTGACCGGATGTTGCCGGTCAGCGGCACGGGGGCTGGGGATGCCATTGCATCGCTGCCGCTGTCCGCGCAGTTGCTGGGCGCGATAGGCGTACAGGAAGCCGAACAACACGTGAACTTCAGCTGAAACCTGCCGCTGAATCGGGCGGGTAGTGGCGAGACGGAGGCCTTTTGGCCTCCGTTTTTTCTTGTGCCATCGCTGGCTTTTTTGCGTCGGGCACGTACTAAGACGATTCGTCAGGCCGAGCGGTGCAGGCCGCGCATTCAATGCCTTGCCTGCAAGCGGAGACTTACTTCCGCTCGTCTCAGACACTGCTCTGTGGTGATCGATGCACAGTTGCGTCCATCTTCCCCTGGCGCATCCTTGCTTGCTGCTTTGTAAGGGAATTACCATCTTTGCAACTATCGGGGAGTTTCCCCTCAACCTGCCAGGAGCGATCAAATGTCCCAGCCCATGTCCAGCGAAAGTGAAGCAGTTTCTGCCAATGGCGCCGCCCAAGAGTCTGCAGTCCCGGTACAGATTGGCCTCCGACTGCGTGCTTCGGAGGCGAGCGGGCGAGCGATCGTCTCGAACATCAGCTCTGTTCATGTCAGCTCAGGAATGGCCTTCATCGATTTCGGATTCGTCGAACAATCCGCGCTTTCCGAAGCGACGCGAGCTGCGCGCACGGGTGGCGAGGCTAAGCAGATGGCCGATGGTCGCCTGGAATGCCGTATCGCGATGGGACTCGGTGATCTGGCCCAACTGACTCGCCAGCTACAGCAGGTGCTTGCAAGGGGCAACAAGCGTGCCGCCCCCACCGCGGACGCACATGAGCACCTGATGCCGGGACCTGATACCAGCCTCCAATAAGCCCGTGCGGTGGCGTGCCATCCGTACTAGCGGCAGCCGCCGGCTGCCGCCAACCAACACGAGCCTGGCCATCCTATGACAACCCTGTCCCCATCCCCGGCCCGCGACAGTTCGGGTGCTGCACCTGAGTTGCGCGCGGTCGTATCAGCCAGCCGGTCGGCCCTGGTGACAGCCGGCCTGTTCAGTCTGTTCATGAACCTGTTGCTGCTGGTTCCGTCGCTGTACATGCTGCAGGTCTATGACAGGGTGCTGTCCACCGGCAGTGTGCCGACGTTGTTGATGCTGACCCTGATCGCCACGTTCCTGTTCATCATTTTCGGGGGCTTGGAATGGCTACGGTCGCAGGTGATGATCGTGGCCAGCATGCGTTTCGACGCCATGCTGGGGCCGACCATCCATGACGCGATCTTTGCGCGCACGCTGGCAACTGCCGGACGCGAGGCCAATGCGCAGCCGCTGGATGACCTGGACCGGGTCCGCCAGTTCATTACCGGCCCGGGGCTGTTCGCGCTGATGGATGCGCCGTGGGTTCCGGTTTACGTCGCGATCATGTTTGTCTTCCATCCGTGGACCGGCTTCGCTGCGCTGTTTTCGATTGCCGTCTTGGTGGTGTTCACGATCTGGACCGAGCTTGCAACCAGCGATCTCTTGCAAGAGGCGAACCGAGCCAGCGCCGCGGCAAACCAGCAAACCATTTCGCACTTGCGAAATGCCGAGGCCATCGCAGCCATGGGCATGCTGCCCAGCTTGCGCGAGCGCTGGTTGGGCGAACGTCACGCCGCACTGGATGCGCAGCATCGCGCCAGCGCAAGGGCCGGGCTGATCTCGGCATTGTCCAAAACGTACCGCCTGACCGCCCAATCATTGATCCTCGGGCTGGGTGCCTATCTCGCGATCCAGCGCGAAATTTCACCGGGCATGGTGATCGCCGCCTCTATTCTGCTCGGCCGGGCACTGGCGCCGATAGACCAATTGATCGGCAGCTGGCGGAGCCTGAGTGGCGCACGCACCGGATATGCCCGTTTGTCCGAATTGTTGAAGGCACACCCGGCCGGGCCGGAGCCGATGGCCTTGCCGGCAATCCGTGGCGAATTCAGGCTCGACAAACTGGTGGTAGCGCCGGCCGGCGCCCGGCGCGCAGTGATAAAAGAAGTGTCATTGACCATTGCCGCCGGCAGCCAGTTGGCCGTGATCGGGCCCAGCGCGGCCGGCAAATCGACTTTGCTGCGGGCCTTGCTTGGCCTGCATCGTCCGGCGTCCGGCAGCCTGCGGCTGGATGCCATCGAGCTGTCGCAATACCCGCGCGAAGACCTGGGACGGTCGATCGGGTATCTGCCGCAGGATGTTGAGCTGCTCGATGGAACGATTGCCGAAAACATCGCCCGCTTTGGCTTCATTGATCCCGACGCCGTCGTCAAGGCCGCCCGCAGGGCAGGCGTACACGAAATGATCGGCGCCATGCCTGAAGGCTATGAGACACCGCTGCAGGGCAATTTCACCTTGTCGGCCGGGCAGCGGCAGCGGGTTGCTCTGGCGCGGGCCTTGTACGGTGACCCGGCCGTTGTCATCCTCGATGAGCCCAATTCCAATCTCGATGAAGCCGGAAACCTGGCTCTGCAGCACGCGCTGGCGGAGCTCAAGTTATTGGGCACTACCGTCGTTGTGGTGACCCATCGTTCGCAATTGCTGGAGCAAATGGACGTGGTGATGGTGCTGGTCGATGGAAGGATTTCCTACCAGGGGACACCATCCCAGGTCGCGGAAGTGCTCCAACAGCGGCGCCAGGCCATGCAAACCCAGGCCCACGCAAACGGCGTCAATGTTCCGCCGGCATCCGGCAAGACTGCCAATGGCAGCAAGGCAGCGCCGGCCCATGGGGTCAACGGAACGAATGGCGCCAGTAGCCCCAATGGCCCCAATAGTCCCAATGGCCCCATTGGTCCCCATGCCCCCAAGCCTGCTGTGCCGCCCTCAGCCGTCCCGCCAGTGGAGACTCGGCAATGAATGCACCCGACAAGATCCGTACGCTGCCGACCAGCCCGCGCAAGCCCGAACCGGGCCTCGACCCCACGATAGAACGCCACGAGCGACGGCTTCGATGGTTCGGCATCATCGGCATGCTGGTGCTGTTCGGTGGTATCGGTGCCTGGTCGGGGCTGGCGCTGCTGGACAGCGCTGCCATCGGTCCCGGTGTAGTGGTGCTCGAGAACTACCGTATGGCGGTGGACCATCTGGAAGGTGGGATTGTTGCCGATGTCCATGCGCGTGAAGGCCAATGGGTCAAGAAAGACGAGGTGCTGGTCACACTGCAAGACGTGCAGCCGCGGGCACAGTTGGAGCAGATCAAAGGACAATGGCTGGTCTCGCTGGCGCGCGAGGCGCGACTGCTGGCCCAGCGGGATGGCAAGGGGCGCGTCGTCTTTCCCCAGCCTTTGCTCGACAATGCACGCGATTCACGCGCCGCCGATGCGATGCGGGTACAAGAACAGACCTTCCGTGTACGGCGCCAGGCCTTGCTGGGGGAGACGACACTATACGAGCGCCAGATCGCCCAGTTGCGCGAAAAGGCTGCCGGCCTGCGCGAACAGCGTGCGATGCGAGAGCGACTCGTCGAATCCTTCGAAAAAGAGCGCAGCGACTTCGAGGCCCTGGCGAAAGAAGGCTACACCGAGCGCCAGAAGGTGCGGGAAATGGAGCGCAACCTCGCCCTCAACGACGGCCAGCGCAGCTCGCTATCCAGTGATATCGCCGGCACCGACGTGGAGATCAGTGCCATCGAAGTGAAGATCCTGCAGCTCACCCAGACCTTCCAGCGCGAGGTCAACAAAGAGCTGGCCGAAGTCCAGGCTGAGCTGTTTCCGCTGCAAGAAAAAAAGCTGGGTCTTGAAGATACGCTCAGGCGCACCGTGATCAGGGCGCCGCAGGACGGCATCGTGCACGGCCTGGCCGTGCATGCGCCGGGCGAGGTGATCAAGGCCGGGGCCCACCTGCTGGATATCGTGCCGGGCAATGAAAGGCTGATCGTCGAGGCCAGGCTATCGCCCCAGGACGTGGATCAGATCCGGGTCGGCCAGATGGCCGAGGTGCGCTTTACGGCATTTCGGCAGCGCGACATGCCCAAGATCGAGGGCAAGTTAATGACGCTGTCAGCTGATCGGATGGTCGATGACGTCAACGGGCAGAAGATGCCGTACTACCTTGGTCGGGTCGTCATCACCCCGGAAGGCGTTCGGCAATTGCAGCAGCTGAAGCTTGACCTTGTGGCCGGCATGCCGGCCGACGTGATCGTCAAGACAGGGGAGCGCACCTTCTGGCATTACCTGACTGCCCCGATCACTGACATCGTGTCCCGTTCCTTGAAGGAGGACTAACATGCGCGCCGGCCCTTGCCTGCTCCGTGTCTCCCTGGTGGTTGGCCTGTGCCTGTCGACGATTGCCGCACAGGCCGAAGACTTGTTGTCTTTGTACCGCAATGCGGTGACGGATTTTCCCGCTCTGCGCGCCCGGGTGCTGGCGATCAGTCGCGCACGTGCCGAGGTGGCGATGGCGCAAAGCAAGCTCTACCCACAAGTGAGCGTGCAGACGTCGGCATCGCGCAATGATTATCGCGACACCGCATCAGAGACCCGCTTCAACGGTAACAGGACCATTTTTGCCGCGCGCCAGCCGCTGCTCGATTTGCCTTCCTCGTATCGAGTGGATGGCGCGAAAGCCACGGTCGTACAATCCGAACGAGAGGCGGAGCAGGCTCGCACCGAGCTGTTCGGCCAGCTGGCAGACCAGTACCTGCTGGCCTTGCAGGCCGAAGACGAGCTGATCCAGCTACAAGTCGAAAAGGAGGCGGCCGACCAGCAGGTTGAGCGACTGCGCGCGATGCGGGAACGCGAAATGGCCAAGATTACCGACCTCGCGGAGGCCATCTCCTGGCGCGAGCAATTGGTGACGCGCGAGATCGATGCCGTCAACAAGGCAGAAGCCGCACGCACGCGGCTGCAAGAATTCACGGGACGTATGCCCGGCATCCTGTCGACGATGGCCCTGCGCGAGTTTCCACCGGTGCCGGAGTCCGCCAAGTACTGGGTCGATGGCGCGATGGGCTCGAATGCGGCCATCGCCGCGCGGCAGGCGGCCGTGAATGCGGCGCGCGCCGCTGTTGGTGCGGCGCGGTCCGAACATTATCCGCAGATCGTACTTGCGCTACAGCGTAACCAGTCGAATCAGGACATCGATAACTCGCCCCGACGCGACTTTACCGTCGACAGCATTTCATTGGAAATGCGCTTGTCGATCTATGAAGGGGGCCGGATCAATTCGGCCACGAATGCCGCATTGACCCAGCTGGCCATTGCCAATGAGCAGCTGGAGTCTGTCCGGCGCGAAATCGAGCGCGACGTGCGCATCATGTACGCCAGCGCCACAGCCAATCGCGCGCGCATCGACTCAACCAATGGCGAAGTGGACGCATTGAACTACACGGTGCGCGCGCAGGAGCGCGGCTACGAACTGGGTGTCGTCACCGTCATCCAGGTACTTGATGCGCGCCGTCGACTGCTCCGTTCACGCGTGGATCAGGCCAAGGCGCGCTATGACTATCTGCGTGACCTGATCGGCCTGCGCATGCGGGCCGGTGTGCTCAGCGAATCGGATGTCATCGATTTCAATCGCTGGCTGGCCGCCCGACCGGAGCCGTTATCGTTTGCCGATCCGGGCGATGAGCTGCCGCGCCAGTAGGGCGCGCCAGGCGATACCTTGCCAGAGGACGTAATGGGCAAGCGCCAGCCCCGGCCACACCGCCACTGAACCGCAGCCGATTCGCCGGGAAGAGGCGCTGGCGAGCGACCGGCCGGCTCTGCAGGGCGTTGTATGATGCAAACTCATGCGTCGCTACAATCGCGCCTTATTCTCCCGTACATGCCTGCAATGTCTTTTTCGCTGTCGCCTCTTTCTCTGTTGCTGCCCATTGCCACGCTGGTTCTGCCGCTGACGGCGCTGGCCAGCGAGCCGGTTTACGACTGTCAGGGCAAGACGCGTTTTGTACATCGGGGCGCGCCTTCCACAGTGCCCGCTGACGCCCGGCGCCATTACCCTGTCGACGGTGGCCAGCTCGAAGGACTGGCTTGCCAGATTACCGACGTCGACATCAGCTGCCACGGCCTGACCCCGCAACAGGCTTATCGACGGGTGGTGATTGATCGTGTCGCCAAGACGGTCAGCGACACGATGGAATTGCCGACCTCGATGCTCATCTTCGAAGGGCGTTGTGATTGAGTCGCAGCGTCCGCCTTCCGCCATGTCTGGCAGTCCGGAAAAGCAGGTTACGGTGAGCTCGGCGATTGTGATCGGTGCCGGTATTGCCGGGGCCAGCGTTGCCCGCCAGCTCGCACAACGCGGTGTCGATGTCGTGGTGCTGGAACGCGATCAGCCCGCCACGGGCGGTTCCGGCAATCCGGTGGGCGTGGTGCGTCCCGAGCCAGGCGGTGCCAGCAACCCGATCACGGAACTGACAGCTGCCGGCGTCATCTGGCTCAGGCGATGGATAGACACCCATGCAAGCGAGCTGCCACATGACTGGTGCGGCGTGCTCAGGATTGCCCGCGACGAACGCAAGCGCGACAAAATGGCAGAGCAGGCGGGTCGCGCGGAGCCCGAATGGATGGAAGCGGTCGATCTCGCGCAGGCTGCCCGCTTGTGCGGATCGATGCCGGCCGAAGCCGGCTTCCATTTGCCCCAAGCCGGCTGGGTCAAGCCGCCTGCGCTGGTGGCAGCGATGCTGGACCATTCGCGTATCGAAGTTCGCAGCCAAACCGAGGTCGTCGATCTCGTGCGTGCCGACGGGCTTTGGCGGGCGGGGCTGACGGGTGGCCTTGAGATCGCGGCGCCACTGGTGGTGCTCGCATCGGCTTTCGACCGGGGGCTGGGACCGACGCGACTTTCGCTGGGTCGGGCACGTGGCCAGTTGTCCCGATTGGCTTCGGAGGAGGCCCGGCCGCTCAGGAAAATCATCTGCCGCGACGGTTACATCACGCCCGCCGTGGATGGCTTTCATACCATCGGTGCCACGGTCCAGCATGACGATGACGAAGCCGATGCGCGCCGCAGTGATGATGAACAGAATTTTGAGCGCTTGCAGCGCCTGTTGCCGGGCTTTGCCAGCGATGCTTTCGCCTTGCAAAGCGGACGGGTAGGGTGGCGATCGACGACGCCGGATCGCCTGCCGTTGGTCGGAAAGCTCGACGATGGCTTGTACGCCAGCCTTGCCCACGGTGCGCGCGGCATCACCTGCGCGCCCCTGTGCGGGGAATTTCTGGCTGCGATGATCTGCGAAGAACCGCTGCCGCTGGGCCCAGAGTGGGTGCTGCGTCTTGATCCTCAGAGGCGGGCGATCAAGCCTTGACTCAGGGCGCGCCCTGAAGCAGGGCGCGGCTTGCCGCTAACGGCCGGTAACTTCAGGCAAACAGGCGGGCCAGTTCGGCGCCCGGATTTTCCGCGCGCATGAAAGCTTCGCCGACCAGGAAAGCATGCACATCGGCATCACGCATGCGTTTGACGTCGTCCGCGGCCATAATTGCCGACTCGGTCACCACCAGCTTGTCCGGCGCAATGCGTGGCAGCAGGTTCAGTGTCGTGTCCAGCGTGGTCTCGAAGGTGCGCAAATTGCGATTGTTGATGCCAAGCAGTGGCGTTTTCAGCTTCAGCGCCGCTGTCAGTTCCACTCCGTCGTGCACTTCGACCAGTACATCCATGCCCAGCTCCAGCGCGCAGGCTTCGAGCTCGGCCATCAGGCCGTGGTCAAGCGCGGCGACGATCAGCAGGATGCAGTCCGCTCCCCACGACCGGGCCTGGTAGATCTGGTAGGGATCGATGATGAAATCCTTGCGCAACGCCGGAATGCTGCACGCGGCGCGCGCCTGCTTCAGGTAATCCGGCGCGCCCTGGAAGAAATTCACATCGGTCAGCACTGACAGGCAGGCCGCACCATGCTGCGCATAGCTTGCGGCAATATCGGCCGGCCGGAAGTCTTCGCGCAGCACCCCTTTGGACGGGGACGCTTTCTTGATTTCTGCGATCACGCCGGCGCCGCCGGCTGCAATCTTTTGGCGCAGGCTGGCCTCGAAACCGCGAATGGCAGCACGCGCGTCGCGGTCGCTTTCGACTTCGCGCCGCAGACTTGCATAGTCCTGGTGCTTTTTCGCGGCGGCGACTTCGTCCGCCTTGACGTCCAGGATCTTGTTCAGGATGTCGGACATGATTTTCTTATTTGGCTGCGAAGCCCTGGGTGAAATTCACGAATTGTTCGAGTTTGGCGCGTGCGGCGCCGGAGGCCACCACCTCACGCGCACGCGCGACGCCATCGGCAATGCTGCCTGCGATGCCGGCCGTGTACAGCGCGACCCCGGAATTGAGCACGACGATGTCGCGTGCCGGGCCCGTCTGGTTATCCAGCGCTTCGCGTATCTTCGCTATCGATTCGGCGGCGCCGGCGACTTTCAGGTTACGGCTGGACGTCATTTGCAGGCCGAAGTCTTCCGGATGAATCTCGTATTCGCGGATCTGGTCATTGACCAGCTCGCCGACCATGGTCGCTGATCCCAGCGATACTTCGTCCATGTTGTCGCGGGCCCAGACCACCATCGCATGTTTGGCGCCAAGGCGCTGCAGCACGCGGGCCTGGATACCGACCAGGTCGGGGTGGAATACCCCCATCATGATGTTCGGTGCGCCGGCCGGATTGGTCAGCGGTCCCAGGATGTTGAAGATGGTGCGTACGCCCAGTTCCCTACGCACCGGTGCCGCATGCTTCATCGCGGCATGATGATTGGGCGCAAACATGAAGCCGATGCCGGTCTCTTCGATCGACTGGGCAACCTGTGCCGGTTGCAAATTGATGTTCACGCCCAGCGCTTCCAGCGCATCGGCGCTGCCGGATGAAGAGGACACACTGCGGCCGCCGTGTTTGGCCACGCGGGCGCCTGCAGCGGCAACGACGAAGATCGACGCAGTCGAAATATTGAAGGTGTTGGCACCATCGCCCCCGGTGCCGACGATATCGACCAGGTTGTCGGCATCTTTGACCTCGACCTTGGCGGCGAACTCGCGCATGACCTGGGCAGCGGCAGCGATTTCGCCGATGGTCTCTTTTTTTACGCGCAAGCCCATGGTCAGCGCGGCGATCATCACCGGCGACATCTCGCCGCCCATGATCTGGCGGAACAGGCCCAGCATCTCGTCGTGGAAAATCTCGCGATGGTCGATGCAGCGCAGCAGCGCTTCTTGCGGTGTCAGGGTCATGGCGGGCTCAAGTCTTCAGGAAGTTTTGCAGCAGCGCATGGCCATGTTCGGACAAGATGGATTCCGGATGAAACTGTACCCCTTCGATCTGGAAATCCTTGTGGCGGACCCCCATGATCTCGCCGTCGTCGGTCCAGGCGGTCACTTCCAGGCAGTCGGGCAGCGACTCGCGTTCGATGGCCAGCGAGTGATACCGAATCACCGTGTACGGGCTGGGCAGGTCGCGGAACACGCCGATGCCGGTATGTCGGATAGGCGAGGTCTTGCCGTGCATCACTTCCTTGGCGCGGATCACCTTGCCGCCGAACGCGGCACCGATGCTCTGATGGCCGAGGCAGACGCCAAGTATCGGCAGCTTGCCCGCGAAATGCTGCAGCACCGGTACTGATACGCCGGCTTCATGCGGCGTGCAGGGCCCGGGCGAGATGCAGATGCGGGTAGGCTGCAGTTGCTCGATCTGTTCGAGCGTGATTTCGTCATTGCGATAAGTGCGGACATCTTCGCCCAGCTCGCCAAAATACTGCACGAGGTTGTAGGTGAACGAGTCGTAGTTGTCGATCATCAGCAGCATCTCAGATCTCCCCGTCCAGGCCGTCTTGCACTTGCTCTGCCGCTCTCAATACGGCGCGTGCCTTGTTCTCTGTTTCCAGCCATTCCATCTCCGGCACCGAATCGGCGACGACACCGGCGGCTGCCTGAGCGTACAACATGCCGTCCTTGATAACGCCAGTGCGGATTGCGATCGCGAGATCCATCTCGCCGCCAAATGACATGTAGCCACAGGCACCGCCATAGATGCCGCGCTTGACCGGCTCCAACTCATCGATCAGCTCCATCGCCCGCACTTTCGGGGCGCCGGAGAGGGTGCCGGCCGGGAAGGTGGCACGCATCACATCCAGGTTCGTCATGCCAGGCTTGAGCGTGCCCTCGACATTGGAGACGATGTGCTGCACGTGCGAGTATTTTTCGATCACGAATTTGTCGGTCACTTTCACGCTGCCGGTTTCGGCAATGCGGCCGATGTCATTGCGGGCGAGGTCGATCAGCATTACATGCTCGGCAATCTCTTTCGGATCGGCCAGCAGCTCAGTCGCCAGTTGCGCATCCTGTTCGGGCGTGGCGCCACGTGGACGGGTGCCGGCCAGCGGTCGTATCGTGACCTTGCGCTGGCCCTCGCGGGTGGCTTCATTGCGCACCAGGATCTCCGGCGAGCTGCCGACAATCTGCATGTCGCCGAAATTGTAGAAATACAGATAAGGCGACGGGTTCAGCGAACGCAGCGCACGGTACAGCGAAAGCGGCGAATCCACATAGGGTTTGCGGATGCGCTGGCCGACCTGTACCTGCATCAGGTCGCCGGCCATGATGTACTCCTTGGCCTTGAGCACCGCCTTCAGGAAATCTTCTTTTTTGAAGTCGCGGATGGATTCGGTGCGCACTGAAGCAGAAGTGACCGGCACATCGACCGGACGGTGCAGCAGCGCCCGCAGATTTTTCAGGCGCTGGCGCGCTCGCGGATAGGCTTCTGGCTGCGTCGGGTCGGCATAGACGATCAGATAGAGCTTGCCCGACAGGTTGTCGATGACGGCCAGTTCTTCGGTCAGCAGCAGCTGGATCTCGGGCAGCTTGAGGTCATCCGTCGGCGCGGAATTTTCGAGGCGATGCTCGATATGGCGGACTGCGTCGTAACCAAAATAGCCGGCCAGGCCGCCGCAGAAGCGCGGCATGCCGGGGCTGATCGCGACTTTGTAGCGCGACTGGAATTCGGCAATGAAGTCGAGCGGATTGCCGTTGACGCTCTCGATCACTTCGCCATGGCGAACGACTTCGATGCGCTTGCCGTACGAGCGGATCAGGGTCGTGGCCGGCAGGCCGATGAAGGAATAGCGGCCGAAACGTTCGCCACCGACGACCGATTCCAGCAGGAAGGTGTTCTTACCCTGATGCTGAGGTTGTGCCAGCTTCAGGTACAGCGTCAGCGGGGTTTCGAGGTCGGCGAAGGCTTCGGCGATCAGCGGAATGCGGTTGTAGCCTTCCGCGGCCAGGGATTTGAATTCGAGTTCAGTCATGTTTCTCTCCGGGGCCGCCATTGTAAGGGGAGCAAAGGGAGGGCGGCAGGGCTATCAAAAAAACCCACCGGTACAGGCGTGCACCGGCGGCAGGCAGATCAGAGATCAGGCTTGCCAGCGTCGCCAGAGCCAGGCCTCAAAGGCGCCGGGCGGTATCAGCTTAGATTTTTTGACTGGAAACATCGTGGTGGTGATCAAGCGGCCAGAAGATCTGCCGCAATCTGTAACGATGCGACTATACCATCAGAGTCGATGCCCTGAACCGGTTGTCCATGGTTGTACCCATAGGGCACGGTCAATGAACGGCAGCCGGCAGCGCGTGCCGCTTCGGCGTCATTCGATGAATCGCCTATCGCCACTACCTGCGCCGGCTCAAGCGCGAAGTTGTGGCATACGGTGAGCATGGGCAGGGGGTCGGGCTTTTTCTTTGGCAGCGAATCGCCACCGTAAACGAGCTCGAAATAGCCGGCCAGCCCTGTCCTCTCCAGCAAGGTCAGGGCGAAAGCGAGCGGCTTGTTGGTCACGCAGGCCAGCCGCAGGCCTTGGGCGCGCATGGCTGCCAGGCCCTCATGCACGCCCTCGTAGACGGTGCTGTAGTCGCCGTTGATGGCAAGGTAGTGACGCTGGTAGCTGGCAAGCGCCGCGTCGAAACGGCGCTCGACGGCGTCGGCATCAAAATCCACGGCCAGCACTCGCCGCATCAGGTTTTCTGAGCCTTTGCCGACAAACTCGATGATGGTCGCGATGGGCAGCGGCGCCAGCGCCAGCTCTTCGCGCATGCGATTGATGGCCACCTGGAAGTCCGGCGCCGTGTGCACCATGGTGCCATCCAGGTCGATAATGGCGGCGCGCATGCCGGCCAGTGCTTGCGGCTTGATGGCTGTCATGTCGAGGCCAGCTGGGCGCGCATGGCGTCGATGATGGCCTTGTAATCAGGCTTGCCGAAAATGGCCGACCCGGCGACAAAGGTATCAGCGCCGGCTTTTGCGATGGCCGCGATATTGTCGACTTTGACGCCGCCATCCACTTCCAGCATGATGTCCCGGCCCGAATCGTCAATCCTCTTGCGCACGGCAGCGATCTTCTTCAATGCTTCGGGAATGAATGACTGGCCGCCAAAGCCCGGATTGACCGACATGATCAGGATCAGATCCAGCTTGTCCATTACGTGGTCCAGGTGGTGCAGCGGCGTCGCCGGATTGAAGACGAGGCCGGCCTTGCAGCCATGGTCGCGGATCAGTTGCAGCGTGCGGTCGATATGCTCGGTGCCTTCCGGGTGGAAGCTGATAATGTTGGCTCCCGCCTTCGCAAAGTCGGGGATGATGCGATCGACCGGCTTGACCATCAGGTGCACGTCGATCGGCACCTGCACGTGCGGGCGGATGGCTTCGCAAACCAGTGGCCCGATTGTCAGATTGGGAACATAGTGATTGTCCATCACATCGAAATGGATGATGTCGGCGCCGGCGGCGACAACATTGCGGACTTCCTCGCCCAGGCGGGCGAAATCGGCAGACAGGATGCTGGGGGCGATGCGGAAGGTAGTCATGCGGGACTTTCGTTCAACTCAGGAAGCCATTTTAACGTGCGGACATGGGCGTGCTTGCAGGCGGCAGTGATTTCGTGTGCAATCGCGGCTGGCTTATTGCAAGGACACTAATAGCATCATGGCAGCCTACGAGATGACGGTAACGATCCGTACCCAGTACCTGGAAGAGCAGTCGGAGCCGGACCGGTCGCAGTATGTTTTTGCGTATTCAGTCACGATCAAGAATACCGGCAGCGTGCCTGCCCAACTGATTGCGCGCCACTGGGTCATTACGGACGCCAACCACCAAGTGCAGGAAGTGCGCGGCCTGGGCGTGGTTGGTCACCAGCCCTTGCTGCAACCCGGCGAGCATTTCGAGTACACCAGCGGTACCTCGATGGCCACGCCGCAGGGCACCATGCACGGCGAATACTTCTGTGTTGCCGAGGATGGCGCGCGCTTCGAGACGCCGATCCCGGAATTCGTCCTGTCGCTTCCGCGTACCCTGCATTGATGGCACCTCGCAGGCCGCAGGCAAGACTCAGTCGTCGTCGCCCTCGCGTCCTGCGAACATTGTCCACCACACGATCAGGACCAACAGGCCGAGCGCCAGTCCTGCTTCAAGAAATATAAGCCACATACCAGATGCCTCGTTCATTCAAGCGCGCCAGTGTAACGCCGTTGCTGCTGGCCGTCGCCGTCAGCCTGACTGCCTGCGTTGCGCCGCCCCGGGTTGCGGCACCGCCGCCGCCCAAGCCGTTGCCGGCCCCACTACCGAGTCGGATCCCGGCGCCAGCCCCGGCCCCGACCCCG
>JACCDY010280086.1_pt1 | contig 15018 bp, 13 predicted proteins | sample 7446391 | NCBI WGS metagenome assembly JACCDY01 (sample SAMN15323451, study PRJNA562643) | freshwater metagenome | isolation source: river surface water | place: USA:Blue River Watershed | collected 2017-08-18 | reverse complement strand
CGCCGCCGTCAGCGGCTAGAATTTCGGCGGCGGCGCTGGGCGTGGGTGCCCGGAAATCGGCGACGAAATCGGCGATGGAGAAATCGATCTCATGCGCCACGGCGCTCACCACCGGGATTGGGGAGGCGGCGATCGCCCGGGCCACGCTCTCTTCGTTAAACTCCCAGAGGTCTTCCAGACTTCCCCCTCCCCGGGTCACCACGATCACGTCGACGGGGCCGATGGCATCCTCACCCCGTGAGAACTCCGAAACGGCGGCGGCAATCTCCGCGGCGGCCCCCTTCCCCTGCACCCGGACGGGATGGATCACCACGCGGAGTCCCGGATGACGCCGGTGCAAAACATGGAGGAAATCGCGGATCGCGGCTCCCGTGGGGGAGGTGACCACGCCGATGCGGCGGGGGAAGCGGGGCAGTGGTTTTTTCCGCCCCTGATCAAAAAATCCTTCCCCGGCAAGCCGCCTCTTCAGCTCCTCGAAGCGAGCCTGGAGCATTCCCTCACCCTTCGACTGCACGAGCCGGACCACGAGCTGGTACTGGCCGCGAGGCTGGTAGACGCTGATCTTTCCCTGAAGCTGCACCTGAAGCCCGTCACGTAGCTCGGTTTTGCCTGCGGCGGACCTTGCAAAGAGAACGCAGGAGAGCTGCGACTCCTCGTCCTTGAGCGTGAAGTAGGAGTGTCCCGTGGATTGGCGGCGGAGATTGGAAATTTCTCCCTCCACCCAGACCGACCCGATCCCTCCCTCCAGCAGTCCCGTGATCCTGCGCGTCAACTGACCGACACTCAGCACGACCGGCTCATCAGGCACGGCGGCGGGTAAGCGTTCCGTGAGCGGCTCCGCTGGCAGCGCCACGGAGGGGGTGTGTTTTTTTGGGGGAAGCACCGGGGCCATGTCAAAGCCGAGCTGCAGTTCCTGATCGGGGGTTCGGCGAGGCATGGCGGTCAGGATAGTTGCGCGCGCAGCCGCGCCAGGAGCTTTTCCAGGCGTTTTTCGACGTCGAGTTCCTCGAGCAGTTGCTGACGCACCGCGGGATCGGCGACAAGGGTCGACGCCACAAGGTCGGTGATCACCCCGATATTGGCGATCTGGTTGAGATAGGACTCGAACTGCGCCGGCAACTCGATCCCCTGCTCCTTGAAGCGTGCGCATAGCGCGTGGAGACGGGTAACCAGGGGCGCGAGACGCTCCTCGTCACCGGCACTGCTTTCGAGCGTTTCGATGCGGCCGATCCGGAACGGACTCAGCTGATCCCATCCGGTGAAGCGGACACGGCCCACCCCCTGCAGGATGAGGTTGGAGGTTCCATCCTCGTTGCGGATGCAGGCGCGGAGAATGCCCGCACCGGCCACTCCCTCCACCTCGTTCTCCTCCTCGTCGCGGGGCATCGCCATGGCGAGCATCCGGCCGCTTCCAAGGGCCTCCTCGAGCATCATCCGGTAACGCGGCTCGAAGATATGGAGAGGGAGCAGGGCGTTCGGGAACAACGTCACCCCGCGCAAAACCATGACCGGAATCGACGATGGCAACTCCCCGATCTGGTCGCCCTTCATGTGTTTAAGGTTGGAGTGGTCCTTCCGATCAGGGCAGGGCGAGGCATTCCTTCAGCCCCCTTTCCCTTACTCCGTGATGATGTCCTTATAGGTCATGCCCGTCGGGATCATCGGGAGCACGTGTTCCGTGTAGGGGGTCATCACGTCGAGCACATAGGTCTCCTTGGAATCCAAGAGCCTCTGCATCGCTGCGCGGAGATCCTTCTTGTGAAGCACCCTCTCGGCGGGCACCCCGAATCCCTTGCAGATTCCGAGATAGTCGGGATAGATGCGGGCGGGATCCTTCGGATCCCCCAGGAAAGTATGCCCGCGGTTACTCTTGTAGAAACGATCCTCCCACTGCACCACCATTCCGAGGTGCTGGTTATTGAGGATGATCACCTTGGGCGCGATCCCGTCGATGTGGGCCGTGGCAAGTTCCTGCACGTTCATCAGGAAGGAACCGTCGCCGTCAATGTCGATGACCTGCTTGTCCGGGCGGCCGAGTTTGGCCCCCAAGGCGGCGGGGTAGCCATAACCCATCGATCCCAGTCCCGCCGACGTGACAAGGGTCCTCGGCTTGGTGAAGTTATAGAACTGGGCCGCCCACATCTGGTGCTGGCCCACCCCGGTGGCGATGATGGCGTCGCCCTTGGTCATCTCCATGAGAAGCTCAATGACATGCTGGGGTTGGATGGCGTCCGGCGTGTCCTTGTAGCGAAGCGGATGCTCTTTCTTCCACTTATCGATCTGCCTGTACCAGGCAGGGAAGCGAGTGTGTCCTTTTTTCACCGGCTTGCTTCCGGTGCGATCGAGTTCCCTGTTGAGTCGCGTGAGGGCATCCTTCACATCTCCCAAGATGGGAAGCTTCACGGCCTTGTTCTTGTTGATCTCGGAGTTATCGATGTCGATGTGGACGATCGTGCCGTGTTCGCAGAACTTCTCGACCTTGCCGGTGACGCGGTCGTCGAAGCGCACGCCGATTGCCAGCAGGAGATCCGCCTCGTTGACGGCGTTGTTGGCATACACGGTGCCGTGCATCCCGAGCCACTTCAGGGAAAGCGGATGTGTTTCCGGGAAGCAACCGATGCCCATCAGGGTGGTTGCGACCGGGATCTGGGTCCTTTCGGCAAACTCCGTCAACTCGGCGGATGCCTCGGCTGAAATCACCCCGCCACCGCAATAGATCATCGGCTTCTTCGCGGAGGCAATCAGCCCGAGCATCTCCTGCAGGGCGAGATCATCGGCGCGCCGGACCGGATTATAGCCACGAAGGGAGATGCTCTTGGGAAAAACCGGCTGGGCGGTCTTGTTTTGGATATTCTTGGGAATATCGATCAACACGGGTCCCGGACGTCCAGTCTGGGCCACATGAAAAGCCTCCTTCACGATCCTGGGGATATCGTTGATATCCATGACCAGGTAACTGTGCTTCACGATCGGAAGCGTCATCCCGAAAAAATCCGTCTCCTGAAAAGCGCCGCGTCCGATCATTTCCTGCGGGACCTGGCCGGTGATGGCAACCAGTGGCACGGAATCCATGTAGGCGTCGGCGATGCAGGTGACGAGATTCGTGGCACCGGGGCCGGAAGTCGCCATGCAGACACCCGCCTTGCCCGTCACCCGGGCATATCCTTCGGCAGCAAAGCCCCCTCCCTGCTCATGACGAGGCAGGATCGTGCGGATCTTGCTCGACTTGGTCAGGGCCTGGTGAAGGGGCATCGAACATCCCCCCGGGTAGGCGAAAACATATTCGACCCCCTCGCGTTCCAACGCCGTGATGAGAATTTCCGCGCCGTTCATGACGGAACCGCGTTCGGCGGCAGGCGTTTTCTTGGAGGGCTTGGTTTTGGATTTTGATGCCATGGCTTGCAGGAGTTTCTTATGTCAACGGAAGGAGGGGGGAGTGTCTAGAAAACAAAAGAGGGGGGCCGAAGCCCCCCTCTTTTCTGTAAAGAATGTCTTCTGAACTCAGAGGGCGTTCGTCCAGAAGTAGTTGGTTACTACCGTGCTGGCGAGATTCGAGCTGGTGACCGAGATTGCCTGGCCCGCAAGGGTCACGAAGGCAGCACCCTTGACTCCGTAAGGGCCGCCGGCAGCCAATCCACTGCCGTTTAGGTTGGCGCAGGAGAGAAACACAGCGCTGGAATCGCTGTTGCCCCCGACATTGTAGACGGAGGTATTCGTGCTCTGCCCCTTGACGCTGAAGAGGTTGTTAAAGGCCGAAGCTGTCAGATAATTGGGAACCAGCCCGTTGGACCACGCATCCTTGCCACCCACATCGGCGGGAAAGCCGAGGTTCGTCGCTCCGCTGCTGGAGGCATCAAGAGCCGCGTTCTGCGTGGTGATGTAGAGCTGGCGGTAGTTGCTCATGGTCTGGGTGATCTGTCCCTTGACAAGGGCACCGGTGACCGCGGGCAGAGCCAGCGAGGCAAGAACCGCGATGATCGAGATGACGACGAGAAGCTCGATCAGGGTGAATGCGGAGAGACGGCTGGCGGTGGATTTGCGATGGTTCATGGGGTTGTTTCCTTTCATGGTTCAACCTGTATGCGATTCAGCGCCGGGTCAAGCGATAGTGTGGGTTCGATGAAGTTTTTTCCGAACCATGCTCAGTCACGGGGAATCCTGATCACGAGCGTGGACAACGGCGGAAGATCAAGGACCAGCGAATGATCCAAGCCATGGGCAGGGACGGCCTCGGCAATGCGATCCCCCGCCTTCACGCAGCCGCTGCCGCCGAAATCAGCATCATCGGTGCTGAGCACCTCTTGATACATTCCCGGCACAGGCACGCCGATCCTGTATCCGTGACGCACGACCGGCGTGGCATTGACCACGGCCAAAAGATCCGAATCGCCGGAACCTTGCGGAGCCTTGCGAAGGAAGGACCAGACCGTGTTCTCGGAATCCCGGAAGTCGATCCATCGGAACCCCTCAGGCCGGTCATCAAGGCGATGAAGGGCGGGCTCGCTTCGGTAAATCCCGTTGAGTCGGCGAACAAGCCGCCGCATGCCGGCATGCGGTTGATGATCCAGTAGGTGCCAGTCGATGCTGTGCCGGTGATCCCACTCGCGCCACTGGGCGATCTCCCCTCCCTGGAAGAGGAGCTTCTTGCCGGGATGCATCCACATCCAGCCAAGGAACATCCTCAGGTTGGCCGCCTTCTGCCAGTCATCCTCCGGCATCTTGTTGATGAGCGACCCCTTGCCGTGGACCACCTCGTCGTGGCTGAGCACCAGGACGAAATGCTCGTGGTAGGCGTAGATCATCGAGAAGGTGATCTCGCCCTGATGATGCTTTCGGTGGATCGGAGCGCGGGCGATGTAGCGGAGCGAGTCGTTCATCCAGCCCATATTCCACTTGAATCCGAAACCAAGCCCACCGTCGTACACCGGCTTGGAAACGCCGGGCCAGGCCGTCGACTCCTCCGCGATCGTCATGATCCCGGGATGCCTTGCGTAGCAGGCCGTGTTGAACTCCTTGAGAAACTCGATCGCCTCAAGGTTCTCACGCCCCCCGAAGACATTCGGAACCCACTCGCCCGCATTGCGAGAGTAGTCGAGGTAGAGCATCGAGGCGACCGCATCCACCCGCAGGCCGTCGATGTGGTATTGATCGAGCCAGAAGAGGGCGTTTGCGATCAGGAAATTCCGCACCTCGTTTCGCCCGTAGTTGAAAATCAGCGTCCCCCAGTCGCGATGCTCCCCCAAGCGCGGATCCTCGTGCTCGTAGAGGGCTGTGCCGTCAAAGCGGGCCAGGCCGTGCGCATCCTTGGGAAAATGACCGGGCACCCAGTCAAGGATCACGCCGATTCCCGCCTGATGGAGCGAGTCGATGAGGTGACGGAATTCGTCGGGTGTCCCGAAGCGGCTGCTGGGGGCGAAAAAATTCACCACCTGGTATCCCCAGGAACCCTCGAACGGGTGCTCCATGACGGGAAGGAGCTCTACATGGGTGAACCCCATCTCCCTGACGTAATCGACGAGTTCCACGGAGAGTTCCAGATAGCTCAGCGGGCGGTCGTGCTCCTCCGGTCTCCTACGCCAGGATCCCAGGTGCACCTCGTAGACCGACATCGGCTCGGCATAGGCGTCGCGACGTGCGCGCTGTTCCATCCACGCGGCGTCATTCCAGAGGTATTGCCCCAGATCCGTCACCATGCAGGCCGTCCTCAGGTCATGCTGGGCAAAAAATCCATACGGATCCGTCTTGAGAAAGACCTCTCCGCGTGGCCCCCTGATCTCGAACTTGTAATGGTCACCTTGCGTGACGCCGGGAATGAAGAGATCCCAGATTCCCGATTCCCCGAGACGGCGCATCATGTGATGGCGCCCGTCCCATCCGTTGAAATCACCCACCACGCTGACCCGCTGCGCATTGGGAGCCCAGACGGCGAATGCCGTCCCGGCAATCCCCTCCACGACGCGCGGATGGGCACCCAGAACACGGTAGGACTCGAGATGTTTCCCCTCCCCCAGAAGATATAGATCAAACTCCCCGATTTGAGGGGCGAAGGCATAAGGGTCACGACGGCGCAGCCGTGATCCGTCTCCCGTCGTGATCTCCACCTCGTAGTCACCGGGTCCCGAAGGGAACTCCTCCGCGGAAGCCGACTCGAAGACTCCTTCGGCGTGGACCTTGGAGAGGCGGATTTTCCTCCCGTCGGCAAACAGGATCGAAACGGCGGCCGACCCCGGTTGGAAGACCCGAAGCACACTTCCTCCGGCCCCGTCCTTCCTCACTCCCAAGATCCTGTGGGGATCCGCATGCCTGCACTCGATCAGGGGATAAAGGTCATCGGGGGAGAGTTCGGGTGATCCGGCGACGGATCGTTCCCCGGAGGTAGGGCGTGTCTTCATGGTCTTGATCCCAGCATGATGCGCAGCTTGTCGGATTCCGTGAGGGCGGCGGCCACCACCTGATCCATGTTGTAGTACCGGTAGCGGGCCAACCTTCCGACAAAGCTGACATGAGGGAGCGTGGCTGCAAGCTCTTCGTACCTTCGGCGAAGCTCCCTGGCGGAAGCGGAGGGCACCGGATAATAGGGCTCCCGTCCCGGGGCGAACTCCTCGGGATACTCCCTCACGATCGTCGTCACGGGCAACCGCTGTCCCGTGGCATGCTTGATCTCGACGATCCGGGTGAATTCGTGGTCGTTGGGATAGTTCACCTGCACGGCGGACTGATGATACTCCACGGGAAGCGTCTCGGTTTCGAATCGCAGCGACCGGTAGGGCAGCTGTCCCAGACGATGGGCGAAGAATTCGTCAACGGCACCCGTATAAACCATGTGTCGGAAGCGGCAGGCGGCCATGGCGTCGTGATGATCGACTCCGAGGCGCACGGTGATCCTGGGGTCACGCAGCATCCTCTCGAACATTGCCGTGTAGCCGGACTCCGGGAGGGCCTGGAATCGCTCGGCAAAACACCTGTCGTCCCTGTCGGTGCGAAATTGGACGCGTCGCCCGAGGGATGCATCCAGTTCCCGCGGATCGAGATTCCACTGTTTACGGGTATAGTTCCGGAAAAATTTCTCGTAGAGCGGACGTCCCAGTCTCGAGAGGATTTCCTCCTCGAAATTGGCGGGTTCGGCGATAGGCACACGCCATGAGGAAACGATCCTCTCCATTTCGCGGGAGTCCGAGGTTCGCCCGATCCACTGCTCGAACGTGTTGAGATTCACCGGAAACTGCCAGTGCCTGCCATCGGCCCAGGAAAGGATCCTGTAATCAACCCGGCGCCACTCCGTGAACCGTGACAGGTAATCCTTCACCCGCTCCGAATCGGTGCGGAAATAATGGGGGCCGTGGCGGTGCAGCAACACGCCGGAGGCATCGTGAGAATCATGCGCGTTTCCGGCGAGATGGTTCCGCCGGTCGACCAGCAGCACCCGGAAATTGCACTCGGAGGCGAGCCTCTCGGCAAGAACGGCTCCGGAAAATCCGGCGCCGACCACAAGGATGTCAAACTCCGTGGAGCCGGAGGGGTTTCCGATTCCCGGCACGGACGGTTCGGATGGCCGTCCCATATCGGAACCCACCCGGGGTCTCAGATCGCCTCAAAGCGCCCCAAGGTGCGGAAGATCTCGTAGCGTTCGGCGATCTCCTGCTTCGTGACCGTGCGGAGACGGTCCATGCTGAACGACTCGACATTGAAGCTGGCGATGACGCTCCCCTCCACGACCGCCTGCTTCAGGTACTCGAAAGGGATCTCCTTTTTCTCGGTCAGGGTGGCATCGGAGAGATGACGGCTGGCCAGGTGTCCGGCAAGCCCGCCCGCAAAGCAATCCCCAGCCCCCGTCGGATCATGAATGTCCTCGAGAGGATAGGCTGGGCAACTGAAGAACTGCCCTTCGCCGAAGAGGAGGCATCCGTGCTCCCCTTTCTTGATGGCCACGGTCGAGGGGCCCATCTCACGGATGCGGCGCCCCGCCCTGATCAGGCTCGTCTCGCCGGTAAGCTCGCGGGCCTCGCCGTCATTGAGGATGAGCATGTCGACGCGCGCGATGAGGCGCAGAAGCTCCTCCTTGGCAATGTTGATCCAGAGATCCATCGTGTCGGCGATCACGAAATGCGGACGGGTGAGTTGGTCCAGCACGTGATGCTGGAGGGCGGGGGCGATGTTTCCCAGCAGGACCATCCGGGCCGAGCGATAGGTCTCGGGGAGGTCGGGCGTGAAGTTTTCAAAGACATTGAGCTCCACCGAGCGCGTCTCCCGCTGGTTCATGTCCCACATGTATTCCCCCGACCACCGGAATGTTTTTCCGGGAACGACCTGAAGCCCCTCAAGGTCGATGCTGCGGTTCCTGAAAAACTCGATATTCTCCTTCGGAAAATCATCGCCCACAATGCCGACGAGATTCACCGGGGTGAAGAAACTCGCGGCCACCGCCGCATACGAGGCGGAGCCGCCGAGCAGGTCGGCGCGCTCCTCGAGCGGTGTCTTGACGGTATCGAGGGCAACGGAGCCGAGAACAAGTAGGGACATAAAGGAAGGCGTTTAGGCGGAAGACCGGGGACTCTTGGGGAAAATAGATCACTTGCCGGCGGCGGCGCGCTTCGCACCGATCCGTGAGCACCAGAGGACGATGGGCGAGGCGACGAAGACGGAGGAATAGGTCCCGACCAGGATGCCGATCAGGATCGCGAAGGCGAAGTCCTTGAGGACGGCCCCGCCGAAGAAAAAGAGCGCCGACACCGAAAGCAGGGTCAGACCACCGGTGAGCATGGTGCGTCCGAGCGTCTCGTTGATGCTGCGGTTCATCAGGGACTCGATGCTGCCGCCGGTGCGGTGGCGCAACCCCTCGCGGATACGGTCGTAAACGACGATGGTATCGTTGATCGAGTAACCGGCGATGGTCAGGATCGCCCCCACCATCACGAGCGACAGCTCGCCCCCGACGACGGAGAAGACCCCCACGGTGATGATCACGTCGTGAAGCAACGCGACGAGGGCGCCGATGGCGAACGAGAGCTCGAATCGGAGCGTGACGTAAACAAGGATGCCGAGCATGCCGAGCCCGAGCGCCAGAAGTGCCTTCTTGGCGAACTCCAACCCGATCTGCGCACCCACCTTGTCCTGCTGGGCCGCGGTGACGCGACGGTCGGGATAAACGCCCTTCAGGCGCTCAAGGATGCGGGAGGAGGTGTCCTCGGCACTGCGGATCGAGAGCATCTGTTGGGTGCCAGCCTGCTCCAACTGGATGGTTTCCTCGGTGAGATGGAGGGGTTCCAACGCGGTGCGTGCCTCGGCGACGCTGAGCGCCGGACTCGCATCCACGACCAGCAGGTCGCCGCCGCGGAAGTCGATGCCGAAGTTGCCGGCTCCGCGCTTGGCGAACATCCCGATGGATCCGCCGATGAGGAGCAGCGAGACGACGACGGCCACGGCACGGCGGCCGAGAAAATCGAACTGCCTTCTCGGGGCGAGGTTGGCCATCGTGAGGCGCTTCAGGCCCGCGGATTTCATCATCCAGCGGAAGGCGGTACGGGTTACCAGGATCGCCGAGAAGAGCGAGGCGATGATGCCGAGCATCAGGGTGACCGAGAATCCGCGGACGGGACCGGCTGCCTGCCAGAAGAGGATGCCCGCGGTGATCAGCGTCGTGGCGTTGGCGTCGAAGATCGCGCTGAACGCCTTGCTGTACGCACCCTCGATGGCGGCGCCGAGCGACTTGCCCGCGGCAAGCTCCTCGCGGAGACGCTCGTAGAGAAGCACGTTGGCATCCACCGAGAGACCGATGGTCAGGATGATGCCGGCGATGCCGGGCAGCGAGAGGACAAAATGGAACATCGCCATCATCCCGAAGAGAAGGACGATGTTGATCATGAGCCCGAACAGGGCGATCAGGCCGGCAAGGCGGTAATAGAAGAGGACGAAGAGCATCACCAGGGCGAGTCCGCCGATGCCGGAGACGATTCCGCTTCGGATCGAGTCGCTGCCCAGGGTGGGCGACACGCTTCGGGTCTCCTCGATGGTGACGGGGGTCCTCAGGGGATTCTCGAGGACGCTGGCCAGCTCCCGCGCCTCTTTCTCATCAAAACGCCCGGTGATCTGGGCCTGCCCTCCGGCAATCGCGTTCTTCACCGAGGGTGCGCTCTGGATCTTGCCGTCGAGCAGGATCGCAAGACGCCCCTGACGGGGCGCCAGTTGACTCGTGACCTCGAAGAAGGTTTTGGCTCCCTCGCCGTCAAGCGTCAGCGAGACGCCATATCCCTGCTGGTCGAAGAAGGCGTAGGCATGGGTCACGTGCTCCCCGGTGAGGTCGGCTTCCTTCTTCACGAGCAGGCGCTCGGTGACGTCCTTGCCTTCGAAATTCTGCACATGCTCGCGGATCACGTAGCCGGGTGGCAGGATCGCCTCCCCCTTGTCGATCTTGGCGATCAGGGCGGCGGAATCGGGGTAAACCTCCGCGAATTCCAGTTTTGCAACGCGCTGCAACTGCTCCTTGGTGGTCTGGATCTGCGCCGGGTCGAGCCCCGGAATCTGGACCAGGATCCGCTGCGTACCCTGCGGGGCGATGACGGGTTCGCTCACCCCGAACTGGTCGACGCGCTTGCGGATGACCTCGACCGCCTGCTGCAGCATGTCGGAAGTGATCTGCTGGCCGTTTTGGGGAACGAGTTGCAGCAGGAACGAGGTGCCGCCGCGGAGGTCGAGGCCGAGTCGGATCTTCTTTTCGGGAGGCGTTGCGGAATCGAGACAGAAGAGAACAAGGAGTACCGTCAGGGTCAGACCCAGCCAGCGCTTGCGGGCATCTTTCTCGGTGGAGAAATACCAGGCGAAAAGCCCGAGAATCAGGAGGCCGAAGAGGAAGGTGAGGAAAGGGGTCATGGCGTTGGAATGTCCTGGGTGTGTCCTTGACTGGGGGGTGTTTTAGGAGGCTAGGAAGCGGCTGTGTCGCCTGCGGACTCCTCGGAACGCGCAAGAACGGTCGCGACCGCAGCCTTATCGATCTCGATCTTCACGTTGTCGGCAACTTTGAGAAGAACCGTGCGCTCCTTCACGTTGGTGAGCATGCCGTGGATTCCGGAGCTTGTGACGACCTTGTCGCCCGTCTTGAGGGATTCGATGAGCTTCTGCTGCTCCTTGCGCTGCTTCTGCTGGGGGCGGATGAGGAGAAAATAGAAAATGACAGCGATGAAGACCAGCGGCGCGAACTGGGCGATGGGGCTGGGAGCAGGCGGGGCTTGCAGGAGAAGGGCGGATGCGGAAATTACCATAGCCCCATTTCCTAGCCTGTCCGGGAACCTCAGGGCAAGGCCAAGCGTCGGCAATGCCGACGAGAGGAATGAAAGCTGAAACTTGAAACCTGAATAAAGCGTCCCCCGAAGTCCTTCCCGGGTCTCAGGTTTCCGGTCTCAGGTTTTGTTTCAATGTCCCAAATACGCCGCCTTGATCTCAGGGCGGTTCTTGATTTCCGAGGAGGGACCTTCCAAATGGATCCGACCGGTCTCCAGCACATAGGCATGATGGCTGACCTTGAGAGCCAGGGAGGCATTCTGCTCGACGAGGAGCATGGTCATTTCCCTTTCTCGGTTGAGGTCGACCAAGCGCGTGAAAATGGTCTCCACCAACAGCGGCGCGATGCCAAGCGACGGTTCGTCGAGCATCAGGCAGCGGGGACGCCCCATGAGGGCGCGGCCGATCGCCAGCATTTGCTGCTCCCCGCCGCTGAGCGTGCCGGCCTGCTGGCCGATCCGCTCCCGGAGTCGCGGAAAGAACTCGCCGACCCACTCGAGGTCTGCGGCGATTTCCTTGCGGTCCCGGCGCAGGTAGGCCCCCATCATCAGGTTTTCCCGCACGCTGAGTTCGGGGAAGACCAAGCGCCCCTCGGGCACATGGGCCAACCCCTCGCCGATGATCCTGTGGGCGGGCCATCCGGTGATTTCCTTTCCTTCGAAAAGGATCGAGCCGGCGGAGGCCGGGACAAGACCCGAGATAGCCCTCAGCGTGGTCGATTTGCCGGCGCCATTGGCACCGATCAAGGTGACGATGCTCCCCTGTGGTACGGAAAGGGAGATTCCGTGGAGCGCCTGAATCCCTCCGTACCTCACTTCAAGGTCACGGATTTCCAGCATTGGCTTCGCAGCGATGGTCGTTGCACTCATGCCGCCTCCTCCACCGGGTCCGCATGGGACTCACCCAGATAGGCGGCGATCACCTTGGGATCGGCGCGCACCTCGGCGGGTGTCCCCGCGGACAGCACCCGCCCTTGGTCGAGGACCACGATTCGTTCGCAGATCCCCATCACAACCTTCATGTCGTGCTCGACCAGCAGGATCGCCGTTCCGAATTCGGAACGGATTCTCCCGATCAGCCCCTTGAGTTCCTCTTTCTCGGTCGGATTCATTCCCGCGGCGGGCTCATCCAGCAGGAGCAGGCGGGGCTTGGTCGCAAGCGCCCTGACGATCTCAAGACGGCGCTGGTCACCGTAGGGAAGGCTCCGGCTTGGATGAGCGGCGGCATCCTCCAGGCCGAAATAGGCAAGCAGGCGGCGTTCCTCGTCACGGATCGACTCCTCCTCGCTCCGAAAGGAGCTGCCACGCCGCACCGTGTCGACGAGTCCGTTCCGAAGACGGGCGATGAAGGAAGTGCGGACGTTCATCCGGACATTGAGCGAGCCGAAGAGACGGATGTTCTGGAACGTCCTGGCCACCCCGAGTCGGTTGATCCGGTGGGGAGGCAGCCCCGCCGTGGAACGCCCCTCGAAGAGGATCTCCCCCTCGGTGGGGCGGTAAACCCCGGTCAGGATATTGAAAAGTGATGTCTTCCCGGCACCATTGGGCCCGATCAACCCGACCAACTCCCCCTCGTCGATCCGTAGCGACACGTCGGTCAGGGCGGCGATGCCGCCGAAGCGGAGGGAACAGCTTCTGGCCTCCAGAAGGGCGGGTCGCGAAGCCGTCATGCGGAAGCCTCCTTCTTTCCCCACGGAGAAACCCGGCGCAGGAAGGGAAGAATCGATTGGGTCGGCCGGAAAATCATGAACAGGATGATGATGAGCGCGTAGACGACCATCCGGTACTCGGAGAGGTCGCGCAACCACTCGTTGAGGAGCGTGATCAGGATCGCTGCGACCGCCACCCCGACGGGTCGGCCGAGACCGCCGAGGATCACCATGACGATGATCTCGAAGGAGCGCAGGAAGTTGAATCCCTCCGGGCTGATGAACTCGACGGCATGGGCGTAGAGGGCGCCGGCGACACCGGCAAAGAAGGCCCCGATGACAAACGCCGTCACCTTGAAGCGCGTCGTGTCGATTCCCATTGCGGCCGCCGCGATCTCATCGTCCCGGACAGCCTGGAAACCGCGCCCGTAGGTGGAGCGCACGAGCGAAATCATCGTGTAGAGGGTCACGGCGACGGCTCCGACCGCCCAGAAAAGATTGGTCACCGGGAGAATTCCCTCCATGCCGCGGGCACCGCCGACGGCATTGGTGTTCTGGAGCAGCACGCGGATGATTTCGCCGAAACCGAGCGTCACCATGGCAAGGTAATCGCCGCGGAGGCGGAGTGACGGCCCGCCCACGATCAGCCCGGCAACGGCCGCCACGACACCTCCGGCAACGAGCACCGGGAGGAACGTCAGCTGGGAGGCCCAGGAAGCTCCGGTCCAGGCAAGATGAGGAAACATCGCAGGGAGCGCCTTGCCGGTCATCAGCGCCGAGGTATACGCCCCCACGGCCATGAAGGCCGCGTGACAGAGGGAAAACTGCCCTGTCTCCCCCATCACCAGATTGAGACTCACGGCAAGGATCACGTTGATTGCCGCGAAGAGAATCACCTGGGTCGTGTAGGGATCGACCCAGCCGCTGCAGAGCTGCAACACCGCCGCAAGCACCAGACCCGCGGCCAGGCCCAGGCGGGGCTTCTTGAAACGGGCGACGGAAGAGTTGAACACGGAAGAGTTGTGCGAAAAGAGGGGAGCCGAAGCAACGCCTTTCGTGTGGAGTCAGACAGGAGGCAAGAAACCAAATGTACCTCGGCTTGGCAACGGCAGCACGGGTGCCGCCTCGTGAGACCATGGATTCTTCAGGAAATCCCCCTGCGCAATCAGGGAGGCATGCCGCTCGGCAAGCGTTGCCGACTCCGCCGCATTGATTCCAAGGTGGCGAGGGCCGTAGGGAGCAAGATTCGCGGCTGACAGCAGGAAGAGTCTCCTTGCGGGATGCAGGCGCCTTCCATGCTTCGGATGCTCGGGATGGGCCCACTGAAGTTTGAGATGCACGAATCCCCCCGCCAACTGGATCAGTCCCTTGTAGAAGGCATAGTCGGGAGCCCTCCTCCCCTCCTTGAGCCAGAGATGCTCCAGCACATCGTGCGCCTCATAGTAGAGCCCCCGGTTGAAACACTCGAAATAGCCCAGATAGCAGGGATCGAAGCCTTCGCAGGCATCCGCTCCAAGCGACGCCACAAAACTCTCGATGCGATCTGCTTTTTTCAACACAGCCCCACCCTAAACGGGAAGACCGATCCCTCCAAGCCGTGACATCACACGGATTCGCCATCATATCTCCTTGCAGGAACGTGCCGGGAGATTTCTAATCCTCGTCCCCCACTCACGCGCGATTAGCTCAGCGGTAGAGCGCTTGCTTCACACGCAAGAAGTCACAGGTTCGAACCCTGTATCGCGCACCACTTTCCCCAACGCCCCACCAGATCCATGGCGACCTATCTCTACGAGACCATACCGGGCAAGCCCGGCGAGGAGCCGGTGACCTTCGAGGTCCAGCAGAGCATGAAGGATGCGCCTCTCACGAGGCATCCCGAGACGGGTGTTCCCGTGCGGCGCATCATTACCGGGGGATTCGGTTTTGTCTCCAAGGGTGGCTCTGCTCCCGCACCGCAACGCCCTCCCTCCTCCGGCGGCGGATGCGGCTCCGGATGCGGCTGTCACTGACCAGCCGTTCTTCGACGCCAGAAGCCGCGTGAAGCCCCGCATGAAGCCTTGAGGCTTGCGAGCGATCAGGCTTGGTAAAAGACT